>ERZ773049.359-NODE-359-length-28907-cov-6.857445_pt1 | contig 28907 bp, 20 predicted proteins | sample MGYA00580633_ERZ773049 | MGnify/ENA primary metagenome ERZ773049 (study PRJEB29015, sample SAMEA2737991) | human oral metagenome | biome: human oral; feature: human-associated habitat; material: dental | place: China | collected 2066 ...
CCGTGTAGGGCGCAACAGCATACGCCCCACAAACGGCCACGCCAGAGGCCGAATGAATCTAATCCCCACCCAAAAATCCATTTCCCGAACAAAACGCGGCCCTATTCCCACCCGGTTTTCCATTCCCTGAATAAAACGCAGCCTTATCCCCATCCGGTTTTCCATTCCCCGGATAAAACGTAACCCTATCCCTGCCGGGTTTTCTAATCCCCGACCGAAAAACATCCTTAACCTTGACGCATAAGGCATATTCCCAGCATAAAAGAACGCTATATGCGTTGCAGATTAATACCTCCCACTACAAAAGAACAGCATATGCGACGCGGATTCGTTTCTATTGCACGAAACGAATACCATCTGCATCGCAGATCTTATCTTCTAAGGCTAAAAGAAGATCTTTTGCAACGCAGATTATATCCTCCCGATCCATTAGGATCCTATCCGCGGCGCAGATAGACTTCTTTTAATCCATGAAGATGCCATATGCAATGCATACGCGCTTCTTTCTGATCAATAGATCACAACATGCAATGCAGAATCACTTCTTTCAGTGTGAAAGATTCACATATGCAACGCATTCTGCATTCTTTCATATCGGGAACATGCCTTATGCGTCGGGTACAGCTATCCCTTTCTGTCCGGGATTGAAAAACCCGATGGATTTGAGATTCGTTTTCGGTCGGGGATTGGAAAATCTGATAAGAATAAGGTTACGTTTCGTTCGGGGAATGGAAAACCCGGCAGGTTTGAGGTTCGTTCTTATTCGGGGAATCAAAAATCGAATCGAAATTGGATTCATTCGACCACTGCCGTGGTCGTCTGTGGGGCGTATGCAATACGCCCCTACACGGGTACCCGAAAAAATGGCGATTTTTCTATTCGTTCGACCACTGCTGTGGTCGTCTGTAGGGCGTATTCAATACGCCCCTACACGGGCGACCTAAAAAATGGCGATTTTTCTTTCCGTTCGACCACTGCCGTGGTCGTCTATAGGGCGTATGCTGTTGCGCCCTACACGGGCATCCTGAAAAATGGCGATTTTTCTTTCCGTTCGACCACCGGCGTGGCCGTCTGTAGGGCGTATGCTGTTGCGCCCTACACGGGCGACCTGAAAAATGGCGATTTTTCTATCCATTCGACCACTGCCGTGGCCGTCTGTGAGGCGTATGCTGTTGCGCCCTACACGGGTACCCGAAAAAATGGCGATTTTTCTATTCGTTCGACCACTGCTGTGGTCGTCTGTGGGGCGTATGCTGTTGCGCCCTACACGGGCGACCTGAAAAATGGCGATTTTTCTATCCATTCGGCCTCTGGCGTGGCCGTTTGTGGGGCGTATGCTGTTGCGCCCTACACGGTCGACCTGAAAAATGGCGATTTTTCTATCTGTTCGACCACTGCCGTGGTCGTCTGTGGGGCGTATTCAATACGCCCCTACCCTGTCGGACGAAAATTTATCGGGGGTTTGGTTCGTTTTTATTCGGAGAATCAAAAATTGAATCGGAATTGGATTCATTCGACCATTTGCATGGTCGCTTGTGGGGCGTATTCAATACGCCCCTACACGGACAGACAAAAACCGGGCTGGTTTTTAGTTCATTTTTATCCGATGAATCAAAAATCGAATCGGAATTGGATTCATTCGACCATTTGTATGGTCGCTTGTAGGGCGTATGCAATACGCCCCTACCCTGCCGGCGGAAAATTTATCAGGGTTTCGGTTTTTTTATCCGAGGAATGAAATAATCGTCATTTTTTCGGGTACCCGTGTAGGGGCGTATTGCATACGCCCCACAAATGGTCATGCAAATGGCCAAATGGACGGAAAAATGGACGGGGTTTTGGTTCGTTTTTATTCGGGGAAGGGAAAAATGGCCGGGGATAGCATGAATAGACATCCCCGGAAGGGCGTTTGGGATTGTTCGATTGTAGTCGTTCGTTTTTTAGATCACATGCCGGGCCTTCATTTCGAGGTAACGGTTGATTACATCGACGGATAGACGCTCGGGAGCGGTCAAAAGGGCGTAGATGCCGTGGCGCTGGAGCAGGTTGACCACGTGTTGCTTCTCGGCAATGAATTTATCGGCAAGGGTTTGATCAAAATAGTCCGAGAGATGGCGCGGTTTACGCTCGGCAAAGGTCGTTAGGGATGCGTTTTCGAAAAAAACGGCGAGGACGACGTGCCTGTTGGACAGGAATTTGAGCGCCTCGAGCTGGCGCTCCATGCCGACAACGCTGTCGAAGTTGGTATAGAGGATGAGCAGGCTACGCTTGGTGATGTGCTTGTTGAGATGGACCGAGAGCGCGCTATAATCACTCTCGCCGAAGTTGGTGGCCTGTCGGTAAAGGCTTTCGAGGAGCTGCTGCATTTGCCCGGCCTGTTGGGAGGCGGGCAGGAAGGTCTCGAAATGGTTGGAAAAGGTGGCAAGGCCGACCTTATCCTCGCGGCGAAGGGCCACGTAGGAGAGGACGAGGCTGGCATTGATGGCGTAATCGAGAAGCGTCATGCCGCGGAAGGCCGATTGCATGATGCGACCCTTGTCAATGACGCTGTAAACCTGCTGGGAGCGCTCGTCTTGATAGGTGTTGACCATGATTTGGTGGCGGCGGGCACTGGCTTTCCAATTGATGGTGCGATAGTCGTCGCCGCGGACGTACTCTTTGATGTGCTCGAACTCGGTGTGGTGCCCCAGGCGACGGACACGCTTGATCCCGAGCTCGGTGAGGTTGTGATGGGCGGCGAGCAGCTCGTACTGGTTGAGCATGAGGTAGGACGGGTAGACCTTTACCTCTTGCGGCTGGCCGTCGGTGACGCGAGTTGTCACGAGGCCAAGAGGAGAGGTGATAAAGAGTCGGATGCGGCCGAAATTGTAGACGCCTCGACGGACGGGGCGTAGTCGGTAGACGATTTCCCGTTTTTCGCCGCGTTTCAGATCCACGGGGAAGCGGACATCGCGACGCTGGAAGATGTCGGGCAACTCGTCGATGATGTCTACGTGAACGGGGTGGAGATGGCGGTTCTCCACCGTGATGCGCACCTCATTCTCGTCGCCGTTGGAGAAGCGGTCTGAGCAGCTACGGCGCGCCGTGATCGTTTCGGATCGCTTTATAGTGGGCCACAAGAGAATCCACCCAATCAGGGCCCCTATAATAAGCGCGATGGCGATTGGCGGTGTGGCTAAGCGAGACATCAGATAGCCAAGCGAAAGGTTGTAGAGGACGAAAAGAACAAGGACTCCGAGACGCCCTTCCCGAAATCGAGATCCAAACCAATACGAGCCGTCGATGGCTGATAGGTAAAGGAGGATGCAGATCAACCACCGGGCAGCCTCGTAACAGACGGGGAAGGCATAGCTCGCGAGGTAGAGCAGGAAAACGATGGCGAGGACGACGAAGAAGCGCCGAGTGAAAAACATAACGCGGGCTTATTTGGGGACTTCAACTTGCTCGACCAGTCGACCGATGATCTTCACCGGGTTGTGCCCCTCCATTTCAGCCTCGGCCGTGAGGGTGATGCGGTGCTGAAGGACGGGGATGGCTACGGACTTGACGTCTTCGGGGGTGATAAAGTCGCGGCCATGGAGCAAGGCTAAGGATTTGGCTACCTGCATCATGGCGACAGAGGCGCGCGGAGAGGCGCCGAGGTAGACGGTGCGGGCGGTACGGGTACGGGCGACGATGAGGGCGATGTAACGCAGCAGGGCGGGCTCGACATAGACGTGTCCGACGTAGTCGATGAGTCGGAGCAGCTCGTCCTTGGTGATGACGGGCTGAACGGACTCCAGGGAGGTCAGGCGACGGTTGGCGTGGTGGCGCTCCAGGATGCGGACTTCCTCGTCCAGGGTGGGATACTGCATGGCGATCTTCATCAGGAAGCGGTCGAGCTGGGCTTCGGGGAGCTTGTAGGTGCCTTCATGCTCGACGGGGTTCTGGGTAGCGAGGATGGTGTAGATGGGACTCATGGGATAGGTGGTTCCGTCGATCGTGGCCTGTCGCTCCTCCATGACCTCGAAGAGGGCGGCCTGCGTTTTGGCCGGGGCACGGTTGATCTCGTCGGCCAGAACGATGTCGGCAAAGATGGGACCGCGGTGGAAGTCAAATTCGCTGGTCTTCATGTTGAAGACCGACGTCCCGAGCACGTCCGAGGGCATAAGGTCGGGGGTGAACTGGATACGGGAGAAGTCGGCGTCGATCAGTGCAGCGAGGAGTCGGGCGGTGAGCGTTTTGGCTACGCCGGGCACTCCCTCGATGAGGATGTGTCCGCGGGCGAGGATGGCGGCAAGTAGGAGATCGGCCACGCGCTCTTGTCCGACTACGACGTCGGAAATGGCAGCACGTATGCGGTTGATTTTCTCTGTGAAATCGGTCAGGTCAAGGGATGCGGTTCTTTGTTCCATTGGGATGATGAGTAGTTAGGATGAGTGGGGGGAGTTAGGGGTAGGCGCACCTTCGGGCAACCTATTTGAGTTTACGTTTCCAGTGATTGATGCCATCTATGGCGCGGCGCATGTCAGCTTCGGAGACGCGCGTGCCATCGCTAAGGAGATGCTTGAGACGGACGAAGTCGGCCGTCACTTCTTCGACGGGCAACCCGGTGCGTGCGGCCAGTCGTTCGGCTGCGGCTTTCGGATCGGGCTCAGTTTCGGGATCGGTGGCGTAGCGCCGACGGAGTTCGGTGCGGAAATAGAGATACTTTTTGCGGAGCAAGTCCTGATAGTCGCGCTTCTGATAGAAAAGGTTGCCGATGAGGCGCGTGAAGCGGAGCATCTCGTTGGCCGGGGGTGTGACGACGGGGATGGGACGCTGTTTGCGCTGCGCAGCGTTCATCATCAGCAGGAGGACGAGCAGGAGAAGGCTGTAAAAGGCTGCTTTGAGCGCGGGACTGTCGAAGATGGCCTTCAGCAAGCTCGGGCTGGCGGCGCTATGGCCCTCCTCAAGCCGCACGATCGGGTAGTTATCGGGGAAGTAGAGGAGGCGGAAGATGTACGAGGCATTGTCACCGTCCAAAATGCCGTAGTTGGTGAAGAGCAGCGGTGTGGAGACGATGAGGAGGGAACCGGAATCCCAGCGAGACTCCGCGTCCATCTCATCCTCGGCGTCATCAGGGTAAAGCGACATGATGAGTGCGAGGGGGTGATCGTGGTTATCCTTAGCCAAGAAGCCCACGTTGGGATCCAGCTCGCACTCTTGGAGCCCCAAGTAGACGGGATGGAGCTGCGGGAAGACGCGATAGAGGTGGTAGTCGTCGTCATGGTGGGAACCGTAGTAGATAGTGTCGCGGACGGGGTCGAGTCGTACGGCTTGATCGAAGACGTTGATTAGGTACCGCTCGTTATACTCGACAGAGAAGCCAAAGGTCTCCATCATCTCTTCGGAAAAGTCGGAGGCGCAGATCACAACGTTGTGGCCCTGTCGGAGCAGGCTGCGAATGTCGAGGAGCCCCGAGTCTGGCGGGGAGTAGACGTCTTGGATAAGGAGGTAGGTGCGCCGTTCGGATCGGGGCAGGATGCCGGTGTCAGGGTATTCCATGCGCACTTTGTAGAGGGACTTCTGCTCGACCCGATAGTCGTCGAAGGAGCTGGCGAGTACGTCGTCAAAGACGTAGCAGCCGAACGGTTGGCGGTCGTCGTGGAGATAGGTGGGCGTCCAAACGAAAGGGCGCGGTGTGTTGTACTGCACCAGGAAGACCGCAACGAAAAAGACGGCTATGAGCACGAAAAAGACAATGCGACTGCGTTTCATTCGTCAAGCTCCTTTCAGTATTTGTTGTTGCAGGTCGTGCATTTGATGGCAGAGTTCGGGTGTCGCGCGGTAGTTGCCATAGCGGACGTGCAGGAAGATGTTCGTCAGGTCGCGGAAGGGGGGGCGAAGCGACTCGGGCTTCAGCTCGTAGATGTATTCGGTGGGCGTCTTGAAGATCTGAAAACTGACCCACTCGAGGTCGGCTATCTGGCGGAGTGTCTGCAAGTAGATGAGGCGGACAGCGGCCTGATGATCGCTTCGGGCGAGGGCGTCGGAGAGGGCACGATCGAAGTCGGTGCCGTAAAGCTCTTCTTCCGTAACCTCTTCGTAATCCACGCCCAGCTTTTTATTGCGCAGAAAGAGGCCGGACCTCTTCTTCCAGATAAACCAGATGACGGCGATAAGGGCAAGGACGAAGAACGCAATGAGCGACCAAGCCACAATGCCGCTGGCACGCTCCGCGTCGAGGCCGTGAAAGAGACGTTGCAGCAGGCGTGCGAGTCGATTGACCAGGGCCTCCCACCACGAGGTGTCGATGGGCTGCAACTGGCTGTTGTAGTCGTAGCGCGGATCGGCTTGATAGCGGGCGATCTTGTCGAGATCGTAGGTGAGGGTGTCGATAGAGTCGGTCATTGGTGGTCAGAGCTTAGAAAAGGAGGCAATGTCGGTGGCGGCGCTGACGCCCTCGTGCTTCTCGCGGAGGTGGAAGTACTCGAAGGCTATGCCGGTCATGGCTATGACCTGCGAGAGGTAGTAACCGTAGGATTGGATGATGCCGAGAATGTAGCTCGTGAGCTGAAACCAGAAGGTGTCCGCCATGCCATTGCCTTCGGTGTAGGAAAAGAGTTGGCCGATGAAGGTGAAGAGGTACCACGGCAGGTAGGTCACCATATTGACGATGCTACCAATGAGACCGAAGACGAGCATCAGTCCGAAGATCTCGAACCAGGCGGGCATACCCCAACGAAAAGCCTGTCGGAAGGAGGCGAAGAAGGGGCGGTCTCCCAAGAGATAGAGCGGAGCGAAGAGCCACAGCGGCGAGATAAAGAGGAGGACGAGCAACAAGGTGACGGGAATGGTTGCGAGTAGTGTCCACAGGGAGCCTAAGAGCGCGGGGAGGCCGATGAAGGCGCCGACGAGGAGGGAGAGAAGCAGGCCGAAGAGCAGCACACGCACCGATCGCCCGACGAGGCGACCGAGGGGAGCACGCAACTCATCGAACGTGACCCCCACGAGCCCACCTTCGCGTCGCTCGTAAGTCTGCATCAGACTGTAAAGCAGGGCCGAGAGGAGGATGTAGCCGACGATGTAACAGCAGTAAACCCCCACCGCATGCGCAAGCACCCGGCTGATTACGTTGCTGAAGCTCGATTCGCCAGCCACGGGAATATCGATGAAGGTGTTGCCCATAAGCTGATTCAGGAAGAAGGCCTGAACGAGACAGAGCGGCAGGATGAAGTAAAGCGAGTAACGGAGCAGGGGGCGCCAGCTATGACGCAGGTAGTCGAACGTGGTGTTCAGCTTTTCGCCGAAGGTGCGTTCGCGATAGAAGTTGATTTTAGGTGCGGGGGATTCCATATGCGTGTACAAGAGGTGTGACGACTGTATATAAATAGGTATAGGGCGATCAGGCCAGCCGGTCGGGGTCGTTGGCGGCCTCGGCCTCCACACGGCGGCGGACGGAGAGCGGATAGACGACCACGTAGAAGATCATCAAGACGAGGCTGAGCAGGATGTAGGCGGCGCGGAGCACGTCGGGCAGCTCCGTGTGGCGCGTGAGGAAGCTCTCCACGAAGGCGGCCAGGACGATGAAGGGAGCCACGCCAACGGCGAGCTTGAGTCCGCGCTTGGCCCCCTGACGAAAGGCGTAACCGCGCGGATAGGTGCCCGGAAAAAGCCAGCCGTTGCCTAAGGCGAACCCCGCGGCACCGGCGATGATGATAGACGCGACCTCGACGACGCCGTGGAGCCAGATCGACAGCACAGACTCCCACCCCACGCCGTGGCGGAAGAGGAAGGCTTGGAAGGTGCCGATCATGATGCCGTTGTAAAAGAGATGAAGGCCCGTCGCCACACCCGTAAAAAGGCCGAGGATGAAGATGCGGAAGCAGACGTAGAGATTGTTCGTGGCGATACGGAGGAACATCATCCATTCGTTCGAGATGTCATAGACGTCCATCGGCCGGCCAGCCGCGATGTTGCGGAGCGTCATGTCGACGTATTTGTCGCCCAGCACGAGGCGGGAGAAGTCGGTGTCTTGAGCGACCGAAAAGACGCCGATGGCGACGCTCACAAGGAAGACGAGGAGCGAATAAAACAGCTCGCGGCGCGATTCGTAGAAGGCCATCGGCAGCTCCGTGCGCCAGAAGTCGAGGATGCGCCCGCGATCCTCACGTTTGTTCTTGTAGAGCGTGTTGTGGAGCGCAGAGGCCAGATTGTTGAGGTAGATCGTGATGCGTGACGTGGGGTAATGGCTGCGCGAAAAGGCAAGGTCGGTGGTGATCGCCATGTAGGCGTCGGAGAGTCGCTCGGGATCCTCCTTCGCGGCCTGATCGACCACCCGCTCCAGGTCTTTCCACTTCTCGATGTTCTGCCGGATGAATACAATCTCTTTCACTGCGATTTATCTTTCTTGATCAATTGGCCGCAAATGTAACCAGACGAACGAATACGGCTGGGCATCCACTCCCCGCCCCTCTCGCGCCACAGTTTTCACCTCACGCATGCGCTCCTATCAACACTGTGTGATCAAAATTTGATCACGTGAGAGGTAAAAAAGCTCGTGCGTCATCAAAATTCGATCACATGAGAGGTAAAAAAGCTTGTGCGTCATCAAAATTCGATCACGCGAGAGGTAAAAAAGCTCGTGCGTCATCAAAATTCGATCACGCGTGAACAAAATTTGATCACATGCCAGCTTACTGTTGCTCGCGCGTCATCAAAATTTGATCACACGCCAGCTTCCTGTTGCTCGCGCGTCATCAAAATTTGATCACACGCCAGCTTGTTATTGCTTGCGCGTCATCAAAATTTGATCACACAACTGGCTTTCCGCCGAAGGCATAAAGTCCACTTATCTCGCACGCCACACTTTTTACCTCGCGCGCCATGTTTTTTCACTCTCGTACCTTTGCGGCGCATTTGCAACACACGTAATGACGAAGAAATTCAAAGGTTTTTTGCTCTATGTCGGGTTGATCGTGCTCTTCGGCGCATCGATGTACCTCATCATCCGCGAAGGTCAGGCGCACCAACTCGTCTCCGACTCGGCTGACTCGGCCCACGCGCCGCAGAACCTCGTCGAGGGCTTCAGCGTCTTCCTCGCGCTCATGGCCGAACACATCCACTCGTCCTTCGGCCTGCTCCTCTTGCAGATCATCATCATCCTCATCACCTGCCGCATCGTGGGGCTGCTCTTCAAGCGCATCGGGCAGCCGATGGTCGTGGGCGAAATCTTGGCCGGCATCCTGCTCGGGCCGTCCGTCCTGGGCCGGTTCGCGCCCGACTTCTCCCAGTTCCTCTTCCCCCGCGAATCGCTGGGCAACATCAACCTCCTGAGCCAGTTCGGACTCATCTTTTTCATGTACACCATCGGTATGGAGCTCGACGTCGACGCCATCCGTAAGAAGCTGCGCGAGACGGTGATGATCAGCTACACCTGCATGTTCTTCACCTTCTTCTGCGGGCTCCTGGCCGCCTACTTCATCTACGATCGCTATGGCCGCGAGGTGCCCTTCCTGCCCTTCGCGCTCTTCATCGCCATAACGATGAGCATCACCGCCTTCCCCGTCTTGGCGCGCATCATCCAGGAGCGCCGCCTGACACGCACACACCTCGGCACCGTGGCTCTGGCCGCGGCCGCCAACGGCGACGTCACGGCCTGGTGCCTCCTGGCCATCGTCGTGGCCATCTCGCAGGCCGGCACCATGCTCGGCGCCGTCTACAATATCTTATTCGCCGCCGTCTACCTGCTCATCATGTTCACCATCGTCAGGCCCCTGCTGCGCATGGTCGGCAACCTCTACCACAACCCCGAGGTGATCGGCAAACCCCTCGTCATGCTCATGTTCCTCCTGCTGCTCATCTCGTCTTACCTCACCGAGATAGCCGGCCTCCACGCCCTCTTCGGCGCCTTTGTGGCCGGACTGGTTATGCCCGAAAACATGCGCTTCCGCAAGATCATGACCGAGAAGGTGGAGGACGTCTCGCTGATCATCTTCCTGCCGCTCTTCTTCGTCTCAACAGGCCTGCGCACGGAGATCGGACTGATTGATTCGGCCGAAATGTGGCTCGTCTGCTTCGGGCTCATCCTCGTCTCCACGATCGGCAAGTTCAGCAGCGCCATCCTCTCCGCCCGGATCGAGAAGGAGAGTTGGAAGAACAGCTTCCTGCTCGGGGCGCTCATGAACACGCACGGCCTGATGGAGCTTATCGCCCTGACGATCGGTTACGAGATGCACATCCTGCCGCCTCCGGTGTTTGTCATGCTCGTACTCATGACACTGGCCTCGACCTTCATGACCACGCCCCTGCTCAGCCTCATCAACTTCAGCTTCCGCACCGGCGAGCGCCTGCGTCTACGGCGCACAGAGACGGTCGGCCAGGGACCCTTCCGCGTACTCATCTCCTTCGGCCGCGCCGGCAGCGGACCCGTCCTGCTCGACGTCGCCTTCCGCATGTTCGGCCGTGGCGACACGAAGATGGACCTCACCGCCCTCCACCTCACCGTCGGTTCGGACATCAATCCGCTCCACACGGCCGGCTTCGAGCAGGTCAGCTTCGAGCCTTTCATCCGCGAAGCCAAACGCCTCAACCTACGCGTCTCCACCCGCTACGAAGTCTCAAACAACGCCGGCGATACGATCGTGAGTCTGGTCAACGACGAGCCGTTCGACTTCCTGCTCGTGGGCGCCGGCATCGCCATGAGCAATCTGCCGACCGACATTGAGGCGCGCCGCATCCGTAAGTCGCTTTTCTCCCTCCTCGGTGGCGCCCGAGTGCAAGAACTCCTCTCGCCCGGATCGCTCATCCACGATAAGACGCGCTACTTCATCGAGCACAGCCGCTGCTCCGTGGGCGTCTTCGTCAACCGCGGCTTCACCCGCGCCGACCACCTCATCGTCGTCATCGATTCCGAGGCCGACCTCCCGCTTTTGCATTATGCCCGCGTCCTGCTACGCTCCACCCACGGCACCGCCGCCTTGCTCCACCGTCGACCGTCCGACGACGCCTCTCCCACGCCGGACACCGTGGCCCATGAGCTGGAGTCCTTCATCGCCCACACCGAGAATGTCCACCTGCTTCCCGAGCGCGACCTCACCCGCGAATCGTTTGCCGAAGCAGACTTCATGCTTGTCGGTTACGCCACCTGGAACGTCATCTCCGACGTCTGCCGAGAGCCCCTCCGACAAATGCCTTCCACGCTCATCATCCATCACCGCCAGCGGTAGGCCACTCTCCAACTTCACAAAACGAGCGGACACCTCATTCGCCCCAACTGAAACGGGCAGACACTTCGGTCCGTCCCTACATATAAATACGTATAACTACCCGGGCAAAGCCCGTAACTATCCCCATATGATACAACCCGATTACATTTTTGAATGCAGCTGGGAAGTCTGCAACAAAGTGGGCGGCATCTACACCGTCCTATCAACTAAAGCGCGCACCCTGCAACAACAGTTCCCCGACCACATCCTCTTCATCGGCCCCGACTTGGGGCATGCCGGCCAAGCCGCCGAGTTCGACGAAGACACCACGCTCTACGCCGACTGGCGACGCACCACCGCCGCGGCCGGACTCCCCGTGCGCATAGGCCGATGGCGCGTGCCCGGCGCTCCGCTCGTCATGCTCGTCGACTACCGCCAACTCTTCAGCCACAAAAACGAACTCTTCTACGAGATGTGGGAATCGTTCGGCGTCGACTCTTCGCAGGCCTATGGCGACTATGACGAGTCGTGCATCTTCGCTGCCGCCACGGGGCGCGTCATCGAGAGCTTCTATCGATTCTACCACTTGGAGAGCCAACGTGTCGTGGCCCACTTCGACGAGTGGATGCTGGGCTTCGGCCTCCTCCATCTGCGCAAATACACGCCGCGCATCGCCACCCTCTTCACCACACACGCCACCACCATCGGCCGCTCCATCGCCGGCAACAACAAACCGCTCTATGGCTACATGCCCGGCTACAACGGCGACGGTATGGCAGCCGAGCTGCACGTCGAGGCGAAGCATTCAGTGGAGAAAAAGGCGGCCCACTTTGCCGATTGCTTCACGACGGTGAGCGAAATCACGGCCGTAGAGTGTCGCCAGCTGCTCGACAAGGCGCCGGACGTGGTCACGCCAAACGGCTTTGAGCCAGACTTCGTCCCCACGCCCGACCGCTACCCTGCCCGACGCGCCGACGTCCGCCAGCGACTGCTCCGCGCCGCCTCAGCGCTCTACGGCCAGACGTTCGACTCGGACAACACGTTCCTCGTCTCCATCAGCGGCCGCTACGAGTATCGCAACAAGGGCATCGACGTCTTTATCGACGCCATGAACCGCCTGCGCACGTCGGCCGACCTGCCCCGCGCGGTCGTGGCCTTTGTGCTCATTCCCGCCTGGGTCTATGCCCCGCGTGCCGACCTGAAGGCTATCCTTGAGCACGGTGCTCCCACGACTGCACCGCTGCCCACCCCCTTCCTCACCCACTGGCTGCACCGCATGGACGACGACCGCGTCTCGAACTTCATCCTCCACGCCGGCTTCAACACCATCGACGGCGAGCGCCTGAAGATCGTCTTCGTACCCTGCTACCTCGACGGCCGCGACGGGATCTTCGACACGCCTTACTACGACCTCCTCATCGGCATGGACGCCACGCTCTACCCCTCCTACTACGAGCCTTGGGGCTACACGCCGCTCGAGAGCGTGGCCTTTGGCATCCCCACGGTCACAACCGACCTGGCCGGCTTTGGGCGTTGGGCGCAGACCGTCGTCAGTGGGCGCGACATCACCGAGGGCGTGGCCGTCGTCCATCGCACGGACGACAATTACGCCGCCGTAGTCGACGAGTCGGCCGACGCCCTGCTCACCCTCATGCGTCGCTCTGACGCCGATCGCCGCACGATCGCCGCGCGCTGTCAGTCCCTCGCCGCCCGCGCCGAGTGGGAACGTTTTATCACGTATTACTACACCGCCTTCGATCACGCCCTCACCGCTGCCGCCCACCGGGCCGACGCGTAGGGCGACTGGATCGCCAGAGGCGCCGTTCGATGGGCGCATCACGTTGGCAGGCCGCCTGCCAACATCGCCGGAGAGTCCGGTGGCTCTGGCAGGCCGCCTGACACCATCACCAAAGACTCCGATGGCCCTGGCAGGCGGCCTGACACCATCACCAAAGACTCCGGCAGCCCTGGCAGGCGGCCTGCCACCTTCACCAAAGACTCCGATAGTCCCGGCAGGCGGCCTGCCAGCCTCACCTAAGGGTCGGGTAGTTTTGGCAGGCGGCCTGCCAGACATCGCCCGAGGGTGCGAGGCCATTTCTAAGGCCCCTACTACCTCGTCTTCCCCCTCCTCGTTTTCGTTTTTCACACTTCACTTTTCGTTTCAATGACACACTACTACCCCCTCCGCCTGGCCACCCTCACCGCGGCCTGCTTCCTTATTTACACATCGGCCAGCGCCACGCCCATCGTGACAGACGACAACACCGCCGTCCGCGACGAAACGGACTACACGCTGTCGCTCCGCCCGGCCGTCTCCGAACGGCTCTTCATCTCCAAAGCCATCGAGAAAGAAATCGTGCGCATCAAACGGATGATCACGAACGAGAAGTTGGCTTGGATGTTCGAAAACTGCTTCCCCAACACGCTCGATACCGCCGTCCACTTTAGCGCCATCGATGGTGACGACGACACCTTCGTCTACACCGGCGACATCCACGCCATGTGGCTCCGCGACTCCGCCTCCGAGGTCTGGCCCTACCTGGCTTTTGTCAGCAAAGACGACGAGCTGCGGCAGATGATCCGCGGCGTCATCCTCCGCCAGTTCAAGTGCATCCTCCTCGACCCCTACGCCAACGCCTTCAGCGACGGCGCCGAAAACAGCGAGGTCTACGAACGCCGTTGGGAGCTGGACTCCCTCTGCCACTGCCTGCGCTTAGCTTATGCCTACTGGAAGGAGACGGGCGACAAGAGCGTCTTCACCGACGGGAGATGGCAGAAAGTCATGCAGCTCGTCCTCCGCACCCTCCGCGAACAGCAGCGCAAGGACGGCCCGGATCCCTACGCCGCCGACTCGCTCATGGACCATCACAGCCTCCGCCCCGTGCGCCCCATCGGACTGATCGCCTCCGCCTTCCGCCCCTCGGACGACCCAGTGACACTGCCCTTCATCGTCCCCTCGAATTTCTTCGCCGTCAGTTCGCTCCGTAAGGCAGCCGAGATCTTGAGCAAAGTGAATAAGGACGCAAAGACGGCCGACGCCTGCAAGGCCCTGGCCAACGAGGTGGAGGAGGCACTGCGCCGCTACGCCACCGTGGAGCACCCCGTCTACGGCCGCATCTACGCCTACGAGGTGGACGGCTTCGGCAACCGCCTGATGATGGACGACGCCGATGTGCCCAGCCTCCTGGCCATGACTTACCTCGGCGACGTGCCCGCCGACGATCCCGTCTACCTCAACACGCGGCGCTTCGTCTGGAGCGAAGACAACCCCTACTTCTTCCACGGCAACTCCGGCGAAGGCATCGGCAGCTCGCGCACCGGCAACGACATGATCCGCCCCATGTCCCTCCTCGTCCGCGCCCTCACCTCCACCGACGACAACGAGATCGCCGCCTGTCTCCGCATGCTGATCACCACCGACGCCGAGACCGGTTTCATCCACGAGTCCTTCTATAAAAACGACCCCAAGCGTTACACCCGCTCCTGGTTTGCCCGCCAGAACAGCCTCTTCGGCGAGCTAATCGTCAAACTCGTCCGCGACAAGAAGATCGAGCTGCTCAACGATTTGTAAGGGGCGAAAGGATGTGGCCGATACGCTATAATTTCACCTACTCCCCTCCCCAGCTGTGACAAAATGTCAGTCGTAAACACTCGTCACCCTACGCCGCGCTTTGGCACGCCGTTTGGAGAATGGGACGGCGAATCGCCCGAAAGGGCATCCAACCAACCAGAATTTCAAATAGTAAAAACAGATATAGAACATGGGAAAGATTATTGGTATAGACTTAGGAACAACCAACTCGTGTGTCGCCGTATTGGAAGGCAACGAGCCGGTAGTGATTGCGAACAGTGAGGGTAAACGCACCACGCCTTCCGTGGTAGCTTTCGTAGAAGGTGGCGAACGGAAAGTGGGCGATCCGGCCAAACGACAGGCCATCACTAACCCGCAGAAAACGATTTTCTCGATCAAGCGTTTCATGGGCGAGACGTTCGATCAGGTACAAAAAGAAATTGCCCGCGTGCCGTATAAGGTAGTGCGTGGAGACAACAATACGCCGCGTGTCGACATCGACGGACGGCTCTACACGCCGCAGGAAATCTCGGCCATGATCCTGCAAAAGATGAAGAAGACGGCCGAGGATTACCTGGGTCAGGAGGTGTCGGAGGCCGTGATCACGGTGCCGGCTTACTTCAGCGACGCACAACGTCAGGCCACCAAAGAGGCAGGAGAGATCGCTGGCTTGAAGGTGCGCCGTATCGTTAACGAGCCTACGGCCGCATCGCTGGCTTACGGCCTCGACAAGGCAAACAAGGACATGAAGATCGCCGTCTTCGACCTCGGTGGCGGTACGTTTGATATCTCCATTCTGGAGCTTGGCGGCGGCGTCTTTGAGGTGAAGTCGACCAACGGCGATACGCACCTCGGCGGCGACGATTTCGACCACGTCATCATCGACTGGCTGGCCGAGGAGTTCCTCAAGGACGAAGGACTCGACCTGCGCAAAGATCCGATGGCGCTGCAACGTCTGAAGGAAGCTGCTGAGAAGGCCAAGATCGAACTCTCCAGCTCGACAAGCACAGAAATCAACCTGCCCTACATCATGCCCGTGGACGGTGTGCCCAAACACCTCGTTCGTACGCTGACCCGCGCTAAGTTCGAGCAGTTGGCCGACACGCTGATCAACGCCTGTCTGGAGCCGTGCAAGCGCGCCCTGTCAGACGCTGGCATGTCGACGTCGGACATCGACGAGGTGATCCTCGTGGGCGGTTCGACACGTATCCCGGCCGTGCAGCAGCTGGTGGAGAAGTTCTTCGGCAAAGCACCGTCGAAGGGTGTGAACCCGGACGAAGTCGTTGCCATCGGCGCAGCCATCCAGGGCGGTGTCCTCTCGGGCGACGTGAAGGATGTGGTGCTGCTCGACGTAACTCCGCTGTCGCTCGGTATCGAAACGATGGGCGGCGTGATGACGAAGCTGATTGAGGCTAACACGACGATCCCCACAAAGAAGTCGGAAGTCTTCACTACGGCTGTCGACAATCAGCCCTCGGTTGAGATCCACGTCTTGCAGGGCGAGCGTTCGCTGGCCAAAGACAACAAGTCGATCGGCCGCTTCCACCTCGACGGTATCCCGGCCGCCATGCGCGGTGTGCCGCAGATCGAGGTGACGTTCGACATTGACGCCAACGGTATCCTCAACGTATCGGCCAAGGACAAGGGCACGGGCAAGGTGCAGAGCATCCGCATCGAGGCCTCCAGCGGTCTGAGCGACGACGAGATCCGCCGCATGAAGGACGAGGCCGCGGCCAACGCCGAGGCGGACAAGAAGGAGAAGGAGCGCATCGACAAGATCAACCAGGCGGACAGCATGATCTTCCAAACGGAGAAGCAGCTGAAGGACCTCGGCGACAAGTTGCCGGCCGACAAGCGTTCTCAGATCGAGGCAGCGCTGGGCAAGCTCAAGGATGCACACAAGGCGCAGGATCTGGCTGCCATCGACACGGCCATCGCCGAGTTGAACAACGTCTTCCAGGCCGCCAGCCAGGATCTCTACAATGCGCAGAACGCGCAAGCTGGTGGCGCCGGTCAGCCCTCAGGCAACGCCTCCGCGGGCAATGCCTCGAACAACGACGGCGGCAACGTCACGGATGTAGACTTTGAGGAAGTGAAGTAACCCTCGCGATCCATCTCTTAGAGAGCGTTATTCGTACCATCATACAAGTGTGAATGAAATCGCAGTCGGCCCGGTAATACGGTGCAGGCTGCGATTTCTGTGTTTAGAAAAAGACAAGAGGATATGAATGAAGTAAAAAGAAGAAGCAGCCTAAGTGCAGGGACATTGGAAATGATCAGCATAATTCTTGCGGATAATAAGGTGTTATCTCATTCAGATATAAATCGCTTTCTGCTACAAGCTGATTTAGAACCCCAGCCCGAGACCCTATCAAAGCGCGATAGACTATTCAAAGCTTTTGCTGATTTCCAGAATAAGAATCAGTGCTCAAATCATATTCTCAAATTCATCCAACTTGTCGTTTCTCCCAATAGATATGTAGACAAGATGGATGAATTTGAGTCTCTCAGAGCTTCAATTAATAAGCAATTGGCTTTTGTCGGATATGAATTGAGTGAGAATGGTAATTACAGGCAGGTACAAAAGGCTAATACCATATCTGAAGCACAACAGAGAACTGACAGTTTGAAGAAAAAACTTGAGGACAGAAATGCTCACAAGAAACTCTTCAAATACTGCATAGCTGATTTTTTACAGAACGACTATTTCGGTTCCGTCTTTGAAGCTCACAAAGGGTTGTTCCAACGCATAAGAGAAATATCCGGTGTTCAAACTGATGGGAACACTCTTATTGAGTCTGTTTTCTGTGATAAGAATCCTATACTCTTAATCAACGACTGGCGTTCTCCTTCAGAAAAGAGTGAGCATCGCGGATTTTGTAATCTGCTGAAAGGCCTCTGCTCCATGTTCAGAAACCCTGCGGCCCATGAGCCCAAAATCCATTGGGAAATATCAGAGCAGGATGCCTTGGAAATACTTGGAATTATTTCGTATTGTCATAGACGTTTAGACAAGGCGCAACAAATCAGGTTACCCAAATAAGAAGTGAAACGATTTGTCGTCAGGCTGTAGGGGCGTATCGAATATGCCCCCCAACGCCCCCACGTTTGCGCAGGCTGCGCAAGTTCTGCGGCATTTGCCGAGACGTTTACGCAGGTCGCGCAAGTTCCGCCGCATTTCCTGAGACGTTTGCGGGATTCCCGCAAACGCCAAAAAGTTTTCCGAGACGCTTGCGGGACTCCCGCAAACGCCAAAAAGTTTTCCGAGAGACTTGCGGGACTCCCGCAAACACCAAAAAGTTTCCCGAGAGGCTTGCGGGACTCCCGCAAACACCAAAAAGTTTCTCGGGGCACTTGCGGAAGTTCCGCAAATACCCACGACTCCGTCAAAATGTCAGTCCGAAGGCGGCTGGCATTTTTTTTGACCCAAAGGGCCGGCCTGTGATCCGAAAGATCACTCCCAACCATCCGATAGATCATTCATAAACAATAAATAGACAGAAGACCATTATGGCAAAACAAGAAACCAAGGGGAACATTGGCGTAACCAGTGAAAACATCTTCCCCGTCATCAAAAAATTCCTCTATAGCGACCACGAGATCTTCCTCCGCGAGCTCGTTTCGAACGCCATCGACGCCACGCAGAAGCTCAAGACGCTGGCCTCCGTCGGCGAGTTCAAGGGCGAGCTGGGCGACCTCACGATCCGCATCCGCACGGAGAAAGGCAAGCTCATCATCTCCGACCGCGGCGTGGGCATGACGGCCGACGAGATCGATCGCTACATCAACCAAATCGCCTTCTCCGGCGCCGAGGAGTTCGTCAAGAAATACAAGGACAACGCGGCCGCCATCATCGGCCACTTTGGGCTCGGATTCTACTCCTCGTTCATGGTGTCGAAAAAGGTGGAGATCGTCACCCGCTCATACCAAGAGGGCGCCACGGCCGTGCGGTGGAGCTGCGAGGGCACGCCGGAATACGAAATGACCGAGACGAAGAAGGACGACCGCGGCACGGACATCATCCTTCACATCGACGACGACAACAAGGATTTCCTCGAAAAGGACAAGATCACCTCGCTGCTCGAGAAATACTGCCGCTACCTGCCCATCCCCATCGCCTTCGGCAAGAAGCAGGAGTGGAAGGACGGCAAGTATGTCGACACCGACGAGGACAACATCGTCAACAACACCCAACCCGCTTGGGTGCGCAAGCCCTCGGAGCTGAAGGATGAGGACTACAAGGCGTTCTACCGCGAGCTCTACCCGATGGCCGACGAGCCGCTCTTCTGGATCCACCTCAACGTGGATTATCCCTTCAACCTGACCGGTATCCTCTACTTCCCGCGCATCAAAAGCAACATGGATTTGCAGCGCAACAAGATCCGGCTCTACAGCAACCAGGTGTTCGTCACCGATTCCGTGGAGGGTATCGTACCCGAGTTCCTCACCCTGCTGCACGGCGTGCTCGACTCGCCCGACATCCCGCTCAACGTCTCCCGCTCCTACCTCCAGAGCGACCAGAACGTGAAGAAGATCTCCGCGCACATCACCAAGAAGGTGGCCGACCGCCTGGAGGAGATCTTCAAGAACGACCGCAAGGCCTTCGAAGAGAAGTGGGACAGCTTGAAGCTCTTCATCCAATACGGCATGCTCAGCGACGAGAAGTTCTACGACCGCGCCGCGAAGTTTGCCCTGCTCAAGGACGTCGACGGCACCTATTACACCCTCGAGGAGTATCGCAAGCTGATCGCCTCCGAGCAGACCGATAAGGAAGGCGGCGTCATCTACCTCTACACCACCAACCCGGACGAGCAGTACAGCTACATCCAGGCGGCCAAGGATCGCGGCTACAACGTCCTCGTCATGGACGGTCAGCTCGACGTCCACGCCATCGGACAGCTGGAGCAGAAGATCGAGAAGACGCGCTTCGTCCGCGTGGATAGCGACACGATCGACCGCCTCATCCTCAAGGCCGACGCCCCCACGGTGAGCCTCACCGACGATCAGCGTCAGGCGCTGCAACAAGTCTTCCGCAGCCGATTGCCGAAGATGGGCAAGACCGACTTCGTAGTCACGTTCGAGGCGCTCGGCCCGTCGGCCAACCCGGTCATGTTGACCCAAGGCGAGTTCATGCGCCGCATGCGTGAAATGTCGGCCATGCAACCCGGTATGTCGTTCTACGGCGAGATGCCCGAGAGCTACAACCTCGTGCTCAACACCGATCACCCGCTCATCCTCTCCGTCCTCAGCGACGAGGAGAAGGCCTGCACCGACAAGCTGCAGCCCATCCTCTCCGACATCAAGGGTTGGGAGGCACGCCAACACGACCTCCGCGAATCGCAGAGCAAGAAGAAGGAAGACGAACTAACCGAGGCCGAAAAGGAGGATATGACGAACACGAACCGCACGCTCGACGAGCTGCGCGGCCGTCGCGACGCCATCCTCACGGAGTACGCCGCCGGTAACAAGGTAGTCGGTCAGCTGATTGACCTCGCCCTCCTGGCTAACGGTCTGCTGAAGGGTGAGCCGCTGAGCCGCTTCATCCGCCGCAGCGTCGAGCTGATCGGATAAGCAGTCCCCATTCAAAAGATAGCCCCCGAATCCTCCGCAACAAAAGGAAGGGTTCGGGGGCTTTCTTATATCCTCACTGAAAAAACAAAAGCGATCTTCATTACGAAGGTCGCTTTTGCCAAAACTCCAAATCTTTTTCGGGTATCATGAATAAGGCGTAAAGATTGTTCTGGTTATCTGCCCGCAAAGAAGGGGCAAAGCTGATAGGCCTGCAAATTTTCGAACCTGTTCTACAACATGTTTTGAGAATTTGCTCGTCCCGCATTTTCTACTACCGGACGAATTGCGCAGCCATGCCTCGCACCGTGTCCGACACGCGGCCATCGGCGTAGGCCGGCTGACCGTTGACGAACGTCATCCGTACGGCGTGCTGAAACGTCTGGCCCTCCATCGGCGACCATCCGCAGTGGTAGAGCAGGTTCTCGCGCGTGACGCGCCACGGCGAGGCGGGGTCGACCAGCACAAGGTCGGCGTAATAGCCCGGGCGGATGTAGCCGCGGCGGTCGATGTGGAAGAGGTCGGCGGGATTGTGCGCCATCTTCTGCACCACCTGCTCACGTGTTACGACGCCGCGCGCGGCCAGCTCAAGCATAGCCACCAACGTGTGCTGCACCATCGGCCCGCCGGACGCGGCCGTGAGGCACGAACCCTCTTTCTCGGCCGGCAGATGCGGCGCGTGATCGGTGGCGACGATGTCAATGGCACCCGTGAGGAGGGCGTGACGAAGCGCCTCGCGGTCGTCGAACGACTTGATCGAGGGGTTCCACTTGATGCGGTTGCCGTAGGCGGCATAGTCGGCGTCGGTGAACCAGAGGTGATGCACGCAGACCTCGGCCGTGATCTTCTTCTCCGTCAATGGCCGACCGGTGGCGAAGAGCGAAAGCTCGCGCTCGGTGGAGACGTGGAGTACGTGCAGCCGCACACCCATCTTGTCGGCCAACTCGACTACGCGTGACGAAGAGGCGTAGCAGGCTTCGGCGTTGCGGATCTTGGTGTGAAAAGCTGGCGGAAGATCCTCACCCATGAGGTTGATGTAGCGCTCGCGGTTGCGCTCGATGATGGATTCCTCTTCGGCGTGGACGGCGATGGGTAGGTCGGTCTCGCCAAAGATGCGGCGGACGGTGTCGGCGTTCATGGCGCCGTTGCCGGTGGAGGATCCGAGGAAGAGCTTGAGGCCGGGCACGCGGGTGGGGTCGAGGCGACGGATCTCGTCGGCGTTGTCGTCCGATCCACCGAAGTAGAAGGCGTAGTTGGCCGCCGATGTCTCGGCCGCGCGCTCCATCTTCCACTCCCATTCGCGCCGTGTGACGGTCTTGGGGTTCGTGTTGGGCATGTCCATGAAGGTGGTCACGCCGCCGGCCACGGCCGCACGACTCTCGCTGGCGATGGTGCCCTTGTGCGTCATGCCGGGTTCGCGGAAATGCACATGGTCGTCGATCACGCCGGGCAGCAGCCATTGGCCGCGGGCGTTGATCACGGTGGCGCCATCCGCGCGCGGCGTCTCGCCTTCTTCATAGACCGCGGCGACGAATGCGCCGTCGATCAGTACCGATCCGACAAACGAGCGTCCCTCGTTGACGATCACGGCGTCTTGAATCAATGTCTTCATATAAGGAATCGTAGGGGGGAGTATAGGGTAGTATAGGGTAGTTAGAAGTAGAGAGGGGAACCTCTCATATGGGCAAAAAGAACGGGGGGCGCGTCCATTCTGAGGATGTGCGCCCCCCGCGTTTTCGGGTTGTTTATCCGATTTTCTTCTGTGGATATTTCCTGAAGAAGCCCTGCCACTTGAGCCGGAGCACGCCGAAGAGAGCCTCGCCGAAGATGGATGAGTTCATTTTGGATGTCCCCAGCACGCGGTTGACGAAGACGATGGGTACCTCCACGATCTTAAACCCGCAGCGGTGGGCGGTGTATTTCATTTCGATCTGGAAAGCGTAGCCCTTGAAACGGATCTTGTCGAGCTCGATGGTCTCGAGCACCTGGCGGCGGTAGCACTTGAATCCGGCGGTGGTATCGTGCACCTTGAGGCCGGTGACGAAGCGGACGTAGGCCGAGGCGTAGTACGACATGAGCACGCGCCCGAGGGGCCAGTTGACCACGTTCACGCCGTTGCAGTAGCGCGATCCGACGGCCACGTCGGCGCCCTGTTCGGTGCAGGCGGCGTAGAGCCGAAGCAGGTCTTGGGGGTTGTGGCTGAAGTCGGCGTCCATCTCAAAAATGAAGTCGTAGCCGTGCTCGATGGCCCACTTAAAACCGCAGATGTAGGCCGTGCCGAGGCCCTGCTTGCCGCTGCGTTCGACCAGATGCAGCCGCCCGGGAAACTCGCGCTGGAGGCGTTTGACGATGTCGGCCGTACCGTCGGGCGAGCCGTCGTCGATGATCAATACGTGGAAGGCCTTCTCCAAGCCGAAGACGACGCGGAGGATGTTTTCGATGTTCTCTTTTTCGTTGTACGTCGGGATGATGACGATGCTGTCCGTTTCCATACTGGTTATTGTTTGTCGGGCGTCTCCACCGCCGCGCACGAGGCCGGAGGGAGGAACGTGTGCCCTGTTTTCTTCTTTGATTTTCACGGGCCAAAAGTAGAAAGATTGTTTGGCGCCCCTTTTGCGCCCCCCGCGGCGTGCCGACTCGGTTTCCAGATCATTCCCGAACGGTTTCACCCCAGAATCACTGTTTCTGGGCCATTCCCGAACGGTTTCACCGCAGAATCACTGTTTCCATACCATTCCCGAGCGGTTTCGCCCCAGAATCACGGTTTCTGGATCGTTACCGGACGGTTTCACCGCAGAATCACGGTTTCTGGACCGTTCCCGAACGGTTTCGCCGTAGAAACACGGTTTCTGAACCATTACCGAACGGTTTCACCGCAGAATCACGGTTTCTGAACCATTACCGAACGGTTTCGCCGTAGAAACACGGTTTCTGGATCGTTACCGGACGGTTTCGCCCCAGAATCGCCCTCAAAAAAAGCATGCCTCCCGACAAACGCGGGAAGCATGCCAACATGAGCTAAGCTAAAAATAGTACCCCTCTCGGGGAGATCTGTTTACCAAGCGAAAATGGGGTACTCCTTCATCGTGTGGTTCACCTTCTCGCGAACGGAGGCGATGGTGGTGTCGCACGTCGGTTTGGAGAGCACCGTGTCGATCATCTCGACAATCTCACCCATGAGCGACTCCTTAGCGCCGCGGGTGGTGATGGCCGGGGTACCGATACGGATACCGGAGGTCTGGAACGGCGAACGGCTGTCGAAAGGCACCATGTTCTTGTTCACCGTGATGTCCGCGGCCACGAGTGCCTTTTCGGCCACCTTACCGGTGAGGTCGGGAAACTTCGTGCGCAGGTCGATGAGCATGCTGTGGTTGTCCGTTCCGCCGGAGATGATCTTGTACCCCTTGTCGACGAAGGCCTGGGCCATGACGGCGGCGTTCTTCTTCACCTGCGTCTGGTAGGTCTTGTATTCGGGCTGCAGCGCCTCCTCGAAGGCCACGGCCTTGGCGGCAATGACGTGCTCCAGCGGTCCGCCCTGAATGCCGGGGAAGACGGCCGAGTCGAGCAGCTGCGACATCTTCTTCACCTCGCCCTTCGGCGTCTTCTTGCCCCACGGGTTGTCGAAGTCCTTACCTAAAAGGATGACGCCGCCGCGCGGTCCGCGCAGGGTTTTGTGGGTCGTAGAGGTGACGATGTGGGCGTACTGAAGCGGGTTGTTGAGCAGTCCGGCAGCGACGAGTCCGGCGGGGTGTGCCATGTCGATCATGAGCAGGGCGCCGATCTTGTCGGCGATCTCACGCATGCGCTTGTAGTCCCAGTCGCGGGAGTAGGCCGAGGCGCCGCCGACGATCAGTTTCGGACGCTCGCGGAGGGCCACTTCTTCCATCTGGTCGTAGTCCACGCGGCCCGTCTCCTCCTTCACGTTGTACTCTAGGGCGTGGTAGAGGATGCCCGAGCTGTTGACGGGCGAACCGTGCGAGAGGTGTCCGCCGTGCGAGAGGTTAAGGCCGAGGAAGGTGTCGCCAGCGTTGAGCACCGCCAGGAAGACGGCAGCGTTAGCCTGTGCGCCGGAGTGCGGCTGCACGTTGACCCATTCGGCGCCGAAGAGCTTCTTCAGCCGCTCAATGGCCAGCGTTTCGCTCTCGTCCACCACCTCGCAACCGCCATAATAGCGCTTGCCGGGGTATCCTTCGGCATACTTGTTCGTCAGGCAACTGCCCATGGCCTGCATGACCTCGTCGCTGACAAAATTCTCTGAAGCGATCAGCTCAATACCTTTCAGCTGACGCTGATGTTCGCGTTCGATAATCTCGAAGATTGCTTTGTCTCTTCTCATAGAAATACTCTGTTTACGATTACGTCTTACGTGACTTGAATAGTGATTATTGATTCTTTAACAGGGCGTAAAAGTACCCCGATTTTAATATCCGCAAAGAGAGGCCGCTTCTGGTGCGCCCTCCCCCGGGGGGGAGATCACCGGGAGGGCAGGAGGGCGGGCGGGGGCAGGTGCATACCGGCCATGACGAGTCCCTCGCGGCGGGCATAGTCGAGGATGCGACGACGGGTGCGGGCGGCGGCGGGTCGGTCCATGTCGTAGGACGTGCTGTACTCCGGGCGCTCGAGTTGCAGGGCGGCGCCGTGGATCAGGTCGCCGATGATGAGCAGCCGGCCGACGCGATAGGCAGTGTGGCCGGGCGTGTGACCGACGGCATCGATGGTGAGGACGCCGCCGGGCAACGTGTCGCCGAAGGCAAAGAGATGCAGGCGGTCGCGGTAGGCGTTCATGGTCTTCACCTGCTGTGCGTTCCGGTCGGGCGGCATGGCCATCCAGGCGTCATACTCCGGGCGCGAGGCGTAGACCTCGGCGTGGGGGAAGGCTGCCGTGTCGCCGTGCATCAGTCCGCCGATGTGGTCGCGGTGGAAGTGGGTGAGGTAGACGAGGTCGATCTCGGACGGGTCGTGCCCGAGGCGACGCAGCGCGTCGGCCAGTCGGCTGTCGGGGAAGCCGTAGCCGGTGTCGAAGAGGATGATCCGGCCGCCGGTCTCGACGAGGAAGGTGCTGATGGTGGCGGGCACGCCGTCGGTCAGGCCGAGGCGCGCCATGACGCTGTCCGGGGTGTCGACGAACAGGCTGCGGGCCATGGTGTGGTCGGCGGCGTTGTCGCGGATCCAGGTGACGGTGACGCCGTCGCCGATGGTGCGCGTTTGGGTGTAGCGGTCGGCGGTGTCAGCTTGAGCAAGCCCTCGCTCGGTGACAGCCACAAGCAGGACGAGGGCGAGTGCCTGCCGGGCGATGCGGAAAAGGTTCATTGTTGCAGGTAGTTATTATGCGCCTTGCGGCGCGGTGGTTAGTGGATACTCTTCTCTTGTTCGCCTCCTGTTCCTGTCTTGACACAAGAAAAGGGGCGAAAAGAAAGTCAAGGTGCGAGCGGGGCGCCGGCCAAGTTGGCCGGGTACCCCCCCTCCTCCCCCACCAGCATACGGCGTATTGTCTCGCGACCGAGAAGCTCGGCCGAGGTGAGGAAGGCGGTGACGGTGACGCCGAGCACGCCGTGGACGTTCACGCTCTGACCCGTCTGGAGGAGGTTCGGGATGGGGGTACGCGGCGAAAGGAGCGTGCGCGGCAGGTCGCGACAGTCACGGCGGATGCCGTAGGCTGAGCCGTAGGGCGTGCCCGTGTAGCGATGGTAAGTCCGGGGCGTGGAGGTGGTCACGCGCTCGATGGTAAAGTCGGGCGGGAGGGCGGCGTGTTCGCGGAGTCTCTGCTCGCATAGCTCCGCCGATACGGACTTCCAAGCGGTATATCTGGGGTTTTGTCGATAATCCTCGGTGTCCCAAGCGAGGAGGCTGTTGATACGGGGGGTGATGGGATGCAAGACATCGAGCGTGGTGACGGTGTGCGAGTCGGGCGTGTCCGGCGGACGGCAGGAGATGAGATAGCTGGGGGAGATCTCGCTGCAGTCGTTGTGCCAGAGCGATTCGTAGCCGTCGTAGATGCTGACGTTGCGGTTGAGGTATGGGATGGGGGTGTGGGGCGCGTGAACGTGCAGGGTGAAGAAGCCGAACGTGTTCTGGAGCGACTCGATGCGCTGGCGGTAGACCCGTCGGAGGAGGCCGCTGTCGGACGGGATGAGCCCGACGGTGAGCGCGGGGTGAAGGTCGGAGATGAAGGTGCGGCCCTCGACGCGTTCGCCGTCCGAGAGCTCGGCGGCCGTGAGGCGACCGTCGGCGGCGATGAGACGCGTGACACGGGAACGGGTGCGGACTGTGCCGCCAGCCTGCTCGATCTGCTCAACGAGTCGGCGGACGATGGGCACGCCACCGCCACGCAGTCGCCAGGCGCTTTGGATGTAGGAGTTGTTGATCTGGGCGAAGGTGTAGAGCGGCAGGGCGTCGGCGTGAAGCTCCATCTTCATCGACGCGCCGGAGAGGACGCTGCGCAGGCGAAGGTCGGCGATGGTGCGCTGGAGGAATTCGTAGGCCGACTGGCCGAAGCGCTCCCGCGTATGAGCGCGGGCGGTGTCGGCGTCGTCGAAGAGGTGAGCCAATGAGTGACCCGTGCTTTCGAGCATGTCCATGAACGCCTCGAGGCCGGTGCGCTCGGCGGGGAAACGCTCCGCGAGGGTCTCGATGAAGCGTTCGCGCCCTTGCGCAAAGGCGTAGACATCGTCACCAATATGTATCTCCTCAAAACACGCTTCGTCCATCTGCACCCAAGGGAGGTCGAGCAGGCGTAGGTGGCGGAAGTAGGGATGGAGCACTTCGCCGGGGCGGAGTCCGCCGACGCAGTGGAAGCCGGTGTCGAACGTGGCGCCACCGCGGCGGAAGGACTGGAGGCAGCCGCCGGCCTGGGAGTGTTGCTCGAGGACGCAAACGTTCATGCCGCGCCGTGCGAGGATGGCACCTGAGACGAGTCCGCCCAGACCGCTGCCGATGATGATGATGTCGTGCATGAATAGGGGTAGTTATGCGCCTTCGGCGCGGTAGTAGGGGCGGGCCTTGTGCCCGCCCTGGGTAGTTATGCGGCTAAAGCCGCGGTAGTTGCGGGCATGCGCCCGGGTAGCTGGAGGATTCTCTTGTTTCCTCCTTTTCTTGTCTTGATACAAGGAAAAGGAGGCGAAAAGAAAATCAAGGCGTCAGGGACGCCGGCCAACTTGGTCCGGGCACCTCTAAATCACTCGCGAACGCGCCCGATGATCAGCGTGGAGTTGGTGCCGCCGAAACCGAAGGAGTTGGAGAGGAAGGTGTCGAAGGCGTAGTCGTCGAGGCGCTCGGTGGGGATGCGGAGCGGGGCGGTGTCGTCGTCCGGGTGCTCGAAGTTGAGGTGGGGGGCGATGAACTGGCCGCGCATCATGAGCAGGGAGTAGACGACCTCACTGGCGCCGGCCATCCACATCTCGTGGCCGGTCATGGACTTGGTGGAGGTGACGGGCGGCATGGTGTGACCGTCGAAGAGGGCGGTGAGGGCGCGAGCCTCGTTGCGGTCGCCGACGGGGGTGGAGGTGGCGTGGGCATTGATGTAACCGATGCTTTCGAGCGGCACGCCGGCGTCGGCCACGGCCATGCGAAGGGAGCGCAGGGGGCCGTCGACGTTGGGCACGGAGATGTGATCGCCGTTGGACGAGAAGCCGTAGCCGAGCACCTCGGCCAGGATCGTTGCGCCACGGCGTCGGGCGTGCTCGTAGCTCTCCAGGACGACGGTGGCGGCACCGCCACCGGGCACGAGCCCGTCGCGGTCGCGGTCGAAGGGGCGGGAGGCACGCGTCGGGTCGCTCTCGCGGGTGGAGAAGGCGCCGATGCCGTCGAAGCTGCCGACGGCCGTGGGGTTGACTTCCTGCGCGCCGCCACAGATGATACACTCCTGCAAGCCCTGCCGGATGAGCAGTGCGCCGAGTCCGATGGCGTGCGCACCGCTGGCGCAAGCGCCGGAGATGGTGAGGTTGATGCCGCGAAGGCGGAAGATGCAGGAGAGGTTCATCGTGACGGTGGAGTTCATCGATTGGAAGATGGAGCCGGAGCCGATGAGCGTCGTGTCGCGCTTCTCGCGGAGGAGGTCCATGCTGTGGACGACGGCCTCGGCCGTGCTGTCGTTGCCGTAGAGGATGCCCACGTCGTGGCGGTCGATGTAGTCGGCGTCGAGGCCGGCCTGACGGAGGGCGTCGCGGGTGGCGACGTAGGCGTACTTGGCTTGTTCGGGCATGTAGGTGCGTTGGCTGCGGCTGAGTTCGCCCTTGAGGTCGGGCGTGTCGAGCCGGGCGGTGAGTGCCGACCGGAAGCCGAGCTCTTTGCGCTGAGGGTCGAGCGTGATGCCCGACCGTCCCTCGCGGAGGGATTGCTCGACGGCGTCGAGCGTGGTGCCCAGGCAGGAGTAGATGCCCAGGCCGGTAATGACTGCTCTGTTCATTCTTCGGTGTAGTTATGAGAAGTTACGGGCCAAGGCCCGAGTAGTTAGGGTAGTAAAGGGTAGAGACGTAAAAAATGCCGGGCACCCCCGTGGGTACCCGGCATAATCATTCATTCTTCCGGCAGCTTGATGTCTGGATTACCGTCGTCGGGTTTCTTCGGATCCTTCGGCTTCTCGTCCGGCTTCTTCGGCTGCT
>ERZ773049.362-NODE-362-length-28745-cov-19.936807_pt1 | contig 28745 bp, 26 predicted proteins | sample MGYA00580633_ERZ773049 | MGnify/ENA primary metagenome ERZ773049 (study PRJEB29015, sample SAMEA2737991) | human oral metagenome | biome: human oral; feature: human-associated habitat; material: dental | place: China | collected 2066 ...
GTCGTGTGAAAGCTTTGGCTGAAGCTGCACGTGAAAATGGTTTAAGCTTCTAATAATTGGAGACTTTCAGATGGCAAAACATGAAATTGAAGAACGTGGTGACGGCTTGATTGAAAAAATGGTCGCAGTTAATCGCGTAACTAAAGTAGTTAAAGGTGGCCGTATCATGGCTTTCTCTGCACTAACTGTTGTTGGTGACGGTGACGGCCGTATTGGTATGGGAAAAGGTAAGTCTAAAGAGGTTCCTGTTGCTGTACAAAAAGCAATGGATCAAGCTCGTAGATCAATGATTAAAGTTCCTCTTAAAAATGGTACTATCTATCACGAGGTGCTTGGAAAACATGGTGCAACACGTGTATTCATGCAGCCGGCAAAAGAAGGTAGCGGTGTTAAGGCTGGGGGACCAATGAGATTAGTATTTGACGCATTAGGTGTACATAATATTTCTGCTAAGGTTCATGGCTCAACTAATCCTTATAATATTGTGCGTGCTACATTGGATGGTTTATCAAAATTGTACACGCCAGCAGAAGTTGCTGCTAAAAGAGGAATGTCCGTAGAGAAGATTTTAGGGGATATTGATGAGTGAGAAAAAATTGATCCAAATAACTTTAGTTAAAAGTTTGATTGGTACCATTTCCTCGCATCGAGCATGTGCTCGCGGCTTAGGTTTAAAAAGACGTGGTCATGTTGTGAATGTATTAGATACACCGGAAAATTGGGGTATGATTAATAAAATCCGTTATTTGCTAAAGGTGGAGCTATAGTTATGTTTTTAAATACTATTCAGCCTGCAGAAGGGGCAAAGCATTCTTGCCGTCGAGTTGGTCGGGGTATAGGCAGTGGATTAGGTAAGACTTGTGGGCGTGGCCATAAGGGGCAAAAAAGCCGCTCAGGTGGTTTCCATAAAGTTGGTTTTGAAGGTGGACAAATGCCTTTACAACGAAGATTACCTAAACGAGGTTTTAGATCTTTGACTGCTTTGGCAACTGCAGAAGTTCACCTAACAGAGCTTAATTCATTGAGTTCTGATGTGGTTGATTTATTTTCTCTGAAACAAGCAGGTATTGTTTCGGATAAAGTGAAATTTGTAAAAATAATTTCATCTGGAAGCATAGAAAGAGCTGTTGTTTTAAAGGGTATCAAGGCTACTAAAGGTGCAAAAATTGCAATCGAAGCAGCTGGTGGTAGAATTGAAGAGTAAGGTTGATAACTAAATGGCAGCTAATCAGCATTTGGTATTAGAATTATTTAAGTCTGGTGAATTTAAGCAACGGCTAATCTTTCTTTTAGCTGCATTATTCGTTTTCCGGATTGGTGCTCATATTCCTGTTCCCGGTGTTGATGCAGCTGCTTTAAACGACTTTTATCAAAATTCTACCAATGGCATCCTTAATATGCTTAATATGTTTTCTGGTGGATCCTTGGAACGATTCAGCATCTTCGCAATTGGTATAATGCCTTATATTTCTGCTTCTATTGTGGTTCAGCTTGCATCAGAAATAATTCCAACATTAAAAGCGTTAAAAAAGGAAGGTGAAGCAGGCCGGAAGATAATTACTAAATATACTCGATTGTGTACAGTTTTCTTGGCTACTTTGCAGGGTGTGGCTGCTGCTGCCTTTGTTTATCAGCAGAATGTTGTGGTTATTGGACAAATAGAATTTTATTTTTCTACGATAATTTGTTTGGTAACAGGAACAATGTTTTTGATGTGGCTTGGGGAGCAGATAACGGAAAGAGGTATAGGTAATGGGATTTCTCTTATTATCATGGCAGGAATTGCTTCTGGTATACCTTTTGGAGTCTCACAATTTTTAAATGTTGCAACTAATAATTTGGCTTTAGCATTAATTGTTGTTATTAGTGTTTTGTTTTTAGTATACATTGTTGTTTACTTTGAATCAGCTCAACGTAAAATTCCTGTGCATTATGCGAGAAATTCAAATAGCCAGGGGTTTTTAGGGAAAAGCAATCATTTGCCATTTAAGTTAAATATGGCTGGGGTAATTCCGCCTATTTTTGCTTCAAGTATAATCCTTTTCCCTGTTACGATTATTGGCTGGTTTGGGGGAGGTAATAATGTAGGTTGGGTGCAAAAGCTGTTGCTATGGTTACAGCATGGTAATTCTGTTTATATTTCCTTTTTTGCAGTTTCTATTATTTTCTTTTGTTATTTTTATACTGCGTTAGTTTTTAGTCCCAAGGAAATGGCGGAAAATCTCAAGAAGAGTGGTGCTTTTGTACCGGGGGTAAGACCTGGAATTCAAACATCTCTATACTTAGAGAATGTGGTTATGCGCATAACTTTGTGGGGAGCAATATATATCACAGTTATATGCTTAATTCCTGAGCTTTTTTCCTCAATTTTAGGGGTTGGTTTATCATTGGGTGGGACATCTCTATTAATTCTTGTTGTTGTGGCAATGGATTTTAGTACACAAGTTTCTTCATATAGGGTAAGCCGGCAGTATGAACAGTTAATGAAAAAATATAATAGAGATATATTATAAGTAATAGTTGAGTAGTATATGGCTAAAGAAGACATTATACAGATGCAAGGGGAAATCCTAGAGACTTTGCCTAATGCAACTTTTAAAGTGAAACTAGAGAATGATTATATAGTATTAGGACATATATCAGGTAAGATGAGGATGCACTACATACGGATTTCGCCTGGTGATAAGGTTACTGTTGAATTAACACCTTATGATTTGTCACGTGCTCGTATTGTATTTCGAGCTAGGTAATTGAATGAAAGGAAGCTATAATGCGCGTTCAGCCATCTGTCAAAAAGATCTGTCGTAATTGTAAAATTATTCGTCGGAATAGAGTAGTTCGAGTGATTTGTACTGATCCAAGACATAAGCAACGGCAAGGTTGATTTTGCTAAAATTTCTCATTGTGATCAGTGGTCTGTAATAAAAGGAAAAAATATGGCTCGTATAGCAGGGGTAAATATCCCTAATAATGCTCATATCGTAATTGGATTGCAAGCGATTTATGGTATAGGTAGTACTCGTGCCAAGTTAATTTGTGCTGCAACAGGTATTGAAGGTAGTACAAAAGTTAAAGACTTGGATGAAAATCAATTGGAAGCTTTACGTGAGCAAGTTCTTCAGTATGAAGTTGAAGGTGATTTGCGTCGTGAAATAACTATGTCTATTAAGAGATTGATGGATATGGGGTGTTATAGGGGTTTCCGCCATCGTCGTGGTCTTCCTTGTCGTGGGCAGCGTACTAAAACAAATGCTCGTACACGTAAAGGTCCAAGAAAAGCTATTGCAGGTAAAAAATAAATTTTAAAGGATTAGTTTAATGGCAAAAGCAAACACAGCTTTGCGTGTACGTAAAAAAGTACGCAAGACTATTAGTGAAGGTATTGTGCATGTTCATGCATCTTTTAATAATACTATCATTACTATTACCGATCGCCAAGGGAATGCATTATCTTGGGCTACTTCTGGTGGTGCCGGTTTTAAAGGTTCGCGCAAAAGTACACCATTCGCTGCTCAAGTCGCAGCAGAAACAGCTGGTAAAGTTGCCCAAGAGTATGGTATTAAGAATTTAGAAGTGCGTATTAAAGGACCAGGCCCTGGTCGAGAGTCATCTGTTCGTGCTTTGAATGCTCTGGGTTTTAAAATAACTAGCATTACAGATGTGACGCCATTGCCACATAATGGCTGTCGTCCGCCTAAAAAACGTCGTATCTAGAATTTGGAGTGATTGGAATTATGGCACGGTATATTGGCCCTAAATGTAAATTGGCTCGTCGAGAAGGGACTGATTTGTTCCTAAAAAGTGCTCGTCGTTCTGTAGAATCTAAGTGTAAATTTGACTCGGCTCCTGGTCAGCATGGTGCAAAAAAAGCACGGCTTTCGGGGTATGGTCTGCAGTTGCGTGAAAAGCAAAAAATACGCCGTATTTATGGTGTATTGGAACGTCAATTTAGACGATATTTTGCGGAAGCTTCTAGAAGAAAAGGCTCCACAGGGGAATTGTTATTGCAACTATTAGAATCCCGTTTAGATAATGTGGTTTATCGTATGGGTTTCGGGTCTACGAGAGCAGAAGCGCGACAATTGGTTGCTCATAAGGCTATTGTCGTTAATGGACATGTCGTAAATATCCCTTCTTTTCAAGTTCAACCAGGTGATGTTGTTGCTGTTCGGGAGAAGGCTAAAAAACAGGTTCGAATTCAGGAAGCGTTGGGGTTGGCTATTCAGATTGGTTTGCCTGGCTGGGTTGCTGTTGATACTGGAAAAATGGAAGGTATTTTTAAAAATATGCCCGACCGTTCAGAGTTAACTGGTGATATTAATGAACAGCTAGTGGTGGAATTCTATTCCAAGTAAATACTAGCTTAAAGAGGGACAGCTAAATGCATAATAGCACTTCCGAATTCTTGAAGCCTAGGCAAATTGATGTTAGCACTATATCACCTACTCGCGCAAAAGTGTCGATGCAACCATTTGAGCGGGGTTTTGGTCATACTTTAGGTAATGCGTTGCGTCGCATCTTATTATCATCTATGGATGGCTTTGCGCCGACAGAGGTTTCAATAACAGGTGTGTTACATGAATATTCTACATTAGATGGTATTCAAGAAGATGTTGTTGATGTGTTGTTAAATATTAAGGGTATAATATTTAAACTGCATGGCCGAAATGAAGTGCGTCTGAGGTTGAAAAAGTCAGGTTCAGGTGTGGTGTTGGCAAGTGATATTGAGTTGCCACATGATGCTGAAGTTATAAATCCTAATCATGTTATTTGTCATTTGTCCGATAATGCTGACATTGAAATGGAAATTAAGGTTGAGAAAGGCCGCGGTTACCAATCTGTTGTAGGACGGAAAAAATCAGGGAATGAAAATAATATTGGATCTATTCAATTGGATGCAAGTTTTTCTCCTATTGCTCGTGTTAGCTTTGATGTTGAGCCTGCACGAGTGGAGCAGCGAACAGATCTTGATCGGTTAGTCTTAGATATTGAAACGGATGGTTCTTTAGAGCCAGAAGAAGCAGTTCGTAGTGCTGCTCGAATATTGATTGATCAGATGGCTGTATTTGCTGATTTGCAAGGCACTCCTATTGAGGAAGTTGAGGAAGTAGCTCCACCTATTGATCCTATTTTATTACGTCCTGTAGATGATTTGGAATTAACAGTACGGTCGGCTAACTGCCTGAAAGCTGAAGATATCTATTATATTGGTGATTTGATTCAGCGTACTGAGACAGAGTTGTTAAAAACACCAAACTTGGGTAGAAAGTCTTTAAATGAAATTAAAGAAGTTCTTGCTTCTAAAGGATTGACTCTTGGTTCAAAACTTGAAGCATGGCCTCCAATAAATTTAGAGAAGCCTTAAAGTTTGAATATTAAAGGATAATAGTATGCGCCATCGCAATGGTAATCGTAAATTAAATAGGACTAGTAGTCATAGGGCTGCAATGTTAAGGAATATGGCAAATTCTTTGTTGGTTCATGAATCTATCGTGACAACTTTGCCAAAAGCAAAAGAACTTCGCCGAGTTGTAGAGCCGTTAATTACTTTAGGTAAGAAGCCATCTTTGGCAAATCGTAGATTGGCTTTTAATCGAACACGTGATCGTGATGTAGTGGTTAAGCTATTTGATGATTTAGGGCAACGTTTCATGTCTCGTAATGGCGGCTATATGCGTATTTTGAAATGTGGATTCCGTCAAGGTGATAATGCGCCGCTGGCTTTGGTTGAGCTGGTTGATAAAGCCGATGCACGGGATGAGTAATATAAAGCTGGTCACTTTTTGACCGGCTTTTTTGCATATTTGCTAGATACGTCTAGATGATCTGGATATTTAGTTCTAATTAAAATTTTTGTATGTAGGTAATTTCATGAAAGTCAGATTCCTTAAGTCGTGTTAAGGTGTTCATTTATGCTATATTTTGTGCTGCGTTAGGCTTATCATAATCTACTAGTTTAAATGTTAGTAAATATGAATGGGTGTTATATGAAGAAGTTATTGGTATTTGGGTTGACGCTATTTATAGGTTCTCAGGTTTGGGCTGCTCGAGTTTTACCTTCTGATATTCGTTTAGCTGTACTGAAACAAGTTAATTATCCAGATATCGTATTGGCTGGCGATGGATGGAGTTGGACTCAGATTTTGACTCTGGGGCTACTTGGAAGCAATAGAACTGAAACTGAAGCTTTAGAAAGTATTCGGATTAAGGATGCTCACAATAGGTTTATTACTAAAAATCGATTACAAGGATATCTGGGGCAACCTGTAGGTGTTTTTTTGAATCATCAGAATCAGGTAAGAGAAGTTTGGATTTTGACGCCAAGTGAATATGAACAACTGAAAAAGCGTGGTCGTGATTAGGTTGATAATGAGATTGGTCAATTTGAGTATCCTTGAATCCCTACTAAAGTAAATATGTGAAATTTTAGTTATGCATTTTTATAATGCAGTACAGTTTTATTTTGTTTTTCGGTAAACGAGTTATAATTATAGGTTTATAAAAATCAGTCCCGCGATTACGGGTCACCTGAAAGATACAAACCATGAAGAAAGTTTTTATACGTACGTTCGGTTGTCAGATGAATGAATATGACAGCGAAAAAATGTTATCTGTTTTAGAGGAAGAGCATGGCGGCATAGAGCAGGTTGCAGAACCTGATGAAGCAGATATTATCCTTTTTAATACTTGTTCGGTGCGTGAAAAGGCGCAAGAAAAAGTATTTTCAGATTTGGGACGAGTGCGCCCGTTAAAAGATAAAAAACCAGATTTGATTATCGGTGTCGCGGGCTGTGTAGCTTCCCAGGAAGGTGAAGCAATCGTAAAACGCGCACCATTTGTAGATATAGTGTTTGGTCCGCAAACACTTCACCGTTTGCCACGCCTAATTGATGATAAGAAGGAAACAGGCCTTCCTCAAGTTGATATTTCTTTTCCCGAAATTGAAAAATTTGATCATTTGCCACCGGCGAGAGTTGATGGTGGGTCTGCTTTCATTTCTATTATGGAAGGTTGTTCGAAATATTGTTCTTTTTGTGTAGTACCATATACTCGAGGCGAGGAATTTTCCCGCCCCTTGAATGATGTATTGACAGAAATTGCCGGTTTGGCGCAGCAAGGTGTAAAGGAAATCAATCTCTTGGGGCAGAACGTTAATGCTTATCGCGGATTGATGGATGATGGCGAGGTATGTGATTTTGCTACTTTGCTGAGAATTGTGCATGAAATTCCCGGGATTGAACGTCTTCGTTTTACGACCAGTCATCCAAGGGAATTTTCTGATGCGATCATTGAATGTTACCGCGATTTGCCCAAGTTGGTTTCCCACCTACATTTGCCGATTCAAAGTGGTTCAGATCGTGTGTTGAGTGCGATGAAGCGCGGCTATACGGCTCTAGAATACAAGTCGATTATTCGAAAGTTGCGTGCAATTCGTCCGGATTTGTGCTTGAGTTCTGATTTTATTGTTGGATTTCCGGGTGAAACTGAGCGGGAATTTGAACAAACGTTGAAATTGGTTAAAGACATTGCTTTCGATTTAAGCTTTGTATTTATTTACAGTCCGCGTCCTGGGACTCCGGCTGCCAATCTGCATGACGATACTCCTCATGAAGAAAAAGTGCGTCGGTTGGAGGCATTAAACGAAGTTATCGAGGCTGAAACGGCACGTATCAATCAAACCATGGTTGGTACGGTGCAGCGTTGTTTGGTTGAAGGTGTGTCCAAAAAGGATCCGGAGCAGTTGCAGGCTAGAACGGCCAATAACCGTGTGGTGAATTTTGCCGGTAATCCCGAATTGATTAATCAAATGGTTGAAATCAAGATTACGGAAGCATTTACATTCTCTTTGCGGGGTGAGCTGCTTTAAATGAGCCGATTTTGAAGCATAACAAGCTGTATATGCTAGAGGCCGTCTGAAAAATATTTTTACTTCGATGAAGTTAATATTTTCAGACGGCCTTTCTCTATTTCAGTTTTGATAAAGTAGACGCTTTTCCTTTAAGTGAGGTGAAATTTCGTCTATATAGCCCTACGCATAATGCTTAATACCCGCTACAATACGGCCGTTAATTACCAGGCAGTTTGTCCGCAAACTGCCTGTTTGTGAAAGGATGCCTTATGATTCCGAATTTAGCCAAAATAAAAATATTGTCGGCTACTGTTTTGACAGCCTTTTTTCTGAGCGGTTGCGCTGCAGCACTTATCGGTGGTGCGGCAGCCGGCACTTCTTCCGTGATTGACCGTCGCACTACGGGCGCACAGGCTGACGATCAGATTATGGAAATGCGGGTTAAGAATACCGCTATTTCCTATCTGAAGCAGAATAATAATTTGGAGGGTTACAATCCGAATTTGAGTATTGTCAGCTACAATCGGCATATTTTACTTTTGGGTAAGGTTGCCACAGAGGATGAGCGTCGTTTTGTCGAACAAGTCGCCCGTTCCGAGCAGTCCGCGCAGGCTGTATACAACTATATCGAAATCGCCCCCCAAGTTCGTTCGTTCGGCAATATTTCTGCCGATACTTGGAGCACGACAAAAGTAAAAACCGTGATGTTGGGTGTGAACGGCGTTTATCCCGGCCGAGTGAAAATCGTTACTTATGACGGTGTTACTTACGTCATGGGTATTTTGACACCTGAAGAGCAGGCGGCGGTTACACAGAGGGTCAGCACAACGGCCGGCGTGCAAAAAGTTGTTACCCTTTATCAGAGTTATATGCCGAATAATTAAGCATAGCGTCAAACGATGTTTGAATCGGGCAAAGAAATACTATTCGGATGCAGGCTGCTCAGTTTTGCAGCCTGCTTTTCCAAAAGCTTGATATAGTTTCAGCCGTCCTGCAAGACGGTTCCTCCCACATTAAAAGGAAACCTGAATGAACGAAGAAAACCCATCCGAAAATCAGCCGGTTAAAAAGAAAAGTTTTTTAAGCATCGGCAAATTGTTCTGGTTTTTTATCTTTCTTCTCGCCGTTGCCGTGGCGGCGTTGCTGATCAATGTTTGGTTGGAGTTGCAACGTCCTCAGCCGCCGCAGAGTCAGCCTGTGCCGCAACAAAATACAGTGGAAGTTTGGTCGCCGAATGGTGCATCAGCTGTAGCTCCGGCCAATAACGGCAACCCACTGGTACCGCAGGCACCGAAAAACGAACCTGCTTCCAAGCCGGATGCGCCTGATGATACGGCGGTTGAAGCCGTTACCCCTCCGGCCAATAACAAACCGAAAGCGAAAGACAACAAAGTCAAAGACGATCAGATTAAGCAGGAAAAACTATCGCCCAATCAAGAAAAGCCGTTGGAGCCAATTAACCGGCATTCAAACAGCGGCGAAGTGCCGTTGGAACCAATCAACAAACGTTCTAAAAACAGCGAATCCGCGGCAGAATCGGTTAACAAGCCTGCTCCTAATACAGACAAACCCGCCAAGCCGGCACCCAAGCGGCAGGCAACCGACATGGACAATCTGTTCTGACATTAAACCTGTAATGGCAAAAGGCCGTCTGAAAAAACAATCCGTTTTCTGACGGCCTTTGATTACATATTCTGGAAGAATATCCTTAAATCCGTTAAAATTTTGCTGTTTCCCCCTATGGATAATTGGAAGTAAAACGTGAATAGCCCCCACAAATATCTCGCCCTTACCGCTGCCATATTGTTGGCATTGACCGCGTGCGGTAAAGAAGAAAAAAACAATGATGCTCCGGCAGTCAAACCGCAAGAGCAGGTTTTTGCCAAGCCGGTCGAGGCACAGACCGGCCAAGGGAAAGTCGATATGCTGCTGCCCGACTTTACCAAGCTTATGGAGCAGGAAGGCGCGACTGTCGTCAATATCCAGGCAACCAAACAAACCGAAAACAATGCCGACCAAACCGACCACAGCCCTTTCCCCGAAGACGATCCGTTTTACGACTTCTTCAAACGCTTGGTGCCCAACGCCCCGCAACTGCAAGCTCCCGATGAAGACAAAGATCAGAATTTCGGTTCCGGCTTCATTATCAGCGCAAACGGCTACATCCTGACGAACGCCCACGTGGTGGCCGGCATGAACAGCATCAAAGTGACATTGAACGACAAGCGAGAATTCAGTGCCAAACTCATCGGTTCGGATGCCCAATCAGATGTCGCCTTACTGAAAATTGAAGCCGAAGGCCTGCCGACAGTGAAAATCGGCGATGTCAAAACCCTCCGCATCGGCGAATGGGTGGCCGCCATCGGTGCGCCGTTCGGATTTGAAAACAGCATCACGGCCGGCATCGTTTCCGCCAAAGGCCGCAGCCTGCCGAATGAAAACTACACCCCGTTTATCCAAACCGACGTCGCCATCAATCCGGGCAACTCGGGCGGCCCGCTGTTCAACCTAAACGGACAAGTTGTCGGCATCAACTCCCAAATTTACAGCCGCAGCGGCGGCTTTATGGGCATTTCCTTCGCCATTCCGATTGACGTCGCCATGAATGTGGCCGACCAGCTCCGCACCACGGGTAAAGTGCAGCGCGGACGGCTGGGCGTCATCATCCAGGAAGTCAATTACAACCTGGCCAAATCTTTCGGCCTCAGCAAACCGATGGGCGCGCTGATTACCCAAGTGATGCCCGACGGTCCTGCGGCACAGGCCGGACTGAAGCAGGGTGACGTCGTCCTCAGCGTGAACGGCGAAGAAGTGCGTGCCTCCAACGACCTGCCCGTCATGGTCGGCTCCATTGCCCCCGGCAAGGAAATTACGCTCCAAGTCTGGCGCAACGGCGAAGTCATCGAACAAAAAATCCTGCTCGACAATGCCGATAAAAACAACGGCAGCCGAAGCGGCCATACCGGCGGCGGCGACGGTGCCAATTTGCAAAACCAAAGTTTCACCCTCGACAACATCGGACTGACGCTGGCCGAACAGATCACGGGTGACAAACACCGCCTGCTGGTGCTGCGGGCCGACAAAGTGGCGGCACAGGCCGGATTGAAGCGCGGCGACTACATCCTGTCCGTCGGCCAAAATCCGGTAACGGACGAAGCCTCGATGCGGGGCGCGTTGGAAAAAGCGGGCAACAATATCCCACTGCTCGTCCAGCGCGGCGAGAACACCCTGTTCCTCGCGCTCAACCTGCAATAACCATCCGACCACCCGTTTCAGACGGCCTTCAGGCCGTCTGAAAAATCTTTCATACTCTGAAAACCATGATGCCGAAAACCCTGCCGCGCGGCCCCGTGATGGCCGATGTCGAATCCTTCCGACTCACCGACGAAGAAAAAGAACGCCTGCTTGATCCCGCTATCGGCGGCGTGATTCTGTTCCGCCGAAATTTCCAAGATAGAGAACAGCTGACCCTGCTCGTGCAGGAAATCAAAGCCCTGCGCCAACCGCCCCTGATTGTGGCCGTCGATCACGAAGGCGGCCGCGTGCAACGGTTTATCACGGGTTTTACCCGCCTGCCCGCCATGCGCGTATTGGGCGAAATGTGGGACGGACAAGGGGCGGAAGCCGCCAAAGAACGGGCGGAAACGGTCGGTTGGGTGCTGGCTGCCGAACTGGCCGCCTGCGGCATCGATTTGTCGTTTACACCGGTATTGGATTTGGACTGGGGAAATTGCGCCGTTATCGGCAACCGCAGCTTCCACAAAGATGCGGACGTGGTGATTGAATTGGCGTTGGCATTGCAGCGCGGCCTGAACCGCGGCGGCATGAAATCCTGCGGCAAACATTTTCCTGGCCACGGCTTCGTCGGTGGCGACAGCCATCTGACCCTGCCGCACGACTCGCGCAGCTTGGACGAATTGCAGGCGGACGACCTGCGTCCGTTTGCCGCCCTGTCTGCCTCAGGCATGGCCGCCGTCATGCCCGCCCATGTAGTTTACGGAAAAATCGACAGCCGCCCTGCCGGCTTTTCACCCGTTTGGCTGCAAGACATTCTGCGCGGCCGGCTCAAATTCGACGGTGTGATTTTTTCCGATGATTTGACCATGGAAGGTGCGGCTGCCGCAGGCGGCATCACGCAGCGGGCACAGGCGGCATTCCGTGCCGGCTGCGACATCGCGCTGGTTTGCAACCGGCCGGATTTGGTGGACGAACTGCGCCGCGATTTTGTCGCGCCCGACAATCCGCAGTTGGCGGCCCGTTGGCAATACATGGCCAATGATCTGACGCCCGCGCAGGCGCAGGCCGTGCTGCAAACCGAAGCCTTCCGGCACGCCCGTATGCTGACGGAGCAACTGTCGGGCGTCAGGGATTTGGCCGGCGGTGTGCAGGTGGGCGAAGCGTTTTAAATACAAGGGCGATTATAAGGCCGTCTGAAAGTGTGGCTGCGGTGCGGCGACAACTTTTCAGACGGCCTTTTTATGCCTGCTTTCCTGTACGGCTGCTGTCTCGTGCGTTGGAGAGCCTGCCGTGTGTTCGGTGTGCCGGGCACGTTTAAAACTGTTTCTCCACGCTGACAAACCATTGCATATTCCGCCGCGAATAGAAGCCGCCCATATTGCTGTCCACTTTCAGGTATTGCAGGTTCAGGCGCGGCACCAAGCCTTTCCACGACAATTTTTCGTGCCAGACGGATGCGCCGGCCTGATATTCGCGGTCTTTGCGCACGAATTGGTAAACCAGCGTGCCGGGCGCGTCGAAAACACGGCGGGAGTAGCGCAGATTGGCGCGCAGGCCGAGGCCGTCTGAAAAGGTTTTGAACACGCCCAGCCGAACGCTTTTGCGCACGGAAGCCTGTTCCGCTTCGCGCGTGATGTCGTGCGACCAGTTCGCGCCGCCGAACAGCAGCCAGTTTTTCGGCGCGGCGTATATCAGGGTTGCGCCCGCCGACGGCATGTGGCCGTCGTAGCGTGCCGCCGTGCGTTCTTCGCGATAGCGTTTCCAGATATGGCCTGCGTTGAGCGCGATGCGCCATTTGTCGTTCAGACGGCCTGAAAAGTCGGCCTGTGCGCCGAATACTTGGTTGTAAGGTTCGCCGCCCAGCCGGTTGTATTCGATAAAGGGCAGGATGCCGAAGGAGCGCGTTACGGAGCGGTTTTTGTAGCCTGCGGCTAGGTGGATGCTCTGCTCGTTGTATTCGTGGCGGTCCCAATAATGTACGCCGTCGCCGTTCAGACGGCCTGCGGCGAAGTGGTGGCCGCCCAAGTTGATTTCGCGCGATACGCCCAAGCCGTAGCGGATACCGTGCGCGCTTTGGGGCAGGCTGTCGGCGGTTTTCCGCCATTGCCTGCCGTCCCATTCGATGATTTCGGCTTCGGAAGCGTTGTTTACATTGTCGGTGGCGGCGTATTGCAGGGAAATTTCGGGTTGCCAGCCTTGTTCTTTTTTGATGGCTGCCAGATAACGGTCGGCCAGTGTCTGCATGTCGGGCTGCAGGCCGGGTTTGGCGCGTTGCAGTTCCGCCGCCGCTTCGCGGTATTGTTTGTTTTCAAACAGCATGACACCCAAATCGAAACGCGGATAGGCCAAGTCCGGCTGTTGCGCCAAGATGCCGCGATACAGTGCGATGGCTTCGTCGTGGCGGAGTTGGGCGCGGCGGAGCGCGCCGAGTGCGTAGTCGTGGAGGACGGGGTCGCGCGCGGGCAGGGTTTGGTATTTTTGCAGCAGTTTTGTCAGGCGCGGCCAGTCTTGTTCGGTCAGTGCGCGGCTGATTTGCGCTTCCGGGGTGCTGCCGTTGTCGTCGGAAAGGACGGCGGCGGGTGGTGCGGGTTGGGGCGGCGGCTCGGGGCTGATGGGTGTTTCCGGCAGTCGGTCGAATGAAACCGGTGCGGGAACGTGCACGGTTTCGGATGCGGCGTGGAGGGGTAAAAGCAGCAGGAGCAGGGGGGCTATTTTCATGGCGGTATGGATGGGAGGGGGATGGAGGCCGTCTGAAAACACCGGCCGGCGCCGATTATAGCGGAAATGCTTTGGCAGGACGGAATATGGCGGATAATGCGGGGTGCGGCGGTATGGCCGCAGTCTTGGCGGAATTTCTGAATGGCTGATGCCGGTTGCGTCCGTATCCGGGTTGGAAATGAAAAGGCCGTCTGAAACGGTTTTCCGTTTTCAGACGGCCTCTCAAGCATCTTATCCTGTGTACGGCTTAATCGTCGTTGCCGGCCAGTGAAAGCAGGATGTGCAACAGGCTTTGGAAGATGTTGTACAGTGAGATGAAGATGGTCAGTGCCGCGCTGATGTGGCTGTCTTCGCCGCCTTCGATGACGGTGCGCACCTGCCACATGATGACCAGCGAACTGAAGAAGACGAATGCGCCGGCAATGGCCAGTCCGAAGACAGGCATTTGCAGGAACAGGTTGGCCACCACGGCAATCATCAGGATGACGCCGCCGACGGAGAGGAAGCGGCCGAGGGCGTTGGTGTCAACGTTGGCTTTTCGCGCCATCACCGACATGACGCCGAATACCGCCGCAGTCATCAGGGCTGCGGTGGCGACGAGGTTCGCGCCGCCGGGAATGCTCAGGCTGTATTGCAGCAGCGGGGAAATCAGCGCGCCCATGCCGAAGGTGAAAACCATCAAAAGGCCTGCGCCCACGTTGCTGTAGCGGTTTTTCTCAATTAGGAAAACCATGCCGTAGAAGAAGGCGAAGAAGGCGATGATGCCCGCCCAGCGGTTGCCGGTGAGGCTGAAGAGGTTGAAGCCCGTGGCGGCAGCGGCGAATGCGCCCAGCGCACAGGGGATGAAGGACACTGCCAAGAGGCCGTAGGTTTTGCGCAAAACGCTGCTGCGCTGCACGCCCATGGCCGGGTTGGTATAGTCGTAAACATCATGTTGCATGGTGTCGTTCCTATGTGTGGGTTGGTTAATAAGGATGAGGATTGTAACAGTAAGTCTTGAAAATGCGAAGGTTTTACTTTTTTTATTCAAAATAATGGCGAATAGGCCGTCTGAACAATCCGTTTCGGGAGGTCCGGTGTTCCGATTATGCTTCTGCCGGAAACTGTCTTTCAGACGGCCTTTTTGCGGTTTAGCGTTTTCCGGTCATGCGGCTGTAAACGGCAAGGATGGCGACGGCCGCAATGGTGGAGACAATCCAGCCTGCAGGTTGGCCCGGCCCGTACCAGCCGAGCGTCTGTCCGGCCCAGCTGCCGAGCACTGAGCCGCCGATGCCGAGCAGGGTGGTGAAGATAAAGCCGAGTTTGTCGCGGCCGGGGTAGAGGAATTTCGCCAGAACGCCGATGACGAAACCGATAAGGATGGTGGCCAGCATGTTTTTTTCCTTTGTTTGGGTGTGTACAGAGTGACAATATGCGGCGAAGGGGGTGAATTTAAAATGCCGTTTGCAGGATTTGATGTTTTTTGATGCTTGTTTACATGGAGGCCGTCTGAAAAACCGGTTTGAACGGTTTGTGATAGGTGTTCGCGCGCTTAGTGCCTGCCCGAACGCCAGATGGACCAGATAATCCACAGGCTGTTGGCAAAGGCCAGCAGGTAGCCGGTCAGGCCGAGGAAGCCGGGGGCTTTGTCTACGCTCATGACGATGGAGGATCCGATAATCAAGGCGGCGGTAACGATGCCCATGGTCAGGCGGTTGGTGGCGCGGTCGAGCTGGTGGCTGAGGTCGTCCAGCCGTTTGAGGTCGAGGTCGAGGCTGAATTGTCCTTTTTGCAGCCGCCGCGACAGGCGGATGAGGGTTTGCGGCAGTTCGTCGGCGGTTTGCAGCAGGGTGTTCAGCTGCCTGCGGCTTTTCCGCACGATGTAGTCGGGCGAGGCGAGGCGTTTCAGTTCGGCCAGTACGATGGGTTTGGCCTGTTCCAAGAGTTCGGTCGAGCCGTCCAGCCGTTTGACCACGCCTTCGAGGGTAATCAGCGTTTTGAACAGCATCACCAAATCGGCGGGCAGCGTCAGGCCGTGGCCGCGCATGATTTGGGTGATGTCGTTGATGACTTGGCTGATGCGTAAGTCGCTGACGGGCGTGTTTTCGTAGTTCAACAGCATTTCCAGCACGTCGGCACCCAACAGGTTTTCGTCGGGCAGTTCGCCCTGCGCCCAGTTGCCCAGCACATATTGCATGGTAAACGGGTCGCGCTCCGCAAGGGCTTTGATGAGGGAAAGGATTTCGTGCCGCCTCGGGGCGGAAAGGTGGCCGACCAGGCCGAAATCAATCAGGCTGATCCGCCCGTCGTCGCGGATGAAGATGTTGCCGGGGTGCGGGTCGGCATGAAAGAAGCCTTGCTGCAAAATCATGGCAAACAAGGTGTCGGTAATGCGCCGTGCCAGCATGGCGCGGGTTTCAGACGGCATCCGGTCGATATCGGCATGGCGCAGGAGGGTGCCGCCGACATATTCCTGCACCAGAATCTGGCGGTTGGAATACTCGGCATAGACCTTGGGAATGTGGATGAAAGGATGGCCGGCAAAGGCATTGGCGAAACGCTGCATATAGCGCAGTTCGAACGACAAATCGGTTTCCCTGGCCAGGCTGCGGGCAAAATACTGAACCATCTGAACCGGCCGGTAGCGGCGGGTTTCGGGGATTTCCGTTTCGATGAGGGCTGCCAGATGGTTCAAAATACGCAAATCCGCGCGTATGCTTTTTTCAATGTCCGGCCGCTTGATTTTAACCGCCACCCGTTCGCCGTTGCGCAAAACCGCGCCGTGCACCTGGGCGATGGACGCGCTGCCGACCGGTTTGCCGTCTAACTCGGCAAACACTTCGTCCATCGGCCGACCGAGCCGCGCCTCAATCAACGCGCCGATGTCTTCCGTGGCAATCGGCGCGACGTTGCATTGCAGCTGTTCGAATTCCTCTATCCACTCGGCATTGAAAATGTCCACCCGCGTGGACAAAATCTGCCCCAGCTTGACAAACGTCGGCCCCAGTTCCTCGAAAGCCAGGCGGAAACGGCGCGGCGTAGAGATGTAGCGGCTGTCCGCATCGGGGTTTTCAGACGGCGTTTTGCCCGACAATTTGATACGCTGCACAAACTCGCCCAAGCCGTGTTTGGTCAGAATGGCAATGATTTCGCGCAGCCGCGAAAAATCGCGCATAGCGAGTAAAGTTGGTATCATCATGGCGGTTATGTGGTATCTTTCGGCTCGACAGATGCCCAGCATAGCATATTTTTGCGCGCGGACGGCACAGGAGGCCGTCTGAAAAAAATGGTTACCAACACCGTCGGCAGGCTGCCGGAGAGCAGGGCCGACAAGCAAGCGAAACAACAGCATGACCCATTTGAAACAAATCCTTACCTACTTCTTTACGGTGTTTGCCCTATTGACGGCAACCCTTCCCGCCGCCTATGCCGACAATAAAAAGACGGCCAAAAAAGAAACCGTCAAAAAAGACGCAGCCAAAAAAGACAACGCCAAAAAAGAACCGGCCGACAAGAAAAAAGACGATAAAAAGAAAGACGGGGCAAAGTCGGAAAGCAGTAAAAAAGACAATGCTAAAGGCGGCAAAAAACAGGAAAAAGAAAAGAACAACGCCAAAAAAGAAACCCCAAAAGAGGCTGCCAAAAACAGCAAAGAAAAAAAAGACAATAAAGACAGTAAAAATAAAAAAGAAACAGGCAAAGACAAAAAAGAAAACAAACAAGCAGCACAAGCAGGCAGAAGAAACCAAGAAAGCCAAAAGAAAGACGGCAAACAAAAGGACAAAAAGGCCGATACCGCCAAACAGGAAGCCCTGAAAAAGCAAGAGGCCGCGAAAAAAGAAGCGGAACGCCGCGAGGCGGCAAAAAGGGAAGCCGCCCGCCAAGAAATTGCACATCGAGAGGCCCCGCCCCCGTCCGCCCCCCGCCAGTCTTATGACGAAGACGGCATGCAGGCACTGGTCAAACAGCAGTCGGAAACAGAGCGGCGGCAGGAAGCAAACGCCCCTCCCGCCCCTTCTCCGAAAGTGGAATTTTCCGAGTCCGCTTCAAGCCAATCTTCTTCAAAACGTACCGCCGCCCTTTCCCGCCGCGAAGCGGACGAATTAATCGGCAATGCAATGGGTTTGCTCGGCGTCAGCTACCGTTTCGGCGGAACATCCGTCAACAGCGGTTTCGACTGCAGCGGCTTCATGCAGCACATTTTCCGCAAAACCATGCAAATCAACCTGCCCCGCACATCGGCAGAGCAGGCGAAAATGGGTGTGGCGGTCAGCCGCAGCGAACTCCAGCCGGGCGACATGGTGTTTTTCAGCACTTCGCGCGGACGCATCTCGCACGTCGGCCTCTACATCGGCAACAACCGCTTCATCCATGCCCCGCGCACCGGCAAAAGCATCGAAATCACCAGCTTGGGCAACAAATACTGGAACAGCAAATACGTTACCGCCCGCAGGGTGAAACGCTACGACTCGGGTCGTTTTACCAGATAAACCATAAGGATAGAGGAGTCTGAAATATGGCCATGCCCGACATGCCGAAATGGTACGGCGACGACGGCAGCATCGTTTCCTGCACCGAAAAAATCAAAGTCATGAACGAAAACATGACCGAACTCTTCCAGCTGGCGCAAGATGCGTTTGAGGATGCCCTGCTGATGGGCTGCGGAGAGGAACAGCTGCGCGAATACCTTGCCGCCCTGGTGGCCGGGGTGGAAAACCCATACCAAGGATAAAGGCATTTTCAGCCTGCAAGCAGAGGCCGTCTGAAAAGCAGAATATTGTTTTTTCAGACGGCCTCCTTCGTTTTTCATTGCAACATAACATCTGAGGAACTTGTCATGCGCCGTTTCTACATGGTTTTACTATTTATCCCCCTTTTTTTTGAGTATTGCGGCACAAAGGTACGCGGACTGCATGACATTGTCCGCCGCTTTCGTCATGTTTGGATATAAAAAGTGCAAGGTGATTGTTATGAAGAAATATTTTTCGATTTTTGTTTTATCCGCCCTCTCGGCATACAGCGTGCAGGCGGCCGATACGGAGCAGCAGTTGCGGAAACGCAAGCGTGTTCGGCCGCCCGTATTGAAAGTATTGCCGACCCGGGACGGCGCGGCGGGTGCCGAGCTGGTCATGCTGCTCGATATAGACGAGAAGGGCAGGGTAAAACGCCGCGTGTGGCAGGAAGGGAAGTCGGGCAATCCGGCATTGCGCAGGCAGGCCGTTGCCGATGCGGGACGGCAGCGGTTTACGCCGCCGAAATCGTGCGAAACGGCAGAGGACGGGCAAACAGTCTGCAAGCCGGTGAAATCTTATGCCGAATATGTTTATTTGTTTTACGGCCCGGGCGAAAACCGCGCGGGCGAGGCCTATTTCCTGCCGGATCCGCGTTATCCTGCCATATCGATGGAGGAGGGCGAAGAGGGGACTGTCCGCATAGCGGTGCATGTCTCGCCGGAAGGAAAGATCGTTTCGGCAAAAGTCATGTATGATCCCCAAATGGGAAAAAGGTTCCCCAGGTTGGAGAATGCCGCCTACAAAGCGGCATTGGAGGGGATTTATTTTCCCGCCATACGGGACGGGAAGCCGGTAGATACAAGGCTCTTCCGTCGGATTGACTTTGTTTTGCCACAGGATAAGCCGTCTGAAAATGCAGCTTCGGCAGAGTGAAAACGGTATGGCCGTCAAAACGGAACGAAACGCCGGTAAAAGTTAAAACCCGCAAGGCCGTCTGAATTTTCAGACGGCCTTTGTTACAATGCGGCCTTCCGCCGTTCGGCTTTTTGAAATTCGCAACATGAAACAATCTTCCAGCTGGCTGCATGCCGCCGCCGTTTATACCGACCCGCGCGCCGTCGTGCTGTTTTTCCTCGGATTTTCCGCCGGTGTGCCGATTATGCTGATTTTTTCCAGCTTGTCGCTGTGGTTGAGCGAGGCCGGCGTGTCGCGCGATATGGTAACGATGTTCAGCTGGGCGGCTTTGGCTTATTCGTTCAAATTCGTTTGGGCACCGTTAATCGATTCGTTGCCGCTGCCTGTTTTGGGAAGGCTGGGTTGGCGGCGTTCCTGGCTGCTGTTGTCGCAGGCGGCCGTGGCGTCGGCCATCGTTTGGATGGCGATGGTCGATCCGGCGCAGCCCGGGGCTTTGGCGATGATGGCGGCGGCGGCGGTGCTGCTCGGCTTTTCTTCGGCCACGCAGGACGTCGTTATCGATGCCTACCGCATCGAGGCGGCGGGGGACGATACGGCGATGCAGTCGGTAACGTCGGCCACTTACAATGCGGGATACCGCGTCGGCATGATTGTTTCCGGCGCGGGCGCGCTGTATGCGGCGGAAACGCTCGGGTCGAAGACGGGGCATTATGTGTATGCCGCGTGGCAGCAGACGTATTTGCTGATGGCGGCGGTGATGGCGGTGGGCATGGCGACGGTTTTGCTGATGCGCGAGCCGGAGGTGGCCGCCCGTGCGGACAAGCGGCGGAGTTTGGCGGACAGCCTGCGCCTGATTGTGCTGTTCCTCGGTTCCGTGTCGGCATTTGCGGCAATGTTTTCCTGGTTCGGCGGTTTGTTTTCGAAGCAGGACGACGCGCTGTTGGGCTTGCTGGTTGAGGCGGCCCGCCTGACGATGTCGGTGGGTGCGGCGGGGCTGGCCGGTGCGTTTTTGGTGTGGCTGAAAATCGTGCCCAAGCAGTTGGCCGTCGATACCTGGGTAACGCCCGTGGCCGATTTTTTCCGGCGTTACGGCCGTTCGGCCCTGCTGCTTTTGGCTTTAATCGGGCTGTACCGCATTTCGGATATTGTGGCCGGGGCGATTTCCAATGTGTTTTATCAGGAAATGGGGTTCAGCAAAAACGAAATCGCGGCGGCGGTGAAAACCTTCGGCGTGGTGATGGCGGTGGCGGGCGGCTTCCTCGGCGGGCTGCTGTCGCAGCGGTTTTCGCTGATGAAGATGATGATGGCCGGCGCGGTACTGGCTTCGGCCACCAATCTGTTGTTCGTCACGTTGGCTTATCGCGGGCACGACGTGCTGTTTATGTATTTGGCGGTCGGTTTCGACAATTTGGCTTCGGGGCTGGCGGGCGCGGTGTTCGTCGCCTTCCTCTCGTCGCTGACGAATATCCGTTTTACCGCCGTACAATACGCCATTTTCAGTTCGCTGATGACCTTGCTGCCGAAAACGCTGGGCGGCTATTCCGGCACGATTGTGGATAAAATCGGCTACCCGGTCTTTTTCCTGTTTACCGCATTGATCGGCCTGCCGGTGCTGTTGCTGGTGTATTGGGTCGATAAGAAAATCTACCGTCAGGCTGAGGCCGTCTGAAAACCGTCTGCAAAGGAAAGACATGACTTCCGTTTCGCAATACGCCGTGTTCGGCAATCCGATTGCCCACAGCAGGTCGCCCGAAATCCACCGGCTGTTTGCCGCCCAGGAAGGGGTGGAAATCGAATACGGCCGTTGTTTGGCCGACATCGGCGGCTTCGCGCCGGCGGTGCGGGCGTTTTTCGCTTCGGGCGGCGCGGGGGCGAATGTTACCCTGCCGTTTAAAACCGAAGCCTTCGCGTTGGCGGACGAGTTGTCCGAACGCGCCGCAGCGGCAGGGGCGGCCAATACGCTGATACGGCTTTCAGACGGCCGTCTGAAAGCCGACAACACCGACGGCGTTGGTTTGGTGCGGGACATCGCCCGCCAAAACGTTTCCCTGCGCGGCAAACGGATTTTGGTGCTGGGTGCGGGCGGCGCGGTGCGCGGCGTGCTGCAACCGCTGCTGGCGCAAGAACCTGCCGCCGTTACCGTTGCCAACCGCACGCCGTCCAAAGCACATGAGTTGGCGGAACAATTCGGTATGCTGGCTTGCGCTTTGGCAGACGCGGCGGAAGGCTTCAACATCGTCATCAACGGCACGTCGGGCGGTTTGAACGGGCAAGCCCCCGATGTATCCCCCGCCGTTTTCGAACATTGCGAACTGGCCTACGATATGGTTTACGGCCGCGAACCGACCGCCTTTATGTGTCTGGCACGCCGAAACGGCGCGCACAAGGTTTCAGACGGCCTCGGTATGCTGGTCGGCCAGGCCGCCGAATCCTACCGCCTGTGGCGCGGGTTTTCGCCCGATGTCGAACCCGTTATCGAAACGTTGAGAAAGGCCGTCTGAAAATGTTGAAATGGTTGGTTGCATTACCTTTTTCCGCCTTTATCCTGTTTAACGCCTATGTTTACGGCAGCATACTGACCTACCGCGCCGTCGCCCCGCACCACAGCGCGTTTATGACCATGCGGATGAACGAATTCCGCAGCGAAGGGCGGGAAGTTGCCTTGGACTACCGCTGGGTTCCCTACAACCGCATCTCCGTCAATCTGAAAAAGGCACTGATTGCCTCGGAAGACGCGGCCTTTGCCGAACACGGCGGCTTCGACTGGAACGGCATACGCAACGCCATGCGCCGCAACGAACAAAGCGGCCGCATCAAAGGCGGCGGCTCGACCATCAGCCAGCAGCTTGCCAAAAACCTGTTCCTCAACGAATGGCAGAGCTACATCCGCAAAGGCGAGGAAGCCGCCATCACCGCCATGCTCGAAGCCACCACCGACAAAGACCGCATCTTCGAACTCTACCTCAACGTTATCGAATGGGATTACGGCGTATTCGGCGCGGAAGCCGCCTCGCAGCGTTTTTACCGCAAACCCGCCGCCGCCCTGAGCAAACAACAGGCCGCCGCCCTGGCCGCCCGTGTTCCTGCCCCGTTGTTCTACGCCGACAACCCGAACAGCAAACGCCTGCGCGCCAAAACCAACATCATTTTGAAACGCATGGGTTCGGCGGAACTGCCGGAAGAATAGGAAGAGGCCGTCTGAAAGCCGTTTTCAGACGGCCTTCCCGCCGCAGAATCGATGCAGGGTATAGTAAGGCCGTACCGCCATTCCCGCGCAGGCGGGAATCCGGGCCTTAGGCTGCCGGAAATATGCAGGGCTGCCGCAAGCCGATGACGGCAATCGGATATTGGCCGTTTCAATCCACCGCAAAAGGAGCAGGCATCATGCTGACGCCGAAACACAGCGAACTGTTCGACATCCCGTTTTACCAGTTTTCCCAGTTGAAAAAATACCAGCCGGAGTCGATTCCGCAAATCAAAGCCGACTACAAGGCGGCGTGGCAGGATTGGCAGGCCTTGATTCGGCAGGTGGCGGAAGATTTGGGTGCGCCGTTCGCCCCGCCGCACATCGAACGCTGGTGCAACGGCTGGCAGGTGCGGGCGCATTTTTTCGCCTATTTCAAATACGCGCAATACAGCGATGCGGCGGCGATTTTGTCGGTGTTGCTCAACCGCCGCCGCCTGACCGTCAGCCTGGACTGGCATTGCTACAAGGCCGATGTTTCGCCTATCGCCCTGCCGCAGTACAACCGCTGGCTGGATGTTTTGGAAGCCGAACGTTATGCGGCTTTCGATATTTGGCACGGTTCGGACGACGAATACGCCGATTATCCGACCGTGGCGCAAAGCGGCGTGCCCGCTTTGGACGGCAAAGACGATTTCTTCTGCATCGGCCGCCACATCGAACGCGCCGATTTGGGCAAAACCGACAGCGCGGCCTGGATTGCGGATACGGTGCGCGCGCTGCTGCCGCTGTATGAAGCCTGTTTCGATGATTGACAAAGATGCCGGAAAGATGAAGGCCGTCTGAAAACACATTTTCAGACGGCCTTTTGACGATGAGGGAGCAGTGCCGGCTACTATGATATAGTGGATTAAATTTAAACCAGTACGGCGTTGCCTCGCCTTGCCGTACTATCTGTACTGTCTGCGGCTTCGTCGCCTTGTCCTGATTTAAATTTAATTCACTATAGTGCCGGACAGGCGGGAATCACATCAATTCTTCCACCCAGCCGACGCCGACGGCATCGGGGCCGAGGTGCGCGCCGATAACGGGCGAAATCGGAAAGCCGGTCATTTTCAAGCCGGTTTTGTCTTTCAGCTTTTGCGCCAACTGCTCGTAAAGGTCGCGGTTGCCGCCGTAGAGGCCGTAGGCGCGGACGTGTTTGCCGTGAGTCTGCTTTTTGACGGCATCGACCAAGGCATCCAAAGTATTTTCGGTGTTTCTGCCGACATCGAGCCGCGAAAATTCGCCGTTGCGGAAACGCAGGACGGGCTTCAGGTCAAGCAGTCCGGCAAAGAATTTTTCGGTCGGATTCAGATGGCTTTGGCGGCGCAGTTGGCGTATGTTGTGTACGCTGAATATGATTTCGGCGGTGGGCTTCAATCGTTCGAGGTATGCCACGACGTCGGCAGGGGCAAAGCCCAGGTGCAGCAGTTTCAGCGCTTCGAGTGCGAAATGGCCTTCGGGCATGCAGGCCGTGCCGGTATCGACGACGTAAACGGTGATTTCGCGCGCCATTTCCACCGCCACTTTGCGGATGATGTCAGCCGCGCCGCTGATTTTGCCGCTCAAGGTGGTTACGATGACTTCGCGGTAGCCGAGGTCGCGCAGTTCGGCAAACTGCCTTCTGACGGCTTTTTCCGCCGGCGGTGAAGTGGTGGCCGCGTCGTCGGGCGTTTCCATCTGCCAGAGGTAGAAGGCATCGGGGTGCAGGTCCAGGCCGTCTGAATAGACGATGCCGTCCATATGGATGTTCAGGCGCAGGATGTAGAGCAGGTCGTCATCCGATGCGATTTCGTCAAGGGAACTTGTAGACGTGGCTACGACGGCGCAACGGGCCGGCAGCCTGTAATGATCAAGCATGGCTGTTGTGGTAGTGTGTGATACTCAAAAAAGGGCGGATGGTAAGGGATTGTGCGGGGAAAGTCTAGTATAAAAACGGGTGTAAACCGTTAAATTTTCAAAATAAATATGAATATCACATTTCTGCCTGCTTATTGTGCAGATGACAGGGTTTCGATGAGGAACGCGAGGGCGAAATCGACGGCCTGCCGCCGTATTTCGTCGCGGTTGCCGTTGAAGCGGGCGGTGCGGGCGTAGGTGGTTTGACGGTCGGCAAGGCCGAAGCAGACGGTGCCGACGGGTTTTTCGGGGCTGCCGCCGTCCGGGCCGGCGATGCCCGAAATGCTGAGGGCGTAGTCGGCATCCGCCGCCCGCCTTGCCCCCGCCGCCATTTCGTGCACCACGGCTTCGCTGACTGCGCCGTATTGCCGCAGGCTGTCGGCGGAAACGCCCAACAGCCGTTGTTTCGCTTCGTTGCTGTAGGTGACGAAGCCTGTTTCAAACCAGGCGGAACTGCCGGGCAGGCGGGTGAATTCCGCCGCCAGCAGGCCGCCGGTGCAGGATTCGGCGCAACTGACGGTAAGGCCTCGGGCGGCGAGGCGGGCGGTCAGCAGATGGAGGACGGAGTCGGGTGTCGGGTTTGGCATCATGGTTTCAGCCTCGTGGTGTTTTTATTGTGTCGGAACGGCGTTCGGCTATGCGGTTCGGGTGCTTTCAGACGGCTTGTGTGCCGGTGAAGGCTTGGCCGTGCGCGGGGGCGGGTGTTTGCCCGTTTTCGGGACGGTTGTCCGCCGTTCGGCGGGCGGTTGGGTTTAGGAAGGGGCTTGCCGTGATGGAAAGGCCGTCTGAAAACAGGTTCAGACGGCCTCAAACCGTTTAGCGGCGGCGCAGCGAGAACATGCCTTTGCGGTCTACGTCGAACACGAAGCGTCCGTCTTGGACCGCGCCGTAAGTGCGTTGTTCCGATACGGGCTGCAAACCACCGTGGCTGAGCAGGTAGTTGCCGATAACGTCGGGCTTGGCGGTTACAGCGGCGGTCAGTTTGTCGAATAGGTCGCGGCAGATGCCGCCCTGCGCCCAGCCGGCAGCCGGGTCTTCCATACACCGGCCGTTAACCGCATGCATGTTTTCCGGGAATTTGCCGCTGATTTCGACAAAATTGTCTTCCGGCAGGCCGTTAATCGGATAACGGTAGGTTTTTTCGCCGTCTTGCCCCTCGCTGATTTTCGGTTCGCCCAAAGGCAGCTTCGGCACCAGCACCGAAATATCGAGGAATTTGACGGTAAATTCGGGTTTCGGCGGCTGTTCGACATTTTCGGCAGGCTGGCCGCCGCAGGCGGACAGGGCGGCAAGCAGTAAAACCGGCAGGTATTTCTTCATGGGGGCTTTCCTTTCAGGGATGTGGGTGCGGGTATCAAGCCGCGTCATTATAAAGAAACCGCAGGCCGTCTGAAACCGTCTTTCAGACGGCCTTGCGCGTTCTGTTTCGGGCGGCGGCAAATAACGGTACAATCCGCCGTTTCGAAACACAAACGGGCCGACCAAACCATGAGCGCACATATTATCGCCATTGCCAACCAAAAAGGCGGTGTGGGCAAAACCACCACCGCCGTCAACCTTGCGGCTTCGCTGGCCGCCGACGGCCGCCGCGTCCTGGTGGTGGACCTCGACCCGCAGGGCAACGCCACCACGGGCAGCGGTGTGGACAAAACCGCCATCCGGCACGGTGTCTACCATGTCCTGCTGGGCGAGGCCGACGTGAAAACGGCAGTCGATACCGGCGGCAGCGGCGGTTATCACGTCTTGGCCGCCAACCGCGCGCTGGCCGGGGCGGAAGTCGAACTGGTACAGGAAATCGCCCGCGAAATGCGGCTGAAAAACGCGTTGGCCGAAGTGGCGGACGATTACGACTTCATCCTCATCGACTGCCCGCCCACGCTGACCCTGCTGACCCTGAACGGGCTGGTGGCCGCCGACGGCGTGATCGTGCCCATGGTGTGCGAATACTACGCGCTCGAAGGCATCTCCGACCTGGTGGCCACCGTCCGCAAAATCCGTCAGGCCATCAACCCCAAGCTCGACCTGACAGGCATCGTCCGCACCATGTTCGACAGCCGCAGCCGTCTGGCGGCGGAAGTCGGCGAACAATTGCAACAGCACTTCGGCAGCAAGCTCTTCGCCACCACCATCCCGCGCAACGTGCGGCTGGCCGAGGCGCCCAGCCACGGCATGCCCGCGCTGGTGTACGATGCTAAAGCCAAAGGCACGCAGGCCTACCGCGAACTGGCGGCGGAACTGCAACGGCGGCTGGCTTGAAAGCCTGAGCAAAAGGCCGTCTGAAAGCACGAATAACACATCGGTTTGACCCAAACCGCGCTTTCAGACGGCCTCAACCGCATTCGGGCGGTACGCCGCCATTCAGACAGTCAAACAAAAACGCATCCTCCGAACACATGAACAAAACCTCCCCCCTCATCGCCCTGTGCGCGGGCGAAGCCTCGGGCGACCTGCTCGGCGCGCATCTGATGGAAGCCATCCGCGCCCGTTGTCCGAACGCCCGTTTTACCGGCATCGGCGGCCCGCGCATGACCGCGCTCGGTTTCGAAAGCCTCTACGAACAGGAAAAACTTGCCGTGCGCGGGTTTGCCGAAGTCGTCAAACGCCTGCCCGAAATTCTCTCCATCCGCAAAGGCCTGATTGAAAAAATGCGCGCCGCGCGGCCGGACGTGTTCGTCGGCATCGACGCGCCCGACTTCAACCTCCACGTCGAAGAAAAACTCAAACAGTCGGGCATCCCCACCGTCCACTACGTCAGCCCTTCCGTTTGGGCATGGCGGCGCGGGCGCGTCAATAAAATCGTCCGCCAGGCCAACCGCGTCCTCTGCCTCTTTCCGATGGAACCGCAGCTCTACCGCGACGCGGGCGGGCGGGCGGAATTCGTCGGCCACCCGATGGCGCAAACCATGCCGCTGGAAGCCGACCGCACCGCCGCCCGGCAGAGAATGAAACTTGACGGCGACACGCCCGTATTCGCCCTGCTGCCCGGCAGCCGCGTCAGCGAAATCGACTACATGGCGCCGATATTTTTTCAGACGGCCAAACTCATCCTGCAACGCTACCCTGCCGCCCGCTTCCTGCTGCCCGTCGCCACCCATGCCACACGCAACCGCCTGACCGCCCTGCTGGCCGAAGAGCGGTTCAAACACCTGCCCATACAACTGATGACCGCCCATGCCGACCTGGCCTGCACCGCCGCCGACGCCGTATTGGTAACCAGCGGCACCGCCACCCTCGAAGTCGCCCTGTGCAAACGCCCGATGGTCATCAGCTACAAAATCTCCCCGCTGACCTACGCCTATGTGAAGCGGAAAATCAAAGTGCCGCACGTCGGCCTGCCCAACATCCTGCTGGGGCGCGAGGCCGTGCCCGAACTGCTGCAAAGCCGCGCCAAACCGCAACTGCTGGCCGACGCGCTGCTCAAATGGTACGAATCGCCCGAAGAGTGCGCCGCCCTGCAGCGCGATTTTCACGAACTGCACCACATGCTGCGGCGCGACACGGCCGAACTCGCCGCCCAAAACGTACTCGAAGAAGCGGGGGCTTTATAAAAAAGGCCGTCTGAAAACCGGTTTTGTTTTTTTCAGACGGCCTGAGACTTTGCAAAATAGCCTTCTTTGGCTGTCAGCCATATCTTCACTTAATTTCCAAACCGCTTACCGAATCCGTCTCCCGATATTTCAATCCGTCCAATGCCGCAAAATGCTGCTTGCCGCATTCGATTTTCAGCCGTTCGTTTTCGCGCAGCTTGTCGGTGTCCACTCCCGCCTGAATGCCTTTGCCGGTATTTTTGGTTTCCGCAACGAAATACACTTTGTCCTGAACCTGTTTTACCACCGCCCAATCGGGATTGTAGTTGCCCAGCGGGGTTGGGATTTTGAACCAGCCGGGCAGCTTGAAATAAAACACCACGCCGCCTTCATTTTTCGCATCATAATCCTCGCAATTTTGGGCAAAGGCTTTTTCCGTGCCGGAATCCAAAGGGATGTAGTTTTCGCAAATGGTTTTTTGCGGATTGCTTACTGTGAACGTAAAACCGTTTTCGTAAAACTCAATGCCTTCGCGCTCCATGTCTTCCAGCAACTTTTGGTCATACACTTCTCCGGTTTGCTCATACTCGATTCCTGCCGCCATCAGTGCGTACAGGCTGCGGTTTACCGCTTCGGCGGCAAGGTCGATGAAGCGTTGCGGG
>ERZ773049.363-NODE-363-length-28739-cov-13.144401_pt1 | contig 28739 bp, 22 predicted proteins | sample MGYA00580633_ERZ773049 | MGnify/ENA primary metagenome ERZ773049 (study PRJEB29015, sample SAMEA2737991) | human oral metagenome | biome: human oral; feature: human-associated habitat; material: dental | place: China | collected 2066 ...
ACATAAATTTTTATGACGGATTGTTTATGAAATTAAAATCGCTGCTGTTTATTTTGAGCTTATTTCCTATCGCACTTTCTGCCCATTGGGTCAATGTGGGCACCGCTGACTATAATTGGGGGCCGTTCTTAGTTTATTCCATTGATTTGGCGACCGAAGACGGTGCATATCAGGAAAATCAATTACCTATCATGCTTTCTTTCAAATATGAAAAGCCCGTTGAAGGCAAGAATTTTGCGATTAGCTTAATTAAAGAAATGGAATTTCTAAAAGCGGATAAAGCGAAAAGTGATGCATGGCTAAAAGACATGCAGGCTATTTTCCCGGATTTCTCACCAAACGATGTATTACGTTACATTGCGTTGCCCGATAGAGGTTATTTCATGTTAAACGACTCAATTTTGGATCATGAATTTGACCCGGAATTTAGCCGCTTATTTGCCGGCATTTGGTTATCGCCAAACAGTAATTTTATAAAATTACAGCCGCAATTATTAGGCAAAGAAAAAAATGCCACTCCCGCAGAAGAATTTAAAACACAGCCGGAAATAGCCCCGTTGAGTGAAGAAGATGCCAGTCCGCAACTACCGCCAAATTTCCCGTTAAATAACAAGAACCCAGAATTCGGCTAGAATACAAAAAACAAAGGGTAGCGAAATGCTACCCTTCTTTTTTCCTAAAAACCTTACGCGTCTTTAAATGCTTTGATTTGCTGTAAATGATGAGAAATTTGCTTGAATTTATGGCTTTCGTTTTCATCCCATACAATATCGTAATACGGAGACAAAACATCTGCGCTACGTTTGGAATCCAACACGCCGTCCTCAATCGATAAAAAAACCAGACAGCGACCTTTATTCTTCATACGGAAATTTTCCACGCATTTGGTGGCGATGTCTTCGTATTCTTCCGGGCGGTCAATCTTACCTGTCATATTTTCTTGTGGAAATAAATTCGGGTTGAAAATCGCCTGTTTAATGCCGCACAAGAAGCCGATACGCTCCGCCCAGTAGCCACCCAACCCAACGCCGCAAATCAACGGGTTCTCATCTTTCGATTCAGACACCAGTTTATGCACCTCATTCAGCAAGAAAGTCATGTCATGACGCGGGTGCAACGTGCTGTAATTAATAAAACGTACGTCACCATCAATAAATTTTAACTGCATGACTTTTTCATAATTACCGGGGCTGCTGGAATCAAAACCATGTAAATAAATAATCATTTTATTACTCCAACTTGATTACGGGTTTTCTGTTCTAAATATAAAATCATTTGCAAGGCGATATTAATGCCGCTGGTCTTCTCAATCATTTCAAGCCCCGGGCTAGCATTCACTTCCAGCACCAACGGACCATTCACAGAACGAATTAAATCCACGCCGGCAACATCCAAGCCCAACGCTTTCGTGGCATTTAAAGCAATTTGCTTTTCCTGTTCGGTCAGTATCACTTTTTCCGCAGTGGCGCCACGGTGACAATTTGCGCGAAATTCTCCGTTCTGCCCGACACGTTGCATAGCGGCAACCACGCGTCCACCAATCACAAAACAGCGTAAATCGGTGCCGTTGGACTCCGCCACAAATTCTTGTAACAACACGGGCACATCCGATTGCTTTAATGTGTCCAAAATACTGACCGCACTTTGTGCCCGCTCTGCCAAAATCACGCCAATGCCTTGCGATCCCGTTAGGGTTTTCAAAATTGTTGGTGCGCCGATGTGTTGCACCGCATGATTAGCATCCACTTCCATGCCCGCCAATAAAGAATCCGGCACAGCGATGCCATGTTGTAACAACATCTGCAGGCTCAACCATTTATCTCGAGCATTACGAAATGCATCCACATGATTCAAGCAAGGAATACCCAACGCCTGAAAATAGTGCAACACGCGACAGCCCATGAGCATACTGGTTGTGCCAAAACGAGGCAATACCGCATCATATTGCGGCAATAATTGTGCTTCACTTTCAGGCTCTGCCTGATAATACAATGCAAAGTGCGGTGGATTTTTACGGAGTTTTATCAAGCAACGATTCGGATCCAAAATATCCATTTGATGCCCGTTGTCTTCCGCCGCACGTTTTAGCCGCTGACAACTATACAAGCGCGGCTCACGACACAACATTAACAATTTCATACAAAATTACTTTTTAATGAAACCTTGTTGTTGCAAATAAGCCAACACTTTCGGGCGAATCGGTTTATCCAAACTCTTAATCACATTACGTGACCAATCCATGTCAATGTTGCTACGCTGACGATAATATTCAGCAACGGTAGCGTTATATTCGTCAAGTTTAGTGGTATCCAACGGCTGATAGGCGTTTTCAAAGAACAAGGTTTCTTTCGGCAGGCGTGGTTTGGTCGGCGGATCCTGATCGGGATACCCCAAACACATCCCCACCATCGGTAAACAATGTTCCGGTAGATTTAACAATTTGCCTACCGCTTCCATTTCATTACGTAAAGAACCAATATATACACCGCCAAGCCCTAGGCTTTCCGCCGCCAACAATACATTTTGCGACATGATACCGGTATCAACTGCGCCGATGAGCAAGACTTCTGCATAATCTAACTGCGCTGTTGGACAAATTTGTTTATGTTTATGGAAATCAACACAGAACACCCAAAACTCCGGTGCGGATTTCACATACTCCTGATTGGAGCTATATGCCATCATTTGATCACGAATCGCCGGATCAGTGATACGCACAATAGAAACACATTGCAAATGGTTAGATGTAGAGGCAAAACGCGCCGCATTTACAAGCTGTTCAATCACCTTGTCAGATACGGGTTCATCCGTAAAACGACGAATTGAACGATGGGCTAAAATACAATCTAAAGTCGAAGAAGTGAGTTTTTTCTCAGACATAAACCTTCCTTACTGTAACGAACATCAAATTTGCACCTATCTTACACTAATTACACGCCCTCCCCAAAACCCCTTTATTCTTTTTTAGAGAGGTCGTAGAATCACACTACTGATTCATCACAACAAGGAAAAATTATGTTTGTTACTATTTATGGACGTTTAAGTTGCCCGTATTGCGTACGTGCCAAAAACTTAGCCGAAAAATTGAAAAATACCGTGGAAAATTTTGATTATCGTTACATCGATATCATTGAACAGGGCATGACAAAAGAAGACATTGCGAAAATCATCGGCAAACCGGTACAAACTGTACCGCAAATTTTAATTGATGAAAAACACATTGGCGGGTGTACCGACTTCCAAGCTTTCGTGCATGAACAATTTGGTATTGACTAATTTCTCTCTGTGATAAAACAAAAAGTGCGGTGAAAAAACAAATAAATTTTTAACCGCACTTTTTTATTTCCCCTATTTATCCGTTAGGCACGATCACATCAGCAATCAATTTCAAATCCGGATTCACATAAACTACACGGAAATCATCACCTTTTTTTATCACTTCCAGCATTTTGATTTTGCGTTGGCAATCCCGGATCGGCTTACGATAAGCATAGGTTCGCATTCGGTCATTGAGCTTAATTTGTAGCTCAAATCCATAGCCGCTATCAAGCATTTTACACATATAACCGCCCGGAACTTGGTGCGCACCAAATTGTTCTACGGTAAAAACATAACTACCGTTTGGCATTTGGTTACGATGCTTTGCCACAATATTTTCCACCGGTGAGGTAAAATTCCGCTTGTTGCTACCGCAACCCACGCCATTCATATCCACGTCAAGCACAGCATAGCCGTTAGAACATTTATTGGCGTGAGCGTTTAACGTATTTAATTGTAAATCCAAGTCTTCACCGTTATGCCATACCAAAGAAGCACGGAAATCACCGTTTGGATTACCGCCGGAGGCTCTAACTTTTTCCGCTATACTATTATCAATTCTTGGTTTAGGCGTTTTTTTCTCTTCTTCTATTTTTTCCTTTACAGGTTCGGTCTGTGGCTCTTCTTTTACCGGCTCGTTTTTTGGTTCTTCTTTCGGCGATTCCGGTTTTTGCTCCGGTTTGGCAATTTCAATTTTTACCGGCGCCACCGCTTCGGCCTTAATAGGCGCCGGATAGAAATAGAACCACCATGCTAATCCACCTAACAGCAATAATAGTAACAACCACAGCCACCAACGAGACTTTTTCACCTTTGGCGTAGATGATACCGCCGGCATTGGCTTTTTACCTAAGCCCCAACCGGTAATCACCGGTTGCTTGTTCACAACATAAATTTGGACAGAACCATGTTGCACGGCCTTGACCAAGCTTTCCAATAAAGCCGATTGTTCGAAAGTAATCGTGCCTTTTTGTAGCAAATCCACACGTAATTTATCTACCGCCTCCAAACGTTGAGAAATCAATGTTTCCGCATTTTTGCGAGCTACTTGTTCCCATTATTCAGTATGGCCTAACAAATAGGGTTGTCCTTGCAAATCGGAATACCATTCCACCACATTGCCATTAACTTCAGAACGTGCAAATATAAACGCAGTACTAGGCGGTAAATACCGATTTAACAGACTGACAATTTCATCATAATGGCTAAATAACTCTACAGCAGCCAGATTTTGCTGTTCCAAATTGACTCGCGCAAGACGTTGCATAATCTCTCCGACGTCAAAAATGCGGTAAAAAACGACCGCACTTTATCACATTATTTACACTCTTCTTTTTCCACCATCGGCTTAATAGCTTGGTTGATCATGCTGGTAACTTGCGCCTTGCTGTTAGCAGTAAACACTTTACCTTTAGTCGCTGTGGCCAAACAATTTGCAGCTTTTGTCCCCCCAATATCCACTACATTGATTTTCAGCTTTGGTTTATTTTTCGCGATTTGATGGGCAAGACCGCATACGTCGTGTTTTACTCCATTACAGAAATCATCACCATCACTTAACACTAAAATAAACGCCTCACGCTTAACGCCATCAACCATTGATGCCGCTTGTTGTAAACCACTATAGAGTGCCGTGCCGGTGCCCTGATCACTGTCTTTCGGTTGCAATGCATTGATTTGGGCTTTTAACGCTTTCCGTTTACCGGGACCGAACATGCCATGGTTTCTGGCGCCGGGACACACTTTTAAACTCACCAATCCAATATCAATATTCGGATCAATCTTATCAATGATTGCGGCAGCAGATTTCTTCGCCGTACTAATACGATTTGGCTCACGACGCATATAATCAAACTCTGCGTCTGTGGGAAACGGCGAATCAATAAAACGTTGAATAGAGGCCGGACTTTCCAACAATGAAAACAACATCGACAAGGAATCATCAAATACAATCACCATTTGCGGACGTTGATCCGGGGTGATAGTTTTGGTGCAATATTTCGGTTTTTCCGGTTTAGGTGGCTCCTTCACTTTCAAAGGCTCCTCAACCTTCGGTGGCTCTTCCACTTTTGGCGGTTCTTCCACTTTTGGCGGATCCTCTACTTTTGGCTCTTCCGGCTCCGGAATAAACTCAAGCCGCTGTGGCTCGGGCTTCGGTTCCTCTTTTAGCGGTTCCGGTTTCGGTTCTTCTTTTGGTGGCTCCGGTTTGGAAATTTCAACTTTCACAGGCTCCATTGGTTGAGATTGAACCGGCTCAGGGCGGAAGAACAACCACCACGCCAAACCACCTAGTAATAGCAATAATAATGGTAACAACCACAACCACCAACGGGATTTACTTGGTACAGGCACAACTGGTGGTGGGACTGGAATCGGCTTTTTACCCAAGCCCCAACCGGTAATCACGGGTTGTTTGTTGACGATATAAATTTGGATGGAATCATGCTGTGCCGCATCAACCATGCGCTCCAATAAAGTCGCTTGTTCTGCACTGATACTGCCCTTTTGCAACAACTCCGCACGCAGTTTATCTACCGTAGCCAAACGCTGTGAAATCAAGCCCTCAGCCTGTTTTCTAGCCTGCTGTTCCCGTTCGGAGTTACCTAACAAATATGGTTGTCCTTGTAACTCGGAATACCACTCCACTACATCGCCATGCACGTCAGGTCGCGCCAACATAGTGGCTGTGCTTGGTGGAAGATGACGAAGTAAAATTGTCGTGACCTCATCATAATGGCCAAACAAGTCCACGGCTGCGCTATTTTGTTGATCTAAATTTACTCTTGCTAAGCGTTGCATAATCTCTCCAACCTCAAAAATACGATGAAATATGACCGCACTTTATCACATTATTTACACTCTTCTTTTTCCACCATTGGTTTAATGGCTTGGTTAATCATATTAGTAACTTGTGCTTTACTGTTAGCGGTAAACACTTTGCCTTTGGTCTCCGTTGCCAAACAGTTTGCGGCTTTCGCACCACCAATATCGACGACATTAATTTTCAGTTTTGGTTTTTGTTTGGCTAATTCTTGTGCTATAGCACACACATTAGTATTACCTTTATCACAACTTTCCTCACCATCGCTCAACACTAAAATAAAAGCATCACGTTTAACGCCATCTACCATGGCTGCGGCTTGTCGCAAACCGCTATGAAGCGCCGTACCTATATTCTCCTCGCCCTCTTTCGGAAACAATCCTCTAATTTGAGCTTTTAGTGCTTTACGCTTACTCGGACCGAACATACCATGATTTCTGGCTCCAGGGCATCTTCTTAAACTTACCAATCCAATATCAATATTAGGATCAATCTTATCAATAATATCTGTAGCCGCTTTTTTTGCTGTAGTAAGACGACGTGGTTCACGGAACATATGTGCTTTTTCCTCTTCCGAGATTATCTCATTATTATTCCAACGATCCCAAAATGCGTTAATTACTGCACTGCTTTCATTTAAACTAGCCAACATAGATAAGGAATCATCAAATACAATTACCATTTGCGGACGTTGAGCCGGCGTAATAGTTTTAGTGCAATATTTTGGTTTTTCCTGTTTAGGAGGTTCTTCCACTTTCGGAAGATCCTCAACCTTTGGAGGTTCCTCCACTTTCGGTGGTTCTTCTACTTTCGATGGTTCTTCCGACTCAGGAATAAACTCAAGCTGTTGAGGTTCCGGCTTCGGTTCCTCTTTTGGTAGTTCCGGTTTCGGTTCTTCTTTCGGTGGCTCCGGTTTAGAAATTTCAATTTTCACCGGTTCTATCGGTTCAGGCTGAATAGGCTCAGCGCGGAAGAACAACCACCATGCCAAACCACCTAGTAATAGCAATAATAATGGTAACAACCACAACCACCAACGGGATTTACTTGGTACAGGCACAACTGGTGGTGGGACTGGAATCGGCTTTTTACCCAAGCCCCAACCGGTAATCACGGGTTGTTTGTTGACGATATAAATTTGGATGGAATCATGCTGTGCCGCATCAACCATGCGCTCCAATAAAGTCGCTTGTTCTGCACTGATACTGCCCTTTTGCAACAACTCCGCACGCAGTTTATCTACCGTAGCCAAACGCTGTGAAATCAAGTCCTCAGCCTGTTTTCGAGCCTGTTGATCCCGTTCGGAATTACCTAACAAATATGGCTGCCCTTGTAACTCGGAATACCACTCTACTACATCGCCATGCACCTCAGGTCGCGCCAACATAGTGGCGGTGCTTGGTGGAAGATGACGAAGTAAAATCGTCGTAATCTCGTCGTAATGGCCAAACAACTCCACGGCTGAGGCATTTTGTTGATCCAGATTAACTCTTGCTAAGCGTTGCATAATTTCTCCAACTTCAAAAACGCGGTGAAAAACAACCGCACTTTATTCGCAAATTTCTTGTTCCACCGATTTCATGGATTTTCTAATGGCATTGGTGAGTTTCGCTTGGGACGTCATATCACCACTAATAATTTGTCCCCCTGTTTCTTTGGCGAGGCAGTCAGAGTTATGCCACGGAGAATTTATACTCACGATGTTCACTTTTAATTTTGGTCTTACCCGTTTTTCTTGCCTAATAAGTTGGCAAATATCTCTATTCGTACAGTCATTATTACCTTCGGTAATGTACACAATGAGCGCCTCACGTTCTTTACCATCTATCAAGGTTAACGCCTTTTGTAACCCCTCATAAATCGGCGTTCCCGGCACTTGATTCTCTCGCACATTCATGCCTTTTAATTTCGCTTTTAAGTGACCGCGCTGACCACCGGTAAAAATACCATGATTCGTCGCAAACGGCGTGCCTGTTGAAGTAGATAAACAGCTTTTTAATTCAACAAGTCCAATATCGACGGCAGAAGGAATACGATCAATTAACTGAGCTACGGATTTTTTCGAGGCCGTCGAACGATTTGGTTGACGGTACATATAATTAACCTCATCCTGACTAACACCGTATATTCTCCAGTGTTCATCAAAAGCGGCTACTGTTTTTGCATTTTCCAATAAGGTATAACGCATTCCTGAGGCATTATTAAAAATAATCGCCAGTTGCGGCACATCTGTTGGTTTTTTCACGACACGACAGTTTTTCTGCGGTTTCTTTTCCTTCTCTACAACGGGTTCCGGCTTCGGTTTCGCATCCTCTTTCACCGGCTCCGGTTTTGGCTCTTCCTTGACAGGCTCCGGCTCAGGAATCGGTTCTTCTTTCACGGGTTCGGGTTCCAGCTCGGGAATAAATTCCAGTTTCTGCGGTTCCGGCTTCAGTTCTTCTTTCGGCTGTTCTGGTTTCAGTTCCGGTTTGGAAATTTCAATTTTCACCGGCTCCATTGGTTCAAGCTGAACAGGCTCTGGGCGGAAGAAAAACCACCACACCAAACCACCTAACAACAGCAATAATAACGGCAACAAGCACAGCAACCAACGAGATTTGCTAGGCTCAGGTATAACCGGTGGCGGAACAGGAATCGTTTTTTTACCCAAGCCCCAGCCGGTAATCACAGGCTGTTTGTTGACGATATAAATTTGGATGGAATCATGCTGTGCCGCATCAACTACACGTTCCAATAAAGTCGCCTGTTCTGTGGTGATACAGCCTTTTTGCATCAACTCTGCACGTAATTTCTCCACCGCTGTCAAACGTTGCAAAATCAATGTTTCCACCTGTTTTCGGATCTGTTGATCACGTTCCGAATTGCCTAATAAATATGGCTGCCCCTCCAAATCGGAATACCATTCCACGATATTCCCGTTGACTTCAGGACGCGCTAATATACTCGCAGTACTTGGCGGCAAATGGCGAAGTAGAATTGCAGCAATCTCATTATAGTGACTAAATAATTCTAAGGCTGCCGTGTTTTGTTGTTCTAAATTGATTCTTGTTAGGCGTTGCATAACTTCTCCAACTTCAAAAACGCGGTGGAAAACGACCGCACTTTATTCGCAAATCTCTTGTTGTACCGGCTTCATGGCTTGTTTAATCGCATCGGTTAATTTTTCTTGGCTAGTCATATCATGGTCAAAAATCTGTCCGCCTGTACTCTTTGCCAAGCAGTCTGTGACATTCCAAGGGGAATTGATACTTACAATATTCACTTTCAGTTTTGGTCGTTCTTTTGCCACATTTTCCATGAATGCGCAGATTTTTCGCCCGGTACAATCACCGTTGCCTTCAGTAATCAACACAATCAAGGCTTCGCGTTTTTTACCATCAAGCAATGTTAAGGCTTTTTCAATACCCTCATAAATAGGTGTGCCCGGCACTCGATGCTCACGCACCGTCATATTTTGTACTTTATTTTTTAATTCCGTACGTTGTGTACCGGTAAAAATGCCATGATTAATCGCCGCGGATACATCAGGTGATTTGCTGACACAACTTTGTAGTTCAATCAAACCGATATCTACAGCATTAGGAATGTCATTAATCAAATGTGTAACAGCCGCCTTGGCAGCGACAGAACGATTTGGTTGACGATCCATATAATCAATTTCGGATTGTGGCAGGATTTGTTGTTGCAATTTTTTATCAAATGCATTGATTGCCTCTTTACTTTCCAACAGAGTATATTTCATGCCGGTAGCGTTATTAAAAATAATCGCTAACTGTGGAATATCGGCTGGCTCCTCCACTTTTCGGCAATTTTTCGGCACAATTGGCTCAATTTTTACAGTTTCAGGAACAGATGGCGTTAAAAACAACCACCCCAAGAGTCCTAAAATAGCAAAGGTGAAAAGTAACAGTGGCAATAACCAACGACGGGATGTTTTTGCCTCTGTCACTGGCGGTGTCTGCTCAACAGTGATATCTTTTTTCTGCCCCCAGCCGATAATCACAGGTTGTTGGTTGACGCTGTAAATTTGAATATCGTGCTGTTTTACGATATGTGTGAATTGTTTTAAATAATCGGCAATAGCAGGTTCAATCGCCTCTTTTTGCAATAACTCGAACACTAAGGCATCAATGGAAGCTAAGCGTTGCATAACAAGGGTACTAGCTTCTACATAGTGGCTTGAATGAGCGTCTAATAATTGTGGCTGTCCTTGTAATTCGGAATACCATTCCACCATATTGTCCTTCACTTCAGGGCGCGCCAATATGTTTGTCGTGCTAGGTGGCAAATAGCGATTTAATACCGCTACGATGTCATCATAATGGTGAAATAACTCGATCGCTTCCTGGTTGTATTGATCCAAACCAATCCGTGCCAGACGTTGCATAGTATTCCTTAAAAAACATCCCCAAAAGTCACCGCACTTTTAGGATCTAGAAAGCAAAAAGAAGGCCACCAACATTGTTGGTAGCCCTCAGTATTAGCATTATAAGCCTAATGCTTTTTGTAGATTAGATAACTTGCGTTGTAATTGTTCTAATTCCGCTTGTTTTTCCATTTCAGAACCGCCGCTGTTATTGACGGCTTTCATTTGTTTCTCTACTTCGGCAATTTCCGCCTGCAAATCTTGTCTGCCTTTGGCTTTTTGTTTTAACTCGGCTGTGAGTTTACCCACAGACTGGTCGAGTTTAGCCTGTTGCGCTTTTTTCTGTGCAATAGATTGGTTAACAGATTTTTGTTGCGCTTTAATATCGGCATAAATTTTATTAAATTTGGCATTTTCTGTCTTCGCGTCTAACACCAATTTTTCTTTTTGTTCAATACGCTTGTCATAACTTCCGGAAAACTGGCAGGCCGCTTTGCTGAACATATTGAGTTCAACACTCGGATCGCACTCTTCCGGCGTGTTGGTGCAGGCAGAAAGCAACACAGCAGCACCTAAAAGTGCGGCAGTTTTTAGCAATGTTTTTTTCATAGCATCTCCTTAACCGACATTTAACGCATTACGTTGTTGTGATACAACGGCAACTTGTTTTTCCAAGGCGGCAATCTGTTTTTGATATTGAGCGATTTGCGAGTCTAATTTCGCCACATTCATACCGCTACCACGCTCTTTCTTCGCCACTTCTTTCCAATCTCTCTCGCTTTCTTTCATTTTTTTCAACTTTTCATTTAAGTAAGCGATGTTGCTGTCAATTTCTTTCAACTGACGTTTAGCTTCGTCTTTTTGAATGCTGTTATCTTTTAACTTACGATTCAAATTCGTCAACGTTTGCTGATTTTGGGTCAACACGGTTTTCGCAGAATTTGCCAGAGTTCTGGCTTCTTGAGTGTTTTTATTTAAATCTTTTAAATAAGCATTTAAACGCTCTTCTTTATTAGCATAATTGGTACGCTGTTGTTCCAAATAATAGTTACCGCCCATGAGGATACCACAACCAGCTACCGCAGCTACCGCAGAACATAGTGCTGCATTATTGGTTCCGCTTAATAAACAAGCTCCAACACCTGCCGCCGCACCGGCTGCACAGGCAGTTAATCCCGATTTACTAAAAAACTCAGCTTGATTGCCTGAGGTTAAACGGCTGTCTACATTAGAAGAACCGGAGTTGGACATACTTTCACAACCGGCTAAAGCCAATGTTGTGGATAAAGTCAAAACACCAACAATAGATTTTTTAGATTGAAAATTAAACATAGAGGCTTCCTTTTTTTACTTTAGTAAGGTGGGTCATTTTACTTGACGGCAGCGTTTTAACCAAGTATCACGGTCAACTTTTCCGTCTTTATTATATTGGGATAATTGTTCCCAATAAGATTGAATAAACTGTGCAGCATTATTTTTTTCACGATTTTGTAAACGTTGTTTGGTCACCTCTACTTGTTTCTCGATCATTGCCACATTATATAAAGTTGCATTATCAACTAAGGTATCGGCGTAATATTTTAAGGTAAACTTCAACGCATTCTCTGCTTTTAATTTTTTCTCACTGAGATTATTGATTTGCTCTTCGGTACACAAGCCTTCTTTCGGTGCACCGTCACAGGTTTGTTTAACATTTTCTACCAAATTCAACGCATTTTGGTAGGTATTATCCAAATCAACCACATTACTACACAAGAAACCGCCCAAACGCAATGAAGCTTGAATAGCTGAATCTCGCTGTTCGTCACGAGCTTGGTTGGCTTGACGCAAAGTATCATTCAATTTTTTCAGTTCTTTTTCCAACTGTTCCTTGGCAATAGTTTGATTTTGCACATCTTGTGCCAATTTTTCCAATTGCCCAACCACATTGGAACCTGCGCCATGTTTATCATCTTTGTTATCATCACGGCCTAGCTTAGCCCATTCTTCTTTCAAGTCTTTAATTCGTTGTGCAGAGGTCAGTACCGGCGCCACCATCGCCACACGAAAACCGATATCTTTGGCTTTATCCACATTACTGTTATTATATAAAGAACGCTCAATGCGATAAGCATTGGTTAAACTTTCTGCTGAATTTAAATAACTGCCACCACGTACGGTGACACCACCACTTTGCCCATGGTAATGATCTAAACGATTGAGTTTGAAAGCATCAAACATCATTTCTGCCGCATTACCCAAAGTGTCAAACAGGCCTAACGGATTGCCTTCCAACTGTCCGGTAAGCTGAATCTTACCATTCGCATTTTTGTTGCTCCACACATATTTCTCCGCACCATCTTTCATTGGAAAAAGCGGTTCACGAAATTCGGAGGAAGACACCGCAGCACCACCGCGCGCCGCATACTCCCATTCGGCATTAGTCGGCAAACGAACAAACCCTTTTGTGCCGTCCTCAGTTGGTAATTTATCTGCCGCATTTTTTAGCAACCATTCATTATATTTGCGGGTAAATTCCAGAGCATCAAACCAACTTACTTCTGTTATTGGTAAACGTCCTTTCATGTTGACTGATGGGCATTGTTCGTTCATTACCGATTGATATTGCAACTGTGACACTTCATATTTAGCCATTAAAAAATATCGCCCCTGAGACTTGTCGTCAAAACTGCCGGCAATAGCATTTGGGGTTGAATGTTCAGCAATTTGGTCGGCAGAATTGTCACTGCCCAGAAGGATGCTTTTTTCTTCCAAAGGTGAATGAGTTTCCGTTTTTACCATTCGAAAAACCATATTACCATCACAAGGCATGGGTAAAATTACATCCCCTTCCAAAGGTTTCGGATTATAGAATTTCTCTTCCCATGGAGTGCCATAAGCAGACTGCGCCACTAATTCCGTCAAAAGTGCGGTAACAAAAATAGCTATTTTTGTCTTACGCCGTGATTGTTGCATTTTTGGGGTTGTTCTAGACATCTCGTAAACTCTCTGCTGGTTGAATTTTCACCGCTTGTCGCGCGCCGATTCCGGCCACAATAGCAGCAAGGCATAACGCGATCGCAAAAGCGATGAATAAATGAATAAAATTCAAGCTACTGATAAAAATATCGTTGGATAAATTCTGACCTAATACGAAATTAAATACCTGACTGCCCGATAAGAACAAGAAATATGACAATACAAAAGCGAAACAGCTCAAACACAGAGCCTGCATAATTAAATATAACATCACCGCTCCACTTTGAAAGCCGAATAGACGCAGCAGTGCAATTTCTTTCCGCTTACGATCGATATTGGCTAAGAACGCACCAATCAGCGACAATACACACCCCAACACCGCTGTCACTGCAATGACCATAAAAATCACATTGAGTACACCGTCAATGGCTTTGACGTTTTCAATGGCTTTGGCTTCTGTAGAGGTTTCAATATTTTTCTGCCGTAATTTTAACGCCAAAGGCGCTACGTCATCTAAGCTATTGGCATAAATGCGGGCGCGGGCGAAGTGTTCCCGCTGTTGCGGACGGACAGGATCCTGTTGATTGGCAAAAATAGCGGTTTGGTAGCCATCTCTAAAATCTTCCATTGCCAATAAGGTGTCCAACTGCACAAAGGCACCCGAACGGGCAAAACGGGTTTCAGGCACAATACCTTCCACCACCAATTCACTAATGGCTTTTTCCACCTGATTATTTTGCGAACGTGTGACCACCAAATTGATTTTATCGCCTTGTTTTACATTTAATTTCTCTGCGGTTAAGGTACTTAATAGCACACCATTGGGTTTACTTAGTGCTTGTTCCGTTAAAGGATCGTTAACGGCTGTCGGAATCACTTCCACATCCTGTACAAATTTCTTACCACCATTTTGATTGGCAGACAAATCGGCAATAGTATTTAAAGAACGGGTCAACGGCGCCACAAAACGGGTTTCCGGCTGTTGTTGTAACCAATCAAACCAGTTCTTATCTAAATTGAGATTGCCGATAATTTTAATTTCAAGATTGCGCGGGTCATTAATTAACTGATGGCGTAACTGGGAAACTACGCCGAATTTCAAGCTGAAAAGCAACAATAACGGCGCAATTACCGCAATAAGAGACGCAATGATGCAAAAAGACACTTTGCGATCGTAATACAAATCCCGCAACGCTAATTTGCCTAGGAACATATAAGACAGATTAACTTGCTGCATGATGCGTTTCCTTCGGTAAAAACACCGCTTGCGCCGGTGTGGATAAATCTGCATACAGACTTGGCAAATGATTATTTTCCACCAAATCCCAATCATGGGTAACTAAAAGCGCCGTAATTTTTTGCTCTTCCGCCAATTTAATCATTAATGAAAATAAGGTTTGTGCATTATTCGGATCAAGCGCGGCGGTAGGCTCATCAGCCAATAACAGGCTTGGTTTGTGAATCACCGAACGAATAAAAGAAACCCGCTGCCGCTCTCCAATAGAAAGCAGACGCGGGTATTTAGTAAGCAACGATTGAATATTTAAGGCATCCGTTAAATACAAAAACCAGTCTTTATCCATGGCGCTATTTAACATTGAACAAGGCAATTCAATATTCTGTTGTACCGACAGAAAAGGCAACAAGCCTCCCGTTTGCAACATGAAACCTAACTTTCCTGCCCGTAGCTTAGAAAGTGCGGTCTGATTTTTTTGTAAAATTAACGGTTGCAAATCCATTACATCACCGGCATCACCTAATTGATAGCGAACCAAACGATCGGGCTGCAAAATTAACCCGATCATTTCCAATAAGGTACTTTTGCCACAACCACTGGCACCTTGAATGGCTAAAATCTCGCCATCTTGCAATTCAAGTTTAGGCAGCAACACATTGAATTGTTGGCTACCTTGGCCACGCCGAATCGCCATTTCTTCAATAAATAACACCGCACTTTTCCTGTTATGTAAATGAATAAATTATGGTAACGCCTCAAGCGGTACAGGATAAACGTAATCGCGCGGATCGCTGCCTTCCGATAAAGAAATCCAGCGGGATTGGTCCTCGTTAAACACGCGGTAATGACGTAACTTGCTGTTTAAGTCACGAATAAATTTTTCTTGCTCTAAGGCACTCATGCCTTTCCAAATTTGTTCGTCCAATCCGGTGACTTGGCTTTTATACGGAATGCCATCCAAATACTCCCCTAACAAGCCTAACTCGCCCAGTTTGGTGGAGTTTTCTTGTTTTAATTTATTCGGGTCTTGTCCCATTGCCGCGGCAACAGAACGTAATTGGGCAAACATCGAATCCGGTGAAATTAACCCTTCATTCGCGGCATCGGCAATTTTTTTCACCACATCACTTAAATCGCTTAATTGCGCTTTAGTCATCAATACGCGGGCTTCTGCCGTCGGAATGGTTGGTTTAAGGAAATCTTTATCGCTAATCCAGGCTTTAAATACCGGCGGGGCTTTGGCACCATTTTTATCACCTAAATAAGCCAACTGCATTGCTTTGCCCAATAATTCCGCATCCTGTTCAATTTCAGTTTTGGCTTTTTCCTGCTTAGGCTCATCAACGATCGTACCTGCAGCATTTTCCCCTTGGTATGCCAATTTCACTTGCGATGTCAAGGCACGAGCCAAAGCACCGACTTTTTCACCAAACTCATTCACATCACCGGCATTCACCGCATAATACAAGGGCTTGTTCAAGTAGTTATTGAAAGATAAATCGCTGTATTGGGTTTTCGCCTGTTCGTGATTTTTTACCCCAGCCGGAGTTTTTAAGTGCAAGGTATAAATAGCCACGCCACGATGTTGTGCTTCTAAGCGCAATTGTTTTGCATCCATTCCGGTGGAGGATAATGGATTATTACCGTCTAATGCCCCCGCATCGGTCACCAACACAATGTAGCGACCACCAAAATTGTTCCAGTTAATTTCATTTAATGCTTGTGAAATACCGGCAAATGAATCTTCGCTAAACTCTTTACTGGATACTTTCGCCTGTTTTAATTCAACCGCTTTTTGCAAGAAATCTTGCGTATCTTTCACCGTACTTGGGTCAACAAACATTTTAGAGACGTATTCCAATCCCGGTACTGCCTTGGTACTGGAACGGAACCCGACCAAACCAAATTTAACCTGTTTGCCTAAATTCTCTTTTTCAATTTGTTCGGAAACTTGTTTAATTACATCACGGGTACGATTGATATAAGGGTCCATGGAAATACTGGCATCCACCACAAACACCACAGCAGCACTAAATCCGGTCAACACTTGTGGATCAGATTTATTGGCGTTTGGATCTATTTTTGATTGTGTTTTCTGTTGAATCACCGGAGCCGTTTTACTCACAGACGCCACTTCCAAAATACGTTCATAGAAACCTTGTGAGTTCATGACTTCTTCACCTTGTAGAATTGGAAGAAGATAGAAATTCTTTTGAAAATCAATAAACTCTTTTGGCTCTTGCGCAACAATTTGTGGTGGTGTTTTATTATTAGCTAAGTCTGCACGAATTGGCTCCAAAATTTTCTTCGCATCATCGGCATTCACCACGGTTTCAATGTCCTCCTTGCTCTTAAAGAACAATAAAGGCTGGCGTTCAATCGGGTTGGTAAAAGCCAAAGTCATCTGCATATTCCATGCAACTGTACAATCCGCATCTAACCAACCGATGGTTTTACCAAAGCTGTCCGGCCCTACTTTTAACCATTCTTTACCATTCGCAGTTTGGCGCTGATACACATAAAAACGGGAAAAAGCAGGCTGTTTTTTACCTGCCGTTGCACCCGCGTTATCGACCAATTGGCAACTTGGCGTACTTAACACCCGTTGATAAAGTGTTTTCTTACCTTCCTGTTTTAACGGCTCATCCGCCAATGCGGCATTTGCCATAAATCCCATTAATAAAGCAATTGAGGTGACTTTAAAAGACTTCATCATTTTTTCAATTCCGCTAAACGTTGTTTGGCCTCGGCTAAATTCGGGTTAGCCTCCAATGCGGTTTCATACCAATAAATGGCCGTGCCTTTGTCGGCTTTGAAACAACTGCTGTTGGCATTTTCTTCATATTCTTTCGCGTATGCCAAAGCAATGTCGGCATTTCCACTCTGAGCCTGATTCGCATATAAACGCTGTGCGATAGCACATTTGTTTTCTGCTTTGGCCTGATTAATCACGGCCAAAATGCGCTGGCTGTCAGGTTTGGTTTTTAGACAATTTTGAATAAAGGCTAATTCATCATTTTTATTTTGACTTAAACTACATTCATCGGCGGACTGCGCTTTTTCTTCCGTTTTATTTTTATTCAAGAAGTAATAAGCTGCTACACCGGCAATGCCCAATAAAAGAAGCAATAAAATAATCAAACCAAGTTTGCTTTTCTTTTTCGGAGCCGGTTGAGGCGGAGGCACAACCTTCGGTTCTTCCACCACCGGTTCAATAATAATTTCTTCCTCCGGCGGCAATCTGATCTCGTCAATAATCGGTTCAGGCTCAGGATCAGGAATATTCACCAAAACTTGGTCATCTACATGATTCACGGTGTTATCAATAGAGCGCACATCATCCTCACGTGCCGTATTGCCGCTGGCAGAAGACGCTAACACGTCATTGGAAAGTTTTAACACACCCATATCTTTTGTATTGGCATCGCGTACCACCATACGATATTGCATGGTGCTGCTTTGTTGTACCAAGGCATCAATTAACCAAGGGCCAAGTACGCCGCTTAGCACGTTATCTTGTAAGGTTAATTGCTCACTGACTTTCAGCCAAACGGGTTCAATATTCCAATGCTGTCCTTCGGCAAAATAGTAGGAATCCTGACTCCTTTGCACACTGATTTCAATATTTTCAACGCCACCTTTCCAGTTACCTGCGATGAATTCCGCATATCCGGGACGTACAGCTTTCAATTCAATTCTTAACATAACTTATCCTTCGGTTTATTCCGCCACCGCTGAGTTTCTGAAGACATTTAAAATTTCACCTAAACGCGCATTTTGTACTGCGTCAATTTCACGTCCGGCACTGTGCCCTGCATTACTTTGAGCGAATTCCATAAAGGCAATAAACCAGTCAGCGAGATAATTTTTGGTGTAATCTCCAGTGTAATTACTCAATTTTGGTAAATTATTGATTTTTTCCACTTCAGCGATTTCAAAAATCTGCCCATCACGCACATGACTTGCCGGGCGCTCCGCCACAGGCATTTGATCAAATCCAAGCCAAGCAAGGAAATCGGCAATTTCAGTGGTCACGGAGAATACTTGACGTTCCACGATTTGATCACGCTTACTGGCGCCCACTTCGTTACGATTAATCACTTTGGTTAAGCGATTTAATAAATTAAGACGGTTTGCACCGGTAATCAATTCGCCCACAATGCCTTCAATACATTGTGCCGAGAACGGATAAAATCGTGTATTGCGCGGATCCATAGAAATACCCCGTAAATGCTCAATCCATGCTTTAAACACCGCTTGGGCAAAACGGGATTCCGGCAATTTCTCTTCCGAAACGTTGGGATTTTTGACCGCACTTTGTGGCTCATCAAACAAATCAAAGCCGTCATCGAAGCCAAAACCGGAAGCGAATGCATTGGATTTATTTGCCTCATCGGAATCTTTGGCAGAAGGCGATAACAAATCATCGTCATTGTCGGCAAAATATAAAGAATGAATGGTTTCTTCCGGTAATTGAAGGCTACGTAAAAACTCACCCACAATTAATGCGCTTTTTTGTAATTCGCCAATGACCAATTTAGCCAACTGTTGTTTACGCTGCACTTCTTCCGCACCATCGCTTTGATACCAACTGGCAAAACGGTTTTCGATGATATGTTGAATCGCATGATTTAACTGTTCTGCAATACGCTTTTGCTTCACTTGCGGCATCGCCACTGTTTTTAAATAATCGCTGATTCGTTGCATCCCACCATCATTTAACAACATCATGCCATCCCAAGCCTCTTGAGGATTGGCAATGTGTTTTTGAATATCCGGATCGTCGGCAAATGTGCGACGTAACAAATCCAATTGCGCACTTTCATTTGGACGCACACGTAATTCCTGCCCGTCTTCTACATCTAGGAAAGACACTTTAAAGCCCGGTTTACGCACTAAGAAAGTATTGTTAAACGGTTTGCCGTTCGACCAATCATTTAACCATGGATAATTACCAAAACGCTCCAAAATGGTTTGTTTCAACAACCCGCCGGAACCCCAGCTGATTTTCAACATATTTTCATCTTTGGTCAGATCAGCACTAATTCGTTTATCAAACATAGTAATCGCCCATAACAAACCCGGTTTCCGTTGTGAGCGGGCCTCCGGCGTATCACCTTGGGTTTTATTAATCCAGCGTTCAAGCACAGGGCCTACGCTGTTAACATCGGATTGTTTATCGGATGGTGTACACACGATCAATAAATTCATTTCCTGGCTGTCAGTGTAACGCTCAAACAAATACGCCACTTTGCCGCGCAAAATTAACTGGGAAACCGGATTGCCTTCCTGAATTTCTTTAAGGCTTGAAATCGCCAAACGGCCGCGATAGCCTGGGAAGTCTAATAAATCCACACTTTCCACTGCCGGCACGCGGGTTGGGTTCATCAACGGAAACACAAGTTCAGCTGTAAGTGCGGTCAATTGTGCGAGAGAAATTTTTACCGGTTCGCCAATATTGTCTTCCGAAAAATAAGGGCGCACCTCAAGCAATTCGTCTTTATCCGTATTCAATCGCTCCAACATATCCACGTTCATAATACTATCCGCTTGGGATAGCTCGCCGTTAACTTCTTTTACCACAGCACTTAGCGGCGCATAAACACGATCTGCATTGCCTAAAGCAGCCAAAGTTTGTGCAAATTGAACATAAATCGCACTTAAATCCGCTTCTTCTCCCCATAAAATAGAGAACAACTGGGCGCGATCATTAATGCTCAAATAAGGGGCAATTAAAGTAGCCTTCGCCCAATACCCCCCTTGCAACATGGCTAAGGATTTTCCAAAGCTTTCCGTGGCGTAATCTTGCAAATCCACCACATCATCTTCCGTTACACCGGCCACACGCTGCGCTGACATTTTTGCCGTCATACGTCTTAATAGCGCATTGACGTTTTGTTGATCCAGTTTGTAATCAACCTTTTCCTTATCAAAATCATTGAAATAAGAATTCACCAATAATTTGGCAATTTCAATTTCATGGAACAATCGAAGTTCGAGCGGATAGCCTTGAATACCTCCTTTTGCCGTACGACTAAAACGGGTCACCAAACCAGTGGCTTCTTTACCGCCACCCGGTGGGTTAACGTGCTTAATAAAGTCTAATTTACGACCATCAAAAAGCGTTTCTAAATTGCCGTTAGCATCAGCGGCCAACGCTGAAATTAAAAAGGATTTACCTGCTTGGGATAACCCAAAAAAGCCTGTTGTCATCGGACGTTCAGACACCGCACCAAGACGTTTTGCGGTATTACGCAAGCGGCGTAATTCCAAAATGAGTCCATCGGCTTCATTATTTAAACGGGCGACATTCGGGCGAACTTGACTAACCCAATCAATCGCCTGTTGGGAACCATCAAAAATATTTTGCCATGCTTGCGCTAATTGATTTTCTACACTCATCTTTTCACACATCCACTATCTAACCAATATTGAGTTTCGCCTAAACCCGCATCAACCATTGTATTTAAGGTCAATTTAATATCTTCATTACGGCGGCAGGAACGTCCATCAGAGGCGGAAACAGATTTAATGTAAAAATTCTCCGCACTTTCTTGGCTATTGCTTAAACTGCTCTTGTTTTTCACGCCAAGCACCACTTTTAAAACCGTACCATCAATGGCTAAACGTCGCTTAATTTCATCGTTTTCAATGGTCAACAAATAAATCGGTGACGCTACCCAACGTTCTACGTTTAGCTGACGGAAACCGATACGCATTGCACCACGTACTTCAAATTCCGTATCCGGGAAATCATAATCTTCATTATCTAAATCAATTTCAGAATAATATAAGTTACTGTCTTTAATCACGTTGTTGTTATCCAACAAACCGATATAGCGAATAGTAGAATAAGAATGCATGGATGCCGCACGGAAATAGAAATTCGGCAAACGCATATTATTACTTAAGAAACACAGCATAGCACCTACTGCCGCTGTAGTTTTGGGATCATCAATGCGTCCTTGTTTATGGAACGGGTACCAGTTACCGGTGCGATAATGATGCAACGGCATAATTCGTCCCACAGGCAATGGCAAGCGGCTACGGAAGAAACTTTGCACCCCTGGAAGACGGGAAGGACGGCCGGTTAACAATAACACGTCACATTGGTATAAATTGATAATTTCACATAAGGCATTAAAGGTTTTACAAATATCAAAATACCCACGAATGAATAACTTATGAATAGCGCCTAAATCCACATGAATCGGCAGGTCTAAGATATTGAAGTCTGGATTACCTAATTCACGGGCAATTGGTGTATTAATATAATTCAACACACTTTCTGTCGGCTCATCTACTTGAGCCAGTAGACTACGGAAAGTTGCACCAGCTAAGCTATTTTCTGTGCTAAACGGATCAAATTCTTCATATTCTTTTAAAATACGCAAACCGATCGGACTAAACACTTGCAAGGTCAGTTGTTGACGTAATAATGCATCTTGCACTTTTAAGGTTTGGGAGCCGATATATTGTGCCAAAATAGGTTCAGGATCGCGTAAACCCTCTTGTTTTAGGCCATTACTGAGCGCAGGAACAACAATATTGCGAATAATGTCCAACAAAATGTCATCCCCGGCCACCTTGAAACCATCTCGGAACAGTTGTTCCGGCTCGATATAAGCATTACTGCTATTGGTATTGCTGTTTTCGCCGTAATCCATTTTATATTTATTGATCACCAAATCCGTGGTGCCGCCGCCAATATCGACACTGGCAATAGTGATGGCGTTTTCTTTACCGTTTTTGTCGGGGCGCGCCAAGGCGGCGAAAAATTCTTCCGGGCGTCCGCCGTAATTGTTTTGCGTTTCGTTAAATAAATACACGATTTGCCCACAAGTGGCTTCGTCCCATTGGATATGCACTTCCGGCAACATCGGCCAGTATTTTTCACGCCCTTCTTCGGTAGAGAAATCAACGTTATCGTCCGATTTATCCCATCCCAAGCTCTTCCAAACCAAGCCAATAGCTTGATACATAGCATTTTTGAAAATTTCCCGTTCAGGTTTCGGCATTGCAGGTGGAATGGTCAGAATAATAGAACGTAAGAAGCGCGGCGTACGGGAATGCTCTAATTTAGCACGTTGTGCCGGACTGTTAATTTGCATTAATGCGTGCATTAGCACCTCTGACAACATAAATGTCATCAAAGAACTACGGGAATATTTCGGTTGGAACACCGGCATTTTACGCTCGAATTCTTCTTCAACATCATCACGCAAAATATGTAAGGCTTCGCCGTATTCGTTGATTAATCCGGAAAGTGGCTCGGCAGTGGCGTAAGGCTCGTGATCAGTTTTTACATAAGCAGAATTGAAACGCCACATTTGTTCGTATTTGTCCAAATCCCACAAATAGCGTTTCGGGCTGGATAACCCGGTAGAACCTTCATTACCGTTACGACGACTTGCCAAACGCCCTGCTTCTTTACCTACACGTGCAATAGTTGGCCATTGGAAAGCATCACGACGTCCACTTTGTAGCGACCAATGATCTTTACCGAAAAACGCCTGCGCAAATTCCACACGGCTTTCAAACGGTTCGGTGTAAATCCGTTCCGGATTGGTTAAATCCCGCAATTCCAGTTCATACCGCTTTTTCAAGCCGTCTTTTTCTTGCACATGATCTTCAATTAGAATGCCGCAAGTACGGGAGTTTCCCACATCCAGCACCATATCCACCGGAATCGCTTTCATGATGTCATCGGTTTTATTGGAGACCACTTTAATTCTTGGTAACGCCACTTCGCTACCTAAAATTGCCAAAATATTCAGATAATGCCCTTGGTGTGCTTTGCGTTCAACTTCTTGCACCAAGTCTTCCGGATGAATCTTCAAACGATTCGCTTCCGGCGCTAATTCTTTAAATAATTCCAATAACCAGTTATTTACCCAATTGAAATCTAAGAACCAAGACATTTGATCGGATTGATGTGCCAAGCCAAATAACACACCGGAACGTACATCTTCATTAGTAGGCGCCAAATAAGCAGTGTCTTGGCTATTTGGGAAAATTTTTGTATCAAAAGCAAACGTCACTCGGTGAGTATGTCCATCCGGATCTACGCCCTCTGTTAATTCCACAATGCGTACCCGAGCCCAGTTATATGGGCCCTCATCAAAACGATCGGGCGGCACGGTTCTTAACACAGGAATCGGCAACCACACGCCGTCAAACAGTTTAAAGGATTGTTCGACGCTGATTTCCTGCTCGGTACGCACTAAAATGCCGGGACGGCTCGGATCGCAAAACCCCTCGCCGTTTTTATCGGCGATTAAACGGCGTAACGGCCCGTTCACCGCAGAAGAAACAAAATTGCCGTTGCCTTTCTCGCGCCATTCTTTGTCTTTCCAATTAATCGTCAAGGCAAAATCAATGAATTGCACGCCGCTATTCATGACTAACGAAAGTTCTTTACCAAAATTATGTAACTCGGGAAACATGTGCTATCTCTCTTTCATCTCGTTAAAACTTATTTCTTAATGGTAATCGGGAAGCGGTTATCGCCGTAAGAACCGTTACAATCCGCCGACGCGCTATTCGGTTTACAGTTGATTTCCGGCAGTTGATAAGTGGTGCCGTCGCTACAGCTCGCCACGTTTTTGTTGGAGATGGTTAACCCGCCGCCGCTTACGTTAGCGTTCACATCGCCCACACATTTCACGCCGTCGCCACGTTGCAACGTGACTTGGCCTTTACCTTTGTCGTCAAAGTTATAGCTCAAGCGCATCGGTTTACCGGTGGTTTTATCTTGAATACCACCGCCCGCATTCCACGCGCCGTTTAAGAAATCCACTTTGCCTTCTTGTAGGCTTTTTTCCGGAATTTGCAGTTTTTGCTGCGTGGTATTGGCCGTCGGGTCATTGGCTTTCGGATCGCTCGCTTTTGGATCATTGGCTTTCGGGTCGTTAGCCTTTGGATCATTGGCTTTCGGATCATTCGAATTGACTTTGTTATCTTTATCGGCCGGCTGATTCGGCTCAACGCCGTTTTTGTCTTTGCCGTTCAAATTCGGATCGACCGGCGGCAATGCCTGCTCATTCGGATTCATCTCGTTTTTCGCTGCCTCGTCTTTGCCTAAGGCATTCGGATCCTGCGGGTTGGTTAACGCCGTTTTATTATCCACGTTAGCGTCGGTTTGCAAAGCGGTGTTGTCGGTTGCCGTGATGTTGTCGGTCGCATTTACTTCGGCGGCTTGCTCTAATTTGCTCACCAAACCGTTATCGGAAACCACCGTGCCGTTGGCGTCAACCCATTGGCCGTTTACGTAACGATAGGCCCTGCCGTTGAGGTTTACGGTTTTTTCTTTTTTGTCTTTGTCATCTGCGACAAGGGTTTTATTATCGTCTTTTTTGTCGCCCAAAAGTGCGGTCGTTTTTTCGTCCGTTTTTTGCACCTCACGTTTGGTCAACGGATCCAATTCGATTTTCTTGCCGGTGGAATCGAAACAGCCGAACAAATAACACAACAGCAATAACAACAGCAATAACAACGGCAGCAACCACCACAACCACGATAATTTTTTCTTCGGTGCAACAGGCGCGGCTTCAGGAATCGGTGCGGCGGCCACCAACGGCGCGGCAGGTTTTAAACTTAAGAAAGGATCGCCGTGTAAATTAGTGTTCTTTTCAATAAAGCCCCAAAAGGTAATGACCGGGCGATTATTCACCAAATAGACGTGTTCGGGATTCGGAAAGCGCAAGGCTTTGAGGTTTTCGGCAGAATCGGGATTGTTCGGTTCCGCCCATAATAAGCGGGAAAATAGCAGTTGGTCGCCTTTTAAGTTGGCTTGTTTACTCATTTCCAAGCCTAAATCCGCCATGTTGCGTTCAAACACTTTTAATTCGCTCAAGGCTTGTTGGCGTTCTTGTTCCGTGGCGGACGACCAAGGAATAATCATATATTTACCATCAGCACGTTCAGATTCAAACGGCACATACCAATCAATTTTGCTACCTTGATCATTGCGTTGCGGAATAGCCAAATAATCAGAAAACATTCGACCACGCTTTAAGCGAATTGTATCGCGTAATTGGGATGCTACAGAATAAACGGCCTGGCCATCTTGGCCTAAAGCGGTATAGTCTTTTATATCGCCCGTTCTTAAAAGAGTGCTTAACATACACTTGTCCTCAAGTTGAAAATCGCTAAATTAGCAAAGTGTTAACTATGCTGAATTTTACCCCAAAAATATATAAAAGCCTATTAACCAAGTAAAAATATCGGATATTAACTAGAAAACACCTAACGATCCGGATGGATTACAAGCAAAAAATACAACAAAAAATACTATTTCATAAATCTCAGCCCCAAAGGGCGAAAGCCTATGTTGCTCATTTTGCAATCAATGTACAATATTATTGCTACCTCTTTCTATCAAGCTAAATTAATATTTCTTGGTATCTAATTCTTCTTACGTATCAAACAATGAATTGAGGTTGACCAGTGCATCGCTTTGCACCAAAAAACAGGTAAATACCTCACTATTATGAACATCCTGACTTCGAAATAACTGCTACTTTCTTGCAGTTCAACTGTAAACAATTTATTACAAAATTCCTAATCTGCAAGAGTTTTCTTATAACACATAAAATAAAACAAACCAAAAGAAAAAGGACATATTGTGGTGTTGTTCGCATATCTGTTATATGGCACATTGCCGGCAATCAACCGGCAAATAACAAATCGGGAAATATTGAAACAACCGGCCATTCAATCTAAGCCAATAAAAAATTCGCGTGTTTTTACCGCACCTTAAAGAGCGATATAAATAGTAAAACGCCATGATGTTGTAGCGTGATGTTAACGTATGAGTATAAAGAGTTTGAAAATAAACATAAAACACCTTAAAGCAACAAATCATCAGAAGGTAAATATACTCAATCCTCCCCATAAATTTCAGAGAAAATTAATATTTTGTGAGTTATATCACGTTATTTATTTTACAAAATGTAAAACTTAAAATACAATCAATGTAAACTTTTAAATACACACAAGGGATATCTATGAACAAAACTGTGGGAAGTACACTGCTCGTAGCAGGTACAATGATTGGCGCAGGCATGCTGGCGATGCCGCTCACTTCTGCAGGTATTGGCTTTGGTGCCACGTTATTTCTTTTGATCGGACTTTGGATGCTGTTAACCTTCAGTGCATTGCTGTTCGTTGAGCTTTACCAAACCGCACCAAGTGACGCTGGTATCGGCACGTTGGCAGAACAATATTTCGGTCGTCCGGGACGAATTGTTTCCACCGCCGTGTTAATTGTCTTTTTGTACGCACTCATTGCGGCCTACATCAGTGGCGGCGGTTCTTTGTTGACCGATACACTGCCAACCATCGTTGATCGCGATACTACAAGCAAAGTCGCCGTATTGATTTTCACGCTTTTCTTTGGCGCGTTTATCATTATCGGTACGCACAGTGTCGATAAAATTAACCGCCTGCTGTTCTTTGTGATGATTGCCACATTCGTGATGGTGTTAAGTTTGATGTTGCCGGAAATTAAACTCGATAACTTAATGGCAATGCCCATTGATAATGCGCTGATCATTTCCGCCAGCCCGGTATTTTTCACTGCGTTTGGTTTTCATGGTTCTATTCCAAGCTTAAACAAATACCTCAGCGGCAACGTCAAAGCCTTGCGTATATCCATTTTAGTAGGTTCCGGTATCACCTTGTTCGCTTACATTTTATGGCAACTCTCCACCCACGGTTTGCTCACACAAAATGAGTTTCTGCAAATCTTGCAACAAGATGCCACGCTGAACGGCTTAGTCACCGCCACCTTAACCATTACCCAAAGCAGTATGATGGCAAACGCCGTGAAAATCTTCTCCACCTTGGCGTTAATCACCTCATTCTTGGGCGTGGGGCTCGGCTTGTTAGAATGTATTGAAGACTTATTAAAACGTTCCTTTAACATTCATGCAGGGCGTTTCTCTCTAGGGTTAATGACATTCATCCCGCCAATCCTCTTCGCCTTATTCTACCCACAAGGTTTCATTTTAGCGTTAGGCTACGCGGGTCAAATGTTCGCGTTCTACGCTGTGGTTCTTCCGGTTTCGCTAGTATGGAAAGCGCGCCGAATTCACCCGAATTTGCCATATAAAGTCTGGGGCGGCAAAGTCACATTGATGCTCGTTTTGGTCCTTGGCGTCATTATTACCTCTATCCCATTCGCCATCCGCGCAGGCTATCTACCGTTTGTAGTGGGTTAAAAACACCTAAAAAAATAACCGCACTTTGATTTTTAAGATCAAAGTGCGGTTTGTTATATCTTGTTTTCTTAATAAACCCCATAAAAAACGGTGAACTCAGTCACCGTTTCTTTGAATTAAACATTAAGGTTTACGATTTTTTAGCAAATTCACAGGAAGGGGTAATTTGATTTTTCATTTTACTACTGATTTCGCGACGTTGTTTGGATAATTCGGCGTTACGAATAATATAGTCGTCAACACGGTTTTCATAATCATCGCGCATGCTTTCAATAATGGTTCTTACATCTCGAATCGACATATCATCACGGATATATTGATTTAAATTATCTAATAGCAATACACGTTTTTGGTTATCGCGAATCTTACGATTGTTATCGTCCATATCGCGCAATAGTTTGTTTTTCAAGCGATACATCCGCACATACTCCAAAACATCTTGAAAAGACTTGTTGACGTTTTCCATTGGTTTGCTCCCTGACAATAAAATGAATGGCGATAATGTAGCCTTTTTTGTGGATTTCGTCAAAAAATTCCCCATTTAAAAAGAGGATTATTTTCCCTCCCAATAAATTCAAAAAATTTCCGTAAAAATCATTGATTAGAACACAGTGAGGTGATAAAACTGAAAGCCACTTTTACTCAATGACTCAATCAAAGGAAATCCTATGGCAAACGTATTTAATTTCAGTGCCGGTCCGGCAATGATGCCCAAAGCGGTGTTAGAACAAGCACAACAAGAATTATTAAATTGGCAGGGACAAGGCACCTCCGTCATGGAAGTGAGCCACCGTGGCAAATTGTTCATGGAATTAA
>ERZ773049.372-NODE-372-length-28487-cov-5.822243_pt1 | contig 28487 bp, 25 predicted proteins | sample MGYA00580633_ERZ773049 | MGnify/ENA primary metagenome ERZ773049 (study PRJEB29015, sample SAMEA2737991) | human oral metagenome | biome: human oral; feature: human-associated habitat; material: dental | place: China | collected 2066 ...
GATTTTTTTAATCAACTAGGATAACAACTATTTTTACTACTTTTCCATGATTATATATAGGACTTATCTATGAAATTTTTTGATGAAAATTACTCACAAGAAAGACCTACTCGTAGCAAATGTTTAAGAAAAAAGTATAATTTAAAGCAAACCGACTTGGACTATAAAGAAATTATTTTCTAAGATATTACCAAGTTTGTTGATAATTTGTTTTACCACTGCTTCAGCTCTATTATATTTAGAGATTTAGAAACTGTAGATAGAAGTGAAATAATTGAGATAAAGAAAAGCCTTTGAAATCAGTATTTCAAAGGCTTTTTTTCTTTTATTCGTTCTTAAACAAAAAATCGATCTTCTGTTTTTATGAGATTCACAGTTTCTCTGATATCTAACTGATCCGTATAAAGGAAATGCTCCTGAGTAATATTTTTAGCTAGAAACTCTTTTCTAGATTTGATTGATAAGTCACCCGTTCTTTCTATTTCATTTCTGGATAGGTCCCTTTCTTTAAGCTTTTCTTCTTCTGCCAGCAATACACAGTATTTTAATCTTGTTTGTCTGGCCTTTAAAAAATCTGTAATTTTTTTGATTTGTTCCTCGAATATGACATAGTCTATGATGATAGTCATGCTTCTATTAAGTAAATTGCTGGTAAGACTAATGATATTGTCCCAGAATAAATCCATGTAGTAGCCATCGTCTTCCCAAGGTGCTACTAAGCCGCTTTTAACCATTAAATAAATCATGTCGCCTTCTATCACAGCACTCTTGTCAAAAGAATAGGCTAATTCTTTACTGACACTGCTTTTTCCAACACCTGGAGGACCCGAAATGATATAAACACAATTTTCCAACCTAATACCTCTATACTCTACATACTTGCTCATATTATAGCATTTTTTGGAAAAAGATAAAAACGATGATTCATATACAAATTGAATACTCTAAGCAGCAAACTGCCTAGAGTATTCTCGTTTATTTCACTAGAAGGTTTCGAAAAGAATTAAGCCTCCTCTTTCTGTCTGAGTTCAAAGAGATCTTCTACTTTCAGATTAAAAACTTGAGCAATTTTGAGAGCCATTTCCAGCGAAGGATTGTAACGGTTATTTTCCAAGTGCAGAATTGTCTCGCGCCGCATGCCGATGCGGTCGGCTAACTCCTGCTGGGTCATGCCCATGGATTCGCGAACGGATTTGAGATTAGTGATAATCTTGCTTTCTCTAGCCATGCTTATCCTCTCCGTTCCAAGATAAGATAGACAACCGCAAAGATGCAAATCAAGGCAGCTATGCTAATAAAGATCTGGCCCATGTAGAGAGTGAGAGAATCCATGTACCCAATGATAACTGCTAGGATCATCAGTGCGCCTAGTATAAAGACAAACATCAAGCTAGCTGCCTTAGCTAAATTAGCATAAAAGCGTTCGTCTGGAGTTTCCTTGACATTTTTCAAAGAGAAAAAACCAAATACAATCGCTTCAATAACGAGGCCAACTCCCAAAATCCATTCTTTAATGCCAGATCTTACGTTTGGGGTCGCAACCCAAATTCCTACTGTATAAAAAATGGTTGCTGCAAACAAAAGCATCGTGTAAAGCTTAGCAGACAAGTCAAAAATAGTCTTTTCCTTACCTTTCTGACTCTTAGGTGGCCAAGGTTTCATGTGCAGCCAACCCCAAATAGCTACAATCTGACCTAATACTGAAATACCAACAATAATCAACTTGGGTCCCCAACTAAGATTAGAACCAAATAAAACAGTAAAATCAATAAAGAGAGCTGCGGCAATCATCGCAATGAGACCACCCGTTTTTTGACTATTTTTCATGCTAGACTCCTTTCCTGGTGTTAGAAATATTTAACACCCTTTATGTTATAAATATATCACACAGCGATTTATAAATCAAGTATTTATGTGCTAAGGTGGCAATTATTTGAAAAAATTCTATAATAAAAGCCCTTGCCAGATAAATAACCAGCAAGAGCTTGTGTTTCTTTTGATTATTCAAGAGTAGCAGACTCCCTTATTCCATCTCTCTGAGATAGTTCAAAGCTTCATTGAAGGTTTTGACAGGGACGATTTTCATTTTACTCTTGATTTTGATAGAAGCACGAAGTGCCTCATGGTAGTTAGAGCGCAGCTTGGGATTGTACTGGGCAATATCGGCATCAATGGTGTCATCAGGAACAAAGAAAATCTCAGCGCCTGCCTTATCTGCAGCCATGACCTTCATCTCTATCCCGCCAATCCGGCCAACATTTCCCTTGTGGTCAATCGTTCCAGTACCAGCAATCGTTTTTCCTTTGGTAATGTCTTCAGACACGAGCTGGTTGTACAGCTCCAGACTGAACATGAGTCCACCAGAGGGACCTGCTACACCGTTGCTCTTAAACTCCGTCAGAGGATTCATGGCAACACTGGCTTTAGAACCCAATTCGATTCCCAAACCAGGCTTACCAGTTGTCTCATCCACAATCACAGGACCGCTAGCCAAACCGATTACACCATTACGGCTGTACTCAATTGATACCACATCGCCGACTGGCCGCTGTTCCATCTGATCAACGATGTCGTATGGGCTAGTGTAAGTCTGATTGTCAATCTTTAAAATCACATCACCTCGCTGCAGCTCCTTTGACAGAGGCGTCTCACTGCTGATACCACCTACGTAAATCTCTTTATGTCTAATCTCAACAGTACGACCAGCAGCCTGATAAGCCACCTGCAAGGCATTGAGATGGGAAGATCCCATAGTGCTGTTCTCTCGCTCTTCCCGTCCCTTTTCCTTATCGAAATAGTTTTCAGGAACAGAGACATACTCTGTTTCCAGCCTATAATTAGGCAGCAGAGTCAAAAAGAGACTGAACACTCGGGCCTTGGAAACACCAACAGCCATGACATAGATTTTACCTTTTCCTTTATCAGTTCCTCCTTGAACTTGGACAAAGTCTTTGGCATTCAAAGCCGGCCTCACGGTCTCTAATTCATAAGGGAGAGGAATAAAGCCAATCCCAGTTAGCACCAAAGCTGTTATTAAGATTCTTGTTACTGATTTCATATCCTTCCTCTTGTTTCTATCAAGTATTGTCTGGTCTTGCTACTTCCTAAATTAATCACCAAAATCCACCACTTCTGCATCATTTTCCATCAGAGTATCGGCAAAAACTGTCCGAATAACCAGAACAAATACACAGTAAAAGCTACTGAAAACTAGGACAGGAATCATCTGAATCAGGCCAAGTAAATCATCCAGTTCCCCCAGCAAGGGACCAATATACTGCCTTATCAGATCCATCAGGAGATGAGTACCCAAGCCAATCATCCCACCAAAAGAAGCTAGAAAGAAGCTGAGCAGAACATAACGACCCCTGCGCTCCTTCATCAGCAGGACTGACTTTCTCAAACAGCCATAAAAAGAAAGCGGCTTGGCCAGATTGTCTCTTGAGCTAGTATCCTGAATGATATAAGACAGCAAAAAGAAGTGCGAATCAACCAGATAAGTGAAGAGCAGGTAAAAGACCATGAACAAGAAAGGAAAAAGAAACTGGAAAATCACAATGGCCTCTGGACTTACTGCTCTCCGATAAAAGGCAAAGAGACTAGCCACCCCAAGATTGATCCCGATTGCCGACCAACCCATGTACAGAATCAGAACCTGGACTGCACTGACAATGAAGGAATAAAAGAGGCGAGTAAGCAAGCCATCTGAGATACTGTACCAAACCGCATAGCCAAAATAGAGCTTAACCATCTGCGGATTTCGTATCACTGTCAAGGCAAATTTATTGACGTAAGCAAAACCGAAGGCAATTATAAATGCTAAACAAGTCAAGACTAAAATGGACCGGTAAGACCAACTCGAAACCAGCGGAAAAAGAAACCAGCCCAGCACTGCAAGCGGGATTCCGACCAGCAAAAGGCCTTTCAGCCAGACAAAATAATATTCTGTAACAAAAATCCAAGCTTCTCTGAAAACCCTTGTTACTTTTACATCATTCATCGTTCATTATCCTAAATCCTAAAACCCTTTCTAATTTTTTCATAAATATTAATCTCCAAAATTAACTATTTCCCGATCATAAGACATCAGGATGTCGGCCATAACCGAGCGGGCTGCCAAGGCATAAATCAGCAAAAAGCCATTTATCATACTAACAATCATTCCCACAATATTAGACACACCAGCACTAAAAAGTAAACTCAAAACTTCTATCAGACCCAATACTACAGGAATAAGCTTTAAGACAAGCTCTACCAGTAAGTAACGCCCCCTCTGACCATTCATACGAGAAAAGGACTTGCCCAAGCTGCCAAAGGCTGACAGAGGACGCAATAGGTTATCAGAGGAGTTGGTATCTTGAATAATATAAGGCAACAAGAAGAAGTGAGAGACTATAAAATAACTGTAAAACAAATGGAATAACAAGTTAAACATTGGTGCTATCAAAAAAAGCAGGAAGAGCATACTAGCCATCTTCTCTTGGTTATTTGCAACCCAAATCATCCAAGTTCCCATATTCTCTCGAAAATTTGCATCTGGCATCAAGACATTATAAAAGTATACAAAAAGAAGTAACATAGCCAAGAAAAAGATGAAGACATAAATAGACATAGAAAGCAAACGCCCAAAAAAGCCATCAGAAATACTGTAGCCAACAGCCCTCCAGAAGTTTCTTCGCACCATCTGCGGATTACGAACCATGGTCAAGGAAAACTTATGGATATAAGAAATCACAAAAGAACATAGAAATCCAAAGAAAATCATACTTGGAACAAATGAAGAAGTAAATGGAGAAAAAAATAGAATTAATAGTGCCAGAATAAAAAATGGCAGTTGAATGATAGCAAGCCCTGCTGTCCATACAAAAAAGTAATCAACAGTCAATCCCCAGGCTTCCTTTAACACATCGCTTACGTCAAACTTTTTTTTCATAAATCCCCTAATTAAGTCATTTTTCGCCATAAAAGACGATGTAGATGTCGCAGAAGCAAGTTTTTTGATTTTTTAGTCCCGAGAGGATGATTAGGAATTTTTAGAGCCCCAGAGAGCAAGAAAAACCCCGTCAGTCGACTCACCAAGAAATTCTTCCTATAATAAAGCAAGCTGAGACACGATTGTCCCAGCCGCCTTAACCTTTTTTCAAAAAATTTCGAATACGAATCATAATCTTACTTGACCAAGTTTTGTCAGATGCGTATCTTACATTGATAGCAGCCATGCTCTTACCATTGTAGAACTGACCGCCAGGCTTGAGATAGTGCTCGCTGAGATAGCGGGCGACTGTATCTATACCGTCATCAAATGTTGCGAAATTTCCTGCACTGGAAAAAGGACTGGAGTCATAAGCCATGAAACCAAACAGGTTGTGCTTGGCCTGAGCAATCTGACTGCGGCCGTAATCCGATTCGTGAATAGCCAGCCCTACGAGAAAAATTGCATTAACTCCATGATCTTTCTCTGCTTTTTTGAAAGCTTTTCCCAATCCAGCCATCGGCGTGCCAGCCAGACGACTATCAATGAAATCAGCTGACACTGTGCTTGGCACTGTTACATCTTCTGAAAAGACGACTGCTCCTGTTTTCTTGGCCTGAAATTGATCTGACACCTGAACTAAAGATGGATCCAGACTGGCCTTTTCATTTGCCGCTAGGCGGCTGACAGGCAGCACACTTCCTGAAAGGACAGTAGCTGTCGCTAATGCTATGATAACTTTTTTCTTCCTAAACATTTTTTCTATCCATTTCTATTGTCGCTTTTGGTTTCCTAGATTCCTCCCCAGAAATATAGGATGACCGCCATGATACTCATAGCAGGACCAAAAGGGACTTCTTCTTTCAACTTAAATTTGAATTTCTTAAAGATGGTTGCGATTAAGAGAATCGCTCCAGCCACAAAGAAAGAACCATATCCCAAAATCAGCGTATTCAAGGGGCTAAACCAACTGCTCAGGGCAGCTAAGTAGAGAATATCCCCCATCCCGAAAGCTTCTTTCTTGTAATAAGCCTTGGCCCCAAAATAAATGAGAGAGTAGAGACCAGCGCCGACTAGCAGCGAAAAAAGCAGTTCCCAATTGAAATCATTGGTAAAAAACGTAACAGCCATGCGGCCCAGCCAGAAAACCAGCAGAACCGAGTCCGAAATGTACTGAGTATCAAAATCGATATAAGCGATAATGAGGCAAAGCGACACCAAGAGACAGGCTGAAACAACCATCCATGGCCCCTGATCCTGAAAGATCAGATAAGAGGCTAGCCAGAGCAGACCCGTCAGGAGCTCTACAATGAGATAGCGCGGTGAAATCGGCTCCTTGCAGTGCTTACATTTAAAGCCCTGCATGATAATCGACACAACCGGAATCAGCTCCACCGAAGTCAAGACATGACCGCAGGACGGACACATAGATCGACCTTTGGCAATGCTCTTTTCCAGTGGCACACGGTAGATGACGACATTGAAAAAGCTCCCAAATACGACACCTAATATAAATACTAAACTTGCAATCATAATTTTTCCCTTTTTATACTCTTTGAAAATCTCAGGTGACTATGGCAAACTTCGACTTCCCTTGAGTATCACTTAGATGCCAGAATGATGGATACTTGCCCCTCCTCCAAACTTAATGAAAATACCATATCTGTTTCTGTATTGTTTTGAATGGTCAATTCGGTCAAACCTTCAGCAGGCGTTCCGATGTTGAAATACTGTCCTCGATAGGAAATAACATTGGTCCGTGAAAAGGCGAGCTGCTGAATGGCATCTATAATCTGCTCAGCACCCTGACCATAAACTTCTTTATTATCCTTGTCCTTGACTGGAAGATAGCCAGACTCTGCATTCAAAGCGCCAAGTAACTCTGAGATAGACTTGGTCTCGCCAGGAGCCAAGTAAACATTCTGCAGTTTGTAAAAAGCTGTCTTCATGTTTTGAGCTTGGGCAGCGTTAGTCGGTAGCGGTACTTCCTTACGCTCTATAAAGTGCGTATATTGGCTCAGAAGCTCACTTTGATCTTCTGCTTCAACAGGCGTACTCTCAATCTTGACATCATCAAATTTACCAGTCTTGGCAATATCCTCAGATGCTTGGATAAAAGCAGCAGGGTCAATCTTATAGCCATTAGACTTGTCTCCCACCTTTACGTTAGACTCGCCGTCCATGACCAGATGATTGGTCGTTGGAAGCTGACTGAGAACATCAGGATGGGCAGCTAAGACATCGTTTAAAGGTCTAAGCCAAAAAAGACGGTTAGGATAGATAGAAATCTGCAGGTTTTCCTTGGTATCGAAAAACGGTGTAAACTTATCCCAGACTGTCTTGGCCGAGATATTATCCAGCCGCTTGAGCTCTTCTTCTGTGAAATAGCTCAGTCCTAAAAAGCGCATATCTACAGAGAAGTGTTGCCCAGTAGTCAGCTGAAATGTAGCCTTATAGGGCAGTTCTCTGTAAACTTCAATCTCAGCTTCGCTCCTAGAGCGTACCTTCATAGAGGGACGGCCATTGATACTCAGGTCAATCGTTGGATTAAAGACAAAAATGACATAAAATAAACTACCCAGCAGAAAGGCAGCAAGTGTCGCTGCTGGAAGTAGTTTTTGATATTTTGATGAAACCTTTCTTTTTCTTCTTGACATGAATCTCATCCCAACCTTATACTACGCATTCAGCTAAGCGGATAAGGAATTTACGGTCGATACGGCGAAGAAAATCAATGATGTCATCTGAAACAGTATCTCCGGCATTCAGGATAACTCCTCCATCTGCATTAACAAGATCTTTTTGCAGTGTTTTGCCTACCAGAAGACGTTTTTGCTGATCGATAAAGTCGTTAACAGCTTTCTTTGCTGCAGAGTCTTCCTCAGCAACTGGCGCTGTGCTGACTGTTGATTCTACTTCCTCAGCAGGAGCTGCCAATACTTCTTCCAAAGCAGCATCTAGACTCAGCGCTGCATCTGTTTCTTCAACTTCTTCTTCAGCTGGAGCTGTTGTTTCTTGTACCAAGTCTTGGACTTCTGGTTCTTCTGCTGTCTCTACGACCGCTTCAGAAAACTCCAACTCAGAAGCAGCAGCACCCAGACCTACAGCAGCCAAAGCCTCTGTCAAATCTGTCGCAGCTTCTTCTTTTACATCTACTTTTTCATCTACAACTGGCTCGAATACAGGTGCTTCAGCAACTACTTCCTCAATTTTTTCGGCAGGTTTTGCAGCTTCAGTCTCATGGAGCAGATCTGCTGCAGCCAGACGGCCCATCTCTACATCTGCTTCAAGATGAGGAGCTGTCTTTTTTTCATCATTGAGGATGATATACTCTTTACCAATCATCAAGATACGCGATTTAGGAATCTGAATTTCTTCGCTGGCATCTTCAGAATTGACCACCAAGTAGCCAATTTCATTCTTTTCATCAATGTGATAGTCAACAACAGTTCCCACCTTGTTTCCATCAATGGTAATGACGATTTCATCAAAGATACTACCCTGCTTGTCGTTCAAGACCTTCAGGTCAGCTTCTTGCAGCTCTTGAAAGACTGAGCTGTTTTCTACCATGACCGCAAAGTCACCGATGCCTTGGATGTTCTTGCTAGAAAGCAAGGCAAAAGGCTGTTCAGATTGTTTTGACTTAATGACAAAAGTCAGATTGACTCCCTCATCAACAAAGACTTCATGGACTTCACCCAGTCCCATCCCTTTTTCAATCTCAATGACAACGGTCCCTGTGATTGTTTTACAACTTTTCATAATTTCCCCTAAAACCCTTCTAATTGATTACTATCAATTGTATGTTTATATAGTATTAATTTTTCCCGATTTTGTCCAGCATGTTGAACGCTTCTTGTCGAAGATTTTGATCTGAGCTGCCTTGGACAATCTCTTTCAGGTAGCTCTCAGCTTCTTGAACTGCATTAGAAGCCAATAATTCCTGACTTTCCAGTAGGAGGAATTGGAAATAGACTTCTTTATCTCCCGCAGTTGCTGCTGGTCTTGCTTCTGTTGCTTCCTCAGCCTTGAGGATGTCAGTGATTTTCTGAAGCAAATCTTCTTCTGTCTCATCTGCAGCCGGAACGGCCGGAGCTGCTTTGACTTGTGCTTCCTCAGCTTTGAGGATGTCAGCAATTCCCTTGAGCAAGTCTTCTTCTGTCTCATCTGCAACTGCTTCTTGGATAGGCTCAGCCTGTGTCCAAAGAGCGTCTTCAGAAACTGATTGAACAACTGTTGGTTCAGCAGCTGCTTCAAACTCAAACGTTTCTGCTGCAGGTGCGAAGCTGCTTTCTTCCTCCCAAGTCTCTGCCACTTCAGCAGTCAAATCTTCCTCTTCAGCCCCAAGCAAATCATGCTGAATCTGGCTGAGAATATCTTGATAACCCTGAATATCAGCGCGATCACGGCTAACCATAGACTCTTCAGAAGCAGAAAATTCTGGCTCTGATGCAGCTTGACTGAAGGCGGAATCCATTTTAGCTTGTGGCTCAGTGTCTGAGTCAGCAAAGAAGAGAGATTCTAAGCTGTTTGCTGTTCTCGACTCTTCTGCTCTAACTGGCTTGATATCTCCCGTAGCAGCAAAAACATCTTCCAGGCTGTTGCCTACTTCTTCTGCCACTGGCTGCTGAGCTTGTTCTTGCTCAGTAAAGAATTCTTCCTCATCTTGAGAAACAACACCTGTCACCTCAACCGCCTGCGGTCTGAAGTTGCCATAGCTAGACTCAGTATAGGACATCGGTCTGATCTTAGACAGAACAGCTGTCTCAAAGGCTGGATCATCTATATCTGTATAGCCTTGATTGCCGGCTGCATTTGCTTCCGTAGGCTGAATCAGAGAGTTGGCCACCTTAATCTTAGTAGAGCCCTTGCGGTGATGAAGCAGGGACTGCAAAAATTCATCATTGGCCTTTTGTGCGCTGTGATCCATACCCACCATACCGACCTCAGCTGCCGCTAGCTGACTGTTTGGCTCGTACTCTCCAAATGCAGGAGCTGTAGCCAAGTTATCAACAGGGTAGAGAGGTTTTACTTTCTCAAATCTTGTCATATCCTTTTTGATAGAACGGTCTGCTAGGGTGCGACCAGAAGCAGATGCTCTCTGCCTTGCCGGACTTTCCTCAGCCTGAACCCTTTCTTTACTTTCCTTTCTCATCCTACCGGTTGAAGCATTGGAGAAGTTCAAATCTCTAGCAGATGACAAGCCTGCGCTCGTCGCTTCCGCTTTCTTGTGTGAGCTCTTGGCATGCTTCTGGCTTCTGCTTCGCGCTGAAGCAGTTGCTCTCTTCTTGACTGGAGCTAGCTCCTGTGAAAAGAGCAGCACCATATAGACAGCCAAGGCCAAAGCACAGAGTCCAACAAAGGCTATGCCGGGAACTTGTTGAAAGAGGAATGGAGCACCAATCGCAAATAGCATGACCCATACTACGAGAAAAAGGCGCTTTATTAATGAAATCCTAGAAACAAATAAAATGCTAATCGTATGCAGCGCTATAAGCCCTGCTCCAAAAGGTAAAAAATATGCCATTTGAATATTTTCGACACCCCCCACTTTCTAAATGATATTAAACTTTTTCAATGCAAAACCAGTCTTGATTTTGTTTTTCCATAAACTCCATTAAAACCCAAAATAGACTCGGGCGTCTATTCTGAGTTTGCTTGTATTATACTTCAAATATCTCTATGTTTTAGTTTACTATAAATGCACCGTGAATACTAGTCTAATAACTTGGTTTTTAGCATTTTTTTAAGAAAAAATTTAGTCATGCTCTTGAAATTTTAAACCATAGACTTATTTGGTATTTTTTCAAAGTATTTTAGCTCACTACCAAGTTATTCACAGATAGGTTATCCAGCTTCATAGTCGTTTCAGGGCTTTCTCCGCTCGGAGTTTCAAAGTAGTAACCCACAATAGTCATTGGATAGCTGAATCCTGGAATGTTTTCAGGATCGAAGCTAACTTCGCGCCATCCAGTCCAGCTGTTAGGACGAATGACGTGAAGATAAATCTTCTGACCGCTGGCATTCTTGACAATCAAGCCAATCTTGCCCTGCCATTGATTAGACAGAGATAGAGAGAAGCTGATAGCATCTGGCTTATTATTCAAGGATACATATGGTGCTGCAAATTCCATTTCATACATGGTAGAAGACTTGGTTGCTGGAATCTTAACCACATTGGAACCTGAACCCTCAAGGAAGTCCGTATTGTCAACCGTCACATCATACTGATTGCTGCCACCGGACTGAATCAGCTTAAGAGGTGACTCGAAACGGTAGATTGTTGATGAATTGTAATAAGCTGACAGACCGTTGTTCTGACTGGACAGATTGCTGAGCTGCTCCAGATAAGATGGAGCTAGATTGGTATTGCTGTTAGCAGTCGCGCTACTAGTTGTATTGGTTGTTGCAGCCCCCAAGGTACTGTTGTTACCAGCCGTATCTGTACCGCTACCTGACACTAAGGTCAAGAAAGGTGCTTGCCAAGTCGGAATCGCAAATGGTGACTCCCAGTTAGCAAACTGAATTGGTGTCTTATCAACATTGCTCTCTGGAGTCACATAGCGCTCAACATCTTTTACTTGATAGAAACGTAGTTTGATTTTACCGGTAGCTAACTCTGGATTCCTATTCTCCTCGACATTGGAGTGGCTTGTCTTTTCACCTAATTCAAGCTCGCTGGAAACGATTTTTTGTTGATTTCCATCAATCAATTCTAAGAGTTTTAAAACTTGCGTATAAGTTCCTTCGAACTCAATGTCCGCTGTCATCTGAGTAATATTGGAATTGTTGTACTTACCGTTTCCTGAAGTCGCTGTACTAGCCGCGGTTGTTGTTGCGGTATTCGCATCTGATGAAGAACTGCTGCTAGATGAAGACGAGGATGATGTAGTAGACGAGCTAGAGGTCGTACTGGATGAAGATGATGTTTCACTGGAACTTGAGCTGCCAGTCGTACCAGAAGAGTTGGAGTTTTGACCATTAGATGAGGTCGCAGCTAATCCCTCCTGCTGGAGTTCCAACTCTTTGCTTTCAGTATAGTTGACAGACTTGAATTTAATGCCACTTTCTCTGACCAATTTGTCAATCAAGAAAATGAACTCCCCTTGATTGGTTGTACCATAGTATTTTTTAGCTTGATCCAGAGTCTTGGCATTCAGAGTTTTCAGCTGATTCCCAAGAGATCTCTTTTGACTAATCTTGGCATTCTTGCCATCCAGCTCTGTCATGATTGTTGCGTGTTCTTCATTCAGCTGAGCCATCCGAGTATATGAATTTGAGACCAGATACCCCCCACCAGCAAGTACTGCTACTCCTCCGACACAGGCCAACAACTTCTTGTCACGCTCATTTAAATTACTCAGGATTTTTTTCTTTTCTTTCTCATTTTTGTTCTTCATTGAAATCTACATCCTTCGTCAAAATTTTAATGTTAAACACATATCTTGAATTATTCTCTTTTTCCTCGCGAGTAATGTTATCCACAAAAATGTGATTAAACTTCTCAGACTTACGAAGCTCTTCTTCAAACTTAGCGATGGAAAGTTGCTCTTGAGCCGAACCAACGATTTCTACATTGTCGTTATTTATCTTAATCTGATCAAAGACCAGGTTCCGTGTCACATTTTTATTAAGGAAGTCCATAAAGGCTTTGTTTACTCGGTGCAGTCGACGGAAGTCGCCTTCCAGACTGCCAAAGAGCACCTGATCATTCTTAACCGTTACAATCTTATCTTCAGTCTCAGAGACTGCCTTCAGCTCTTGAGCCATTTCTGGACTCTTAAGTGTCTGCTCCGCTTGGTCAATCTCGCCTTGGAGGTGCATAGCGCTAAACTGGAAGAAGCCAATCAGCACAATCATAATCGCTGTAATCCCAGCAAAAGCGGAAATAGCAGCAAGTTTTAGTGGACTGGTTTTAGCCGGTGCCACATGATATTTTGAAAAGTAGTTTAAATCTCTCCGCATTAGTTTGCTCTCCTAATCAACATGGCTGTAGCTGGAATAAACTCCGCATTAAACTCGACCGAACCTTCCCACAATACATTCTCATAATCTACATTATCAATTGAGATGAATTCCCGATTCATACTCTGCTTCAGAATAGCTGCCAACTGCCAGCAAATGTCCTGATCACCAAAGACGTAGAAACTGTCAATGTTGAGACCAGTTGATCCGCTGAAGAAGTTTTCAGTATTGAGAATGTGGTTCTTAGCATCAGCCACCCACTCATCCAAGGCCCGCTTCAAGAGACCTGTATCCAGATCATCTGAAGCCACCGCTGGAAGCTTCTGCAGCAGACTAGCGTCGTCTGCATAGCTCAGAATGTCCTTGTAGCCACGGTTGAGATAGTTGCTGGTCACAAACTTGCCTTCTGAGTAGAGATAAACACCGATGAAGCTCTTGCTCAGATGTACCATGCCGACATTTTCCTTGGTCAGCTTCTTGGCGCGATTGTTAATCGCTTGTACGCGTTCCAGCCATTTTTCAAAGGTATTAGATTGAAGGTCAAAGACATAGGGTGTCAGCTTCAAATTCTCAGCCAAGCCCAGATATTGCTCTACCACGCCTTTTGGCACAGCATAGACCATGAGTGAGCGAGTATCTTCATCAAGCGGAAAAGCTGAATTAGACTCCTGCTCTTGGAACTGGATTACATAGGAAGTCGGATCAATATCCAGATATTGCTGGAGCTCGTAAGATACCAAGCCCTCAATATCCTCATCATTCTGCACACTAGCTGCCACATCAACCGAACGAGCGATGATATTGGTATTGCCCAGAGCAAAGAAAGCGTACTTAGCAGTGATAGCATGCTGCTCCATCAGGTCGCTGATAATATTTTTGAGAGTAATCGGGTCGATAATCTCACTATTCAGTACAACACCTTCTGGCAGATTGGCAGATGCCATCTTGATAATCTCCAGCTCATTGCGCTTCTGTCTAGCAACAACCAGATAGACTGATTCGTCAGTGAAGTCAATGGCCATCAGATTACCCTTGATTGGTTTGCCAAACATAGTGTAGGGTGCATGCATTCTGGTAACAGGCTGGCTAGCAGCACCACTGCCTTTCTTGGCAAAGGGCGAGCGGTTCCCTGGCTTAGCATACGAATCGTCACCACTATTCTTCGAAAAGAGTGGCTTGTTGAGCTTGGTTAGGAAGCTTCCCTTCGCTGTTGACTTTTCTTCGTCGTCAAAGTCATCCTGACGATCTGACTTAATCTGAACCCCCTGAATAGAAAGGTGTTCTCTCTTTTTCCCTTTTGATGAGAAGAGCGGTTTATTTAATTTTCCTAAAAATGAGCCCTTTTTCTCATTATCTTCTTCATCCAGAGTGCTTCTGCGCCCCTTGGACGAAAACATATTTTTTGCCATAATCTCCTAATCTCCCTTATTTTTCCTAAAAACTATTTCCCTATTAGCTCGCCTTGTATTTTTCACTGAAATATTTAGCAAGCTTTTGTATATCACTATCACTCAGACTTTGCATATAGATTGCAAATTCATTGATGTAAGTTTTGCCACTAAAAATAATCTGACCACTACCAATGTTATGGGTTGTCTGTCCGCGTCTTAGTGTAAGTGTCTTATTATGGACTAACTGTCCATTAATAAAAATTTCAATTCCTAGACCGCCGTTCTTCACAGCACTTCGGACTTGTATAGAATTATCCTTACTATAGTCTAATTTAACATTTTGTATGAATTCCTGACCACCGTTATTAGCTCCTGTAGTATCTACAGTTTTAACAGCAATCCTACCATCGCTCTCTAGATTGAGACCCCAAGTCAGGGTATTATCCAGCTTATATGTCAGAAGTGCCCCTGTCTGCTGACGATTACCTATCAGAACTGAAGTAGTATAGCCAGTATTAAAATCAATGGTCCCGTTCTTGCCATCTCGACTAAACATCATAGTATTATCATTCAGAGCAATCAACTGACGAGTTTGCTTAATCGCCTCCTCATAATAGTTAAGAACCGGGATTGTTGCACCATATAGGACATTGTTAAAATAGTCGCGAACCTCAGTATTTTCATAAGGTCGGTCAGTTGTCGGAATCCTTGTAGTCTTGTTCCCATTTTTAAGCAAAGCTAAATCTGCATCAGTATGGATCCGTAACTTATTTGTAAATGGCAGACCCATAACCCATATACGACTATTCTCCCCCTGTTCTTTTGATTCTTGATAGTTACCAACACGACCGTAAGAGTTAATAGCTCTGGCAGCGAAGGTCAAATATTTGCCTCGCATCTCATCTGTAATCCGGCGGCCAGTGTCCTGCTTTGATATTTCATGAAAATCAGTCGGCATTTCTGGCAAAACCATTTTAGAAATACTATCATTTCCTGCTTGGCCGATTGTTCCAACAGGTACAACACCAGAAACCCCAGAACCAATACTGCGATCACTGAGAAACCAACCAGACTCAGTATAAACTCGAGCTTTACTATTTTGCTGACTATCTTTCAAACCCACTACTCCACTGGGAGTTGTTTCACCAACATAATAGTACCGCTTGGAATTAGGAATTTGAACTTGTAAATCGTCTGGAATTGACAATACGCTTTCTTTTTCGTTAGCAGCAAAAAGATGAATATTTTTTTCTTTATAAGATAGGGTTTGCCCCGTCACATTGACGCTTTGACTGTTCCCTGTACCAACACGATAAGTAAACGTTTCAACCTCTGTTCCTTTACCACTGTTTTTCTTAATATCAGCCAGCTGAGTTTCAAAAGACTCCTGAATATCAAAATTCGTTGTATTCTGCTTCCGCTGACGGAGGATATTATCAAAACTTCCAGCAAAGAAGGTCAATAGGCCAGCTGTAATAACACCTATCAGTACTAGAGAAATCAAGACCTCAACCAGAGTTACTCCTTTACGTTTCTTCAATCCTTTCATCTTTTGTCCTTTCTATGGTCCTGATACAAACCAAAGATCCTGCTGAATCTGCTTCTTAATATCAGAGAAGGTCTGCTGCAAGGCTGCCTCATCAGCAGCAGGTACATACTTAGCTTCCATGCCTCCGCTTCCTATACTTCTCGTTAAATCCTCACCATAAGCAATCTCAGATGGCACTCCAGAAAAACCGATAACATTGACACGCTTAACTCCTGCACCAAAGGTCTGAGAAACTTTCCCTGCATATTCAATAGCCTTTTTCCGTAGTGCTTCATTAGAATAAGAGTCATAAGAAACACGATTTTGATCTGTTGTTAGATTTGTCGTTACATCATAAGGACCATTATTAAAGGTTACTAATTCCCCAACTGTTTCTCTCCAACGATTATAGTAGGGGTGGACGTTTCGATTACGCCAAGATGTATCATTAGTGTCCACAGTATAAGCATTAGGGATTCCATCTGTCAACAAAACAACGTATTTAAGCTGTGCAGAATGATTTTGTAGACTCATCATACCATAGCGTAGACCATCCCCTGGATTAGTTACACCACCTGTCTGTAAAGCGTTAATGCTTGCTTCTATAGTTGTTGTCCCCTTGTCTAGCTCAGAAAAATCTTTCTGAACATAAGAACCCAATATTGAAAAAGAAACTAGATTAACACTGACATTCCCAATATCTTTTAAATCTCTCATCATGATTGTGGCTTTGTCCTGCAAAATACTCATCCGGCTTTTAGGGCCCCAATAGTTAGTATTATTACCGTTCAAATCCCAAGACATGGAGCCAGATTTGTCAAAAACAAAAGAAATAGCTACATTCATCTGTCCCTCAATAGGATCATTCCGATAGGCTAAGGCGATTCCTTTCTTGCCTTTAGCAACTTTAGAGAAGACCTGCTTAGTATTGAGAGCTGATATAGCTGTATCAATAGACAACTTATTGTTAGTATCAGGATATTTCCCTGTCAGATTATAGCTAATCAAGCGGTTATCCTGATAGGCGCCTTCTGTTTTGAATTCCAAGTCCAACTTAATATCATAAAGGGATTTAGTTCCTAACTCACTAACATTCCAGTCTTGTTTGCTTTTATCCCAAACATAATTAAGAACTTTTTTACCATCAGACGAAAGGCCGATATAGCTCCATTCTTTAGTCAGGCCTTCTTTATTTCCTTTAAACTTACTATCATCAAGGATAAAGACCGAGGTGGCTTTTCCAATGGTTCGGTCAACATACTGCATAGAAGTTCTCATTTCTGCCTGAATACTGGCTTCACGTTCTATTAACTCCCTACTGGAAAACATAGTATTAAATATAATACCGATAATTACCGCTATCATGCTCATGAGCAAAATGGCCATAATCATCTCGACTAGGGTAAACCCTTTGCGTAATTGTTTCATCTTTCCTACCTATTTTTCATTTCTGAGCCGAAACCAAGTGACCTTCTTCTGAGCGAATACCGCTGGTTGACCAGTTAAAAATGACAACATGTTCATAATAATCACTACTACCAGGCAATTTAGACTTAGATCTAATGGTGACATTGTAATTTTCGGAACCATTCCCATCAAACTTTCCTGTCATTTCAATCTCAGCTACGCCTCCATCCTTAAAGGTATGGGTTGCAGTAATAGGTTCTGTTGAACGTGACCGACCTTCAGCTCGATTTCTAAACTCTGTATTGAGTGATGAGGGATTTCCGTTTTGAGGCTCAAAATAAGCTCCCAAAGCCAACTGTGAACCAGATGTTGCCACATATTTGGCTTTGAGATAGCTATACATGCGCTGAGTCTGTGTCTGCCCCGTATCCACGATAGAAGCTAGAATCCCAATCATAGCTACTAATAACACAATGGTTACAATGACCATGGGCAAGGTTGAACCCTGTCTTTTTTTCCCTTTCATTTTATTACTCTCCTAATACTTCTACTTTTGATATTGCCAAAATAGTTGTCATAGTCTGACAACTACTTTGGTAATATCCGACTGCTAAAGCAGTCGGAGTAGAGAAATTATCTCTAGTTAGAATTTACACCAGACGATGACCAGTCGTATTCCCAAGTTTTAGCTCCCTTATCAGTAGCAGTTTTACCAGATGGGATAAAGGTTGAAGTCAGCTTAGTGCCATTAATGGCATGGGCTGTATTCTCGCCATTCTTTGCCAAGCTTTCTACAATGGTAGAGGCATCTTTTTTAGCGGAATTTTTAGAAATATACGGTGCCAGATCTGCAATAGTAATATTCTTAACGTCTGATGGATCATCCTGAGCCCCAATATAAGACTGGATAGCTGATACCAACTCACGGTGTTCTGATTGAATACGTGAACGACGGGCATTATCTTGGAAAGAAGTGATAGCTGGAATCGCTACAGCTGCAATGATAGCGATAATGATAATCACCACAATCAACTCAACCAAGGTAAAACCTTTACCTTTTTTCTTCAAGTCCTGACGGAATTTTTGCAATTTGTTTAACATTTAAATATTCTCCTATTTTCTTTTTATCTTTATTATCCGCTGAATACCAGCTTAGTTTTAAATTTAATTGGGCTAGTTGGTATTCGAACCACTATATCTCCAATCGTAAAGCCAAGTTTTATCTTTGGTTTTATCAGTTCCCGCTCCTGAAGGATGGAAGGTCGAAACCAAAGTTGTTCCATCAATTTTATGTGCCGGCTCCTTATCATTTTTAGCAAGGGCATCCATAATTTTAGTTGAGTCACCCTTGGAATTTTTAGAAATGTATGGTGCCAGTTGCTCCATTGTAATTGATGTTACAGTTTCCGGGTCATCCTGTGATCCGATATAAGACTGGATAGCAGTTGCCAACTCACGGTGTTCCGATTGAATACGTGAACGACGTGCGTTATCTTGGAAGGAAGTGAGGGCTGGAACCGCTACAGCTGCAATGATAGCGATGATGATAATCACCACAATCAACTCAACCAAGGTAAAACCTTTGCTTTTTCTCTTCAAATTACGACGAAATTTTTGCAATTTGTTTCGCACTAACTTCTCCTAATTCTTTTTCATAAGGGCTGCTGAGCAGCCATTTCATATCTCTCAAATGTAGGGTTTTAATTCATCTTTTCTTAGATGATTTGATAAGTATTGCCACTTTTTGAAATTGCCTAACTAGACAGGTTATCCCTAGTTAGAATTTACACCAGACGATGACCAGTCGTATTCCCAAGTTTTAGCTCCCTTATCAGTAGCAGTTTTACCAGATGGGATAAAGGTTGAAGTCAGCTTAGTGCCAGAAATAACATGGGCTGTATTCTCACCATTCTTAGCTAAGCTTTCTACAATGGTAGAGGCATCTTTTTTAGCGGAATTTTTAGAAATGTATGGTGCCAGATCTGCAATAGTAATATTCTTAACATCTGATGGATCATCCTGTGCTCCGATATAAGACTGGATAGCTGATACCAATTCACGGTGTTCAGACTGGATACGGCTCTTACGAGCGTTATCTTGGAAGGAAGTGATAGCTGGAATCGCTACAGCTGCGATGATGGCGATAATGATGATTACCACGATCAACTCAACCAAGGTAAAACCTTTACCTTTTTTCTTCAAATCCTGACGGAATTTTTGCAATTTGTTTAACATTTTGAATAGATCTCCTATTTTTTCACAATTTTTACTATTTTCGCCCACAGGGGCATTTGTTTTGTTCCTAGCTGGGAGACCCTACAAACTCCCAGCATCAGAACGATTTCCTAACTTTTTGTGCAGAGCAGTTACCCTGCTATCTCCTAAACTTTTCTGAAGCGCCTTCCTACTGGTCAGCTCCAGATCCTGCATCCACAGCGTGAGCAAGCTCAAACATTGGCAGCATGACAGACGCCACGATACCACCGATGATAACCCCCATGACGATAATCATGGCTGGCTCCAAGAGTGAGAGCAGCTGCTTAATCGCTGTTTCAAGCTCTTCTTCATAATAATCTGATGTCTTGACCAGCATGGACTCCAGAGACCCAGACTCCTCACCGATCTTGACCATGGAGAGCATCATAGGCGGGAAGAGACCGGTTGCGGTAATCATCCCTGTCAGACGTTCCCCTTTTTGCAGACCTTCATTGGCTATCTTCATCTTTTCGATGACGACAGCGTTGTTGGTTGTTGCAGCAGCAGACTCAATAGCCTCGACCAGAGGGATACCCGCACTGGTCAGGATAGCCAAGGTACTGGCAAAGCGAGCAGTGACAATCTTCTGCATCGGCCCCTTGATGACCGGCAGCCAAAGCTTAAGGCGGTCCAGCTGGTAGCGTCCTGCCTCTGTGCTGCGATAGCGCAGGAAGAGGAAGACTAGAATCCCCGTTACACCGAAGAGGATATACCAGTAAGAGCGGACAAAGTTACTCGCTGCTAGGACGATACGCGTCGGCAGCGGCATGTCCATCCCACTCTGCTCAAAGATTCCTGAGAAGCTTGGGATAACGACATAGAGCAAGGCTAGGACTGCGGCCACAGCTAGAAAGGCTAGGACTGCGGGATAGATCATAGCTCCGCGAATCTGGCGGCTGGTCTTGAGCTCTTTGTTATAGTGCTCAGACATCTTTTCCAGTACCTCGTCTAGCTTACCAGTCTTTTCACCAGCCTGTACCATACGAATCAGGAGATCGGGAAACATCCCTTCCTGATCTAGCATGGCTTTGGACAGCTGACTACCTTCTTTTAAGCTCTTGCTGACGATTTTAAGGCTGGACTTGAGATTCTTTGAAGTAGCCTGTTGCTCTAGGATATCCACTGCATTATTGAGGGGAATCCCTGACTCCAGCATAACTGACATCTGCTTACAGAAGAGCGATATGTCCTTGAGCTTGATCTTCTTGCTTTGGAAAAGGACAATCTCCTTAGAGCCCATGACCTTTTCTTCGACACTGATTGGCTTCCCTTTGAGGCGGATCCGATTGACAGCGTCTGTCCGGTTAGGAGCGTCCACCTCTAGTGTAACGACCCCTTGCCTAGTGTCTAAGTATTTACAAACATATACTGTCATGCTCTAGTACCCCACTATTCCTAGGGATTTTTCAACTTGAGCGCGGTCCACTGAGTAGGACAGTAGTGTTCTCTGATCGATGACATTGCGACGGTAGAGTCCCATGAGCGAAGTGTCCATGGTAATCATGCCTAGCTGAGCCCCTGTTTGGATTGGCGTCAGCAGCTGGTGGGTCTTCCCTTCGCGAATGAGGTTGCGAATAGCGGGTGTTCCCAGCATGATTTCAAAAGCAGCCACACGACCCTTTCCGGTCGCTGTACGCATGAGCTGCTGCGATACAACGCCTTCCATAACGGCGGAAAGCTGTACACGGATCTGCTCTTGCTGCTCGGCTGGAAATACATCAATAATCCGGTCCATGGTGTTTACTGCACCGACTGTGTGGAGAGTTGACAGGACTAAGTGACCTGTTTCCGCCGCACGCAGGGCGATTTCAATCGTTTCCTTATCCCGCATCTCACCGACTAGGATGACATCCGGGTCCTGACGAAGGGCACCGCGGAGAGCATTTCCGAAGCTCTGCGTATCCGCTCCCAGCTCACGCTGGTTGACCAAGCACTTATTATGCGTATGCATATACTCGATCGGATCTTCAATCGTGATGATGTGCTCGTCCCGCAAGCTGTTCATGTAGTTAATCATGGTTGCCAGGGTCGTTGACTTTCCGCTTCCTGTTGGTCCGGTAACCAATATCAGACCCCGGCGTTTCTCAGCCAGCTTTTTGATAACTGGTGGCAATCCCAGAGATTCCATAGATGGAATATCCTTGGGAATGACCCGCAAGGCAATCCCGCAGTTGTTTTTCTGCTTAAAGATATTGACCCGCAAGCGATAGCCATTGTCGACCTCGTAGGCACAGTCCACTTCACCGACTTCTAAAAGATGAGCAATCTGCTTCTCATTTAAAATATGCTTGGTGAAGCGAACCGTGTCTTCGTTGGTCAAAATTGTATTGTTGAGTTGTGTTAACCTCCCGTGCAGACGCATGGTTGGCTCAGCGCCAACCGTGAAGTGGATATCTGATGCACCCGCTTCAATCGCCTGCTTAATTAACTCATCCAAATTCATCCTAAACTTCCCCTTCTAGACTGAAGGCAATCTTCATTGCTTCTTCAATCGTTGTAGTCCCCTGTTTTGCGATATCAATGGCCTCCTCCGCCAAGTCTCGCATACCATTTTTCTTAGCTTCTGCTCGAAGCTGTGACGTTGTCCCACCATCATTAATTAGTGACTTAATCTCCCGTGTCACTGCCATGATTTCGTGGATAGCAATACGTCCATAGTATCCCGTACCGCTGCAGTAGTTGCAGCCGCGTCCGCGATACAAGGTGTCTCCCTTGTGAATTCCGATACCTACATGTTCATTTGTTTCTACAGTGTATTCAGTCTTACACTTAGGGCAGATGCGCTTAATCAAGCGCTGTGCGATAATACCGACAGTCGCCGTTGAGACCAGATAAGGCTTGATGCCCATATCGACCAAACGGTTGACTGTACTAGCTGTGTCATTGGTATGGATAGTCGAGAGAACGACGTGACCAGTGATAGCGGCACGAACCGCGATACTAGCTGTCTCTTCGTCCCGAATTTCCCCCAAAAGAACGATGTCCGGGTCCTGACGCAGGATACTTCTCAAACCACTCGCGAAGGTCAGTCCAGCTTTGTTATTAACCTGAACTTGGTTGACCCCTTCCAATCGGTACTCAACCGGATCTTCAACGGTAATGATATTTTTTCCTACATCATTGAGCTCACGGAGCGCTGTGTAGAGAGTGGTTGTCTTTCCGCTTCCTGTCGGACCAGTCAGCAAGATAATGCCTTCTGGCGCCTTAAGAATATCTTCAAAGAGCTTCTGATTGGTTGGTGAGAATCCCAGCTCCTCTTTACTGAGGAGGGTTGCATTCCGGCTCAAAATCCGAATAACGATTTTTTCACCGAATACAGTAGGCAAGACTGAAACCCGCATATCGACTTCTTTGCCGTCGATGGTTGTCTCAATCCGTCCATCCTGAGGAATCCGCCGCTCAGCGATGTCCAGACCACTCATGATCTTAATCCGTGTCGCAATGGCTGAGTGAGCATTGGCTTTCAACTGCATGTTTTCCACCAAGGTCCCGTCAACCCGGAAACGAACACGAACAACTTTTTCAAAGGGCTCAATATGGATATCGCTGGTCCGCGTCTTGATTGCCTGACTGATAATCGAGTCAATCAAACGTACAACCGGAGCGTTTTTGATTTCGAGATCTTCTTCGATGATCTCTTCATCCACATTAAAACCTTCGATTTCGGTCGCTGCCTGTTGGGCTTCTTCTCCTTTGGAATAGTATTGATCGATATACTTCTCAATATCATCCCGAAAAGTTACATAAGGTTCTACCGCCATCTTAGAGACGATTTTAACATCGTCTAGGGCGATATAGTTGCTTGGGTCTGCCATCGCAACTATTAATTTGGGTTCTTCTCCCTCTTCCCCATCTGTGAAAGAGATCGGAATCAATCCATGACGTTTAGCAACTTTCTCTGAAACCTTCTCGACAGCTTCCTTTTCTATCACAAACTGTGATAGATTGACATGAGGTACACGGTAATAGTAACTCATGACTTTCAGCATATCTTCTTCTGTCACATAGCCCTTGCTGATTAGATATCTCTCTAACTGCATGTTTGATTGTGGCATATCTTGAAGAATTTCTTCTTTTTGAGCTGCCGTTATCAGATTGAATTGAACCAATATAGCGATTAGTGCCATTTGTTTCTCCTGTCTGTGATTTTTTTGTAAAAATCCTTCAATTCTTTCTATGCGTTAATAGATAACAGCTTTCTTAAAAAAATCTCCCTCGCTTAAAGTTTCCTTTAAGGTTTCTTTAAGCTTTTTAAGTTAGGCTAGTACATGGAAAATTTACCAATAGAACCAAATTTAATGTTTTAAGTTAGATGCTTTGAGCAGTATCTCCATTTGATAAACCTAGTAACAGTCCTTAAAACAATCCTAGGATTGATAAGGGGCGTTCTAATTTTGTCAAAAGGGGCGCAAAAAAGCAGATGCCAAAAACATTTGTTCTTGCGTTCTTAAATACTATACAAAGCAAGTTCTCTTGCAAAATTTCTCATGCTTTTAGATGCAGGTTAAACCGTGTGTGTGTGAAGTTGGTTTAACCCTAATCATCAAGCAGCCAGTGCCATAAGATAAGAATTCTTGTCTTATGGTTTTTCTTTTTACCGATATGCATATTTTGGTAGGAAATGCTAGGAACAAAAGCTTTATTTGCTTTAAAAAACATTTACCTATCACAGTATATGACATAATTGACATCTTGTCAACAAGTTTGCATCGAAAAAAATGATTGCATTTAAAAAAATGTTTAATTTTGATAAAAGCTTGTTATATCAACGTTTCTAACGTTTTTTTAATGACTTTTTTTCTTTCGAGGTTTAAAAAAAGCAATTTTTCGAGAGAATTTCTCCCCTTTTGTCGCTTTCTCTCCAGCCTTCAGATGGACAGTGTGACAGCATCTGTCTTCTTCTGGTCGGTAGTCGATATGCTTAGGAAAGGCGCTTCAGGACAAGGCTTAGCAAGCTTTGCCTGTTTCTTCCTACCCAATAGTATATGCTAAAGAAAATGCATTGTCAATACATTTTGCATTTTATTATATGCAAAACCTATCTAAAAATGCACAATGTAATCAGCTTGTCTATTTTTATAGAAAAACCACAAAATCAAAAAGCTAGAATTTTCAGACAAATCTACATTGTTATATTATAATAGAAGAAAGAACTCCAGAAAATAATATTTCCTGGAGTTCTTTTAATATGCTACAAACTTATAAGATTACAACTTGAGCCCTTGATACCTTTGAAATAGTATCTTCTTATTATACACCAAAAGACTGAGATAATTTCATGGCTGGTCTAAAGTTTATATTAAGATAGTAGATGTTTTTCAAATCAATAAACTTATTCAGTTTCCGGAAATTGAGCTCCTTCTTCAGCAGCCCAATCATAACGCCTCACAAAGGGTTGCCAATTTAGACTTTCCCAATCAACTTCTGGCGCAGTTAGATATATTTTTTCTGCTTGACTGATTGTCATTATTGATTTACCTTTTTCTATATCATCCTCATAGCGATAAAGCTTTTGGGAACCTTTCTTACCAGAAAAGAACACTACAGTTTTAGGTACTTTAGTTTCAGAATCCACTCTAATAATCTGATATTCTATTATAGATTTTCCTTGATAAGAGACTTTCTCTTTTATTATTCTTATAGTTCCGTCCTCTAATATCTTATATTTAATGTCGAAATCATCAAGCCAATATACTGAGGTTAAACCTATATAAGGCGGAACATCTGCAGATTGTCCCCTTGCAAATATAATATCTTTTATTTCACCATTCGCTAGATAAATCAATTCTGGGAATCCATTTTTATCCAAATCATATAATGTATAATAGATAGGCGTGCCTTCTGAAACTCCACTAAAATAATGGTAAACAGCTTCTCTTAATATTTCACCTTTTCTATGAGGTCCTGACATCAATTCAAATTTAAATGCTCGATAATTATTTACATCATATGGCAACTCACCTATTTTTATGTTGGTAATTTTACGTGTGGACTGTAAATCCCTTAAAGAAAAAGTATCACTGAAATGATTCTCACTATCATCGGAGCTATCAGATACATCATCAGAACTAGTTTCATCAGATTCATCTAATGGCTTGACGTCTTTGAGCTTTCTTTTACCACTGTTTGGTTTATACTCTCCCTCAGCAATCAGACGCTCAAAGAAACGCTCACTGTCTAAGAATTTTCCTTCCAACTTCAGATCAGAGAAGCCTACTTCATAACCTAGGGTTAAGTCCCCAAAGAGAACAGCACGACCACTAGCTTTTTCTAATTTAGGTAAATCAAGATTTTTCTGAGTGACCTGTGCATTCAGTTCACCTTCTAACCCGAGGCCAACTGCAACATCAAAGGATGCTACAGATAGATTAAGGAATCCTGGTTTAAACACTGCCATAGGCCCATCTTTTATTTGACCATAAATGTTTAAGTCTAACTTATTACTTAATTGAACATTTTGATCAAAGTAGGCTTTCTGATTTTTGACACCTAATTCAGCTGCTACATCAAAATTGCTTTCCGTACTAATATTAAACTTTCCTTCAGCATTGACAAACACATAGATATCTACGCTCACTACAACACCGTAATAAGATGAAAAATTGACCGTTACTAGTTTCACCTTATCTTCGAAGCTGGCTTCTTTCTTGAAGTCAGTCGTCAACTTAAAGTTAAGAGACGGTTTTACAAAGACATGCGGAGAACGCCCTGGAGCCCAGTCAAGCTTAGCCTCAACCTTTCCGGTAACCTTCAAGCCAACATCAACACCTTTGATTTTCTTCTTCCATGTCTTTCTAGCAGCTGCAGAAGCAGAGACCGAAGCTCTATTACCGAGATCATCTTCTTCATCTTCTTCTACCCTCGTGCCTTCAGCAGGAGTAAAGGTTCCTCCATCAAGATCAAACTCTGTCTGTACATTGATCTCTTTGGCTACTTCTTCCAAAGCAACCTTTGTGACAGTCAGAACGGTTTTCCCGCCAGCAACCTTTGAAGTAACCACTTTAAAGGCAAAACCTGTAGGATAATTTCCGCTTGCCGGCAGAACAATAACATCCCCTGGTTTTAGTTTTTTCTCCTCAGGCAGGATGACCTGACCAGCCTTTTCATCAACCTGATAATCAACAACATCTAGTTGAACAACTGATGGATTCAGAACAACCTTGCCCATAGCATCTGAGTTGTTACGTCCCGGAGAGAATTGACCAAGAATATTGTGAACTTGGAAATCATTATTTCCATTTGCAGTAATACTAGCTTCAAAATCCTTCCCATGAAGGGTATAGGTTTTTCCTCTAGTCAGGTGAACATAGAAATAACCATCACTATCCGTTTCAATCGTTTGAATTTCTTTACCATTCTCTTTCAGAGTAACGGTTCCAAATTCTATACCTCTGCCTGTTAGATTTGAAAAAGCGTGACCTGAAAGTAGAACTTCTTCTGATGACCCTTGTTTTGGGCTATCAGAACTGTTTCCTAATTCATCCCCTTGGCTATTTTTCTCCGAGGATGGAGTATCAGGATTCGTTGATTGATTAGGATTCACTGGTGTTGATGGTTGGGTGCCAACCGAAGATCCAGTATCAGACACCGTCGGAACGGTTCCTGAATCTACAGATGTTACCGGTGAATCTGAATCCGGAACAGTTGGACTTGGAACTACACCTGAAGCACCGCTATCCAAAGACGGAGTCAGAGTATCCACACTTGGTGACGGATTCGTGACTACTGCCCCATTGTCAGACGCTGTCGGAACACTTCCTGAATCTACAGATGTTACCGGTGAATCTGAATTCGGAACAGTTGGACTTGGAACCACACCTGAAGCACCGCTATCCAAAGATGGAGTCAGAGTATCCATACTTGATGATGGATCGGTGACTACTGCCCCATTGTCAGACGCTGTCGGAACAGTTCCTGAATCTACAGATGTCACTGGTGAATCTGCACTTGAAACTGTCGGACTTGAACCACTTCCATCTGAAGATGGAGATGGAATAGCTGTCCCTGGTGATGATTGGCTACCAAGCGAAGACCCAGTATCAGACGGCGACGTCACAGTAATGGTATCTACCGGTGTCACTGGTGAATCTGAATTTAGCCCTGTACTTGCACTACCATCTGAAGACGAACTTGGATAGGCTGGCGTCCCAATATCAACTGGTGACGTGCTACCATTCCCTGATATTCCTTGCGTATCCGTCTGACTTGGCATGGTAGATGAACCTACGTGTGGCTCGGTAGCAGGATTTACAGAAGTTTGATTAGTCAGGCTAGATTTCTCTTCAAGAAGAGGATTTTCAACCGAGCGATAATAAACAGTCAACCGAACAGGGACATCTTTATCAAAGAGCCGAACATTCTGAGTAAACTCAACTAGAGAACTAACCAAAGTATCGGCAGATACTAGTGCCGCACCAAAAACACTAGCTGAAATCACTAAGAAAAATAATAACAATTTTCTTGAGTAGGTATATCTCCACAAGAAAAACCCTAGAAGAAGCAAGATAAAACCAGCAACTGAAAAAATAAGTGTTTTTTCTCCTGTTTTTGGTAAAACTCCTGCTTGACCCTGCTTAATGTTTACCTTAAACTCATGAGTTTGACCAGACTTTAAGCTTTCTGATGTAGGCAAATGCCCATCAACTTCATAACCTTGTGGCAAATTTAGCTGATAGCTAACATCATTTACCTCTGAATTACTTGAATTCCTCACCTTTACTGATAATTGATTTTGACCATCGCCACTAATTTCTGCGCTAATTTGTTCATTAGCGAAAGCAATTCGGCCAGTCCCCAATATCATTGCTAAGAAAAACAAGATACTAAACAGTTTTTTCCTCATTTTACCTCCTATTTTATTTTAATTATTTTTTCTTACCTGCAATCGCAACAGCTTTACCTTTACGAGTGCGGGCATTGTTTTTAGTGTTTTGTCCACGGACAGGAAGTCCACGACGGTGACGGATAC
>ERZ773049.379-NODE-379-length-28157-cov-22.175717_pt1 | contig 28157 bp, 23 predicted proteins | sample MGYA00580633_ERZ773049 | MGnify/ENA primary metagenome ERZ773049 (study PRJEB29015, sample SAMEA2737991) | human oral metagenome | biome: human oral; feature: human-associated habitat; material: dental | place: China | collected 2066 ...
CCGCCGGGGCCCAGTACCAAAACCTTCATGTACATAAGGGTACCGTGTCGGATGCGGCTCGGGCGGGGGTTTCGGCGCTCTTCCGTATCGTGGGGTTCCCATCCCTCAGGCCGTAAAAAAGAGCCTTTATGTGAATAAAGCGGTGTTTTTAACGCTTTATTCACATAAAGGCTCTTTTTAGCAGGATAGTTTTAGGGCCACCGCCGCGGCCTGCATTTTGCGTCATTCCAGGGGCGGGAGTAGGCTAAATTGTCTTGTGAATACGGTCTGCTCTACTGGTTGGGCGCATCGCAGGGCATACTCCACAGACGAAAGGACCCTCATGAGCGCGCAAAATTCCAGCACTCAGACCCCCGCCCAAGATACGCACAGCGAATCCGATATTCACGCCAGATTTTTCCCGATCCTGGCGCGCGTAGCATCCGTAACTGCGGTGCTCATGTACGTCTTTTACTTCCCGCAAATTATCGGCAATATCAACGGCCATAAGGGCGACTGGATTCAGCCGCTGGTCGCCGCCATTAACTGCACGCTGTGGGTGGCATACGGTATCTGGCGCGAGAAGAAAGACTGGCCCATTGTGATTGCAAATGCGCCCGGCATTATTTTTGGCGGTACTGCGGCCATCACCGCGCTCATGTAGCCGCCTATCCGCCCCACTCGAACTCCCCCGCGCCACGCCCGAGGCGAATAATGCGCCCTGAAGCCCACAAAACCCTTTTAATAGGGTGTATGAATAGCGCACACATCGCAGAGGCCGCCACCCCCGTACGCGACGCCGAGCTGGCGGTTGCCACCCGCGGCGGCATGATCGAATCCCGCCACCGCGGCACCGTGGTGGTGCTCTCCCCCGGCGGCGATGTTATCCTCGCCCTCGGAGACGCCCACCGCCCCATCTTCGCGCGCTCCACTCTCAAACCGTTCCAGGCCATTGGGGCGCTCAAAGCCGGGGCACCGCTGCGCGGGGCGCAGGTGGCGATCGCGTGCGCATCGCACCGGGGCACTTTCGAGCAGATGCGCGCGGTACAGGAGGCGCTGGCGGCAGCCGGGCTCAGCGCCGACGCGCTCCAGTGCCCCGCCGTGTACCCCACCGACTCGGGCACGCGCGCCACCATGCTCCAGGCGGGGCTGGCAAAAACACCGCTCGCGTTCGAGTGCTCCGGCAAACATGCCGCGTTCTTGTGGGCGTGCGCGGCCAAAAGTGAACGCGGCGAGCTTGAGCCGGATGCGGCACTGTGGAGCATCGACGCTTATCTTGACCCCCAGCACCCGCTGCAGCGCATGATCGTTGAAGAGGTGGAGGCGTTCACCGGCGAGCAGGTTGCGCACGCCAGCGTCGACGGGTGCGGCGCGCCCGTGTTCGCGTTATCACCGGTGGGTTTGGCCCGCGCCTACGCAACCCTGGGCACGGCGATCCGCAATATGGAGGCGGATGCGCGCGCCTCAACCGTAGCAACCGCGATGGTGGACTACCCCGAACTGATTCAGGGCCCAGACTCCCCCGACACGGTGGTGAGCGAACGCCTGGACGCTGTGGTGAAAAGCGGCGCGGAAGGGATGCTGTGCATTGGCCTGCGCTCGGGGGCGAGCGCCGTGGTGAAGATTTCTGACGGGTCATCCCGTGCCACGCACCTGGTGGCACTGCGGGCGCTGCAGGCGGCAGGGTTTTTGACTCAGACGACGGTGGATAGCCTGCTGACTGCGGTGCTTCGCCCCATTACCGGCGGTGTTGAAGACGGGCAGCCGCGTACTGTGGGGGAGCTGGTGCCTGGCACGGATCTTGCGGCGGTACTGGCTGGGGTGGCGCCCGCGGTGGCGGCACGGCACGGCTCAGACGGGGCCTGCCCCACGGCGCACGAGAAAAAAGCACACGAAGAGACAACGCAGCGTGAGAAAACACCGGGTGAGCCAGAAGGAGCCGACAGCACAGCCACCGGCAAGAAGGCATCCGGCACCCAAGCATCCGGGGCCGCTGGCGGTTCTGCGGGGGCCGCACCCGGTCGGGGCGTCAACGGCAGGCCCGTGCGTCATGCGCTCAAGGGCCGCAGGAACGGCAAGAAAGGCAGGCGTTAGTGGCGATACGGCGTAAAGTGTCGGAGGCTGACGGGGCGGCTGCACTGGCCACTGTACGCGGTGTTTTTGAGGCGGGCACACCGCTGACGGGCGGGCAGAACCGGGAAGAGATGGAACGGTTGTTCGCGTCCCTGCCGCGTGGGGTGCGCGCCACCGCCGTGCGGTACAGCCTGGAGGAGCTAGGCACTTTAGCCCCCGGCAATAGTGTTGAGGTGCGGGTGCCCCCGTTTGGGGTGACCCAGTGTGTGGCTGGCCCGCGGCATACGCGCGGCACCCCGCCGAGTGTGGTTGAGGCGTCCGCTTTCGTGTGGTGCGCGCTCGCGCTTGGGGTGCTGGAGTGGGCTGATGCGTTGGGGTCAGCCCAGCTGAGTGCAAGCGGTGAGCGGTCTGATATTTCCCGCTACTTCCCGTTGTTCTAGGCACCGGATTCTAAGCATCAACTGCCTGAATAACGCAACTTATGGTGTATTGCCCACGCCTTAGGGGCAGGTAATACGCCTTAAGCTGCGTTTTCCGCACCCCGCCGTCTGGGGAGTTACTAGGCAGGGCATACCCCAAAAGTTAGACTTGAAGATATGAGTAGCGCACACACACCTTCTGATTCCCACCCTGATTCTTCGGGGCATTCCCCCGAGCCTGAAACATCCCCCGAGACCGAGGTCGAGTACTCGCAGGTGCGTATCCGCCGCGCCCCGTCCATTCCGGCGTTTATGATTCTGGGCCTGGTCGTGGGGCTTATTGTGGCGTTTGTTTCGGTGTGGTTCGGCCCGGGTAATCCCTCCTACACGTTCGAGGCGGTGTTCGGGGTGATCGCCGTTATTTTTGGTGCCGTGGGTACGGCCCTGGGGGCGCTTTTGGGGCTGTGGCTTGACCGCCGGTCGGTGAAGAAAGCCCGTATTGCCCGCGTCGAGCCTGAAGACTAAAAACAGCCAGCCTGTGAGAAATATTCGTATGCCGCACCACTTTTTTCTGTTGGAAGGGGTAGACTGGTTGTGCGTCTTAATCCGGCAAAATTTTCAGCATCACACGCGAAGGCTGGTTAAGGCGTTCCCACAGTCCCGACGTCGAAAAGAAGTGAATTGATTCGCCCCGACGGAAAACTCACTCACGATCTGGATCCGGTTGATCATGGACCCAAGGACGCCTGCGGCGTATTTGGCGTCTGGGCACCCGGTGAAGACGTGGCAAAGCTCACCTACTACGGCCTGTACGCGATTCAGCACCGCGGTCAGGAATCAGCCGGTATTGCGACCAGCAACGGCAAACGCATTAGCGTGTATAAGGATATGGGGCTGGTCTCCCAGGTCTTTGATGAGGCAACGCTCAGCTCCATGCCCGGCGATCACGCTATCGGCCACGCGCGCTACTCCACTACGGGTGCATCCCACTGGGCGAATGCGCAACCGACGCTGGGCACCACCCCGCACGGCACGCTCTGCTTGGCGCACAACGGCAACCTCACGAACTCGGCTGACCTCTACGACCGTCTGCTGGCGAAGAACGGCGGTAAACCTCCGGCGTTTGGCGAGCTGGCACAGGGTAACACCACCGATACCGCCCTGGTGACCGCGCTCTTAGCCGAACACGATTTTGCCTCACTGGAGGAGGCGGTGCTTGATCTGCTGCCCACCCTGCGCGGGGCGTTCTGCCTCACTTTCATGGACGAAACCACCCTGTACGCGGCCCGTGACCCGCAGGGTGTGCGGCCGCTGGTGCTGGGGCGTTTGGAGCGGGGCTGGGTGGTGGCCTCCGAGACGGCGGCACTCGATATTGTGGGTGCTTCTTTCGTGCGTGAGGTAGAGCCGGGCGAGCTTATCATCATTGATGAGGACGGGCTGCGGTCGCAGCGGTTTGCGCCCGCCCAGCCCGCCGGGTGCGTGTTTGAGTTCGTGTACCTGGCCCGGCCTGATACGACCATTTCGGGGCGTTCAGTGTATGAGTCCCGTGTGGAGATGGGGCGGCAGCTGGCGCGTGAGCACCCGGTCGAGGCTGACCTGGTGATGCCCACCCCCGAGTCCGGTGTGCCCGCCGCGATCGGTTACGCGGAGCAGTCCGGCATCCCCTTCGGCAATGGCCTGGTGAAGAACGCCTATGTGGGACGCACCTTCATCCAGCCGTCGCAGACCATCCGCCAGCTGGGTATTCGACTCAAGCTGAACCCGCTCAAGTCTGTGGTGGCGGGCAAACGCCTGATCGTGATTGACGATTCGATTGTGCGCGGCAACACCCAGCGCGCCCTGGTGCGGATGCTCCGTGAGGCGGGCGCGAAAGAGGTGCATGTGCGTATCTCGTCCCCGCCGGTGAAATGGCCCTGTTTCTACGGTATTGATTTCGCCTCCCGCGCAGAGCTGATTGCGAACGGGCTTTCGGTCAACGAGATTGCTGCGTCCCTGGGGGCGGATTCGCTTGGTTTTATTTCGCAGGATGGCATGATGGCCGCTACCGAGCAGCCCACGAGGAGCATGTGCACGGCGTGCTTCACCGGCAAGTACCCGATTGAGCTTCCCGCCGAGGAACGGCGCGGCAAGTCCCTGTTTGACACCTCAGAGAGTAAGGGCGGGCCGCTGTCTGGCATGGCTGCTGAGGTGACGGTCGAGCGCCCCGTCCCCACTAAGCCTGAGCACGCTGAGGCTGTGTCGATTGAGACCCGCGCAGGCACTGACTCGCTGGAGCACAAGTTTGAGAGCAGCCCGCTGCCAGCGGCACCTGCGGGCGGGGGTGAGCCAGCACCGGGTCAGGACGCACCAGCCGGTGGGATGTGCAACCCGGGGCCCGATGCGGACCTTGAGGCCCTGCTGACCGACGATGATCTTGTTCCGGCATCCGCCACGAAAACTGCTACCGATAAGGACTAACCCGAATGACTGAGAATACCGCCGCCGTCACCTACGCCAGTGCGGGCGTTGATGTTGAGGCGGGCGACCGCGCCGTTGAGCTCATGAAAGACGCGATTCGCGCCACCCACTCCCCCGCCGTGGTAGGTGGCGTGGGCGGGTTCGCGGGCCTGTATGATGCCTCGCAGCTGGTGAAGTACCGCCGCCCGTACTTGGCAACCTCCACGGACGGGGTGGGCACGAAGGTCGCTATTGCGCAGGCGCTTGATGTGCATGACACGATCGGTTATGACCTGGTGGGTATGGTTGTGGACGATATTGTGGTGTGCGGTGCGAAGCCGCTGTTTATGACCGACTATATTGCCACGGGCAAGGTGGTTCCTGAGCGTATTGCCGATATTGTGCGCGGTATTGCGGGGGCGTGTTCTGTGGCGGGTACGGCCCTGGTGGGTGGCGAGACGGCTGAGCATCCGGGTTTGCTGGCCGCGAATGAGTACGATGTTGCCGGTGCCGCCACGGGCGTGGTTGAGGCTGACGAGCTGCTGGGCCCTGAGCGGGTGCGTGAGGGCGATGTGCTCATTGGTATGGCTTCTTCCGGCATCCACTCGAATGGCTATTCACTGGTTCGTAAAGTTATTAATGTTGCGGGGTGGGGCCTGGAACGTCAGGTAGACGAGCTGGGGCGCACCCTGGGTGAGGAACTGCTGGAACCCACCCGCGTGTACACCGCGGACTGCCTGGATCTGGCGCAGGCATTCCCCGTCAATGGCCCCGATGGGCAGACCGGCACCGGTATTCGCGGGTTCTCACACGTGACCGGCGGCGGTTTAGCAGCGAACCTGGCGCGCGTGCTGCCGCAGGGCTTGGAGGCCCGCGTGGACCGCTCCAGCTGGCAGATTCCGGCGATTTTCTCGCTGATCGGTTCGCTCGGCAACGTGCCGCTGCCTGATTTGGAACGCACCCTGAACCTGGGTGTGGGTATGGTCGCTATTGTGGACCCGTCAGTTGCTGAGGCCGCCGCACGCCGCCTCAACGACCGGGGTGTTCCCGCCTGGGTCATGGGCGATGTGGTGGCCGCCACCGAGCCCGATACCGACAGCCCCGACTATGTGCAGGGCGCTAAAGGGGTTAATGGCGGCGCGGTGCGCCTCTTCGGCCAGTACGCATAATTATTTACTGCCCGTTGTGTAGCGGGCGCAGCAGAGCACGCGGTGTTCCCGCATCCCTTCCGGGGCTGTGGGAACACCGCGTGCATGTGTTTGTATACCCTATGAAGTTCTCCAGTGAGCGTATCGCTCCCGGTGCTGTTCACCGTATACGCATCACCTCCTGAGCTGGTGGGTTTCGTGCCAGCCTGCCTGGGGCCACCCGCGAGTAGAGTGGATGAGTAGCAATGTTCGGGTGCCCCATGCACACTGTGCACCTGAAAATCTAGTAGCGCCTGCCCGTATATTCTTCTTCGGCAGATGCACCGCTGAGCTTGCTTAGTTGCAGCTCGGGCGCGGTGCGCTCTTCACGCTGGGGCGTGCAGGCGGGCAGGAACACCCAACGGCGTTGCACCGCGAAGCTTACGGGAATCAGCACCGCCTCGGTGAGTACTTTGGCAGCCACCAGGTGCGCGCCAAGGGTCATGAGCGTCTCCAGCAGGGCCGCGTTTGCCGCGAGGATGCCCACCGCCAGCGTTGCGTACCGCACCAGTGAGTTCCCGGGTGAGGGCCGGGCCGCCCCGTCACGCATCATTAGCCGGTTCACGCTGAAGTTCGCCAGCGCCGAGATAATGCGTGCGGCTATGACGGCCACCAGCAGGGGCGCACTGAGTGCGACGAGTGTGAAAAGTGCCGCCGCATCAATCAGGAACCCCGCGAACGATGAGGCGAGAAATCCAATGAGCGGCGCGTATATAAGCACCGAGTCGCGCACGGGCCGGAAATGACTGGTGGGGTTGCCGGGCTCATACACTTTCACAATGGGCACCTGCACCAGGTTGACGCCCGCACGGGTGGCCCGCAGCAGCATGGTGAATTCGTACTCGTACTTGTCCCCCGGCATGTTCAGCGCCCATTCGATAATCTGCGGGGTGAAGCCGCGCAGCCCGGTTTGGGTGTCTGCTAGCCGGGTGCCGGTGGCGAGGGTGAAAAACCCGATGGTGAGGGCGTTGCCCACTTTTGAGCGCACGGGTACTGTGCCGCTCCCCTGGGCCGTGTTATCGGGGAGGGTGCGCACCCCCAGCACGAGTGAGTGTTTGCCGCTGTCAGCGTGGGTTGCTGTGCGTGCACCGACCCGCAGGATATCCCGCACCAGGTGTTGGCCGTCCGCGTCGGCGGTGACGACTACCTGCCGGGGCTGATAGATGCGTGCCCAGTTCAGGCCGGTGCGTATGGCTGCGCCTTTGCCCAGGTTGACGGGGTGGGTGATAACGGTTGCCCCGGTAAGCGTGAGTTCGGTGAAGATCGGCGCGTATTCGCTGCCGGATCCGTCGTCAATCACGAGCACTTGGATGCTCTCGCCCTGGGCGCTGAGCTGGTGTGTTAGCCGTATGAGTGAGTTGTCGGGTTTGTAGGCGGGAATGAGTACTATCATGCGGCGCTCCCGGCAATGTAGAGAATATCGCTGGTACCGCGTTCTTTGCTGCCCCCTAGGGGTTTATTGACGAGTTTCCCGTTGAAAACCATGACTGAGGAGCCGCCGCCGTCAAGGTTGTAGGCGGTTTCGCATCCGTGTTCTTTGAACATTTGGGCGAATTCGGGCATGGTAACCCCGCGCGAGTACCCGTCGGAGCGGCCGTCTACGACCATGAACAGCAGGTGGTTGTTTCCCAGCACGCCCACGCCGGTGCGTGGCTGGTTGCCTTGAATGGAGTGGTTACCGAAGTTGGTATCGACCTCAACCTGGTCGATGCCGCTCATGACCTCGGAGTTTTTGACGAGCGCAGGCCCGAAGGAGAGGGTGTTCAGCACGCCGGAGTCAATGAGCGCCTGTGCGTTGGTGCTGGTTTCGTCGTAGAGTTTGACGCTGCCGTCCCGGTAGAAGGCGAGCCCTTCACGGGCGGGCGAATCGCGGTAGGTGACGCCGTTGCGAATGATGATGCCGGTGTCACGGAACCCGTAGTAGTCCCCGTTTATGGCCCAGATGCCGTTGTGCTGCGCGGCAATATTGGAGGGGGTGTCGATAATGTTCTGGCCGAATTTGTTATTGGCGAAGGCGGAGCGCAGCAGCGTGGCATTATTGAGTTTCACCTCGGCAGTGAACGAGACGACGGCGTTATTGCCGCTGCCTTCGGTGTAGCTTTTGAGAGTGATAGAGCCTTCCTGCGCGGTGAGCCCACTGTCGGTGATGCTCACCCCGGTGAGCTCGGTGGGGTCTGCGGCACCGGATGGGTTGTTTTTACTTTGCTGCGCCGCCTCGTAGGCGAGGGTGTCTTCGATTTGGGTGTGTTCGGCGAGGTACCGGTTGTAGGCCCAGCCAGCCCCGGCCCCCGCGACGGCGAGGGTGCCGATGCCGCCGCCGATGAGTACGCGGCGGGTCATTTTCTTTGCGGGTTTGGTGGTGCCGTCGAGAGTGTTGGGGGTGTTATCCGCCGGGGCAGGGGTGTCTTCGGTGAGAGTGTTTGAGCCGGTGATATTCTGTTCGTTCTTCATATTTATAGGTTGAAATACCATCCCATACATGGGGCATGAAGAACCTTTATTTTAGCTATGCATCATAGCTCATATTTTCTTATTATTTTCTTATCTCTCACCTACCCGCTGCTCACCTTTTCCTGCTATATGCAGAACGCATCTGGGAAGCGCCAGTACACCAAACCGGGCCAGCACCACCGGCCCCGTTACCCAAGCTGAAGGCACACAAAAACCGGTTCGGGCATCCCCTGGGGGGATGCCCGAACCGGTTGCATAGCAGGCGACATGAGAGCCAGTGCCGCGCCTTATACCCTTAGCGATGCACCTCAGCTATGCCTCGTCGTCGTAGTTTGCATATTTCTCTGCGTACGCCGAGTAGTCATCCTCATCATCGTAACGATGCTGGGACGAGTCGGAGGTTTTACTCTTCTTAGCGCTACTGAGCTCACGCTCAAGCGCGCTGTAATCGGTTTCGGGGCTGAAGTACTTCATCTCCCGAGCCTGCCGTGTTGCCTTAGCCTTCTGACGGCCGCGCCCCATGGCGTGACCCCCTCTTTCATCCTGTCCGTGACTGCCGCCCGCATGGCGCGCGCAACCGACGGATCGCTTGTACAGTCTTTCCTGCCTTCTAGGGTACCTTGTTTGACCCCTTATTGTCTTCCTGACGGACACATATTCTGCTAGAAATCTCAGAAAAACCGGGGGCAAACACCGCCTATTGCGGGTTTGAAGCTTACCGAACACCCTTTTTATTTTGCACGGGTTATCGGCAGCTTTAGCACCCCGAGAGTGCGGAATACCCCGTCCCCTCCTACCGACGTGTTAGGAGAGGACGGGAAGTCGCATCTGGCACAACAGGCCGCTGGGTTAGGCTGCGGTGAAGCTGCCCAGCTGACTCGCCCCGCTTGCCGCAGTGGTGGATGCAGCATCTACACTGCCGGAGGTCACAGAGACGGTGTAGCTTTGCCCCTTGACGATATTCTTATTCGAGACGAGCACCAGCTGCACCCCTGACGTGGTGATCTTATAGTTCGCGACCACGGTGCCTGAGGAATCGGTGACCTGAACGGTGCTGCCCTGGGTGAGGGCCGACGAATCAGTAATTTTCAGGTACCCGCTGGTCGATGCTGATGAGGGGGCTTCGAACATGTCGGCGGTGCTGCCAGCGGTGACGGTTCCCCCGTTCAGCAGCAAATCACCATTGGAGTCAAGGGCGTTATTGCCGCCAGCGACAGGGCCGTTTACGGTAACGGTGCCGCCGCTGAACGTTGCGGTACCGTTCGAGTCGATCCCGTCGCCCTCGGCGTTGACCGTCACGGTGCCGCCGCTTATATTAATGGCCGCGTCCACTACCTCGAAGGTGCCGCCGCCGGGCATAGCACCGTCAGTGGGAGGCTGGGGCATATTTTGGTTTTGCCCAGTGCTGCCCTGGCTGCCGCCGGGTGCGGCTCCCCCGCCCGCCGGGGCCTGCTGCACCTGACCGTTCTGGTTCTGCTGGGTTTGCTGCCCGGCGGCGGCCGTCCCACTGGTGGTATCGGATGAGGTGTCAGAGGAGCTGTCTTTGAGGGAGGCGTTAATACCGTCATCCGTGCTATTGACGGTCACATCACCATTAAGAATATTAATGTACTGCGCCTCAATGCCTTCATTGGATTTCTCGATGTTCAGGGTGCCGCCGGAAATTTCGAGGGTGTGCGGGGCTTTGAGCCCGTCGTCCCCAGCCGAGATAGTTACCGATCCGGCGCTCAGCCGGGTGAAGCCCTTGCTTTCGTCATCGGTGTTGGTGGATTTAATGCCGTCTTGCGCGGCAGTAACATTGACGATTCCACCGGTAATGTCCACATAGTCCTTGCCCTTAATACCGGTGTTCGCGGCGTTGACCTCAAGGGTGCCGCTGGTAATAACCAGCCCGCCAGTAGTGTGGATGCCCTCCTCATAGGAGCCCTTCACAGACAGGCTGCCTTCCCCGGCGAGGGTCAGGTTCGCGGCGGAGTAGATGGCTGCATCCGGGTCGTCGTCACCGGTGGCAGTGTAGTTAGCCTCGTCGGCGACGGTGTTCGTGGTACCGGCAGCAGTGTAGATAATTGCTTCGGCGGCGCTCACCACGTTAAGGGCCGCCCCGGCTGAGTTGGTAATCTTCGCGTTATCGAGCACCAGCCGCACCGTGTCGGTCTTGGCTGCTTCGATCTTCACTTGGCCGTTGTACTCACCGGAGAGCCGGTAGGTGCCGCCGGAGGTAATGGTGACGGTGCCGCTCTCGACGCTAACCCCATCGGTGGCGGCGGGGTTCGCCAGGTCAATAGTTTTCTCGTCGGAGGAGTCCCAGCTGAGGTTCTCATTGGTGTAGTGGGTTTGGGTGTCTAGTGTCTGCCCTGCGGCCGTATTGGAGGTGGACGTTCCGGCGGTGGTTCCTGAGACTGCACTGTGCACGGTGGAGGTGCCGGAGGTGAGGGTGGTGCCGCTGGCGGTGGAGCATCCGGTGAGCCCCAGCGCGGCGATCAGAGTTACGGAGGTTACGGTTTTGAGCATTGAGTTCTTCATACCTCCTATATTTCGGCAGTTAGCTAAGCCTCAGCTGTGTTCGGGCTTTTTCTGCGCAATGTCTTAGGGGATGCCCCAGCTACGGCAGCAAATCATGTGAGTTATCACGAAATTGAGCCTAAAAAAGGCACGCGATGCACCGGTTTGAGCATCGCGTGTTTGTTGGCTGCGTGCCTTCAGCCCCCCCCCGTACCGTCACAAGCCAAAAGATAGCGGCTCCCCGCCTCCTCCCAATGTGTTGAGAGAGGGCGGGAAGCCGCATCTGGCTCAGCAGGGTGCTGGATTAAGCGGCGGTGAAGCTGCCCAGTTCGGTTGCCCCATTCACCACATCGGTGGAGTCAATATCCACATCGCCGGAGGCCACGTAGACCTTGTAGTCCTGCCCCTTGACGATATTCTTATTCGAGACGAGCACCAGCTGCACCCCTGATTTGGTGATCTTATAGTTCGCCACCACCTCGCCGGAGGAGTCAGCCACCTGAACGGTTTTGCCTTGGGTCAGGGCAGCGTTATTAACGATTTTCAGGTGCCCGCTGGTTGATTCCGTTGAGGGTGTCTGGAACTTTTCGGCGGCACTACCGGTGGTGACGTTTGCCCCGTTCAGCAGCAGCTTGCCGTCAAAGTCAATAGCCCTGTTGCCGCCAGCGATGGGGCCGTTCACAATGATGGTGCCGCCGGTGAATACCGCGTTGCCGTTTGTGTCGATCCCGTCAGCATCAGCGTTGACGACTACGGTGCCGCCGCTAATATTAACGTCCGCGTCTACCGGAGCGGCGCCAGCACCATCAGCGGGTTCCTGTTCCTGGTCGGCGTCGCCGTCATCATCCACTTTATCGGCTGCGGGCAGGGAAGCATTAATGCCGTCATCCGTACTATTGACGGTCACCTCGCCGTCAAGGATGTTAACGTACTGCCCCTCAATACCCTCATCGGACTTTTCAATGTTCAGGGTGCCGCCAGAAATTTCGAGGGTGCGCGGGGCTTTGAGCCCGTCATCCCCAGCCGAGATAGTCACCGACCCGTCACTGAGGCGAGTAAAGCCTTTGTTTTCATCATCGGTGTTGGTGGATTTAATGCCGTCTTGCCCAGCGGTAACCTTCACGGTGCCGCCAACAATGTCTACATAGTCTTTGCCTTTAATACCGGCTTTTGTAGCATTGACGTCAAGGGTGCCATTGGCGATAACGAGCCCGTCAGTGGTGTGAATACCCGCTTTGTAGGAACCCTTCACAGACAGGCTGCCTTCCCCGGCGAGGGTCAGGTTCGCAGTGGAGTAGATGGCCGCATCCGGGTCATCTGCGCCTTTAGCAGCATAGTTAGCCCCATCTGCAATGGTGTTTGCCGTGCCCGAAGCGGTGTAAATAATCGCTTCACCAGCGCCCGCCACATTAATGGCTGGCCCGGTTGAGTTAGTAATCTTCGCGTTATCGAGTACCAGCCGCACCGTATCAGACTTACCAGCTTCAACCTTCACTTGGCCGTTGTACTCACCGGAGAGCCGGTAGGTACCGTCTGCGGTGATAGTGATAGTGCCATTGTTAACGTTTACCCCGTCGGCAGCGGCGGGGTTCGCCAGGTCAATGGCTTCTTCGTCGGAGGAGTCCCACTTGAGGTCTTCATCGGAGTAGTGGGTTTGTGCATCTAGCTTTTGCACTGCGGCTGCGTTGGGTGCGGCAGCGACGGGAGGCGCACCATTGGCGGCAAGGTACCCTGTAAACCCCAGCGCGGTGATCAGAGTTACGGAGGCTACGGTTTTGACCGTTGTTTTCTTCATATTTATTGTTATCTTTCGGTGATTATTGGAGTCTCAGCAGTCGCTCAAGACCTTAAAAGTGTACCTTAAGTTGAAGGATTGTGTAACCTGATTCATAGATAAATAAACATAAAAAGACACGCGATGCGCCGGTTTGAGCATCGCGTGTCTTCTTATTGTGTACCTTCACCCCTGTACCACTATGAGCCGAAAGACAGCAGCTCCACGCCTTCCCTGTTATTTCGCCTTGTCACAACGGGTTTATAGGTATTGTTGGGCTATTCTGCGGCGTAAGTGCCCACTTCAACCGCTCCCGGAGCGAGAGTCGTACTGCCCTCCTGCACCGGCTCAGACACCGTATATACCGTATAGTTATTGCCCTTTACGAGGGACGGGTTCGAGACGAAGAACAGCTGCACGCCGGTGGTAACCACCGTATAGTTCGCCACCACCGCCCCGGTCTTGGTATCCGTCACCTGGACTGTGCGTCCGGGGGTAAACACATCCAGATTAACCACTCGCAGGTACCCGTTCGTTGACTTCTCGGAGGGGACCTTAAACATTTCTGCACCGCTGCCGGCCGCCGCAATATTTACCCCGTTCAGCAGCAGCTCGCCGTTAGCGTCCACCGAGTTATTCAGGTAGGTTGAGGGGCCGTTAATGGTGACAGTTCCGCCGGTGTAGGTCTGGGAGCCGTTCGAGTCGATACCATCCCCCTCAACGTTCACCGTGACCTGTCCACCGCTGATATTAATAGCGGCGTCAATGACTTCGGTGGTATCCCGTGCCCCTCCCACGCTGCCGCTGGGTTCCTGCTGGGGCTGACCGTCGGGTGTGGGGTCGGTGGTTTCCTCGGCTTCTTGCCCGTCGGGCAGGGGGTCTTTGAGGGAGGCGTTAATGCCGTCGTCTATGCTGTTGACGGATACTGCGCCGCCGAAAATATTAATGTACTGGCCCTCCACACCTTCTCGGGCCTTTTCAATATTGAGCGTGCCGTCGGCTATTTCAACGGTGCGGATGGCTTTAAGCCCGTCATCGCCTGCAGTAACCGTCACGGTGCCGCCGGTAATACGAGCCCACCCGTACCCTTCCTCTTTGGAGTTGGTGGCTTTAATGGCGTCTTTCTGGGAGTTGACGGATACCTCACCACCCAGAATATCTACATAGTTTTTGCCTTTAATCCCGGTTTTTACGGAGTTCACGTTCAGAGTTCCGTTGGAGATCACCAGTCCGCCGGTGCTATGCACCCCTTCTTCATGGTTTCCGTTCACCGTCAAAGTGCCTTCCCCGGCGAGGGTCAGGTTCGCGGTGGAGTAGATCGCTGCGTCCGGTTTTTTCTTACCAGTTACTGTGTACTGCTCTCCATCACTGACCGTATTGGTGGTGCCAGCCATCGTATATACGATTGTCGTGCCGCCTCCGGTGGCGGTAATAGCCGGTCCCGTGGAGTTAGTAATAGTCACATTATCTAAGATGAGCCGCACTGTCTCAGGTTCGGCGGTATTAATGCGTACCTGCCCGGTGTAGTCGCCGCTTAGATGATAGTTCCCGGCTTTGGTAATAACTAGGGCACCATCCTCAACACTCACCCCGTCAGCGGAGGGTTCATTCGCAAGGTCAAGGCGGACTTCAGATCCAGTATCCCAGGTGAGACTACCGTGGGTGTGGTGGGTTTCAGCATTAATTTTTTCGCCGGTTTTCACATTCGAACTATATTTGCCCGAGGGGGCTTTTGCCTGTTGAGCGGGGGCGGCATTGGTTGGGCCTAGGGAGTCTTTCGGGGCGGCACCGGATTCATTATTACTACCTGAGCATCCAGCCAGTCCCAAACCCACAATAAGGGGTAGAGAGGCTGCCACGTTTAAAGGGGATTTCTTCACTATGCGTCTTCTTCCTGCCTGCGTATATCGGTGTTTGTATACGCATGTCATAACGGTAACGGGTAATGTTTGGCTCCCCATGTACCCTTACCGGTGGTTGGTGTTATTGGCGGTTACTTGCATGTTATATGCGCGCTGCACCCTAGAAGCCCCCTGGGTGAGGGGGCTCCGTCGAATACGCGCCATGAGTTAGGTGGCGGTAAGCCACGCACTCTACCCTACCATTAGGTGGGCTTAATGGGTGGCGCCTGACCCCGCGGCATAACATTCACTGTGAGGCTGAAAAGGGTACGGCACCTGCTGCGCTCATTGTGTGAGGCATTGGGCCTCATCACGTTCTGCGCGGCAGGTGCCGTCTCGTACCGGCAATTTAATGTGTTCGTTCTTGTGCCGGTTTTAGTTCAGTGTCGGTTGTGGTTGGTTATTCTCCCTTCTATACGGTGACGCGGGTTGCCTAGACGGCAACTTTAGCTGGCACCAGGTTCATCCACCGCTCAATAATGCGGTGCCACTTATTGGAGGGCAGCTGGGGGTTGAGCGCCGCCAGACCGGTACCAAACTTGGAGATCTTGACGGGCCGGATGCCCGCACGCCACAGGTGCTTGTCTGCAACTGAGGGGGCCGTGCCGGATTTCGTCTCAATAATGACGGTGCCAGGAATCGTGTACTCAACCCCCACCTTATGACCGTGGTAGTTCTCCCGGGTTACCCCCGCGTAGAGCGCATGATCCGACAGGGGCGTCCACGTGAGGTTACGGTCAATGGTCAGGCGGGAATCCACCGGGTTCTGCTCCGAGGCGGGCAGGTAAATGGTGGTGCGTCGATACCCGGTGCTAATGACCGGTTCGAACTCAATGGCCGGGGTGTCAAGAATCCCGTAGAGTGCCTCGTTGACGTACTGTCGGCCCTCTTCAGTGAGCTTGTCACGGTCATCGATGGAGTAGGGGATGCGCTCCTTCACGGTCATGGCACGCGCCCCTTCGGTCTTGACCTCCAGGAAGCATGTGTTGGTGTCGAGGTAGCTGCGGGTGCGCACCTTGAACCGGTCGGGGCGGTCGGTGGCGGCCGCGTAGTAGCTGACCAAGTTGGGGGTATCAAAGTAGACGGAGTCGTAGGCGAATTCACGCTGCCCCTCAATTTCGAGTACGGATGCCTCGGCTGGCAGCTCTGCCAGTACCGATGCCGCGTAGTCTGCGTCTACGATGTACTTACGGTCCATGCGGGTCTGCATGGCAGCCTTGTTGTTAAGATCGTTCAGGGTAATGCTCTGCCAGTAGCTGGGAATAATTTCCATGATGCTGTTCCTTTCGGGCACCGCCCGGTGACTGTGCGGAAGCCGTGCCGGGTCGGTATTGTCGGTTAGAGCTACGAAAGTAGCAGGATATGCGCGAATCCTTTAGATATTGCGGGACGCCCCATGCAGGTGGTAGCCGTAGCTTTGCTGCGAGGAGGCATACCCTTGGGTCTGGTTGTCATAGCCCTGAGTGGCGCCGGCACCCTGCTGTGCTGGGGTATTCTGCGCCTTGGCAGTTACCGCATAGTCGGGGGTGTTTCCCTGTTCTGCAGTGGTATCTTCTGCCGGTGGGTCAGGGTTGTAACTAACCTCTGCCCTGGTAGTGTCGTTGACCATGTCGAGCTCCGATACTTTCGCACTGAGCACTTCGTAGGAGAGCTTCTGGTTCAAGTATGTTTTGAGTTCTTCAGGGTCACTAATGGCACGATCGACGGTAATGATCTGGGTCTTCTGCTTATTGTCGAAGAAGGGCAGATCGACGACGGCCATGATAATAACGAGCATCGCCATGAGGGCGTATGCCATATATTCGGGATCCAGCCTGACACCTGCAATGAGGCCCAATGCCAATGAGACAAAGTAGTAGGCGACTTCGCGTTGTGCCAGTGCTGTGGAACGCAGGCGGATAATGGATAGCACACCGAATAGCCCAAGCCCCATTCCTGCACTCGTGCCGGAGGCGAATGAGAGTGCTTCTGTGACCACAAAAACGCCGAAGTTAATGATGGTGTATGAGACCACTAGTTCGCGGCGGCTGTGGCGGACGAGGTAGATGGTGCACAGAGCGGCAATTGCTATAAGGTCCGCGATTACCATACTCACTAGGTGCATAGGATTCTCCGTCTGTAGTGTAGTGATTCGGATATTTATAGATTCGCGCTTAATCCTGTGTTGTAGCTGTGTCCTACTTAGATCGCAGGTATGTCTTCCAACGGCGCTGGTCTTATCCTGTATTTCCTCTTTTCTGTTGGCGGTTCATGTGCTGTGTTCCCACATTTTTCATGTGGGTTTTTGAGCGGTAACTTTCAGTGGAATACATCTGTTACCTTTCCCCTCATTTTATCAATCTAAGGCTTAGGTTTTAACGCACCTTCACGTTCTGTGGCTTAAATTCAACCTATACAGATAGAGTGGTCTTGACATTTATGTGCATAAAAATCACACCCATATAACGCCTCTTGCGAACGAAATTGTTTATAGTGTGATCTGTTTTATTGTTTTCTGTGGGAGCATACCCACAAATCCAAAATCCCCCTTTGCATTCCGTGCAAAGGGGGATTTAAGTGAATATTTACGCAACGCGGCAGTATAAAGTACCGACCGGGCGATATTTTATGATTTACGCCGAATATTGAAGAAGATGATGAGCCCAGCGAGTACCACACCGCCACCGATCAGCCCGTAGCCGAGCCACGGCATCATATTTCCATTCGAGTTATTCGAAGATGCACTGGTCACTGCGGTGGGACTGGCGCTGCTGCTGATCGGGCTTAGCGGCTTTTCATCCGCCTCTGTGGTGGCGCTGCTAGCAGAGGCGTGGGTTTCTTCTTCCTTAGCTGCCGGGCTGCTTTCTTCCTTAGCTGGAGTCTCGGTCTTAGCGCCTTTAGATGGGTCTTCCTTGGGGCTTTCAGACTTGTGCGCATCGGCTGAGGCTGACTCCGACGGCTTAGCATTGCCGGTGCCGCCGTTTTTGTCTACCACGGTCACAGAAGCGGCTATACCGCCGCGCTTATTATCGTTGGGGTTCAAAGATCCGGTGAGCACGTTAATGGTGGCGGTCGAGCCGGCGGTGTAACGATCCTGCCAGGGAATAGAGCCGCTCACCTTACCGTCGGCGTCAGCTTCGAACTGCAAGTAGTCCGATGAGCCCACAGGCCCACCATTGAGACGCACAGCAAGTACTGAGGGGGTGCCGTCGGTGGCAAAGAAGTTAACGCCCGAAAATTCCAGAGGCTCACCCTCAGTCCAGGTTGAAGGGAAGGTAAGGGTGGCGCCGTCAGTATATTCCTTAACAATAGGCGTTGCAGATGGTTCTGGCGCTGCATAAGCGGCCGGTGCCAAAACCGAGCTGCTTAGTAGACTGCACCCAAGAGCGAGCACAGCGCCGGAAGTAGCGATTTTTTTACGGAATGTCATATCACCAGTCTATCGAAAATGATGTGTACCGTGTGGATAGTATTACCGTATTATTAAAACTCCCTCGTGTAATAATTCACTTTTTGACTGAATTCACCCTGCACTATCAACCTTTAGATCCTCAGTATTTCAATCAAGATGCCTTAAAAGGCTACATCTTGACTACACACTATAAAAGGCATAAAACATAAAAATACACATATCCCCTACAATACTAAGGGTATAGTGTTTATCTATTCATACATTATTATTTTATTGCAGGTTTATGATACGTTCAGCACATCGTCAAGAAATTTTACACTCGGCGTGGCGTATTCTTCTATGAACACTATACCCACGCATAATGCACCGTACTTTTGTACTTCAGAGCACCCTGCACCTCTTGCCGGAGAGCTTCTGCAAGTCTTCCTTCATAGCCTACCCCTCCCGCAAGCTGACAGTGTCCCCCCCCCTACACACAAGTGCAGGCCTCTGCCCCGCTATGCTGCGGTATGCGAGAGGCCTGCACTATTGTTAGTGTCGGTTGGAATACTCCACGGCAGCGCGCATTAAATAACGCGCGCCAGCCAAGGTCTAGGGAGCTAAGGCTTAGGAACTCTGCTTGCGACGGCGCATCACCACAATTGCGGCAACACCAGCGCCCACAGCAGCCAGGCCCAAGCCCGCGATGGTAACAACACCGGCCGCACCTGTGCTTGCCAGCCGCCCGGAGATACCGCCGCCATTATTGCTGTCGCTGGCGGCTACCCCACCATTAGAATCCACGCGGGAGGCGCTGTTCTCGTAGTCAGCTTCTTCCTCGCAGCCTTTCCCATCATGGTCGGCGTCAAACTTCTCCTGGAAGTCTGGGTGGCCCTTGTAGATGGGAGCTAGACCGGCGTCTTGCACGTCCTTGCAGTTCCTAAAACGCGGGGTTGGTGATGCATCTGCACCGGCATCCACCGACGCCTCAGCAGAAGCCGAAGAGGTTTCGCTGGAGGTCGCCGAGGGCTGCTGCGAAGGGGTGGTCTCGCTCGGGGTTGCCGAGGGCGATTCAGCCGGTGATTCAGAGGGTGATTCAGATGGGGCAGCAACGGGTGAGCTCGCGCTGGGAGCAGGAGCTGAAGGAGACTCCGAAGGCACGCTGCTGGGTTTCTCCGAAGGTGAAGGTGTCTCAGAAGGGGTGTCCTTCGGTACAGACGAATCAGACGGGGCGGAGGAATCGTCCACTACGGTCACCGTAGCCGCCACGCCGCCGCGCTGCCGGTCTTTCTTATTCAACGAGCCGGTGAGCACATTAATTTCGACGCTTTCCCCAGCCTTAAGGTTCTCCTGCCAAGGGATAGATCCGGAAATATTGCCGTCCGCATCCGCTTTAACCTCTAGGTAGCGGGCGCCGCTGACGGGGCCGCCGTTGATTTTAATCGCCAGACTAGAAGGGGAACCATCAGTTGCTTTGAAACCGGTACCTGTAAAGTGCAGGGGTTGACCTACGGTCCAGGTGCCCGGAAACTGCAGGCTCGCCCCATCTTCGTAAACGTGAGCGGCTGCGGCTGGAACCGAACCAGGTGCTGCAAAAGCAGCGGGAACAGTTGCACCAACCATGCCACACCCCAGTGCGGCAACGATGCTGAATGTAGTAAATTTAGTGCGAATACTCATGACTTAATTTTATCTGTACGCACAGTATTAAATGCAGTTATTGCACGCAGAAAGCTATGGTGTTCGTCAATATGGTTAACCTTCCTTAGACGTAAGACCCACTCTTAAATTAGTCGCGCTATATCCCTGAGCTGGCGGGTTTTGAGGAACATATTACCGGTATAAGACATGGCCTCTGTGGCGGGCGGTTCATTGCATAAGTGCGCTAAATTGATCCGCAATACACTCTTGCATTCTTATAGGTACGTTCTTGAATATGTAGAGAATAATTCACCCACAGCGGGTTATACGCGAGAGCGGCATCACTCTTTACGCATTTTGCGCACGGCCAGGAATATTGCTCCACCAATTCCGCCCACAATCAGCACATAACCGGCAGCCAGCAAAACCCCGTTTTTACCGGGGTCCGCAAGATCTGCCGGGCTAAACCCCTGCCCGGAAGAACCCTGCTCACCCGAGGCCTCCGTAGAGGCAGAAGAATCCCCAGCCGCAGCGCCCGTGGTAATCGTCACAGGCTCGTTGCCGAAGTCTGCGGGCTTATCGCACCCCACACCGTCATGGTCAGCGTCAAAACCCTCCTGAAAATCCGGGTGGTCCTTATGAATAGGGGCCAGCCCGGCGTCCTTCACCTCTTTACAGTTATGAAAACGCTTATTCCCGCTGGCAGAGGCTGAGGCTGACGCACTGGGGCTGGACTCACTGGCACTGGCCGAAACCTTATCGGAAGGACCATCCGGTTCGGAGGAATCTATAGCGCTGCCAGAGGCCCCGTTACTATCCTGCTGCCCGCCCTGTGCCGAGGCTGACGGGTCGCTGCCGCCGCCGCTTTGGGCACCGCCAGCATTATTATTATTGCCGCCGGAGTTATTGTCGCCGCCGCTGCCGCCCTGGTTCTTATTGTCACCAGAGCCGCCGTTACCGTCCTTATTATTCTTATCCCCAGAAGTGCTGCCGCCGTCAGAGCCCCCACCGTTCTTATTCTCACCAGACTTATCTTTCTCCGCCGGTTTCTGGGCTGCACCGGTGGTGGTCTTCGGCTGCGGGGCAGGGTTCTGCCGCGCCGGGGCGGCCACAACCCGCACATCAACCTCACTGCCCTCATAGAAACCACCACGAGTCAACGCGAAAGTCTCAAACTCAATGCTCTGCCCAGCCTGTAAACTATTCGACCACGGGATAGAAGTAGTGAATTTTCCATTAGCATCCGGACGCACCTCGTGGTAAATTTCGCCCTCATCGCCACGCAATACAACAGTCACCGACCGGCCGCTTCTGGTTCTAAACCCCTGCCCGGTAACAGTTAGCGGTTGCCCCGCCGTCCAGGTGGTGGGGAAATTAACGGTTGCTCCAGCTCTAAAATAACTAGTGGCCGTAGGGGCAGCCACCGGCACGGCCGAGGCAATAGGAGCGGATGTGCCTACCATGCCGCCCGCAAGCGCGGCTATGATACCGAAAGTGGCAATCTTGGTGCGAATTGTCATGCCTTATATTCTATCGGCGAAGCAATAATATTACATGGCCTGCGATTATGGTGTGGGTCAAATAGCGGCGATAGGACACGCACTATTTTGCGCTGATTTACGCCCCCATTAGGGGAAATACTCTAACCCGGTGTTCGGTGCACCTTGCGTATTTCTTTATTATTCTTCTCCTGTGTGCGTGGCGGTGCCTTGGGCCACGGCACTCACAGCTGCAACCGGTCAAGCAGCTGGCCCAGCGCATCCCCCACATTGGTGCGCCACAGATAGGTGGCGCGCGCATCCGCCCGGCCCGGTCCACCGTTCAACACGGCAACCGGCTTATTGGCCCTGAGCGTATCCAACACAATCTTATAACTGCTCATCACCGCCACCGACGAGCCAACCACCAGCAGAGCAGTCGAATCAGCCAGCATGTGCCGCAGCCGCTCCTTCCGCTCGGTGGGCACAGATTCACCGAAGTACACCACATCCGGTTTAAGGCGCTGGGAGCCGCACGCAATGCACCCGATCATCACAAAATCACGGATGAAATCGTTATCCAACTCAACATCACCATCAGGGTTAACCCGCAAATCAGTGCCCGCAAGACGCGCCAAATAGCCGGGGTTTGCGGCATCCAAACGAATATCCAGGCTCGCCCGCCCCTCACGATGCCCGCAGGTGAGGCATATGATCGTTGAAAGATCCCCGTGCAGGGCCAGCACGTTTCTGCTCCCCGCCTGGGCATGAAGCCCATCAACGTTCTGGGTGATCACCCCAGAAACAGCACCGTGCTGCTCAAGCTCAACCAGCGCATAGTGGGCACGGTTAGGTTTGGCCTCCTTCATGCGCCGCCACCCCACATAGGAACGCGCCCAGTAGCGCTGGCGGGCAGCGTCATCATACCGGAATTCCTGGTAGGTCATGGGGCGGTGCTCACGCAGGGAACCGGCGGGGCCACGGTAATCAGGGATACCAGATTCGGTACTAACCCCCGCCCCGGTGAGCACAAGCACCCGGCCTGCACGAAGCATACCAGCCACCCCTTCGAGGGCAACCTCAGGCTGGTGCGGCTGGGCGGTCTCGGCAACAACACGCTGGATAGAACGGATCGCGGCACGGTGCACGGCGGCAATCTCGTGATTATCGAATCCGGTCGTGTCAGTCCATTTATCCATTGCGTCCCAGTGTGCCGTCGTTCAAGAATGTACTGCACCCATTGTAGGATGCGCCCGCCATGACCGTGCACACTGCGGGTATCCGTACCGGGAATGACCGTGCGGCGGCTGGGACCGCGCACTGCTCACCCGCGCACGAAAAGAATTTCTGGGGGTAAACCTCAACTAACAGCTTAAAGATAGGGTATCCATACTGTTGTACACCACAGTCCCGAATCGTCTTTTCGGGCATTTTACCCTACGCGGTGCCTATAGAATTTTAGGTATGACAACTCATCACAAATTCGCAACTATTGGCGCCGTCGCCACGCTCAGCCTCAGCCTCGTAGGCGCGACCGCCGTCCCCGCCGCATTCGCGGCACCCGCAACCAACACCGCCGCCGTAGCGCCCGCAGCAAACGCAAGCCACACCTACGACGACGGGGCAACCATCACCTTCCCCAGCTCCTGGACCGTGGGGCAGGGTCTAAGCTTCACCGGCACCGGGTTTAAAGCCAAAGACGGCTCACCCTCGGTACTCGCCCTCAAAATTGATGGCGGTGGCGTAAGCGGACAGCCCTACCTGCGTGTTGAGGCCGACGCAAACGGCAACGTGGCGGGCACCATCCCCTGGCAGGAAGGGTTCAAACCCGGGCAGACCGTGACCCTCACGGTGCTCACCGGGTCACTCAATAAGCAGGATCCCCGCCGCGGCGGCGACGCTGCAACCGTAACAATCCAGGCGGCAGCAGCACCGAGCGCATCCCCCACCGATACAGCTGCTGCTTCCGCTGCGCCCACACCGACCGAAGCAGCCCCCAGCCCCTCAGCCTCTGCCGAGCAGAGCGCCACCGAGGCACCTGCCGCTTCTTCGAGCGCCTCCGCAGCGGTGACGGGCAAGCCGCAGCCTCCGGTGCAGCCTTCCGCTGCCCCCAGCCAGAGCGAGCAGGCAGCAGATAATTCGGCGCAGGACTCTTCCTCCGCTGAACATAATGTGCCCAACGCATCCGCAAACGCGGAGCACCTGGCCGCCGCCGCTCAGGGCTCGGCCGTAGCTGGGGAAATCCCCAAGAACTGCACCGAAGCATCGGCGCGCGGGCTCAGCAATATTGATGCGAACAGCCCGCATTACGGTGAGCACCTTGACCGTGACAAGGACGGGGTGGGGTGTGAGACTAAAGCACCCGGCACCTCCGGCAGCGCCAGCACCACCGGAGGCAAGCAGGCAGCAGCCGCTGACACCTCCACCAATGACAAACCTGATAACTGCACCGAGGCCCGCGCCCGCGGCCTGAACAATATTAAGGCAGGCAGCGAACACTACAGCGGCCACCTTGACCGCGACAAAGACGGGGTAGCGTGCGAGTCCAGGGTATCCGGCAGCTACTCGGGTGGCTCCGCATCGCGCGTCTCTTCCTCCGGGACTGTCGCCTCAACCGGCAGCACGGGCAGCTACTCGGCGGCTTCAACCACTCGCGGCAGGCTGGCAAGCACCGGCGCTTCGGGTGCGCTAACCATTGCCGGGGTTGGCCTATTCACCCTCGTAGCGGGTACCGCCGTCGTACTGGTGGCACGCCGCCGCAAGCAGGCATAACACCTTTCATCTACTAACAAGAATGCGCGCCGTACCGGGAAGTACCCCGGTGCGGCGCGCATTGTCTGTACCAGCTGCACTACTCGTTACCGCTCGGCGGTCACCGTCAGGCCGTTCATTTTTCTCGCCCGCGTCTGCGAAGTCTGCATAACACATAGCGATCCGCTTGCCCATGCGTCTAGTGTATGCCGGGGTTGCCCCCAGTTAGGGACGGGCAACCTACTCCCCTACCCGGGCTCTCTTGGTCCTAAGCTCCTGTATACAAGACTACTATTAATGATAGTATTATTAGCGACAGCAATAGTGAAAGGAAGCATCATGGCAACCCCAACTATCGACGCTATGATCCTGGGGGCTCTGCATGAGCACCCGATGAGCGCCTACGAAATGAACAAAATGATGGATCAGCGCGGAGTGCGCGGTTGGGCGCGCATCAGCTCACCCTCCGTATACCGCAACCTGGTACAGCTCTACAAGCAGGGATATGTGGAGAGCACCACCGTCAAAGACAGTGCTATGCCTGAGCGCACGGTATACTCCATTACTCTCGAAGGCAAGGAACGTCTTCATGAGCTTCTCTACGATATTGCCTCCAGCCCGGCGCGCGTAGACTTCAACTTCGTCTCCGTCATCGCGAATATCCGCATGGTGGATGAGAAGATGGGGCATGAACTATTGCAGTCTATTGCCGATACCTACAGCGAGTGGGCAGATCGGCTGGCACAGGCTGCTGCGTCCGCCAAAGACCAGATAGAAGCTAAGGCAACCTTAGAACTGTGTTCCGACACCTACCGACTCATTGCGGACTGGGCACGCAAATTCGAGAAGGATTTCTATCAGAATCGCAAGAAGTAAGGGACTAGGAACCGACGGCCTAGTGGACTGCCCTGCATATTTTGAATTTGCCATATTTTGGATTTGCACAGGGCAGCCCACTAGATGCTACATACAAGTTCCGTCTTATTCTTTATAACTCTAAGAGTGCACCCAAGGCTTCCCAGCCAACACCCCTAACTCCGTCTGGTTTTAGGGCCTATTTTTTATCCTACTACTATCATTAATAGTAGTATCTAATACACTAGTTAAGACAAGAGGCTTCGCCATGTCACACTCTCCAGATTCCACAGGTTCTCTTCGCAACAACTTGGATTCTTCCCGACCGTCCTGGGCCATTCTCACCGGCCTCATGCTCAGTCTTTTCACTGCTGCATTGGATGCAACTGCCGTTAGCACCGCTTTACCTGTGATCGCAGCAGATTTTCACAGTATTAATCAATATTCGTGGCCGCTCACAGCATATTTAGTGTCCTCCACCGTCATGATCCTGCTGTGCGGAGGTATCGCTCTCAAAATAGGGCATAAACAGACATTTGTGAGTGGAATCGCACTGTTTACACTTAGCTCCATATTTTGTGCCACAGCACCCACACTTGAATCTTTAAGCGCCTGGAGGTTTTTCGAAGGCCTCGGCGGAGGACTTCTTGAAGCAGGCGTTTTCATCACGGTTGCCGATTTATTTGAGCCGCGAGAACGCGGGAAATGGATGGGACTGGTAACGTCAATGTATGGGCTCGCCAGCATCGTTGGTCCTGTTCTAGGCGGGGCGCTCACTCACACTCTAGGGTGGCGTTGGATATTTCTCATCAACCTGCCGATTGGGTTCATAGCCCTCATAACCGTTATACGTTTCTTACCACGGTATGCTGTTCCCGCCGCCTTACATACTTTCGACAGTTATGGCGCACTCTTTGCAACGCTCGGTATTATTCCGTTAACCCTTGCATTTAGCCTGGTACCTGAAGTATTTCAGTGGTCTTCATGGCAATTCATCGTACTGATTCTTGGAGCATGCGGGGCAATCAGTGTACTAGTTTTTCTAGAGACCAAACATCCTAATCCGCTGGTTCCGGTAAAAATCCTGCGCACGCCGCAGGTATCTTCCGGTATTTCTCTAGGTTTCTTCTCTCAATACATGATGTATGCCGCTATTATTTTTATTCCTCTCTATATGAATAAGGTCTTAGGAACAGATAGTATGCTCTCGGGACTCATGCTGGTTCCTATGATTCTCGCTCTTATTCTAGGAAGTGCCGTTGCTGGAGTGACCTTCTCGAAGACAGGACACCTACGCAAAATTTCTATGCTCTCCTGCATCGTCATAGCCACCGCTCTTATATACCTATCTTTTCTCAATACGGACTGGCCATTTCTACTGTTTGTCTCAGCAACAATCACCCTTGGCTTTGGTATTGGGATGGGTATGCCCCTCTCAAACCTTGCCGTGCAGACCGGTTCCAAGGCATCTGAAGTAGGGAGGGCAACTTCGTTCAACCTTTTCTTCCGCGCGCTTGGCGGAACAGTATCGGCTGCATCAGCAAGTTCCATTCTTGCCGTCGTTGGGGTGGAACATAGTATGCCCCTGTGGGCACACGGTCTAGGGCTCACCGCTATTATGCTCATCTTGTGCGTTTCAATGCCGCGATATATCGGGCACGAAGCCACAGGAAAAGACTAGACGCAATTCTGATAGAACTGCGGCGGCGCATTGATCAGAGAGGAATTAGGGGCCAGTAATATACCCCGGACGTTATTCCGAGCGCATAAAGAAATAAATAGCGTTCTGGCTCTGGAGAGACTATATCCATGAAGAAAGTTGCAGCGGGAGCGTAGTTTACGCTCCCGCTGCAACTTAGCATTCTGTTTCGCGCCGTGATGATTTAGTCGTCACGCTTGGAGGTCACTGACAGACCGTCCATTGCAACATCCGGGTTCACATCCACCTCTACAGTGTCGCCATCGTGGATAGCGCCCGAGAGGATGCCCTTCGCCAGACGGTCGCCGATCTCGCGCTGTACCAGGCGGCGCAGCGGGCGGGCACCGAAGGCCGGATCGTACCCTGCCAAGCCCAGCCACTCCAGGGCGGCGGGGGTAACATCCAGGGTCAGGCGGCGGTCAGTCAGACGCTTGCCCATGCCCTGAATCTGCAGGTTCACAATCTGCCCCAGATGCTCGGAAGAGAGCGGCTCGAACATGATGATGTCGTCCAGACGGTTCAGGAACTCAGGACGGAACGCCTGGTGAACCACCTGCATCGCCTTCTCGCTGCGCTCCTCAAACGGCATCTCCTGATCGACCAGGTACTGCGAGCCCAGGTTCGAGGTCAGAATCAGAATCACGTTGCGGAAGTCCACGGTGCGACCTTGACCATCGGTCAGACGACCGTCATCAAGCACCTGCAGCAGGATATCGAAGACCTCGGGGTGGGCCTTCTCAACCTCGTCCAGCAGCACCACGGAGTAGGGGCGACGGCGCACGGCCTCGGTCAGCTGACCGCCCTCTTCGTGACCCACGTATCCGGGAGGGGCACCCACCAGACGGGATACGCTGTGCTTCTCGCCGTACTCACTCATGTCGATACGCACCAGGGCGTGCTCGTCATCAAACTGGAACTCCGCCAGAGCCTTCGCAAGCTCGGTCTTACCCACGCCGGTCGGCCCCAAGAACAGGAAGGAACCAATCGGGCGGTTCGGGTCGGAAATTCCGGCGCGGGCGCGGCGAACCGCATCCGCCACAGCAACCACGGCGGCTTCCTGACCGATCAGGCGTTCACCGATGCGTTTCTCCATCTCCAGCAGCTTCTCGGATTCGCCCTGAAGCATGCGCCCGGCAGGAATGCCCGTCCAGGAAGAGATAACCTCGGCAATGTCGTCAGCCGTGACCTCTTCAGAGACCATAGCCTCGCCATGAGCCTCAGTTTCAGCGCGCTGAGCTTCCTCCAGCTCCTTCTCCTTGGCGGGAATTTCGCCGTAGAGCAGGCGGGATGCATCCGCCAGGTTACCCTCACGCTGTGCTACCTCGGCACGCGAACGCAGCTCGTCGATTTCACTCTTGAGATCGCCCACGCGGTTCAGACCGGCCTTTTCGGCTTCCCAGCGGGCGTTGAGCGCATCCAGCTGTTCTTTCTTGTCAGCCATGTCTTTACGCAGCGCCGCCAAGCGTTCCTTCGACGCCGGGTCGGTCTCGTTCTTGAGGGCCAGTTCTTCCATGGTCAGACGGTCTACGGCGCGGCGCAGCTGGTCGATTTCCTCGGGGGCCGAGTCGATCTCCATGCGCAGGCGCGATGCGGCCTCATCCACCAGGTCGATCGCCTTATCGGGCAGCTGACGTGAGGGAA
>ERZ773049.380-NODE-380-length-28137-cov-5.142618_pt1 | contig 28137 bp, 24 predicted proteins | sample MGYA00580633_ERZ773049 | MGnify/ENA primary metagenome ERZ773049 (study PRJEB29015, sample SAMEA2737991) | human oral metagenome | biome: human oral; feature: human-associated habitat; material: dental | place: China | collected 2066 ...
GCTTTTTGTTTGCCCGCCGTTTATCAGCATACATTTTAGGACACCACCAATAACCGCAATACTGTAGGTTGGGGTACGCGCTGCGCGCACCCCAACAACGGGAGCAGACACAGTTTGGTGAGCAATGGCCTTCGTTATAGAGCGTGTTGCCAATTCGCTGTAAATATTGCTGCTCCATGAGCTAATACAAATTTATGTTAAAATGCTAATGCCATCCCAAATGGCATTTTTGTTATCCATTCTTATGGATAATTTTCTTTCCGTCTCATACTCAGGAGAGCCCCATGAGCGAAAATACAGAAATCCAACCGTTTAGCGCTAACGATGCCTTTTTCCAAAAAATAAAGTTCCAGTTTACATTGTCGCGATACTCGCCTTTTATCGTCTATGCCTTGCTCTTTATCATTGGATTCGTCGCTGCTTCGTCAAGAGACAATCCATTATTGAATGGCATTTTGTTGGCACTTATCATCGGCACCATTGCCAATATTCTGCTGGAGAAAGTAATTTATACGCCGTACCGCATTATTCAATTCAACAACTGTCTGAAAGAAATGAATCATGATATGGCGGTGTTGGATTTCCAGCCCACACAAAGCCACCAAACTCGCAAACCCGCGCCTGCACTCATTGCCGTTGACCGTAATGCGCGTAAATTGTATGTGCAAAATTATGAGACCGCTTATCGCCGCCTGATTCTTGAACCGTCACAAATTATTGGCGCCAAAGTTGAAAGAGAAACCGAGATGAATACGACGACCAAACACGGCGGCCGCATTTCCATTTTTTCCCGTATTGGTCTTGGATATACCTTTGGCGGCAAATCCCGCTCTCGCACAACAGTAACGGAATATGCATTTTTAGAAATCCATTTTGAATTAAGCAAGGATACGGCCCCAGTATGGGTAACTATTCCTTTTGATACAGATAGACGCGCCGCTGATTCTATGCTGGTCGCAATTGAGCAAATCCGCGGGAATTTATAAAGATACACCGAAGCTTAGAAAAATCGCGCAGCCAAAGGGCTCGCGATTGTACGGCGCGAGTTTCTCTAGAAAAATAGCTGTGCCGTTTTCTAGGGAAACCCAAAGTAGTGAAAACCCGCGTAGCGACGGTGTTCACAACAAATTGTCAACGTGTAAGCCAACCACCACATCACCTCCCGCCATCCTTCCTCAATTTACATACACCATAGTCGCTACCCTGTATGTAAATCGCCCCGCCTAGCAAAACCACCACCATGATTCATAACGTCCTCATCTTCGACATCGAAACCGTCGCCGACGTTGCCGCTTACCGCCTGCTCAACCACCCGCCGCAAGAGCTGGACGACGACACCATCTACCGCATGATGAGCAGCGAGCGCCTTGCCGAGACCGGCAGCACCTTCATGCGCCACCACCTGCACAAAATCGTCGCCATATCCGTTGCGATGAAAACCGCGCAGGGGCTGAAAATCTGGTCGCTCGGTGATGAGGCGAGCAGCGAATACGAAATCGTGCAACGCTTCTTTCAGGGCATCGAAAAATACGCGCCGACGCTAGTGAGCTGGAATGGCGGCGGTTTTGACCTGCCCGTTCTGCACTACCGCGCCCTCTTTCACGGCATCCCCGCGCAGCGCTACTTTGAAGTGGGCGACCACGACAACACCTACCGCTTCAACAACTACCAGAACCGCTACCACTGGCGCCATATCGACCTGATGGACGTCCTCTCCGGCTACCAGGCGCGCACCGTCGCCAGCCTCGACGATGTCGCCAAACTCTGCGGCTTCCCCGGCAAACTGGCGATGGACGGCAGCGTGGTGCAGGAGCGCTACACGAGCGGCGACATCAAGGGCATCCGCGACTACTGCGAAACCGACGTGCTGAATACCTACCTCGTTTACCTGCGCTTCGAGCTGATGCGCGGCAACCTCACCGCGGCGGAATATCAGGAAAGCCTTGAAGAAGCACAAAACTTTCTGCAAGACCAGGAAAGCGAACACTGGCAGGAATTTTTGCAGGCCTGGGCGGAACGCGGCGCATGAGTGCGGAGGACGCCATCTACCGCGTGCAGTTCAAAACCGAACAGCACTACTACGACCTCTACGTCCGCCACGTCTTCCCCGCCGACATGGCGGGCTTCATCTGCCTGGAAGGCTTCCTTTTCCACGAAGAAACGCAGGTGCTGATTGACCCGCGCGTCGAGCGCCTCACCGCCGAATTTGGCGACGTCAGCACCGCCTTCGTCCCCTACCATCAAATCATCCGCATCGACAAGGTGCAACGCCAGGGCGAAAGCCGCATCCACAGCGCCAGCAGCGGCAATCCCAAAATCAAACCGTTTCCGCCCGCGTTGTAAAAAAAGAAGGCCTTGTGCCTTCTTTTTGTTTGCCGCAGGTGCTGTTGGAACCTGTTTATAGCAATCCACCGAAAGTTTCAGACAAGGCGCGTCGCTGAAGACAGATAGTGTCAGACCGCGCGACGGCGCGGGGTGATGTTTACGCTGGCTTTGCGCGCCAGCATGGTGCGGGCGTGGTCGCGGCTGGTGTCGCTCGCGGCGCTGCCGAGCATCCGCGCGATTTCGGTGATGCGCGCTTCGTCGTCCAGCGCGGTCACGCGGGTTTGGGTGGCGTGGTTGTCGCTGTGTTTTTCGATGCGGTAGTGCGCGTCGGCGTAGGCGGCGACTTGCGGCAGGTGGGTGATGCACAGTACTTGCCGGTTTTGGCCGAGGGTGTGCAGCAGGCGGCCAACGGTGTCGGCGATTTCGCCGCCGATGCCGGTGTCGATTTCGTCGAAGATGATGGTCGGCGGTGGCGTCGGGGTTTCGTCGAGGCAGGCGACTTCGATGGCGAGGCTGACGCGCGAGAGTTCGCCGCCGGAGGCGACTTTGGCGAGCGGTTGCAGGGTTTGACCGGGGTTGGCGCAGAGGGTGTAGGTGATGTCGTCGTTGCCGTGCGCGGCGGGGCGGGCAGCGGGCTGGACGTCAATGGCGAAGGTGGCTTTTTCCATGCCGAGTTGGTGTATCCATTGTTCGACATCGCGCGCGAGTGCCGGGGCGGCCTTTTGTCGCGCGGTGCTCAAGGCGGCGGCTTTGGTGTGGTAGTCGGCCTCTGCTGCCCGGCAGGCGGCCTCTAACGCGCTGCCGCTCTGGTTTTTTTGCGAGAGCGCTTCGTGTTCGGCGGCCAGGGTTTGCCAGTGCGCGGGCAGTTGGCCGGGGTCGATGTGGTGTTTGCGGGCAAGGGCGTGCAGCGCGCTCATCCGCGCTTCGGTCTCGGCAAGGGCTTCGGGATCGTGTTCGATTTTGCCCAGTTGTTTGGCGAGGCTGTCGCTCGCCTCACTCAGGTACACGGCGCTTTGTTCGAGCAGTTCGGCGGTTTCGCGGTAGTTGTCGTGGATGGCAGCGAGGTGTTCGGCTTCGCGCTGGGCGTGGCGCAAGGCGCTGTGCAGGTTGTGTTCGCCGTTGCTCAGTTGCTCGGCGAGGCGGCTGCCGCTGGCAAGGATTTGGTCGGCGCTGGCGAGCAGGGTTTGTTTTGCGGCGAGTTGGTCAAATTCGTCTTCTTGCGGCGCGAGTTGTTCGATTTCATCGAGCTGGTAGGCGAGCAGGGCGAGGCGTTCTTCGTCGCTGCTGCGTGCGGTTTGCCAGGCGGAGTGGTCTTTTTCGAGTTGTTGCCAGTGGCGCCAGGCGTCGGCGCAGGCGGCGAGCAGTTCGCGGTGTCCGGCGTAGCGGTCGAGGCGGCGGCGCTGTTCGTCGTTTTTGAGCAGCGCCTGGTTGTGGTGCTGGCCGTGGATGTTCACCAGCGCGGCGGCCAGTGTTTTGAGTTTGCCGCCGGTCACGTTTTGGTCGTTTACCCAGGCTTTGCTGCCGCCGTCGCGCAGGGTGCGGCGAATGACGACCTGGCCGGGGTTGTCCGGGTCGTCGAGGCCGTCGTCGGCGAGTGCCTGCTGGTGCGCGGCGCTGAGGTCGCGGAAGGTGGCGCTGACGGTGGCACGTTTTTCGCCGTGGCGGATGCTGCTGGCATCGGCGCGTTCGCCAAGGACGAGGCCGAGCGCGTCGATGAGGATGGATTTGCCCGCGCCGGTTTCGCCGGTCAGGACGTTGTAGCCGGGGCGGAAGTGGATTTCGCTGTGTTCGATGATGGCGATTTGGTCGATGGTGAGTTGTTCGAGCATGGGTTATCCGTGGCTGTCTTCGGGGGCGATGCCCCAGTTGAGTTTGGCGCGCAGGCGGTCCTGGAAGTGGTAGTTTTCCGGGTGCAGCACCGGCAGCGGGATACCGGCGCGGATGGTGATACGGTCTTTGTGATGCAGGCGGTGTTGTTGCTGGCCGTCGATGCTGAGCTGCGCGCCGCCGGTTTTGGCGCCGGGGGTGATGGTAATCGGGCTGCGCGCGTCGATGACCACCGGACGCTGGGTCAGGGTATGCGGGCAGATGGGGACGACGAGGCTGACCGGCAGGTTCGGCTCGATGATGGGGCCACCGGCGGCCAAGGCGTAGGCGGTGGAACCGGTCGGGGTGGCGATGATGAGGCCGTCGGCGCGGTAGTGGCTTAAGTAGCGGTCGTGGCTGTACACGTCCAGCTCGATCATTTGTGCCTTGCTGCTGCGGATGACGGCGTCATTGATGGCGAGGTGTTCGGTGCTGCCGTCGCGGCTGTCGATGGTGACTTTCAGGGTGTGGCGCTGTTCGCACTGGTAATGTCCGGCGAGGATGCGGTCGAGCTGGGCGGCAAGGTCGTCAAGGGTGAGGTCGGCGAGGAAGCCCAAGCGGCCGGTGTGGATGCCAATCAGCGGGATTTGCCGGTCAATCAGCGCGCGGCTGGCGTAGAGGAAGGTGCCGTCGCCGCCGATGACGATGCACAGATCCACGTCATCCCAGGCGCTGACCGGGCGGGCGGCGGGGATGACCTGGTATTCGGGCGGGACGGTGTCGGGGTCGAGGCTGTAGCGCAGGTTGCGCTGTTCGAGGACGGCGAGGGTGCGGGCAAGGGCGTCCTGCACGCGGATGGCGCCGAGTTTGCCGATGATGCCGATGTGGCGGAAGGTTTGGGGCATGATGGTGTGGGAGCGGTGAAATGCGCGCATTATAGCGGGGCTTGGCGGCTTGAAAATCGCCGGGCAAAGCGGCGGCGAAAGCGGTAGAATACGCGCCTCAAACAAGCCTTGCTGCGGCAAGGCTTTTTCTTATGTAAATCCCCATCAGAGAGTAATCCATGACTGTAAAAATCCCGATGACCAAGAAAGGCGAACAGGCTTTGCGCGCCGAACTGGAAAAATTGAAAAGCGAAGACCGTCCGCGTGTGATTGAGGCGATTGCCGAGGCGCGTGAACACGGCGATTTGAAGGAAAATGCCGAATACCACGCCGCGCGCGAACAGCAGGGCTTTATCGAAGGCCGTATCCGCGAGCTGGAGCATAAATTGAGCCACGCCAATGTGATTGACGTAATGAGTCTGGCGCAAAATGGCAAGGTGGTTTTCGGCACCACGGTTGAGCTGGAAGACAGCGACAGCGGCGAGGAAATGACTTATAAAATCGTCGGCGAAGACGAAGCCGACATCAAGGCCGGGCTGATTTCCAATACCTCCCCGATTGCACGCGCGCTCTTGGGCAAAGAAGAAGGCGAGACGGTAGAAGTGGTCATTCCCGGTGGCCGCAAAATGCTGGAAATCCTCGCGGTACGTTACGAGGAATAATTTATTTGCAAAACCCGCCTTGTACGCGGGTTTTTTATGCGCTGCTCATGGGGACATTACGGTCATCAAAATCCCGCTCCGGCGGGATTTTTCATGCCTGCCCGGCGGCAAAATGGCGCGTTATAATGCCCGCCTTGATTCTCCACAGGAAAACTCATGCGCATTGCCCTCCCCTGCCTGCTTGCTCTCGCCCTCTGCGGCTGCGGCAACTACACCCCCTTCCTCTACAAAACCGACGTCATCCAGGGCAACATCTTCTCCGATGCCGACATCGCCCGCATCCAGCCCGGCATGAGCCGCGCCGAAGTCGAACGCCTGCTTGGCACGCCGCAACTGACCGACCCCTTCCACAAAGACCGCGCCAACTACCTCTATACCTACTTCGCCGGCGACAGCAAACACACCTACCACCGCCGCCTCGTCATCTACTACACCGCTGACAACACCGTCGCCCACGTCGAAAACCAAGACATCACCGCAAAATAAAAGGAAAACATCATGATAGACAGCAAACTCCTGCGTCAGGACGCCGCCGCCATCGCCGCGCGCCTGCAAAGCCGTGGCTACACCTTCCCGCTGGACGAATACCAGCGCCTCGAAGACGCGCGCAAAACCGCGCAAGTCAAAGCCGAACAACTGCAAGCACAACGCAACAGCCTCTCCGCGCAAATCGGCCAGGCGAAGAAAAAAGGCGAGAATGCTGACGCGCTGATGGCGCAAGTCGCCGCGCTGGACAGCGAACAAAAAGACAGCGAACAGCACTACGCGGAAATCCAGATCGCACTCGATGCGCTGCTCGCCACCGTCCCTAACCCGCCGCACGAAAGCGTCCCCGTCGGCAAGGACGAAGACGACAACCTCGAAGTGCGCCGCTGGGGCACACCGCGCGTTTTCGACTTCCCGCCAAAAGAGCACGCCGACCTCGAAGCCATCGGCCTCGATTTCGACAACGGCGCCAAACTCGCCGGTGCGCGCTTCACCGTACTGCGCGGCGACCTCGCCCGCCTGCACCGCGCCATCGCCCAGTTCATGCTCGACGTCCACACCCGCGACGACGGCTACACCGAAATGTATGTGCCGTATCTCGCCAACGCGCAGGCGCTGTTCGGCACCGGGCAGTTGCCCAAATTTGAAGAAGACCTCTTCAAAACCGCCCTCGGCGAGCGCCACTTCTACCTCATCCCCACCTCCGAAGTCAGCCTGACCAACCTCGTCGCCGACACCGTGCTTGAAGAAGCCGACCTGCCGCTCTACTACACCGCGCACACCCCCTGCTTCCGCTCCGAAGCGGGCTCACACGGGCGCGACGTGCGCGGCATGATTCGCCAGCACCAGTTCGACAAAGTGGAAATGGTGAAAATCGTCGCCCCGGAAACCAGCTACGACGAACTGGAAAAACTCACCGCCAACGCGGAAAACATCCTGCAAAAACTGAACCTGCCCTACCGCGTCGTTCTCCTCTGCACCGGCGACATGGGCTTTTCGTCCGCCAAAACCTACGACCTCGAAGTGTGGCTGCCGGGGCAGGGCAAATACCGCGAAATCAGCTCATGCAGCAACTGCACCGACTTCCAGGCGCGGCGGATGCAGGCGCGCTACCGCCCGAAAGACAGCAAAAAACCGCAGCCCGTCCACACCCTGAACGGCTCCGGCCTCGCCGTGGGACGGACGCTGGTCGCCATCCTCGAAAACTACCAGAACGCCGACGGCAGCATCACCATCCCGGAAGCGCTGTTGCCGTACATGGGCGGCATCAGCGAAATCCGCCCGCTGCGATAATCCCGCCGCCAGCAAAAACGCCACCCTCCGGTGGCGTTTTTTATGGGCAGTCAAAGGGTTTACGGCTTGCATCGTCCCTTGCCATCAAGACACGGCAGCGTGGCAATCTGTGTCTCGCGCGTCGCGCCTTCGTACAACACCCAACTGCGGCTGCGGTCGGGATTGAGCAGTAGCACGCTGTTGGCGACGATATGCTGCTGCAACCACGGCTGCAACGGCAGCAGCTTCGCCGTATCGCCCGCCTGGTTGGCGGCGATGATTTCGGCGATTTTTTCGTCGCTGTCGCTCAGCCACAGCCAGGCGTCCGGCTCGGCCTGATGAATCGCCTCCGCCAGCGCGACGAGCTGCGCGCGGTTTTCCGGCTTCGGCACCAGTACATAAAGATAGCGCAGGCCGCGCGATTCAAATTCGCCGAGTACGCGCCAGTCGGCACGCGCGGGGGCGGAAGTGGTGGGGGGTGCGGGCGCAGCGGCCAGGGCGGGAAGGTGCGTGCTGACAAGCGCCAGGGCAAGCGCGACGAATAGCGGGCGGGGGAATATCATGGAGAGGCTCCGGTTAATGGGGACAACATTATCGGCGGCAGACCGCGCGCCGTCCGTTAATTATGGTCAACCGCCTCTGTTAGCGCATCCTCACGATGGCACCCCGCGTTTGGCACTCAAAAACCGTACAGGCGCAGCAAGTCCAGCTTTTCCTGTACCTGCCACCGTTTGAGCAGCAGCGCGTGCGGTTGCGGGCAGAGGGCGCCGGGGGCGGCGTCGGCGATGCGGTCGCAGCGAAAATGGCGGAAGTCCCGGCGCAATTCGCACCAGGCGGCGAGCAGGCGCGCGTCTTCAAAGTAGCCGAGGGCGATGGGCCACACCGTGCGCGCGCTCGCCTGTCCGGCGGCGTCGGTATAGCGGAAGCGGAGGGTACGCTGCTGGCGCAGCGCGCGGCGGATGTGCGCCAGCGCCTGTTGCTCTGCCGCGCCGCAGGTCGCCGTTTTTTTGCCACTGAACGGATAGAAGGCCTGTGCGGCGAGGCGCGCCGTCCATTTTTCCGGCAACACGTCGTGGATTTTGCCGAGCAGGCGACGCGCGGCGGCGGTCATGTCGTCATCGCCCTGGACAATGGTGGCGCGGATGCCGAAGACCAGCGCCTCGATTTCATCTTCGTCAAACATCAGCGGCGGCAGGAGGAAATCCGTCTTGTGCAACATGAAACCGGTTCCCGCCGCGCCACGGATGTCCGCGCCCTGTTGCCGCAGCGTGTCGATGTCGCGGTAGATGGTGCGCAGGCTGACGCCGAGGCGGGCGGCGAGCGCGGACGCGCTGACGGCACGGCGGCTGTCGCGCAGGTGTTGCAGCAGGGTGAGCAGGCGTTGGGTGCGGGTCATGCGGGAATTTTATAGTAATTCTCACCCGGTTCCGTGCAGGTTTCAGGTGAAACGGTGCAGGCGGTAGGGGGTGAGGTCCAGCGGCGGGGTTTCGCCGAAGTACAGCGCCGCCAGGGTTTCGGCGGTCAGCGCCGCCTGGGTCAGACCGAGGTGCTGGTGGCCGAAGGCGAGCAGGACGTCGCCGTCGCGGTCTATCACCGGCAGGCTGTCGGCGGTGGTCGGGCGGAAGCCCATCCATGCTTCTGCGCCATCGCCGTTGAGTGGCGCTTGCAGCAGTTTTTCCGCCAGCAGCTTGAGGTTGCGCGCGCGTGCCATGTTCGGCGGCGCTTCGAGTCCCGCGTATTCCACGGTGCCGGCGAGGCGCAGGCCGTGTTGCATCGGCGTCATCACAAAGCTGTGGTCGATGCTGGAAACGGGCAGGCGCAGCCGCGCGGCCTCACCCGGCAGCATGAGGTGGTAGCCGCGTTCGGTGTCGAGCGGCACGCGCACCCCGGTGAGGTTTTCTGCCAGCGCCTTGCTGTGCGCGCCCGCGCAGAGGATGACGCGCTCGGCGTGAATGTGCGCGCCGTCTGCCGTTTGCAGGCTGATGCCGCTGTTTTCGCGGCGGGCAGCGGTGATACGGCTGTGTTCGCGGATGTCGCCACCGCTGGCGCGCAGGCGGTCGGCAAGGGTCGCGCCCAGCGCGGCAAGGTCGGTGATGTGGGCGGATTTTTGGTAGTGGATGCCGCCGTGTTGGCGTGCAAGCGCCGGTTCAAATTCGCGCAGTTCGTCAGCGCTCAGGTACTGGCAGGGAAAGCCGAGCGCTTGTAGCTGGGCGGCGTGCGCGGGCAGGCGGGCGGCGGTTTTAGCACGGCTGGCGATGTGGAGGATGCCGTCGTGGCGGAGGAGCGGCGGCAGTTGCCACTCTGCGGCGAGGCGTTCCCAGGCGGCAAGGCTTTCGCGGTTGAGCGCCAGCAGGGCGCGGTGGTTGTTCCGGTAGCGCGCGGGCAGCATATTGGTGAGCATTTGCCAGCCCCAAGGCAGCATTTTGGGCAGGTAACGCCAGTCGATGCGCAGCGGGCCGAGCGGATTCATCAGCATCAGCGGCAGCCGGGGCAGGACGGCAAGGCTGGCGACGGGGTAGTTGTATTCGGTGGCGATGTGTCCGGCGTTGCCGAGAGACGCGCCGCTGAAAAGGGTTTCGGCTTCGTGCAGGGTGACGGTTTCGCCGCGCTGGCGCAGGGCGAGGGCAGTGGTGAGGCCGATGATGCCGCCACCGATGATGTGGGTGTGCATGGTTTTCCGGGTGTAGGTGTATGGGCGCAGCGTCTGTGGCGCTGCGGGTTGTTGGGTGTTTACATACACTTGAACACTCAAGGTGTATGTATAGCCATCCACCGAAAGCCTCATGCGGTGTTGCGTCGCCTCGCCGTACAACCGCGTACTGTCTTCGGCGACGCGCCTTGTCTGAAACTTTCGGTGGATGACTATAAGTGGTCAGTACAATTCCACTGCGAAGTCGCCCTGCTGGATGCGTTGCAGGCGCTCAAGGTTTTCCCGGCTAATGGCAATACCGTCTTTGGCGGCGGCGGCGCGGGCGGCGTAGCGGCGCTCGGACGGCAGGCGGGCGCCCTGGGCGCGGATGGCGGCAAGCAGTTTTTCGGCGTGGGCGAGGCGGTCTTTCGCGGCGAAGGCGGCGGGGTCGAGGGCGATGTGCAGGGTGCCGTGGTTGGGCGCGAGGCCGCCGTCGGCTTCGCTGCTTTCGCTGCTCAGGTGGTCGCCAATCCACACGGCGGCGAGGATTTCGATCATGGTGGAGATGGCCGAGCCTTTGTGGCCGCCGAAGGGCAGGAGCGCGCCCGCCAGTACTGCCGCCGGGTCGCGGCTCGGCGCGCCGTCGGCGTCGATGCCCCAGCCGTCCGGCAGGGTTTTGCCGTCCAGGCGGTGCAGTTCGATTTCGCCGCGCGCGGCAACGGAGGTGGCGAAGTCGTAAACGTAGGGCGGCGCGTCGCCGTTGGGCCAGGCAAAGGCGAGCGGATTGGTGCCGAGCAGTGGCGCGTTGCCACCCGCCGGGGCGACGTAGGCGCTGCTGGGACACATGGCAAGCGCGCCGACGCCCAGTGCGGCCAGGGTTTCGACTTCCGGCCAGAGGGCGGAGAGGTGCAGGCAGTGGTTGATGGCCATCGCCGCGATGCCGTGGTGCCGCGCTTTTTCTGCCAAGAGTGGCGCGCCACGGGCGAACGCCAGCGGGCTGAATTCGCCGTGTGCGTCGATTTTGAGGATGGCGCGTTCGGGCGGGTTGTCGATGGTGGGTTCGCGCGCGCCGTGGTTCTGTCCGGCGCGGCGGCTTTTGAGGATGCCGGTCAGGCGGTAGATGCCGTGCGAGCGGCATTGGTCGCGTTCGGCCCGGGCGAGGACTTCCGCGATGGCTGCGGCGTGTGCTTCGTTGTAGCCTCCGGCGCGCAGGGTGGCGGCGAGCAGGGCGTGCAGTTCTTCGTAGCTGAGGTGTTGCATGGGCGGTTCCGGGGGTTGGAGATGGGTGGGACAGGAATTTGGGGCGGGTCGGGGAGGGGGTATATCGGCGCACTTTGTACTTTTCTTTGCCTGTATCGCTACAGCCCTCACCCCAACCCCTCTCTCGCTACGCGAGCAATACTTGTCCCAGGGGGAGAGGGGCTCGTTCGTCGAATTGTAAACAGCCCCTAGTACTGCGGACGAGCAATGCTTGTTCCAGAGGGAGAGTGCTTCGTCCCCCATCCTAGCCCTCCTCCCGTGGTCGGATAGGGTGTCGGGCTGGTGTTTGGTGGCGCACTTACTACGCGACGACCAAGCCATAGGGGCGGCTGGCTTTTTCGAGCAGTTTCCAAACGTAGTCGGCGAAGCTGCGGCGGATGATGAGGCTGTAGTGCGTGGCGCCGTGTTTGTGCAGGGTGATGTGCGCGGCTTCCATCACGGTGCCGATGACTTCGCCGGCGGCGAGGTTCTCCACCGGATACGGGGTGAGGTGGCGCAGCACGGTTTCGACCGCCTCGCCGCGCAGTTCCAGTCCGGTGTAGCCGCCGCTGTTGTCAACGAGTTGGGCGTGTTGGTTAGCTAGTGCGCGCTGTAGGCGGGTGGCGAGCGCAGTTTGTTCTTGCCACGGGCTTTTCAGCAGCCATTCGTCCGGCGAGAGGCGCAGGATGGTGAGCGCGTCTTTTTCTGCGCTTTGGCGTGGCGCGGTTGGCAGGGCGACGCCAAGTGCGCTTTCGGCGGCGGTGAGGTAGGCGCTGTCTTCCGGCTTGCCGCGCAGGATGTGGATGGCGCTTTGTGGCCATTCGCTGGCGGTGATGCCCGCCGTGCCGTTGGGCGCGGGGTGGGCGGCGAGTTGGCGGGCGAGCGGGGTTTCCCAGGTGATGTCAGGCATTTTGGCGTTCTCCGGCGGGGTCAACGAAGTTGGTGCTGCTGATGGTCGCGGCGTAGGTTTTGCCGTGGGCGAAGGCATAGACGGTTTCGCCTTGGCGTGCCGCGCCGTTTTCGATGTTTGCCAGGGCGATGCTGCGGCCGAGGGCGACGCTGTGGTAGCTGGATGTGATGTAGCCGAGGCTTGCCACCGGCGGGTCGTCGCTGCCGGCGCGCGGCACGGCTGGGTCGGCGCTGGCGATGATTTGTGCGCCTTCGGGCAGGACGGTGTGCGGGTCGGCGCTAAGCAGGCCGACGAGTTGTTTGCGCCCCTGCCGCGCGGTGTCGCTGCGCGCGAGTGAGCGCTGGCCGAGGAAGCTGTAGGGTTTTTTCAGGTTCACTGCCCACGGCATGCCGAGGTCAAACGGGGTTTGGGTGGCGTCGGTGTCTTGGCCGACGATGATGAAGCCTTTTTCGGCGCGCAGGACGTGCATGGTTTCGGTGCCGTAGGGGGTGGCGCCCGCTGCCATCACGGCTTCCCAGATGTGGCGGCTGTAGCCGGCGGCGACGTTGATTTCGTAGGCGAGTTCGCCGCTAAAGCTGATGCGGAAGACGCGCGCCGGGATGCCAGCGACGGTTCCCGCCCGCCATTCCATGAATTTGAAGGCGTCGCGGTCAAAGTCGATGTCGTCGCAGAGGCTTTGCAGGATGGCGCGCGACTCTGGCCCGACAACGGCGATGGTCGCCCAGTGGTCGGTAACGGATGTGAGCCAGACGTCGAGTTCTGGCCATTCGATTTGGTGCCAGCGTTCGAGCCAGTCGAGGACGCGCGCCGCGCCGCCGGTGGTGGTGGTCATGTAGAACTGGTTGTCGTGGATGCAGGCGGTGACGCCGTCGTCCATCACCATGCCGTTCTCATCGAGCATCAGGCCGTAGCGGCATTTGCCGGGCTCCAGTTTGCTCCAGGCGTTGCTGTACACGCGGTTCAGGAATTCGCGCGCGTCTTTGCCGTCGATTTGGATTTTGCCGAGGGTGCTGGCATCTATCGCGCCGGCGTGGCTGCGCACGGCAGCGGTTTCGCGGGCAACCGCTGCGTGCAGGTCTTCGCCCGCCTGCGGGAAGTACCACGGCCGCCACCATTGGCCGACGGCTTCCATTGCCGCACCGCGCGCTTCGTGCGAGGGGTGCAGGGCGGTGGTGCGCTCTGGCTCGAAGGTGTTGCCCTGGCGGTAGCCGGCGAGCGCGCCGAAGGTTACCGGCGTCCACGGCGGGCGGTAGGTGGTGGTGCTGACGGCGGCGGGCGAGACGCCAAGCGCGGCGGCGGTGAGGTGGATGCTGTTGACGCTGGTCAGTTTGCCCTGGTCGGTGCCGAAGCCGAAGGCGGTGTAGCGTTTGACGTGTTCGATGTGCTGGTAGTTTTCGGCGACGGCGATGGCGATGTCGGCAGCGGTTACGTCGTTTTGGTAATCGACGAAGGCTTTGGCGCCGGTGCCTTCGGCTTTGCCGTCTTGTAGGCGGACGATGAAGGCGGGCGGGTTGGTCTCTAGGGGCTCGTCGATGCGCGGCAGGGTGATGTCGCCGCTTGTGCCAAGTGCAGCGAGGGCGGCGCGGGTGGTGGCGGCGGTTTGTGTCAGTGCGTCTGTCCAGCGGTAGTGGCCGGTTACGGCGCCGATGCCGGCGATGCCGTCGCGGCTTTGGCTGTAGTCGTCCGGTACGGTGAAGGCGTGCGCGCTTTCGTTCCAGTCGGGGCGGCGGGTGTCGTGGCAGTAGAGGTGGACGCTGGGGCTGAGACCGCCGCTGCTGAGGACGGTTTCGACGGCGATGTCGCGTGCCTCACCGCTGCCGGGGTGGTAGAGGCGGGCGCCTTCGACGTGTTTGTTGCCGCGGACTTCTGCGATGTGGTAGCCGGGCAGGACGGTGATGTTGGCAGCAAGCCCTGCGGGCGCTTTGGCATCGGCGCGGATGTCGGCGACGGTGACGCTTGCGCCGGCGGCGGCGTAGTCGGCCGCGGTGTGGTAGATGCCGTCGTGGCTGCCGCAGATGAGGACGGTTTCGCCGGGCAGGACGCCGTAGCGGTTGAGGTAGGTTTGGCCGGCGGCGAGGGTCATGACGCCGGGCAGGTCGTTGTTGCCATAGACGAGCGGGCGGTCGATGCCGCCGCTGGCGAGCAGGATTTGCCGCGCGCGGATTTTGTGCAGGCGCTGGCGTGGCTGGTCGGGGTCGCGCGCCGCAGGCGGCAGGTGATCTTGTTTTTGTTCGAGCGCTTGGACGTAGTTGTGGTCGTGCACGGCAACGGCGGCGCAACGCGAGAGGATTTCGAGGTTGGGCAGGGTTTTGAGGCGAGCGAGCAGCGCATCAAGGTAGGCGTGCGCGGGCTGGTCGTCGAAACGGGTTTGTGCTTCGCTCAACAGCCAGCCGCCGGGTTCGTTTTGTTCGTCAATGAGCAGGGTTTTCAGTCCGGCGCGGGCGCTGGCTTCGGCCGCGAGCAGGCCGCAGAGGCCGCCGCCGATGACCAGCACGTCCACGTGGTGATGCAGGTGGTCGTACCATTCGCAGTCGGCGCTACGAGGTGCGTCGCCAAAGCCGGCGAGCGCGCGGATGGCGTTTTCGTAGCGCGGCCACAGGCTTTGCGGCCATTTGAAGGTTTTGCTGTAGAAGCCGGGCGGCATGTAGCGCTGCGCCAGGCGACCGATGAAGCTTTTGCTGCACCGTATGGCGCTGCTGCGTGCTTTTAGGCCAGGGTAGAGTTCGACTTGGGTCGCTTTTTGGTTGGGGGTGGCATGGCCGCCGTCTTCGAGCTGGACGAGGGCGTTCGGTTCTTCGCAGCCGGCGGCGAGGATGCCGCGCGGGCGGCCGTATTTGTAGCTTTGGCCGATGACGCGCACGCCGTTGGCGATGAGCGCCGAGGCGAGGGTGTCGCCCGCAAGGCCTTGGTAGGTTTGTCCGTTCCAGTGGAAGCTGACGGGCTGGCTGGCATCGATGCGGATGCCGGGTTTGTTGATGCGGCGAGCGCTCATGCTTCCTCCTCACGCCAGGCGCGTTTGGCGTCGTTTAGGGTGTAGCTGGCGGCGATGGCGTTGGTAACGTTGTGGCGTTTGACGACCAGCACTTTGCGGCAGCCGGCGCCGTGTACCCATTGTTCCCAGACCCAGCCTTTGGGGTTTTTGCGGTGGAAGAGGTAGTCGCCCCAGGCTTCGTCGCTGATGCTGTCGGGGTTTGCCGGGCGGACGATGAAGGCTTCGCCGGCATGGTGGTATTCGCTTTCGTTGCGGGTGTCCGCGCAGTGCGGGCAGTAGATGGCAAGCATGGTTCTCTCCTAGTGGGCAACGGCGGCGGCGCCGTGTTCGTCTATCAGATGACCGCTGGTGAAGCGTTCGAGGGCAAAGGGGCGGGCGAGCGGGTGCGGTTCGTCGTGGGCGATGGTGTGGGCGAAGACGTGGCCGGAGCCGGGGGTTGCCTTGAAGCCGCCGGTGCCCCAGCCGCAGTTGAGGTAGAAGCCTTCTATCGGCGTTTTACCGATGATGGGGCTGGCGTCCGGGGTGGTATCGACGATGCCGCCCCATTGGCGGTTCATGCGCACGCGCGAGAGCGAGGGGAACATTTCGACGATGGCAGCGGCGGTGTGCTCAATGATGTGTTCGCTGCCGCGCTGGCCGTAGCCAGTGTAGCTGTCGATGCCGGCGCCGATGACGTATTCGCCTTTGTCGGATTGGCTGATGTAGCCATGCACGGCGTTGGACATGATGACGCTGTCTATGGAGCGGGTCATGGATTCGGAGACGAAGGCTTGCAGCGGGTGGCTTTCCAGCGGCAGGCGCAAGCCCGCCATGCCTGCCAACACGCCAGAATGGCCGGCGACAACGCAGCCGACGCGGTCGGCTTTGACGTATCCCTGCGAGGTTTGTACGCCACGGATGCGGCCGCCTTCGACGTCCAGCCCGGTAACTTCGCAGTTCTCAACCAAATCCACGCCGAGGTTGCTGGCGGCGCGGGCAAAGCCACGCGCCACCGCGTCGTGGTGGGCGATGCCGCCGCGCGGCTGGAAGCTCGCGCCCATCACCGGGTAACGGGCGCGGCTAGAGCAATCAAGCAGCGGGATGCGTTCTTTGAGCGTTTTTGCGTCCACCACTTCGACGTCCACCCCTTGCAGGATGTTGGCATTGGCGCGGCGTTCGATGTCGCGCATGTCTTGCAGGGTGTGGCCGAGGTTATAGACGCCGCGCTGGCTGAACAGCACGTTGAAATTGAGGTCGGCGGTCAGCCCTTCCCACAGTTTTAGCGAGTGTTCAAACAGCGCCGCCGCCTCGCTCCACAGGTAGTTGGAACGGACGATGGTGGTGTTGCGCGCGGTGTTGCCGCCGCCGAGCCAGCCGCGTTCGAGGACGGCAATGCGGCCGGGGCGGTGTTCTTTCGCCAGATAGTAGGCGGTGGCAAGGCCATGCCCGCCGCCACCGATGATGATGACGTCGTAGCTGTCGGCAAGTGTCGCGCGGCGGTAGGCGGGCTGCCAGTCGCGGTTGTGACGCAGACCGTGTTTGAAAAGACTCCACCAGGAATAACGTTCAGTGTGCATAACCCCTCCGCTCATACCATGTAATCATCAACTTCGTCGGCGATTTCTTCCATGTCCTCATCGGCGAGGGTTTGCGGGCCGCGCGGGTCTTTCGGCGTAAACCAGCCAAACGCCGCATAAATCAGGCCAATCAGCGGCGACAGCCAGCAGAACAGCGCGAACGGCGCATAAATAAACGTACTCAGGCCGAGAGTGGCGGTGACGAACGCGCCGCCGTTGTTCCAGGGAATGAGCGGCGAGACCAGCGTGCCCCAGTCCTCCAGCGTGCGCGACAAAATGGCGCGGTCGTAGCCCATCTCGGCGAACTTGCCCTTCATCAGACGGCCGGGCAGCACCAGCGACGTATAAATCTCGCCCGCGACCAGCCCGACAATCAGCACCGCGCTGGCAGCAGTCGCCACCAGCGAAAAACGCGAACGAATCAACACATTGAGCTTGGCGAGGATCGCGCGGAAGGTGCCGTACGCCTCCAGACAGCCGACGAAGGCGAGCGAGAGCATCATCATCGTAATCACCCAGGTCATCGACATAATCCCGCCCTTGGACAGAAGCTTGTCCATCGCCTCCTGCCCGGTGTGCGCCTTAAAGCCGTTCATCAAAATATCGGAGACCGCGCTCAACTTCACGCCCTGATAAACCACGGCGAGCAGCACCGCGAGAAAAATCCCGGTGCAAAGCGTCCCCATCACCGAATACTTGCGGAAACCCATGAAAATGACCACCGCCGCCGGAATCAGCGTAATCCAGCCAATCCTGAAATGCTCCATCATCAACTGGCGGAACAGCTCGCGCGTGGCGAGCGACCCCTCGCCCGCATCACCGCCATAATTCAGGCTTACCAGCGTATAAACCACGATGGTGATGGCATATGCGGGAATCGTATTGGGCAGCATCGCCTTGATATGCGACCAAATATCGGTGCCCGCGACCGCGGGCGACAAATTCGTCGTATCCGACAGCGGCGACATCTTGTCGCCGAAAAACGCGCCGGAACAAATCGCGCCGACCGTCCAGTGCATCGGCACGCCGAGCGCCTCGCCAATACCGACCATCGCCAGCCCCACCGTGCCGACCGTCCCCCAGGAGGTGCCGGTGGCGAGCGAGACCACCGTCGTCAAAATGCAGGTTGCGGGCAGAAACACCGTCGGCTTCAAAATCGACAGCCCATACACCAGCACCGTCTGCACCGTGCCGGCGGCGATGGAAGCGGCAATCATCATGCCGACGCAGAGAATAATCACCGTGGTGGGCAGCGCGACCTTCATCACGCGGTACATATGCTGCTCCATGCCTGCCCATTTGCGCCCCTTGAGCGCCATAAACATGCCGGTGATACAAATGCCGATGACCAGCGGCACGTGCGGCGTGTAATCCTTGAAAACGAAGAACTGCACCATGAGCAAAGCGACCGTCAGCAAGAGCGGCGCCATCTCAAACCAGAACGGATAACTTTCGCGGTTTTTGAATTGACTGAACATACTTCCTCCCGAAAACTGAAGTTGAGGCGGAGAAAGCGGCAAACAGGCGGCATTCCCCGCGCGGGAATGCCGAAAGCGATGCGGTCTAGGAAACGGACGGGGTCAGAACCGCATGGCAGAAGACACCCCCACGACCGCCCCAAGAAAAGAAGCAGAGGCGACCTTAACTGCATCATGCATTAACTTAACGTTACAATCAACCGTGGAAAAGAAAAAAACGCGTAAATCCACTCAAAAAATATAAAAAATCACAGTTTTCAGGTTGGATTAGCGCGGTACGAGCAACTGGAACCGCTCGCGTAGCGGGAGAGACCCAACAAGCCAAATGCCGGACAGCCATCCATCGAAAGTTTCAGACAAGGCGCGTCGCCGAAGACAGTACGCGGTTGTACGGCGCGGGTTACCCTAAAAAATGGCTTCGCCATTTTTTAGGGTGCCGGTCAGGCGGCGCAACACAGTATGAGGCTTTCGGTGGATGGCTATGGTTCGGGCGGTTACGGACTTCGTCCTAACCGCCCCTACGTTTTGCGGGTGATTGGCGTGGATTGTCATACACCCTCACAACAACGCCCTCCGGCGGGAGGGCGTTTTTTATGAGTCAGAGCTTATTTGAACTCGTAGCGCACCGTCGCCATCACGCTGCGCTCCGCGCCGGGGATGTTGAAGGTGTTGGTGCTGCCGACGCGGGTGTAGTACTTGCGGTCGAAGAGGTTGTCCACGTTCAGTTGCAGTTTGAGCTGCGGGGTGATGCGGTACGCCGCCATCGCGTCCACCGTCGCATAGCCGCCGCCACGCACGCCCTGCGAGCTACGGATGCCGCTCATCGCGTTCACCCCGCCGCCAACGGTGATGTCGTAGGTCGTCCACAGGTTGGCGCTGTGGCGCGGCATAAGGAGGAAGATGCCGTCGTCGCGTGTGGTCGCCGCCCGTTTGATTTTCGGGCTCAGGTAGCTGTAGCCCGCGTGGATGCTCCAGCGGTCGGTGAGCGCGCCGCTTGCTTCCAGCTCCACCCCCTGCATGACGCGCTTGCCGAGCGCGGTGTAGTGGTTGTTGTCGCCGGCGATGCTGGCAGCGGCGTTTTTGTCTTGCAGGCGGTAGAGGCTGACGCGGGTGTTGAGGCGGTCGCCGAGGTAGCTGCCTTTGTGGCCGATTTCGATTTGGTCGCTCCGGCGCGGTTTGAGCAGGCGGCCATTGCGGTCAATCGCGGTTTGCGGGCGGTAAAGCGAGCTGTAGCTGGCGTAGAGGCTGTCGGTTTTGCTGAAGTCCCAGACGACGCCCGCGTAGCCGGTCAGCGGCGTGCCGTTGCGTTTTTCTTTGGCGGTGCCATCGCCGCTCTGGATTTGGTAATGGCCGATGCGGCCACCGCCGATGAGCGAGAGGTTTTCCAGCGGGCGGACGACGAGTTTGCCGTAAACACCTGCTTCGTCAAGGGTTTCTTCGTCGAGGGTTTCTTCGTCGAGGGTGTGGGCGAAGCCACGACTGCCCGCGCGGGCGTTGCCGAGGATGTTGCTGTAGGGCAGGCTGCCGAGGCTGCGGTAGTCGCGGGCAGCACCGAGCGTGCGCGCCCGGCCCTGTTCGTTGCTGGTTTTGAAGTGGTTGTAGTCGGCACCAACAACGTATTCGTTGCGCATCGCGCCCCAGTTGAAGGGCTGGCTGTAGCTGGCGTCAAAGGCGAGCGCTTTTTGTTTGATGTTGGTGCCAAGTCCGGTCGGCGTCACCTGTAGCTGGTCATCGAGCGCGCTGCCGGCGAAGGCGTAGTTCGATTCGGCATCGCGGTCGCTGTAGCGCAGGCCGATTTTGCCGTAGGCGCCGTTCGCAAAGTAGTGGTCAATGTCGGCGAAGGCGTCGTGGCTCTGCATTTCAAAGTGGTTCCAGTGGGCGCCGGTAAAGCTCTTTTGCGGCAGGAGCAGCAGTTTGCCGTTTTTGTAGGCGGGCAGGCCGTTGTCCGGGGTGATGTGACGCTGCTGGTAGAGGTAGCCGACGCCAGCGGTGGTGTCCGGGCCGATGTCCCAGTCCAGCGCGGCGTAAGCGGTTTCGTGGTGGTTGTTTTGCTTCGCCGGTTTGGGCGATTTACCGCTGGTCTCGGCGAGAACGCGGCCGCGCACGGTGCCGCTCTGGTTCAGTTTGCCGGAGATGTCCCGCCCAGTTTGTATTGTTTGTCGGTGCCGTAGCCCGCGTTGGCGCTGGCGGCGAAGCTGTCGCCGGGGCGTTTGCGCACCAGGTTGACGATGCCGCCCATTTCGCCGCTGCTGTCAAAGAGGCCGCTGGGGCCGCGCATGACTTCAACGCGGTCAAAGGTGGCGAGGTTGGGCAGGGTGCCGTTGATGCTCTGCATCTGCGCGGGCAGGCCATCGACGTTGTATTCGTCGTATTCGTAGCCGCGCGCATAGACGGAGGAGCGGCCATCGTCGTTGGACAACACGCGCAGGCCGGGGGTTTTGCGCGCGAGCTGGTCCAGCGTTTCGACGTTGCGGTCCTTGATTTGCTGGTTGGTGACGATGCTGATGGATTGCGGGATTTCGCGCGGCGTCGCCGGGATTTTGATGCCGACGGTGGCGGCAAAGGCACTGTAATCGCGGCTGTTTTCGGTGGCGTCGGCGCTGTAGCCGCGCTGGGTTTTGATGAAGATGGTGTCTAGTGTTTCGCTGTCATCGGCAGCAATGGCGGCGGCGAGCAGGTTGCGGGGGTGCATGAAGGCTACTTGTGGTTGATGAGAATCCGTAGCATTTTAATGAATTGCCGGGGGTTAATGAAGCGGCTTCCCGCCACCCGCCTTGTCCACTACCGCACCACCACCCGCACTTTGCGATAACCCGCGACCGGATACTGCGCAAAGGCACAGGGTTCGGAGTTGGCGGTATCCAGCGCGATGTCTGCCGTGCCGGACAGCAGCTCCTCCATCAGCAGCCGCAATTCAAGACGGGCGAGCGGCGCGCCGGGGCAGGCGTGAATGCCCGCGCCGTAAACCAGATTGGCGCTTTGGTCGCGCTGCGGGCGGTAGGCGAGCGCGTCGGCGAAGGCGGCTTCGTCGCGGTTCACGCTTGCCCAGTTCAGCGTCACCCGGCTGCCTGCGGGCAGGGTGCGCCCGCCCAGCGTCACCGGGCAGGTAGTGATGCGGCGGTTGCTCACCAGCGGGTCTTCGAGGCGCATGATTTCCTCAACGGCGGCGGGAATGGCGGCGCTGTCCGCGCGCAACCGCGCCTGTTCCGCCGGATGTGCGGCGAGGAAGCGCACGATAATGCCCGCGGCGGCGGAAACCGTAGAAAGCTCGCCCACCGTCCAGTTGCGGATGAGCGAAATCAGCTCGGCTTCCGTCATGAGGCGGTCGCCGTCGGGCAGATGCACCACGTCGTGCAGCAATTCGCTGGTGATGTCATCCGTTGCCGACGCGCGCCGCTCCTGCAACAGGGCGCGGATGTAGTGGTCAAATTCAAGGGCGACGGCGGCAATTTCCGCGCGGTCGCCGCGCAGGGTGGCACGGCGGTTCTTCTCAATCCACGCCGTCAGCGGCGCTTCCAGCGAATCCGGCCAGCCCATGAAGGCGTTCTGGATGCGCATCGCGTAGCGCTGGGCGAAGCCGTCCATCACATCCACTGCCTGCCCGCGCGGCAGGGCAGCGACCAAATTGCGGATGATGGCGCGGAAACGGGGCGCAAAACCTGCCAGCCGCTGCGGCGTGTAATAGCGGTCATTGATAGCGCGGAAGGCGGTATGCTCCGGCGCGTCCATACCGCTCGGCACGGCAACGTGGCGGGTGGAAACGCGGCTGGAGAACAGCTCCGGATGCTCAAGCGCATAGCGCACATCTTCGTGACGGAAAAGGGTGTAGCCGAGATAATCGTCGTGCGCCACCGGACAACGCGCGCGCATCGCGTCGTAGGCGGCGAGCTGGTCGCGTTGCACGGCGGGATCGCGCGAATCCCAGTCGTTTTTTTCAGGTGCGGTCATGATGATTTCCTGGATGATGCGTGAAGGCGGCTACTTTACGCCGCCGCCCGCACCGTGTCCTTGACCTGCATTACAGCACGCCATTTGTGGCAGTCCCCGCTTTTATAGCCATCCACCGAAAGCCTCATACTGTGTTGCGTCGCCTCGCCGTACAACCGCGTACTGTCTTCGGCGACGCGCCTTGTCTGAAACTTTCGGTGGATGGCTATATAGCCGTCTTGCCGGAACACCCATAAAAAAACCGCCCGGATAAGGCGGTTTTTCGCGGATAGCGCGGCGGTTAGAGGCGCATCGGCATGATGACGTAACGCACGCCTTCGTCCTCGCTGCTGGTAATCAGGCAGGGGCTGCTGCTGTCGGCGATGTGCAGTTGCACGTTGTCGCCGTTGATGGTGCTGATGGCGTCAATGAGGTAGTTGATGTTCAGCGCCACTTCCAGTTGCAGCGCCTGCGGGTTGATGATGTCCAGCGCTTCGTCGGCGGTTTCGTTTTCGAGGTTGCGCGCCGCCAGTTGCAGTTTGGCGTCGGAGAAGGTGAGGCGGATGCCGTCGTGGCGGTCAAGCAGCAGCACTTTGGCGCGTTGCAGCGATTCGAGGAAGGCCTGGCGCGAGACCAGTACCGGGGTTTCCTGTACCGGCGGCAACACTTGTTCGTAGTTGGGGAAGGTGCCGTCGATCAGCTGGCTGGTGAGGCGGTAGCCGCCCAGGGTCAGGCTGAGCTGGCGTTCGCCGAGGTTGAGTACCACCGGCTGGCTGACGCGACCGAGGAGCTTGATCAGCTCGCTCACGCCTTTTTTCGGCACGATGAGGTTGGTCATCGGCGCGGGCGACGGCAGGGGGCTGCGCGCGCAGGAGAGGCGGTGGCCGTCGGTGCTGACCGCGTGGATGGCGTTGCCGTCTTCGACGATGTTGAGGTACATCCCGTTCAGGTAGTAGCGCACGTCTTCGCTCGCCATCGAGAAGCGCACTTTTTGCATGATGTCGTGCAGGGCGCGGCTGTCGCTTTCGATGCGGCGATCCATGTCGGCCTCGGCCAGCGCCGGGAAATCTTCGGCAGGAAGCGTCGCAATGCGGAAGACGCTGCCTGCAGCCTTGACCAGCAGTTGTTCTTTTTCCAGCGAGCAATAGACGGTCGCCTGCGCCGGCAGGTGGCGCACCATGTCCAGCAGTTTGGCGGCGGGGACGGTGATGGCGCCTTCTTCTTTGATGTCCAGCTCGTTCAGCAGTATTTGCAGCGTGACTTCGGTGTCGGTGCCCTTGAGCAGCAAATGTTCGCCGCTGGTCTGCAACAGCGCATGGCTGAGAATGGGCTTGGTGGTTTTCCGTGCCACGATGCTGCTGATGTCTGCCAGCGGTTCGAGGAACTTCTCTTTCACAATGCTGAATTTCATAGATAACCTCTTTATTTAAATTCGTCGTCGTAGTCGTGTCTGTGAATATGTGGGCAAACGACCTGACTGCCTGTAGTGTAAAGGAAAATTGCGGGGATGACATGGGGAAAAATGGTGGACAACCCGGTGGACAGGGTGTGGACAAATCCGGCGGGCGCAGGCGGCAAAAGTTATCCCCCGTTTGTTCGCAAGATTATCCACAACTTGTCCACGTCCCGTTGGTGTGAGCGGCTACGCCGTGATGATGGTGCGGATGTTGTCATATTCTTCGCGGAAACGCGGCTCGCTTTGCCGCCGTTTTTCCATGTTTTCCACGGCGTGCATCACCGTGCTGTGGTCTTTGCGCTGGTACGCCTGGGCGATGGCCTTGAGCGAGAGGTCGGTCAGCTCGCGCGTCAGCGCCATTGCCAGCATTCGCGGCTCGGCGAAGGTTTTTTTGCGGCTGCGCGAGAGCAGCTCGTCCGCGCTGATGGCGTAGTACTGCGCCACCACCCGCAGGATGTTTTCGACGCTGGTCTGCTTTTTCTGCGCCTGCAACAGGTCGGCCAGCGCGCTTTGCGCGACGGCGAGGGTCGCCGGGGCGTCGTTTTTGAGGACGCGGCACTGGAAGATGAGTTTTTTCAGCGCGCCTTCGAGGTCGCGCACGTTCGATTCGACGTGCTCGGCGATGAAGTAGGCGACTTCGTCCGGCAGGGTGAAGTTTTGTTCTTTCGCCTTGCTCTTCAGGATGGCGAAGCGTGTTTCCGGTTCGGGGGTGCGGATGGATACCGACAGCCCCGCACCGAAGCGCGATTTCAGCCGCGCCTGCAAGCCTTCGATTTCTTTCGGGTAACGGTCGCAGGTCATGACAATCTGCCGCTTCTTGTCTATCAGCTCGTTGAAGGTGTGGAAAAACTCTGCCTGCGACTGCTCCTTGCCGCCCAAAAACTGCACGTCGTCAATCAACAGCGCATCGACGCTGCGCAGCCGCTTGGAGAAGGCGCGCTGCGATTTGCCGGAAATGGCGGCGACGAACTCGTTCACAAACTGTTCGGCGTTCATGTACATCACCGCCGCGCGGCCATTGCGGCGCAGCGCGTTGCCGGCGGCGTGCATCAGGTGCGATTTGCCGAGGCCGGTGCCGCCGTAGATGAGCAGCGGGTTGCTGTCGGCGAGGAAGGCACCGCTGGAGACGCGCTCGGCGGCGGCGAAGGCTTCGTGGTTGGAGGGCGCTTCGACGAAGTTGTGAAACTGGTAGTCGCTGATGAGGTTGCTTTCAAACGGTGCCGGGGTGGAGGCATCGCTGACGAACAGGTCGGGCGTGCTGGCTACTTCGACTTTGACTTTTTTGATGCCCTTGTTGCCGAGGAACATTTGCAGCGCGTCGAAGAGCGAGGCGCGGATTTGCTCGCAGGCAAATTTGTTTGGCGCGAGCAGTATCCATTCTTTCTCGCTTTTGGTCTTGAGGGTGAGCGAGCCAAGGACGAGGTTGTCTTCCTTGGAGCATAGCGGCGCCATCATGTCGAGCACGCTTTGCCAGAGCAGCAGCGCCTGGCCGTAGTATTGCGATTCAGCGGCCATGGGCAAACCTTGCCCGCAGCGCGGCGTCCAGCAGGGTGAAGGTGCGTTCAAAATCAGCCAGCTCGCCGTAGTAGGGGTCGGGCAGCTCCGCGCCGGGGTTGTCCGGCAGGGTATCGAGCATGAAGCCGATTTTGGCGCAGGCGTCGTCGTCCGGGGCGATGGCGCTGAGGTGGCGGTAATGGCTGCGGTCGGCGACGAGGATTTCGTCAAAGAGGTAGAAGTCTTCGGGGAGGAAGACCCGCGCGCGCAGGTCGTCTATGGGCATTTGGTGCGCGCGCATGACGCGGCGGGCGCGGGCGTCGGGCGGACTGTCGGGGTGGTAGTCGTGGGTGGCGGCGGAATCGACGGTGATGTCGTCGCGTTTTGCCGCTTTCAGTAGCGCGTGGGCGATGCCTTCCGCCATCGGCGAGCGGCAGATGTTGCCGGTGCAGACCATCAGTATTTTCATGTTTTTCAAAGTGTTGGCTTAGATGCGGTGCAGCAGTTTAGCATAGCTGCCGCCACGGGCGAGCAGTTCGTCGTGGCTGCCGCTTTCGACGATTTTGCCTTTTTCCAGCACAACGATGCGGTCGGCATTGCGGATGGTGGAGAGGCGGTGGGCGATGATGATGGCGGTGCGGTTGGCACGCAGCCGCTCAATCGCTTCCTGCACTTTCGCCTCGCTGTGGTTGTCCAGCGCCGAGGTCGCCTCATCCAGTATCAGTATCGGCGCGTCCTTGTAGAGGGCGCGGGCGATGGCGATGCGCTGTTTTTGCCCGCCGGAGAGCCGTCCGCCCTGCTGCCCGGTGTTTTCGTCGTAACCGTGCGGCAGTTTATTGATGAAATCGGCGGCGTTGGCGGATTCTGCCGCGAGGCGCACTTTGGCCGCGTCCGGCGCCGGGTCGGCGTAGGCGATGTTGGCGGCGATGCTGGTCGAGAACAGCACCGTGTCCTGCGAGACGAAGGCGATGGCGCGGCGGCGGTCGGCGAGGCTGACGTCGGCGAGGTCGTGGCCGTCGATGTAAATCGCCCCCGCCGTCGGCGGGTAAAACCCGGCGAGCAGCGCGGCAATGGTCGATTTGCCGCTGCCCGATTCGCCGATGAGGGCGACGGTTTCCCCGGCGCGGATGTGCAGGCTGAAGTGCTCCAGCACTGGTTGCTCCGGGTAGGCAAAGCTGACGTCACGAAATTCGATTTCGCCCCGGCTGAGCGATACCGGCGGCAATGCGGGTTGCGGCTCGGTCGGCGCGTCGAGGAAATCGAAGATGCTTTGCGCCGCCGCCAGCCCGCGCTGGATGGGTTCGTTCAGCTTGCCCATGCGCTTGATCGGCGGAAAGAGCAGCGCCATCGTGCCGAGGAAGGAGACGAAGACGCCGGTGGTCATCTGCGCCGGGGCGCTGCGCGCCTTCCACGCGAACAGGATAATCACGGTGCAGAGCGCGGCGATGATGGTCATCTCCACCACCGGCGAGGCGCTGGCGGCGATTTTGGTCGATTTTACCGCGTGAAAGCGCACCGCCTCCGCCTGCTGCGCAAAGCGCGCGTATTCGTAGTCCTGACCGTTGTAGATGCGGACAATCGCCCGGCCGCGCAGGCTTTCATCGACGACATGATTCATGCCGCTCATGTCTTCCTGCATCGCCCGTGCCATCGTCCGCAGTTTGCGCGAGACGTGGACGATGATATAGGCCAGCACCGGCGCGACGACAAACAGCAGCAGCGTCATCTTCCAGTCCAGATAAAAGAGGAAGACGGTGAGCGCGGCGATGGTGACGGTTTCGCGCAGGAGGATGGCGACGGCATCGGTGCTGGCCGCCATCAGTTGCAGCGCGTCGTAGGTGAAACGCGAGACGATGCTGCCCGCGCTGTTCTCGTCAAAATAGCGCATCGGCAGGCGCAGCAGTTGCGCGAACATCCGCCCGCGCAGGGTGTAAACCACCTGTTGCGCCAGCCAGTTCATGCTGCACGTCGCGGTGTAGCTCGCAGCTCCCCTGAGCATGAAGCCGAAAAACAGCAAGGCGGTCAAGCCATAAACGGTGCGCATATCGCCCTCGGCAAAGCCGCCATCGACCAGCGGTTGCAGCACGAACGGCACCAGCGGCTCGGTCAGGCCGTAAAGCACCGTGCCGCCTGCGGCGAGCAGCACCACCTTCCAGTGCGGGCGGATAAAGGCGAGCAGGCGCAGATAGCGGGCGCGGTCATCGCGGTCAAACATGGGCGTGTCCTTCGCCGCGCAGCGCGGCAACAATCAGGCAAAGCGGCAACACAAAAAAGAGCAGGCCGCTGTTGTGGCTGAACAGCGCCGCCTGGGTCAGGCTGAAACCGCTGTAGAGCAGCACCTGCGCCCGCCCGGCGAGACGCAGCGCGGCGGCATCGGGCGAATCGCGCTCCTCACCACGGCGGTAAAGCACGAGCGGCCAGACGAACAAAAACAGCAATACCGCAAGCCCCACCAAGCCGCGCCGGGCGAAGGCATCGAGGAACTCGTTGTGCAGATGACCGAAGGCGGCGAGGTCGGCGGCGGCGTGCCAGCCGTCCTTGTCCGCCTGCAACTGCGCCGTCCCCGCGCCGAAGAGCGGATAGCGGCTGCCTTCCTGCCAGGCGAAGCGCCACATCTCAAAACGCGCGCCGATGGACGTATCCGCCTTGCCTTCCTGGTAAAGGGCGATGTCGTGTTGCGCCTCGGCCAGCCGCTCCTCAATCACCTCAATATTGGCAAGCCAGAACAGCGGCGCGGCGATGGCGACAATCAGCGCCGACAGGGCCACGCTGCGCGCGCGGAAATGACGGCGGCGCAGCGACAGCAGGCCGAGGAAGACGAGCGCCCAGGCGAGGGCGAAAAAACTGCCGCGCGTCTGCGACAGAAACGCCGTATAAACCCCGGCGGCGGCACCGGCGAGCGTCAGCAGCAGTTGCCAGCCGCGCGGCTTGGCACGCAGACTACACGCGGTGATGAGGGCGAGCAGCATCGCCAGATTGCCGAGTTGAATCGGGTGGAGAAAGCGGGCGGCGCGGCCATAG
>ERZ773049.381-NODE-381-length-28062-cov-4.413004_pt1 | contig 28062 bp, 29 predicted proteins | sample MGYA00580633_ERZ773049 | MGnify/ENA primary metagenome ERZ773049 (study PRJEB29015, sample SAMEA2737991) | human oral metagenome | biome: human oral; feature: human-associated habitat; material: dental | place: China | collected 2066 ...
AGGAACCCCAAACGGAGGAAGAGAACCTTGCAAAACAACTCGAAGAGCTGAAAGACAAGTATCTGCGCACTGTGGCCGAGTTCGAAAATTTCAAGCGTCGCACGCTGAAAGAGAAAACCGAACTCATTCTCAACGGCGGCGAAAAAGCCATCACGGCCATACTGCCCATCATCGACGACATGGAAAGAGCCATAGAAAACGCGCACAAACAAGCGTGCGTAGATGTTGTGGAAGAGGGCTGGGAACTGATTTACAAGAAATTGCTCAGCACGCTAGAAGGCATGGGCGTGAAGAAAATAGAAGTAGACGGCAAAGACTTTGACGTTGACTTCCACGAGGCTGTGGCCATGGTGCCTGGCATGGGCGACGACAAGAAAGGCAAAATCATCGACTGCGTACAAACGGGATATACCCTTAACGACAAGGTGATAAGGCATGCCAAAGTGGCGGTTGGACAATAATTGACGGGGCTGGAAAGGAAAGAAAATGGCTAAAAGAGATTATTATGAAGTGCTGGGCGTTGACAAAAACGCCTCGGAAGACGAGATAAAAAAGGCTTATCGCAAACTCGCCATCAAGTACCACCCCGACAAGAACCCTGGCGACAAGAATGCCGAAGAGAAGTTTAAGGAGGCTGCCGAGGCTTACGATGTGCTGCACGACCCCAACAAGCGTAAGCAATACGACCAATTTGGCTTCGACGGACCTGCCGGCATGGGCGGTTCTGGGGGCTTTGGCGGTGGTGCCAGCATGGATATGGACGATATTTTCTCCATGTTCGGCGACATCTTTGGCGGACATGGCGGCTTTTCTGGTTTCTCTGGTTTCGGCGGAGGGGCGAGGTCAAGGCAGCATGCACAATTCAGGGGCAGCGATTTGCGACTGAAAGTACGACTCACCCTGCAAGAAATTGCAACGGGCATCACCAAAAAGTTTAAGGTTAAGAAAGATGTAACGTGCACCCACTGCCACGGAACAGGAGCAGAAGCGGGTAGCGGAACGGAGACTTGTCCCACTTGTCATGGTCAAGGCATAGTTACCAAGGCCGTTAGAACCATGCTGGGCATGATGCAAACGCAAACCGAATGCCCCACATGCCACGGAGAAGGAACGGTTATCAAGAACCCATGCCATACGTGTCACGGGTCGGGCGTAACCAAGGGCGAAGAAGTAGTTGAGATTAAAATACCTGCTGGTGTGGCCGAAGGAATGGTTGTGAATGTACCCGGCAAAGGCAACGCAGGTAAACGCAACGGCATAACGGGTGACATACAAGTATATATCGAGGAAGAGCCTAACGACACATTCGTTCGCGACGGCAACGACCTTATATATAATGAGCTGCTTGATTTCCCCACGGCAGCATTGGGCGGAAACCTTGAAATACCATTGGTAGACGGTGGAAAGGTGCGCATGAAGGTTGCACCAGGCACACAACCTGGAACGGCATTGCGCCTGCGTGGTAAGGGATTGCCCTCTGTTCAAGGTTATGGGCCAGGCGTGGGCGACCTCATCGTAAACCTGAGCGTGTATGTTCCCAAAACGCTGTCCGGCGAAGAGAAGGCCTGCTTGGACAAACTAGCCCAAAGCGACAACTTTAAAGGCGACAGAGTTACCAAGCAAACGATATTTCTGAAATTCAAGAATTACTTTAACTGATGAACTATCAGGAGACAATTCAGTACCTTTACAATAGCACCCCTGTTTTCGAACATGTGGGTGCTTCTGCATATAAGGAGGGCTTAGACAATTCGCTAGCGTTAGATTCACACCTGGGCGCACCTCATCACGCCTTCAAAAGCATCCATGTGGCAGGCACGAACGGCAAAGGCTCTACCGCACACACGCTAGCCGCCATACTACAAGCCTGCGGCTACCGCGTAGGCCTATACACTTCGCCACATTTGGTAGACTTTCGCGAACGCATTCGCATCAACGGCGAGTCGCTTTCAGAAGCCTACGTTGTGGATTTCGTGGCCAAACACCGCGCGTTTTTCGAGCCTCTGCACCCTTCGTTCTTCGAACTAACCACCGCCATGGCTTTCAGTTATTTTGCCGAAAGCCATGTTGACGTTGCAGTTATCGAAGTGGGCTTGGGCGGTAGGCTCGATTGCACCAACATCATTAGCCCCATTCTCTCGGTCATCACCAACATCAGTCTAGATCATACGGGCTTTCTGGGCAACACATTGGCTCAAATTGCCGTCGAAAAAGCGGGTATCATCAAGCCCAATACCCCCGTGGTGGTGGGCGAAACCACTGCGGAAACACGCCAAGTGTTTGAAAACACGGCGAAAGAACGGCGTGCGCCTGTGGTTTGGGCCGAACAAAATCCCGAAGTTTTGCAGTGGCAACACAGCAACGAGGGGGGTATCAGTCTGCAAACGCGCAGCTTTGGCAACATGGTTTTCGAACTAGGCGGCAACTATCAGCACCACAACGCCAACACCATCTTAACCGCCGCACGGCAATTGCAAGTCTTAGGCTTTAACATAACCGCCAAAGAGGTGGGTCAAGGCATGGCCACGGTATGCCAATCAACAGGTTTACAAGGGCGTTGGCAAATCTTAGCGCATGCGCCCTTAGTGGTTTGCGACACAGGCCACAACGTTGCAGGCTGGCAATACCTCAGCTCTCAAATTCGTACACAAAGCTATCGCACGCTCAGAATGGTGTTCGGCATGGTAGACGACAAGGATTTAGACACCGTTCTCACCCTTTTACCCAAAGATGCAACCTATTATTTCACGCAAGCAAGTACGCATCGGTCCGTACCCTGCGAGGTAGTGGCACAAAAGGCCGCACAAAACGCACTGCACGGCACTATATATAATAATGTGTATGCAGCTTACAAGGCCGCACTAAGCAATGCCACGAAAGACGATTTTGTATTTGTTGGCGGCAGCAGTTATGTGGTGGCCGATTTGCTTTCAAATCTTAAAATCTGCTCAGAAAACACGAAATAAGGCATGCCAGAGTAGAAAGCAAAATCTACTTCAAACACTTAAAAACGCGCACGAACCTACAAATAACAAACCATATATTATCAAAAAGAAAGCGGTGGGGCCTTCTGTTGAACATTTTTAACAGGAAACCACCGCTTTTAATATATTAATATTTGTTGCATTCAGTTTTTTTCGTTTACTTTGCAACAAAGTATAACTAAAAGCTTTCTTTTATGACAAACACAGATAAGGTACAAAACGTATGCGGGCTGAAACGCGAAGACTTTCAGACTCGCATCAACGGAAAAGAAACCGATTTGTATATTCTCCGCAACAAGGAAGGAAACGAAGTAGCCATAACCAACTATGGCGGGGCGCTTGTGGCCATTATGGTTCCCGATAAACACGGAAACCTGGCCAATGTGATACAAGGCCACGACAACATACAAGATGTTGTGAACTCGCCCGAGCCCTATCTCTCTACCCTTGTGGGCAGATATGGCAACAGAATAGCCAAAGGCAAGTTTCAATTACATGGTAAAGAGTACAGTCTTCCCATCAACAACGGCCCCAACTCGTTGCACGGAGGCAAGAAAGGCTTTAATGCCAAGGTGTGGGATGCACTGCAAATGAACGACACCACCCTTGTATTGAACTACGTAAGCGCATACGGCGAAGAGGGTTTCTCAGGTGAACTGAAAACAACGGTTATCTATTCCTTCACCGACGACAACGAATTGGTTATCGAATACATGGCCAAAACAAACAAAAAAACAGTAATCAACCTTACAAGTCACGGCTTTTTCTCATTGGCTGGCATCGCCAACCCCACACCAAGCATTGAAAATTTAGAGTGCGAAATCAATGCCGACTTTTATATTCCTATCGACGAGGTGAGCATTCCCACAGGCGAAATACGTTTCGTTAAAGGTACGCCGTTCGATTTTAGAACGCCAAAAACCATCGGACAAGACATAGACGCCGACCACGAACAAATTAAAAACGGTGCCGGTTACGACCATTGCTTTGTGCTTAACAAGCGCGAAGAGGGCGAATTAAGCTTTGCCGCACGTATTATGGAACCTGTAACGGGGCGCACGATGGAGGTTTATACCACCGAACCAGGCGTACAACTCTACACCGACAATTGGGCCGACGGCTACAAAGGGCAACATGGAGCCACCTTCCCACGAAGAAGTGGCATCTGCTTTGAAGCACAACACTTCCCCGATTCGCCCAACCGCCCCTACTTCCCCTCGGTGGTGCTGAACCCAGGCGAACAATATAAGCAGAAAACAATTTATAAATTCGGAACGATAGCATAAACATTCATCAACAGTAGGCCCACTCTTGAAATGCGCCTGCAATGCCTTTGGTAAGCCATTGCCCTGTTTTTCTGCCCCTTCGTAGTGAAGATAGCCAACGAAAAAACGTAGAAGACAGCAAGCCTACCACGTATCAACAGAACGCAAACAGGCAGAGCAGCCTTTCAAGTCAAGCCATAACTAAAAGCATTTATTACTAAAACGAAAATGGAAAATAAACAAGCAAAAAGTGGTAGCATAGTAGCCATTGTCACAATGATGTTCCTCTATGCAATGATTTCATTCGTGACAAACCTCGCCGCACCTATCGGTATTATTTGGAAAAACGCTTTCCAAGGCGACAGTGCCAACACAGTAGGCATGCTCGGCAACGCAATGAACTTCCTAGCTTACCTATTTATGGGCATCCCCGCGGGTAAGCTGCTTTCCAAAATCGGCTACAAGCGCACCGCTCTTGTTGGTATAGCCCTTGGTTTCATTGGCGTGCTGGTGCAGTTCCTTTCTGGTGGCGTAGACGATAAGGTTGCGGGCTTTACCGTTTACCTGCTAGGCGCATTCATCTCAGGCTTCTGTGTGTGTACACTTAACACTGTTGTAAACCCCATGCTCAACCTCCTGGGTGGTGGCGGCAACCGTGGTAACCAGCTAAACCTTGTAGGTGGAACGCTTAACTCGCTTTCTGGTACACTAACGCCTATGCTCGTGGGTGCGCTTATCGGCACAGTAACGGCCAAAACGGCTATGGTAGACATCAACCTTGTGCTTTATATCGCTATGGGTGTGTTTGCAGCTGCCTTCGTTGCACTGCTCTTTATCCCCATAGCCGACCCTGAAATGGGTAAGACTACGGCCGAAACGGTGTACGAAAGAAGTCCGTGGGCATTCCGCCACTTCGTTCTTGGCACCATCGCCATATTCATTTACGTGGGTGTTGAAGTTGGAATACCCGGCACTTTGAACTTCTACCTATCCGATACCAGCGCTAATGGCGGCGGACTAGACCCTGCAACGGCCGTTAAGATTGGCGGTTTTGTGGCTGGCACCTATTGGTTCCTCATGCTTGTAGGCCGTTTCTCGGCCGGATTCATTGCCGATAAGGTTTCTAGTAAGGCCATGATGATTGTCACAGCAAGTTTTGGCATCTTCCTTATACTGTTGGCTATGGTTCTAGGCAAGAGCACAACGATGGATATGCCCGTGTTCACAGGCTCGTCGTTCCAGCTTGTTACGGTGCCCATAGCAGCGCCGCTGTTGGTTCTTTGCGGCTTGTGCACCTCGGTTATGTGGTCTAGCATCTTCAATTTGGCCAACGAAGGCCTCGGCAAATACTCTGCCGCTGCCTCTGGCATCTTTATGATGATGGTTGTTGGTGGTGGTGTTCTGCCCCTCATGCAGAACTTTGTCGCCGACCATGCGGGCTATCTCATCTCCTACGCCATACCGCTCATCGGCTTGGCATACATTCTTTTCTATGCACTTATCGGCAGCAAGAATGTAAATAAGGACATCCGCGTGGACTAACCGCCCCGCTAAACGCGAAACAATTAAGTATTAAACAAATTCCATACATCATTAACCTAAAACACAACAACATGATGGATATCGAACATGTAAGAAGTCGCTTTATCAAGCACTTCGACGGAAAGACCGGCAACATATACGCATCACCCGGACGTATCAACCTTATTGGCGAACATACCGACTACAATGGCGGGTTCGTTTTCCCAGGAGCGGTAGACAAAGGCATTATGGCCGAGGTACGCCCCAATGGAACCGACACGGTGATGTGCTACTCTATCGACCTGAAAGACCGCGTAGAGTTTAAGGTAGACGACCCCAAAGGACCACGCGCAAGCTGGGCAAGATACATCTATGGCATTATACAAGAGATGAAAAAGCTTGGTGTAAACGTCAAAGGCTTTAACACCGCCTTCTCTGGCGACGTGCCACTTGGAGCCGGAATGTCATCATCGGCCGCACTCGAAAGCTGCTTTGCTTTTGCGTTGAACGACCTCTTTGGCGACAACAAGGTGTCTAAATGGGACATGGTGCTTGCAGGACAGGCCACCGAACACAACTATTGTGGCGTGATGTGCGGCATTATGGACCAATTTGCAAGCGTATTCGGACAAGAAGGAAAGCTAATGCGACTTGATTGCAGGTCGAGAGAGTTCGAGTATTTCCCCTTCAATCCACAGGGATATAAGCTTGTCTTGCTCGACTCTAAGGTGAAACACGAACTCGCATCCTCGGCTTACAACCACCGAAGAAAGAGTTGCGAAAACGTGGTTGCCTCGCTTAACGCCAAGTTCCCTGAGAAGAAGTTCGAAACTTTGCGCGATGCCGACTGGCAAGAACTTGATGCAGTGAAGGCAGACGTTTCGGAAGAAGACTTCAAACGCGCACACTTCGTGCTTGGAGAGAAAGACCGAGTGCTGGCCGTTTGCGACGCTTTGAACGCTGGCGACTACGAAACGGTGGGCAAAAAGATGTACGAAACACACGAAGGACTGAGCAAAGAGTACGAGGTTTCGTGCGAAGAGCTAGACTACCTGAACGAATTGGCCAAGGAAAATGGCGTTACGGGTAGCCGTATCATGGGCGGCGGTTTCGGTGGTTGCACCATCAACCTCGTTAAAGACGAACTTTACGACAAGTTTATAGCAGATGCTAAGCAGAAATATGCAGCCAAATTCAAGCACGAACCCGCCGTTTACGACGTGGTAATTGGCGATGGCTCGCGCAAGGTTTGCTAATAACGCATAGCCAATTCAGGCTCATTGCCTGCCCATTGGCCATTAAGCAATAAAATGAAAGAGGATGTGTACAGCTTGTCACATCCTCTTTTTTACGCATCTTATCCATTCGCGCCAACACGATGCACATTCCAAATTCACATCCTTATATGTAATGGTGCATCGATTTGGCTAAACAGATTAGTGATTTTAAGGCAGGTTCTAAAAATTACCTTTGTTGTATTTAGAACATGCCTTAAGTCAGAACAAGGCCAAATAAATATCGAAAGCAGCAACAATATGAACGGAAAAACAAAGGCATTACTAAAAGAATACGCCGCACGCTATGAAACAACAGCCTTCTTAAAGGAAGACCCAGCCCGCTTTATGCACCTTGTTCAGGGCACAAACAACCAAGAAACGATGGCTTTCATTGCGGCAAACCTAAGCTATGGAAACCGAAAGCAATTCTTTCCAAAGATAAATTTCGTGCTGGAAAAGTCGCAAGGCGAACCTTACAACTGGGTGAAAAGCGGACTGTTCGAGCAAGACATACCGCCAACCGACGACTGTTACTATCGCCTTTACACAAAAAGGATGATGAATAGTTTCCTTAAAACGCTGCAAAAGCTATTAACTGAACACCATTCTCTGCACCAATACGTACAGGCAACAGCCACCAACGATGCCGAAACGGCCGTGGTTGCGCTTTGCAAATACTTTGCAGCGCATGGACAAGAAGGCATCGTTCCCATCAATGCACGCTCTGCTTGCAAGCGCATTTGCATGTTTCTGCGGTGGATGGTACGCGACAATTCGCCCGTAGACTTAGGCATTTGGAAAGACACCATCGACAAACGCACCCTCATCATGCCGCTAGACACCCACGTCTTGACACAAGCACAACGCCTAAAACTGCTCAAAAGCAAGTCTACCTCCATGTCTATCGCCAAGAAACTGACTGCCGAAATGGCCAAAGTATTCCCTAACGACCCACTAAAAGCCGACTTCGCGCTGTTTGGATATGGCGTAAACGATGGACAGGAGATTTAAAAACAAACGATGAAAAGACAAGAGTTGTCAGTTTGTTAACACACAAAACCATTAAGTTACAAACTCATAACCCCATCAACTCACAATAACAACAACTTATTACCTCATAAACTCACTATCTCACCAACTGATAAACTTACTACCTCATCAACTCAAAACCTAACGAACTCACAAACTTATAAACTCACAAACTTATAAACTCATGAACTCACCAACTTATAAACTTACTACCTCACCAGCTCATAACCTAACGAACTCACAAACTTATCAACTCACCAACTGATAAACTCATGAACTCACCAACTTATAAACTTACTACCTCACCAGCTCATAACCTCCACAAGCCTACACTTCAAAAGGGTGCAAAAAGTCGAAACAATCTTTCAGCTCTTCGTAAATACGCTGCACAGGCAAGCCCATCACGTTGAAGTAGCTACCTTCGATGCGTTGAACACCAACATATCCAATCCATTCTTGAATGCCGTATGCCCCAGCCTTGTCAAAGGGACGGTAGCTATCTACATAAAAACTAATCTCATCGGCAGTCAGTTCTTTAAACCAAACCACCGTTGTTACAGCAAAACTACGCTGCCATTGACGTGTAGACAGCGTAACACCCGTTATCACCTCATGGCTCTTGCCACTCAACAAGCCCAACATACGCCTTGCATCTTCGGCATCTTGCGGCTTTCCTAGTATCTGCCCATCGCACACTACAACCGTATCGGCCGTCAAAACCACCTCGTTCTCGGCCATTGTGTCCATGTATGCGGCCGCCTTAGCCTTCGAAATATGCACAGCCACGTCGCTTACAGGCAACGTTGCGGGGTAACTCTCATCGATGCCACGTATCAATCGCACCTCAAAGTCGATGCCCAAGCCCCGCAACAATTCTTTTCTTCTTGGCGAATTACTCGCCAACACCAATCTATTCTTCATTTTCTTCGTGCTTATTCAATGTTTACCAGCCAAAGGCCTTAGCATCTTTCATCCACAATCCCTTTGCGCGCAGGGTCTGCTCGATAACTTCTCGTCCGCACCCCATACCACCTGCGCACGTGGTTACATAGCTACTAACAGACTTAATGTCGGCGCAAGCATCGGCAGGACAACAAGCACAGCCACAACGAGCCATCACTTCGTAGTCGGGAATGTCGTCGCCAACAAACATCAGCTCATCATCCGCATAGCCATAGCGTGCCTTAAAGTCCTCGTAAGCCAACAACTTCACGCCAGCCTTCATGTAAATGTCTTCTACACCTAAGCCTTCAAACCGCTTACGCACGGCCTTGGTGTCGCCACCTGTGATGATGCAGATGCGCAAACCCACCTTTTGGGCAAACTGAATGGCGTAACCATCCTTGATATTCACCGTGCGCAGGGGTTCGCCATCGGCAGAAAGCGTGATGGTAGATGCCGACAGCACGCCGTCTACATCAAAAATGATGGCGCGTATGCGCTGTAAATCGTAGTTTATCATTGCGTTATGTATTTGCCAGTTTATGTATCATTTCGCTCATCAGCTCGTAAAGTCGGCGTTCTTCGGCATCGTCGATAAGGCTCATTTGCCGCTCCATCACCGCCTTATCCATTCTAACGGCAGGGCCTGTTTGTGCATCCTTGGGCGACAGGCGATGCACTTTGGCTGCCGTTTCGTCAATCAGCGGCAACAACAACGCAAAGTCAAGCCCCCTACGTTTCAGCGTTTCGTTGGCTAACGAGTAGCACAAGTTAACGAAATTGCACCCAAATACCGCCGCCAAATGAACGATGCGCCGGTCGGCACTGGTCGTTAGCCGCACCTCGTGGCTCAAAGCGCGCGCCATTTTCAGCAAAACATCTTCCGAAAACTCGTTCGCACCCTCTATCAAGCAAGGGATAGAAGAGAAATCCAGAGGTTTTTGTTTTGAAAACGTTTGCAAGGGATAAAACACACCGTAGTTTTTGGCCAACCCTTCAAACACGTTCATCGGCACACTTCCTGCCGTATGGGCATACACGGCGTGCGGGTTCAGCTGGCAAACTTGCGGAAGTACGCTTGCCAAAGCATCGTCTTTCAAGGCCAACAAATACACATCGGCATCGGCCGAAAGGCTTTCCAAGCTGTTAATGGCCGTTGCGCCCAAACGCACAGCCAATGTTTCGGCGGTCGTCTGCGTTCTACTATACACCTGCGCCACACTAAATCCAGCCTTTTGCAAAGCCAAACCAAGACTCGTGGCAAGGTTTCCTGCCCCAAGCAGTACTATTTTTATAGCTTTAATCTTGCTCATGTCTGCTAGAAACCACCCACATGCACCTGCTCCCAGCGTGCATCTTCATCGTTTTTCATCGGCAATTCACTCGCCTTATGGCCCAGTGCAAGAATACAAAGTGTGTCTAACGTCTCTGGAATGTTCAAAATGCCGCGCACGATGTCGGTTCCGCACTCGCCACTATTCAGTCCGCGATTGCGCACCTGCACCCAACAGCTGCCCAAACCCAAGTCTTCGGCCTGTAATTGCATGGCCAAAGTCGCGATCGAACAGTCCTCAATCCAGCAGTCGTTCTCGGCAACATTGCCCAAAACCACCACAGCCACGGCCGCATCTTTCAGCAGGGCCGCCCCCGATTCCTTACATTCCGACAGCTTTTCTAGCGTTTCTTTATCTTCTACCACCACAAAATGCCACGACCTTCTGTTCTTGGCTGAAGGCGAAATAAGGGCGGCATTCAGCACCATGCTCAACTCGTCGGCATCAATTTTCTCATTGGTAAACTTGCGGCAACTACGCCTGCGGTGCATCAAGTCGGCAAAACTATTCATCGTTTCTTCTCCTTATTCTATCTTGTTAATGTCCACTCCCTCGTATTCTTCCATAAATTGGAGCAAACAATTCTCGTAAACCTGTTTCTTTAATTTCAGTTCGATGGTGGCCACCAGCAAATGCTGCCCATCGCCCAAGGCTTTTTCTTGCATTTCGTAGCTAACGATGGCCATATTCTTGGCTCTCATATCTTTCAGCACGGCCTTGATGTTGTCGTGCGAAGGTGTAGAAAGTGTCAACACAATGTGGCGTGTACCAATCTTACGCAGTATTAAGTGCAACGCTTCTAGGCAAATAAGCACCATTACCGTGGCCGAAGTAGCCAAGAGATACATACCCGAACCACAAGTCAAGCCAATGGCCGACGTAACCCAAAGTCCTGCCGCCGTAGTTAGCCCATGTACCACATGTTTCTGAAAAATAATGATGCCTGCACCAATAAAACCAATGCCCGTAACCACCTGCGAGGCGATACGTGATGGGTCGAGCGACACGTTTTTTCCATGTTCTAGGATGAAGTCGAAACCCGAATGCGACAATATCATAAAGAGCGCACTGCCCAACGACACCAAGAAATGGGTTCTAAAACCAGCCTCTTTCGCGCGATATTCGCGTTCTAAGCCAATAGCACCGCCCAACATGCCGGCAATAAAAATTCTAAGTGCAAAGTCGATGTCCATAATTGCTTAATCATTATTGTTGTTCGATGGGCGCACAGCACCATCGACTAACCTTTATCATCACGCCCAATTCGGGCACTTCTTTCAACAAAAAGTACTTTTTGCTGCTACGCACCAGCCTTCCCGTAAGGCCTTTCAGCGGTCCGTGTTTTACTATCACGGGCGTACCGCTTTTTAGCTTGGCCTCTGTAGACGATAAGAACTTGCGCATTTCTATTTCGGGGCTGCACATCAGCATAAAGTCTAGCATTTGCTTAGAAGGGATTTCGTAGTACGTGCCGGCCACTCTATCTTTCCTTATCACCGACATCTTAAAGCGTGCGTTAGCAAAGATGCGCCGCAGTTCGCATTCTTCTTTGTCTTTCTTAACAAACACCAGATTAAACACAACGGGCTTGAAAATGGGCTTGCCGTCGTCATCGCCTGTTCGTTTACCGCTCCATTCCATCGGCACAAAGCACGTTAAGCCCGCAGAAGTGAAGTATGCCATTGCCTCGTTAAGCCGCAACGAGAACAAACGTACGGCATGCCACGGCCTACCGTCTTCCGTTAATTGTTGCGGAGAAGACAGTTCGTCCGTGTCTAACAATTCGTTACTCTCTTTTTCTATTTTGGGGATGCTGTGCATATCAGTGCTTTTAGGCTGCAAATATAAGTAAAAACCTGCTTATTACATACCTTTTCGTGAGAAAAAGCACCTTTCTAGCCATGATAACCGAAACTCCCAACACTTCTTACACCAGAATGCCATGCCAATAGGCGAGGTGGAGTTGGCAAACTGGTCAACCTGTTAACTCATAAACTCACCAACTTATCAACTTATAAAATCAATAACTTCTCAACTTATAAACTCATTTACTTATAAACTCATTTACTTATAAACTCAATAACTTCTCAACTTATAAACTCACCAACTTCTCAACTTATAAACTCACCAACTTATCAACTTATAAACTCACCAACTTTCTCAACTTATAAACTCACCAACTTCTCAACTTATAAACTCACTAACTTCTCAACTTATAAACTCACCAACTTCTCAACTTATAAACTCACCAATTTCTCAACTTACAAACTCGTTAACTTGTCAACTTACAAACTCTTTAACTTGTCTACCTACCAACCAAATTTGTCTTATTTTTAGTGCAAATTTTAACATTATGAGTGCCTTCGTAAGTCACCAACCGCTCACCCGACCGCAAATAATCGATTCTCGCGAGGGTTGATTTTGAAGCAAAAGGGGGTGGTCTGTGAATGCAGTCAAAATGAATTTTTATTTATAGAAACCGCCATTTACACCTCTTTTTGGGCTATTTTCAGCTAATTGCAGTGCATTTTGCCGCTAAATGCAATGCGTTTTGGTGCTAAATACGATGCGTTTTGCCGCTAAATGCGGTGCGTTTTGGTGCTAAATGCAAAGCATTTTGCTGCAAAACGCAAGGCGAAATGCTGCAAAACGCAAGGCGAAAAGCATAAAAATACGTAGTAACGGTATAAATAAAACCTTTCTGAACCATTAAAAACATGGCTGAAAAGGGCAAAATGGCCATTAAAAAGTGGAGTTTTAGGGGCTAAATGCTGGTAATTGGGGTTGAAAAAATCGCAAGTCGGCAACAAAATAGAAAGGTAAAATGGTGTAAAATGCAGGTTCTTGGCTTAAAAATAGACAAACCCCAAGGCTTGAAAGACTAGAAATAGTGGCTTTTTACCTACTTTCAACCAATATTTTCGCTAGAATGGTGCGGCAAACAGAGTATGTTTTGTAAAGTATGTCGCAAAGTTTTAAGATTGTGAGTTGGTGAGTTGATAAGGTGTTGAGTTGATTAGTTTATGAGTTAGTAAGTTTGTAAGATCATGAGTTCATGAGGTTATAAGGTGTCGAATTGATAAGTTTATGAGTTAGTAAGTTTGTATGCCGTTAAGTTTACGAGGTTCTAGCCTAATAGTTATGGGCGAGTTTGGGCAAATTAATTTCCATTCCGAACGAAACAAAGAAGGGGTTTATTAGCTGTTTACACATAGTCAGCATGCTATCTCGTGTAAAATATACCCTATTTATTTGGTAGTACGAAAACAAATAGCTAACTTTGCGGTGTAATAACTACACAAGTAATGCTTATGGAAGAGAAAAAGTATGCGTACAAATACCCACATCCGTCGGTTACAGCCGATTGTATTATCTTCGGTTTCGATGGTGGAAAGCTGAAAGTTCTGCTTATAGAGCGAGGTCAGGACCCATATAAAGGCAAATGGGCATTCCCTGGTGGGTTCGTACAAATGGACGAATCGTGCGAAGAAGGCGCGTTGCGCGAACTGGAAGAAGAAACAGCACTGAAAGGAATGGCGGTGCAACAGTTTCACACTTACAGCGAACCTAACCGCGACCCACGCGAAAGGGTAATCACCGTTGCTTTTCTCGCACTGGTTCGTTTACAAGAGGTGAAGGCAGGCGATGATGCCCGTAAGGCGCAATGGTTTGCCATAGACGAGGTGCCACAGTTGGCTTTCGACCACGATGTTATTCTTCGCGATGCACTGAAACATCTGCGCGAACGCATCCATTTTCAGCCTATTGGCTTTGAATTGCTGCCCGAAAAGTTCACCATGCGACAGCTACAAAACCTCTACGAGTCTATTCTCGATGTGCATTTCGACCGTGGTAACTTCTCGAAAAAGATGCTACACTTCAACATTCTCACGCCACTAGACGAAACTGTAAAGCCCACCCCAAAACGGGAAGCACGCCTTTACCGCTTTAATAAGGAAAGTTACGACGAGTTAAAGCAAAAGGGATTTAGATTAGAATTTTAGTCATTTAAGTTTCTAAGTTTATCTGTTCGTGAGTTGGTAAACTTGCGGGGGGCGTGTGATTACAAGTTCATGAATACATCAACTTAGGATGAGAAAGTTCGGTAAGTTCATAAAATTGTGAGTTTATAACTTCTTCCTCCTCTTCATTCTCCCAAAGCCATAACTTAGAATGCTGGTCATTCAATGCTTCTCTCGTTAAAACTCATATACTCATAAACTAAGAACACAGATACTCAACTAAATAAAAACCCAACCGAAATGAAAGACCTACTTATCAGTGTGGCTGTTGGCGACATCGCCGGCATGCCCTACGAGTTTGACAATCGCACGAAGAATTACGATGACGTGCAGCTCTTAAATCCCCAAAGCACATATACCGACGATACGGTTTGCACCTTCGCATGCGCAGAATCCTTACTCAACCATACCGACATGGCCACTACGCTTTGGTCAAGATGTCGCATGGAGAGGGGGCGAGGCTATGGCGGACGTTTTCATCATTGGCTAAATCGCCCTCAAGTAACACCAGCATACAACTCGTTTGGCAACGGAAGTGCCATGCGCGTAGCTGCTGCTGGATTTATGGCTACCACCTCTAACGAGTGCGTTGACCTAGCAACAAGCACCGCCATGCCTACCCATAACCACCCCGAAGGCATAAAAGGGGCGGTGGCTACGGCCTTAGCCATATTCTATGCCCTGCAAAACAAAGGCAAAACCTTTGTCCGCGAAAAGGTGTTAGACGTGTACTATCCGCAATGGACAGGGCGTTTGTATAAGGAAATACAACGCGATTATCGCTTCGACGAGACGTGCCAAATAACCGTTCCAGCCGCATTGATTTGCTTTTTAGAAAGCAACGACTATACCAGCTGCATCAAATTGGCCATTGCGTTAGGCGGAGATGCCGACACGCTTGCGGCCATCGCAGGACCAATTGCCTACGCACATTATAAGTATATGCCAGAAGAACTGGTGAAAGATGCCAAAAACAAGCTTCCAAAATGGATGCTCGACGTTAGTAAAGCGTTCGATAAGTATGTTGAGAAGACACTTGAAAACTGCGACAGAACCACTGAATAAGCATCAATACCACAGTAAAGCGCAATGAACTAAATATGGAATTGACACCAAGGTGATGTCAATCTATGGCGAGAAAGAGAATTATCGCCCACAAAAAGGTGCAAGTTGCATGGCTTTTTCTAGGCCAACAACTTGCACCTTTTTATCTTGCGCTATTGTTACTTACGTATATAATCTTTCAACGCATCTACATATTCGGCAAAAGCCGTTCGTCCTTGGGCAGTTATTCGGCAAACGGTTCGTGGACGTTTGCCTTCAAAGCCCTTCTCCACTTCTATGTATCCTGCCTGGCTTAACTTATCAATTTGCACACTCAGATTACCCGCCGTGGCTTCTGTTCGCTCTTTTAAGTAAACGAAGTCGGCCTCATCAAGTCCCACGAGCAAAGAGATTATGGCCAGTCGAAGTTGCGAATGCAACAACGGGTCTAACTCTCTAAACATCATTTACCCCCTATTACGTTAAGCAAATGGCCTGGCAAAATCATGTTGAACACCGAGGCGAAACCAAAAAGCAAGTGCCACCACACGCTAGGGTGGCCAAATAGCAGGCTGTTTAGCATGTAGAACGAGACGATTGCAGAAACCAATGGCAGATAGGTTATGGCATGATTGCGAACGATTACGCCCGTCATCGAGGTACCAACACTCACAAACAAGAGTGAGAAGGGCATCATAAGCGACATGTCGGTACTATGGGTAATGAAGGCAGAAACCAACAAATATACCGTAGAAAGGCAAAACATCACCCCCACAACAATCCAAACACTATTGATGGCACGGTCGATATAGGTTACCACCTTTGGCTTTTTAGACTTCCACGACACAAAGCCCCAACACAAAAACATGAGCCACCACAGTCCCGAAAACTGATTGTTATGGGTTAACTTAACACAGGCGAACACCACTATACTAAGAACAAATGCGAAATAACCAAAATAGAGAAATCGGTTTCCGCGACCTACTTCGAGGTTTTCTTTCGTCGACTCTATCATTCGAGCAATCAGTTCCAAACTCTCTTGCTCGTTAATTTTCTTCTCTTCCATCACTCATAATTTTTTAAAGTTACACTTCTTTTGAACGCCTTTCCCACTAAAAAGCTTCGGCCGAGTAGCTATTCGTAGGACAATAAACAAGTTTACGATATAAACTTTGCAGCGAAAAAAAATATTGGAACGCACCTTTTAGGAACTATTTCCACTGCAAAGATAAATAAGTTTACAATATAAACCAAGTGATTTACAAAGAAAATTGTATGCAAATGTAAAGTTTTAACATTTCGACAGCCATTAAGGAGAATTGTAAGGAAGAAGAAAACAAACTCACAACACCAACAGTTGCACATCTCAACACTTTCTGCCGACAAAACTTGCGCACTCGTCTGAATATGCCTAACTTCGCACATTGAACCGGGCAAGCCTTGTAAAGGCACTCCAAACGGATAGTGCCGTGAGCGAAATAAGCAAGCATTAGCACTTTGAAATAGACGAGCATTAGCCCTTTGAAATAAAGCAAATGAAACCGCGCGACAAAGAAATACTCAACATAGCCATCCCCTCCATCATATCAAACATCACCGTTCCGCTGCTCGGAATGGTGGATGTAGCCATCATGGGACACCTAGGTAATGCCGCATACATCGGTGCAATTGCCGTGGGCAGCATGATTTTCAACGTTATTTACTGGCTGTTCGGATTCTTACGAATGGGAACAAGCGGCATGACCTCGCAAGCATACGGAGCGCGAAACCTTGAAGAGGTGACCAAACTGCTTCTTCGTTCTCAGCTTATCGGCCTGCTTATCGCCCTCGCCATCATCCTTTTGCAATACCCCATCGCACAAGGCGCATTGTTCTTGATGCGTCCCACACCCGAAATCAGCCAAATGGCGCAACGCTATTTCAACGTCTGCATCTGGGGCGCACCTGCCATGCTGGGGCTATATGGTTTCATGGGATGGTTCATTGGCATGCAAAACACGCGCATACCCATGTTTATCTCCATCATGCAAAACGTTGTAAACATCTGCGTTAGCCTAGCTTTGGTGCTCTTTGCAGGCATGAACATCGAGGGCGTTGCCATCGGAACGTTGGTGGCACAGTGGTCGGGGATGCTCGCAGCCGTTGCGTTTTTCCTCACACAATACCGCCCCAAGCTGCGCATTCACTTTAACATGAGGGGTGTAATTACCCATACAGCCATGACCTCCTTTTTCAAAGTTAACCGCGACATCTTTCTTCGCACCCTCTTCCTTGTGGCAGTTAACTTCTTCTTTACGTCGGCAGGCTCGGCACAAGGCACAATGATACTGGCCGTAAACACGTTGTTACTTCAACTGCACACCATTTTTTCGTACTTCATGGACGGCTTTGCGTATGCTGGCGAGGCCGTAGGCGGCAAGTATTATGGCGCAAAAAACAAGCTGGCCTTCAACGATACCATCCGCCGTTTGTTCGTTTGGGGCGGCGCAATGGTGCTTGCGTTCACCTTATTATATACGTCAGGCGGACGTAGTTTCCTAGGATTGCTCACCAACGATCAACAAGTGATTGGCTCTGCCCTACCCTATTTCGGTTGGACCATCGCCCTTCCGCTTGCAGGTATGGCCGCTTTTGTGTGGGACGGCGTGTTTATTGGCATCACAGCCACACGCGGAATGCTCACCTCGTCGGCCTTAGCCGCCCTGCTTTTCTTTGCCACATTCTACCTGTTAAGGCCTTTTCTTGGCAACCATGCCTTGTGGTTGGCCTTCATTCTCTATCTTGCCAGCCGCGGATTGATACAAACTTACCTCTTCAAACGCATCGAGGGCGTGAAGGCTTTGCAGCAAACGTAATACAATAACAGAAGAAAAGGTAAAAAAGAAACATCCCCCTTGCTGACCATTGGCCAATAAGGGGGATGCTCCTTTATAGGTGTACAACCCTTAACCGTTACTGATTAAACGACCCACAACGTGGACAATGCCCCTTGGAATGCAGTGCTGCACCGCAGTTTCCGCAGACATAGCGACTGCGGTTGTAGGCCAAATATCGCCTAATGGCCCAATAACCATAGGCCAAGAGCAAGGGATAGCCCACATAATAAAGCGTGCTAATGCTGAAAACGATGTAGTTTACCGCACAAACACCTGCCAAACCACACAGATAAAGCATGGCATCGCTAAACGGTAGCTTATGCCGAATATCGTCTATGGTGGCTAAACCGATGATGAGAATTGCCCAAACCGAAGCAAGAAAGACAGAAAGCAGCAGCGGAACTGTGAACGGATTGAGCGTGGGATGATAGTAAAAATGCCGCCAAGTGTCGGCCGCGAAGAGCTGAATGCTGGCATAAAACGTGGCCGATGCAGCTACAAGCAAGGCCAAGAGCGTGGGATAAAACGAGTCGATGTCGCGTACATGCACCAAAAAGGCCTTCGCACGAACAATTTTAAGCGCCAAATACAACATGCCGATGACACATATCACCACGAGAAAGATGAGCAAATGCACATCCGAGAAGGCGGAAATAAACTGCGAGATGGGGTCGTCGGGTACGACGTTGGGCAACAGTTGCGTCTCGTTTATCCAGCCAAAGGTAGACTGGTCGCGCGCCAGCTGCACCCAAACAGAGTCTTCTCCGCTTGCAGGAACAATGCGAATGTCGGCCACAACCACATGGTCGTGACGTTTAATGTAAAGTGTGTCGAGCACAACATCGGTAACAAGCTCTTCGGGCTGCTGCCTAACGAGGGGCAACGAGTCGGCTTTCACCACGAAGTTATAATTGTTAGAATAGTGGTGAGAGGCCGAGAACGAAAGCGAATCTAGCTGCGCTTCGGTCAAGTCGGCCGTGCCTTCGTTATGCGTTGGCGGTTGATGGTAACAGCCCGAAAGCAGCAACAACAACGCTAACAAGGACACGATGTTAAGCAACAAACCCTTTTTCATATCATTCTGCATATAAGTCCATTTGACATTCAGCGCAATTAAAATCGAGCCTAAACCGCCTATTGTCGCCCAATTGCAGATAAAGTGGCTCTTTCCATGTGGGCTTTGTACCACCATGTTTAACACAATGCCCCAACGAGAAACGTATGCAATGGCGGCATTGCATCAGCAAAGCATCCTTGGGTTGGGGCTTTTTCACCTCGAAAGCATCACCAATTTCGGGCATCCCTTCTGCTTCATAAAACGCCTTCGACAAGTGGTTGGAGGCATTATAAAGGTACGAATGCCGCTTATACATGGGCGTCCATGCCAATGTTTGCTTGCGTTCGGGGGGCGTAGGCAACGTTCGTGGCTGGTCGGTAAGGTGCAATGGCGGGTTCATCAGTGCATCTGTGGCTCGCCTACGCAGGTCGGCCAACAGACTAGAAGGAATGAAAAGCCCTTCAACCGCGGGGTCTAATTCAACCTCCGAACAGGTGTAAGGCGTACTTCCAAGCTTAGTTAGCTGCCTAACGATGTTTTCGCGTTGTGGCTTTTGCGCCTGCTGATGTTCGCATTGCAAGCGGTCTACGCGACTTTGCACGCATTCGCCTGCATGAACAATGGCCGTTTCAAGTTCCACTCCATCGTTCGTCAACCGCAACTTCATGTGCAAAGGCACTTTTCGCACGGCCGTTTGACGAGCCAACACCTTGCCGAAAGCCTCATCGTTGTTACGATAGAGCGACATTCCCGGCTTCAACCCTTCGGGCATTTTCAGCGGGAAAAGTCGGTTCCCCTCGGCTCGGTTCACCCTGAAGCCCACCAGTTCGCGGTCGGCATTGATAAAACAAAGCCCGTCGCCGTTGGCAAAACTGGCCGTAGAGGACATGTTAAACGAGTTGCCACGCAACTCCTTCACATGCCCAACATGCTCGCCCATAGCCTTAGGCGTATCAAACGAGGCTATACCCTGTTGCCTTCCGTGGGCAAAATAGTCGGTATAGCCGCGGTTAAAAGTTTTTTTAAGGCTGGGTTCGAAGGCATATTCCACCTTGCCAAGCGATGCACGGCAGTAGCATTGCGGATATTTTCGCACCAATTGGTTGAGCTTTTGACTGTATGCCGACACCACATTCTTAACATAGGCCATGTCTTTAAGTCGCCCTTCAATCTTAAACGAAGTGGCCCCTGCCTCTGCCAGTTCCTCCAAATGGTCTATCTGGCTAAGGTCTTTCATCGAAAGCAGGTAGCGTTGGCGTTCGATAACCTGCCCCGCAGCATCAATCAAGTCGAACTTCATGCGGCAGAACTGCGCGCAAGCACCGCGATTGGCACTGCGCGAAAAACAATGTTGCGACACATAGCACACACCCGAATAACTAACACACAGCGCGCCGTGCACAAACACTTCAAGTTCGGCCTGCGGCAGTTGCTCGTGTATCTCCCTAATCTCGTCTATCGAAAGCTCACGCGCAAGAACCACGCGTTCAAAGCCATGACCCAACAGCCAATTCACCTTCTCGGCCGAACGGTTGTCGGTCTGCGTACTGGCGTGCAAGGCTATTGGGGGCAGCTGCATTTTAAGTAGGCCCATGTCTTGCACCAATATGGCATCGGCTCCTGCACGATACAAGTCCCATATAAGGCGTTGCGTATCGTCCAATTCGTCTTCGTACACAATGGTATTTACCGTAACATACACCTTCACGCCAAAGCGATGGGCGTACACGCACAGCTCGGCGATGTCGGCAACGCTGTTTCCAGCAGCAGCCCTTGCGCCAAATCGGCTCGCGCCGATGTACACGGCATCGGCTCCGTGGTCAACGGCAGCCTTACCGCATTCAAGGTTCTTGGCTGGTGCAAGTAGCTCTAAGTGTCTCATTCGCCTGTGATTTATCTAATGTCGTTGATGTTATATGGGGTTTCCTGATATACATAATAGTTTATCCAATTGCTAAACAGCAGGTTGGCATGCGCTCGCCATGTAACCAGTGGCGGAAGTGTGGGGTCGTCGTTGGGGTAATAATGCTGCGGAACAGACACGTCTGCACGCTTTCCCCAATCGCGTTTAAACTCTGTATCGAGTGTATTGGGCGCGTATTCCAAATGTCCCATGATGAAAAACTCTCGTCCGCCGCGCGCCATTACCATGCCCACGCCACTGCATTCAGACTCAACAACGAGCGTTAAGTCCTCGTTTTGCACGATGTCTTCGCGCCTAACTTCGGTGTGTCTGCTATGCGGCATGTTGAAACGATTGTCGAAACCGCGGAATATGGGCAGCAAGGGCAATAGTGGCGTTTGTTCAAACACGCCGAACATCTTCTGGTTTAACGGATGCTTGGCTATGCCGTAATGGTAATATAGCCCAGCTTGGGCAGCCCAACAAATGTAAAGTGCACTGGTTACATGCGTTTTGGCCCACTCGAAAATCTCGGTAACCTCGGCCCAATAGCTCACTTCCTCAAACGGCAGGTGCTCTACTGGTGCGCCCGTAACAATCATGCCGTCGAACTTCTGATTACGCATAGCATCGAAATCTTCGTAAAAGCTCATCATGTGTTCAATGGGCGTATTCTTCGGCGTGTGGCTTTTCAGTTTCATAAAGCTCACTTCCAGTTGCAGGGGCGTGTTAGAAAGCAGGCGTATAAGATCCGTTTCGGTTGTTATTTTCAACGGCATGAGGTTGAGCACAACAATCCTAAGCGGCCGAATGTCTTGCGTGGTGGCTCTCGAACTGTCCATCACGAAGATATTCTCACGCATAAGTATGTCTATTGCGGGTAACTTGTCGGGGATGCGTAGTGGCATTGCGGCTTACTTTAACAAAGCTAAACTTGAACAATGGCATGCGAACAAACGGCAAGGTGCTTGCTTTTTGCACCTCGCTTTCGCGCTTGCCTTATGCAAAGGTAGCATTTTTTGGCGAAACGAGAAAGCGGAAACGCGGGTTAGACGATGGGAATGGTTAACTAAACGAGCACATGTAAACGTGTTTATCGGTGGACTTATCAACCTGTTTGCCCATCTACTTGTTAACCCGGCTACTTGTTAAGCCGTCAACTTGCCTACTTGTTTACTCGCCAACCAAACGCCCTTTGTCTTCTTAAATGTTCTGTATCAAGCGTGTTACATGGAGTGAAGATATGCGCGTTATAACGCGAAAAGAATTAGTTTCGGAATTAATTGCCTTATGAACAAGCTGGCACATCAAGCACAAACATCAGTACAAGGGGCTTTGTACTGACACTACAAGCCGCTTGTACAGACACTACAAGCCGCTTGTAGCGCAACTACAAGATGCTTGTAGCCCCACTACAAACGGCATTGTACTATCAACCTAAAAGGCTTTTTGCAACGCTGCAAAGGCTATTGTGCTGATACATTGATGACAAAGTGGGATATGCCAACAACTGCATAAAATCCATTCCCTTTAACCATAAAGTGGCAAATTGGCTCGGATAAAACCCCAAAAGCCTACGATGGTAATTTTTGAACCAGCCTTAACGCAACTCTTTTAATTCGTAAAACTAAACACATTTTACCCAAATCAGATTGGTACAACTCGGTACATGTAAAAACTTCTACTTATCTTTGCACAACAACATCACCCACTGCCCATGCAAAAGAATGTTTGGACAATGCTCATCACCCCACTCTTACTCTTCGGTTGCTCTGACTCTAAACAGATGAAGACACTCGGAGAGAATGAGTTTTATATAGGCGAAAGCTTGGCATCCGTTTCTGCTGATGCCGATTCCACCTTTTGGATTGGTGGTGAAACGGGCAAGATGTGGCACGTAGACGGAAATAAAGTTACTGCCTATACCACTGACACGGACAGGATATAAGGTAAAGACACAGCTATATGCAAACCATAAAACGACTATTAATGATGCTCTTCATGTTGGCATCATGCTTGCATGCAATGGCTCAGAATGGCATTATCACAGGTACAGTGGTAGACGAAGAGAAGGCTTTTCTGCCCGGCGTTACCGTCTGGCTGAAAGGAACGAACACCAAAACCATTACGGATGTGAATGGTAAATACACCTTATTGTCTGTACCGAAGGGAAAGAACGAAGTGCAATTTACTTTTGTGGGCTATGAAAGTAAGACAATAGAAAACGCCAAGGTATGTTCCTATCTTGCTTAACGGGGCACAATCTTTGTCCACTCGTTTCAAGCCCGTTGTTGGACTTATTCGCTCATGGGACACTAAAACAGATAAGTGGCGCTATCCCGTTATCATCGACAACATGATGAACTTGGAACTATTGGAGTGGGCTGCCCAACATTCCGACAGCACCAAATTCGCTAAAATAGCATCCAGTCATGCCAAGTTGACGATGAAAAATCACTTCCGTAAGGATTTTAGTTCTTACCATGTCATTGGCTACGACCCCGAAACAGGGCAGGTTGAAAAGCGAAACACCCATCAAGGCTATGCGCACGAGTCGGCTTGGGCACGTGGACAAGCTTGGGGACTCTATGGATATACGATGATGTTTCGTGAAACGGGAGATTCAAGCTACCTACATCACGCCAAAGGTATAGCCCGTTTCATCATGTCGCACCCCAATATGCCCAAAGACAAGGTGCCTTATTGGGACTTCAATGCGCCCGACATACCTCATGCCAAGCGCGATGCTTCTGCCGCAGCCATCATGGCATCGGCCTTTATTGAATTGGGTAGTCTTACAAAAGAAACGCCCGACTTCTCCAAGCAATGCCTCAATATGGCAGAAATGCAGTTACGTTCACTCACGTCTGCCGAGTATCTTGCAAAGAAAGGAACAAACGGAGGCTTTATTCTCATGCACTCGGTGGGCAATCTTCCAAAAGGAACCGAGGTAGACGTGCCACTCGCTTATGCTGATTACTATTATGTAGAGGCATTAGTTAGATACAAAAAGATGGTATTAAGTACGCTTAAAAGCAAAAAGAATTAGTTTTGGAATGAATGATCTTATGGGCGAGTTTGCACATTATCGGGCGCAAACATCAAGTACAAGCCTTCTTATACGAACACTAAAAGGAAACAAAGGCTTTCTGCCTAAAACAGCGAAAGCGACATGTCCACAGGCGGTGCCTTGGGTTCTTCAACATCCGTTTCATGCTTAAATTGCAGCACCAGCTGTTGCGTCTCTTTCAAATTAAAGTTTAAATGGTACACACCTCGATGGGCGGTGCGCTCGATAAGCGAATGCGGCATGCGCGATTTAGCAATGAGAAATCGCGAAACAAAGGCATACACCTCTTCGTAACTCACGGGATTGAAAAGCGAGTTACAAGCATTGTACACGTGCAGGGCTATTTTTTGCACAGCAAGGCCTTCTTCACCAGCCTCGGTTAACACCCTAAAAACTTCTTGTTCGTATTTAATGGCAGACATACAATAACACAAAATAAGGGCCACCATGCTATTTGGTGGCCCTTATCTTGTTAAGCTAAAGTGACGAGTTTGTCTTCACCTTTAATCTTTCCTTCTTTAAAGAGCCATCCGATACCGAGCAAAACTTCTTCTTCGCTCTTATCAGAAGCCTTAGCTATCTCTGCTACACTAAGAGGTTTACCTGCTGCCGATAGGGCTTGATAAACATCGCCGGCTCTAAAACCAACGCTTTCTGCATCTATCACCCAAGCGGGCTGTGTAACTTTCTTTGTTGCAGTTTTCTTAGCTGCGGGCTTTTTCGCTGTCGAGGTTTTAGCCTCTTCAACGCTTTTTGTTGCTTTCTTTTCTGCCATAGTTATAAAATTGAAGTGTTTTGTACGCTGAATGGAACAATAAACACAAATTTATCGTCGGCAAAATTAGTACATTTATTTAACAATCGGCACCTTTATGCAAGAAAAGTAAAGCCTTTGATAGCAATGTGATACGATTTATTGACCTAAATCAACTCGAAGACTAAGTTCTTCCAACTGTTTGTCGTCAATAACCGATGGTGCATCCAACATCACATCGCGCCCACTGTTGTTTTTGGGGAAGGCTATACAGTCGCGAATGGAGTTCAGTCCTGCGAAGATTGAAACAAAGCGATCCAGTCCGAAAGCCAAACCAGCATGTGGCGGCGCACCATATTTAAAGGCATTGATGAGGAAACCGAACTGAGCCATAGCGCGTTCGGGCGTAAAACCTAAGATGCCAAACATCTTTTCTTGCAATGCCCCATCGTGAATACGAAGACTACCACCGCCCACTTCGATGCCGTTGCAAACAAAGTCGTAGGCCAAGGCACGAACACGTTCGGGATGCTCATCCAACAAAGGAATGTCGTCGGGATTGGGCATGGTAAATGGATGGTGCGTGGCCATGAGTCGCTGTTCTTCATCGCTCCATTCAAACAGCGGGAAGTCTATAATCCACAAGCACTCAAACTTATCTTTGTCGCGAAGGCCCAAGCGGTCGCCCATTTCCAAGCGAAGGTTGCACAATTGCACACGTGTTTTGTTGGCTTTGTCGCCACTCATGATAAGCACCAGGTCGCCATCTTTGGCTCCCATAGCTTGTTTTAGCTGGGCAAACACCTCTGGCGAGTAGAACTTGTCTATGCTGCTCTTTACCGAACCATCGGCTTCGTACTTCACAAACACAAGTCCCTTTGCGCCAACCTGCGGCCGTTTAACGAAATCTGTCAGCTCGTTAAGCTGCTTACGCGAGTAGTCTGCACAGCCAGGCACGCATATTCCGCCGATGTATTCGGCCTCGTTAAATACGCTGAACTCGCCAGTACCTTTAAGAACGTCAGCCAACTCAACAAATTCCATACCGAAACGCAAGTCGGGCTTGTCGCTTCCATATAGCTTCATGGCCTCGTGCCACGGCATTTGGCGCAACTTGGCAGGCAGTTCAACACCTCTAAGTTCCTTAAACAGGTGGCGTGCCATGTCTTCGAAGAGGTTGATAACGTCGTCTTGGTCTACGAAACTCATCTCGCAGTCAATCTGCGTGAACTCTGGTTGGCGGTCGGCACGCAGGTCTTCGTCCCTGAAACATTTGGCAATTTGGAAGTAACGGTCGAAACCGCTCACCATAAGCAATTGTTTCAGCGTTTGTGGACTTTGTGGAAGGGCGTAGAATTGTCCGGGATTCATGCGCGAAGGCACAACGAAATCGCGTGCGCCCTCGGGGGTAGAACCAATAAGTATAGGTGTTTCCACCTCGATAAAGTCTTTGCTGTCGAGGAAATTGCGTATAAGGATTGTCATCTTGTGGCGCAACTCCAAGTTCTTACGCACATTGGGACGGCGCAAGTCGAGGTAACGATACTTCATTCTGATGTCGTCGCCGCCGTCGGTGTTCTCCTCTATGGTGAAAGGTGGCGTTTCGCTTTCGCTAAGCACATTGAGTTGCGATGCAATAATCTCAATGTCGCCAGTGGGAAGGTTGGCGTTCTTGCTTTGGCGTTCGTTCACCGTGCCCGTCACTTGTATGCAAAATTCGCGCCCCAACCTATTGGCGCAGTCGCAAAGTTCCTTGTCTTCGTTCTCGTTGAACACGAGTTGGGTAATGCCATATCTATCGCGAAGGTCGACGAACGACATTCCGCCCATCTTCCTAACTCGCTGAACCCACCCTGCCAACGTTACCGTTTTACCTGCATCGGCTAGGCGCAGTTCTCCACAAGTGCTTGTCCTATACATGTTATTCTTATCAATTTAAATTATGTTTGCAAAAGTACACATATCCAACGAGAACTACAAATATTTGCAGAATGTTCTGTTGGTTTTGGGTTTATTAATTTGCGAGACCAAGAACTTTTTCTGCTGACGAGGGTATCAGCTGCAACCATGCAATGGAGCTGAACAACCTTAATAAGATTGTAAAATATTTGTACCGTAAATTAACATTATGAGTGCCCTCGCCGTAAAATTTCCAGGCATCGGTCGTAATTTCGCGCGTATTTTTAAAGTTTATAACCACCTGATTTGTTGGTATTTACAAGAAATAAGGCGCAAAATAATGCTGTTTAGCATGTTTTTTGGTGCAAACCATCAATAAATGCACTGCCAAAATCCAACAAGCTGTTGTTCATCCCAAATGGTCTAAATGCCTATAAATAAGCTCTAAAATGGTGATTTTCATGGGTTTTGGCTGCGTTTTGGTGCATATTGCAGTGCGTTTTGGTGCATATTGCAGTGCGTTTTGGTGCATATTGCAGTGCGTTTTGCTACATATTGCAGTGCATTTTGGTGCATATTGCAGTGCATTTTGCTGCATTTCGCAGTGCGTTTTGCTGCAAAATGCGCTGCAACATCTAGCTATTAAACTCCATTTTCTTGCAGTTGCGGATGCAAGTTTGGGAGAATTTTTCTTCAAAGAGAAATGCAAAAGCATAGTAAATTGCCAAAAACGGAGGTGATAAGCACTCAAAAATTGCTGGAAATTCATCACGTTGGAACATTTTTTATGGCTTTTGACGGGTATTTTTTCCTAGAATGATTCGGCAGAAGAACGTTATTTGTAAAACATATTTACTGTTTTTAATAAATCGCTAATAGGCATTTTCCGAAGTAAGAACAACGGCTATATATCGGTATAAGCGATAAGACTAAGCATGATGGGTGCAATGATGTGAACGATTTAAATCCTTACTGAGGTAATGATGTGGGGCAACGAAACGCGTATAACATTCACGTTTCACCTAGATGTGCCCTTAACCCCAATCGGCTGTCCGCTATATCGCGCTTGTGAAAAACAGAAAGGG
>ERZ773049.382-NODE-382-length-28003-cov-8.018856_pt1 | contig 28003 bp, 39 predicted proteins | sample MGYA00580633_ERZ773049 | MGnify/ENA primary metagenome ERZ773049 (study PRJEB29015, sample SAMEA2737991) | human oral metagenome | biome: human oral; feature: human-associated habitat; material: dental | place: China | collected 2066 ...
TATCGAAAGATATGAGTTCTGTAAGCAACTCAGAAAGGCAATATCAAAGGAGGAACGCAAATGAACCATTTCGTAGGCATTGGACGCCTGACGCGCGACCCCGAGGTGCGGTACACACAGAGCGGCAAGGCGTGCGCGAAATTCACACTTGCGATTGACAGGCGCGGAAACGGGGAGAAGCAGGCAGATTTTATTCAATGCGTTGCATGGGAAAAGACGGCGGAGATCATCGGCAACCACTGTACGAAGGGGCAGAAGATCGCTGTGGAGGGGCGCATTCAGACACGCAGCTATGATGCGCAGGACGGAAACAAGCGATATGTGACAGAGGTCGTCGTCAATAGCATGGAGTTCTGCGACAGCAAAGGTAGCGGCAAAAGTTTCGCCGAACCGCCGGAGCAGCAGGGCATGTTTGATGGGAGCAGAGCAGTATCCGACTCTGATATCCCGTTTTGAGTACCTATACCGCTGTCATCCTCGGTGAGCCGGTCGCACAGGGGCGGCCGCGGTTTTCGAGACAAGGCGGATTCGTCAAGGCGTATGACCCAGCAAAGAGCCGCGACTACAAGAGCTATGTGCGGATGATTGCGGCGCAGCACGCCCCGGAATCACCCGTAGAGGGCGCGATCGAGTTCTCTCTACGTATCTATCGCGCCATCCCAAAAGGGATGCCGAAATACAAGCGTGAGTCGGCAAAGGCAGGACGGCTGCGCCCGGTAACGAAGCCCGACGTGTCGAACGTTCTGAAGGGCGTGGAGGATGCGCTCAAGGGCGTGTGGTACAAGGACGACAGTCAGATCGTCGGCTACGGGGTGCTCGGCAAGTGGTACGATGAGCGTCCGAGGATCGAGATCATGATGAGAGAGTTGGAGTAATCCAAAGGAGTATAGGATACAAGGAGCGCGGAGCGATTCGCGCTCTCTATCTCGTTTGATTACTTGCGTTTTTTAGGAAAAACTGTCAATTTACTTTCAACACCATACGCGCAAGTAAATATTCTGTAAAATGAGCGGAGGATAGCAGGTGCACAGTTACAACGATTACGAAAAGACGGTATACGGGTATCTACGCAATTATCATCAGCTCAAGGGGCAACTCTCCAGCCTCCGCATTGAGATCGAAGGCGTGGAAGAGCAGATACGCAGCATCGGAGATGCGAAAATATCGAAGTATGGCAATACACCCGTCGGAGGGTACGATGAGCTATCCGAGGTTGAGCGTGCCGTCGTCCGACGTATGAAGCTCGAAGAACGTCTGCCGATCCTGCGTGAGAACTACATCCGCATCCGGACGCTCCTGCGACGGATTGACAGCGCGCTCGCTTTGATGGGCGACGCACACCGCACGATCCTGCGCAGGAAGTTCATGGACGGGGAGCGATGGTATCAGGTGGCACAAGCGACAGGATACAGCGAGCGCAGCTGTCAGTACCTCGCACGAGAGGCGGTCACGATGCTCACAAAGACACTGTTCCCAGAAGCCGTGGAAGGGCAACGCAGTCTTGACTTCGTGTTTCTGGAAAACTGTGGATAACTTGAAGCCTAAAATCTTTGCGTGTTTTTTGCGCATTCTTTGCGCACTTTCTGCGCGTTTTTCGCCGGCAAACGTGGTATGATGGTAATGTCGAAAATTGCATAGAGCACAAGCAGTCCTCGCCGTATCGGTGGAGGGCTTTTTATTTGTAGAGGAGGCCGAACTGTGACGGAAGGGACACAATTGCTCCACGGTGACTGTTTCGATCGGATGAAGGAGATACCAGACGGGAGCGTCGATATGATTCTCACCGACCCGCCGTACGGTGTGACGTGCTGCGCGTGGGACAATGTGCAGCCGTTTGAACCGATGTGGGAGGAATATCGGCGTATCATCAAGCCGAACGGTTGTATTGCTATATTCGCGGGTGAGCCGTTTTCCTCGGCACTCGTACAGTCGAATCTTAAGATGTACCGTTATGAGCTCATTTGGAAAAAGAATGTTGCGACGGATTTTCTCAGCGCAAGACGAAGACCGATGCGGATACACGACAAGATTCAGGTCTTTTATAAAAAGGCTCCAATTTATCATCCGCAAAAAACGAAAGGGGAACCTTACGATCGTGGATGGCAGAATCGAAAAAGTGAACTTTATGGTGAGATGAATCGTCAACGATCAAAGAGTGAAAATGGTGAGCGTTTTCCGACGTCGGTGTTAAATTTTAAGCGGGAATATCATTTTCATCCAACACAAAAACCTGTTCCGCTTCTTGCGTGGCTGATTCGTACCTACACGAATAAGGACGACATCGTTCTTGACCCATTCATGGGCAGCGGCTCGACGGGCGTTGCCTGTGTGCAGGAGGGACGACGGTTCATTGGGATTGAGCGCGAATCAAAGTATTTCGAGACGGCAACGTGGCGTATAAGTGAAGCATAGGGTTCTTTGCCCGAAAGAGGAAGGAGGCGGCATATTGATCGACTACAAGTCACCAGCAGAGCCGCGCGGTACGACGAATGATGGAGTGCCCGTGTTCTGTGCGTATGATGAGATCGCCGCGATTAGGGATATTCGCCCGAATCCCGGCAACCCGAACAGCCACAATAAAAAACAGGTGCGACTGCTCGGAGACATCATCCAAGCAACTGGATGGCGTGCGCCGATCACCGTCAGCAAGCGCAGCGGTCTCATCACGAAAGGGCACGGGCGCAGGATGGCAGCTGCAGCGATGGGTTGGAAGTCCGCCCCCGTGGAGTACCAAGACTACGCGAGCGAGGAGGAGGAGCACGCCGACCTCATCGCAGACAACCGCATCGCGGAGCTCGCCGACCTCGATATGGGCAAGCTGATGGATATGGTAGAGGAGATGGACACGGGAATCGTACCCGTGGAGCTGACCGGATTCACGGAGGAAGACCTGCAGAAGATCATAGCATCGATGGAGGGCTTTTTTTGATTGAGTTTATGGCTATCATCGAGTAATATAAGATTGGGCAATAAAAGCAGTCTATGAGAGAAAGGCGGCACTGCACGATGATAGACATAATGGGGATCATCAAAAAAATAACCTCGACCTATGGGCGAGGCAAAACGATGTATGATGCTCTTCAGAAGGAAATGCAGGGCGATACGGGGAAACGAGTGAATGAACTTCTCGAAGCGCCTCCATATCTTTTGGAACTGCTTCCTGCTTCCGAAGCGAATGAGATTGCACGCTACGTCATGCGAGAAAGCCAGAAGGGGCGCAGGGCTGAATCTATTGCGAAAGACCTTGAGGAAAAACTCCCCGACCATGTAAAAGGCAAGGCTGTTTTGATTGCGCAAACACAGGTATCTATTGCGGAGACTGCTTTAGAGAGAGTGCGCGCTGAAAAAGAAGGTCTCTATTGGTATGTGTGGCGCGCCTGTGGCGGTAGAAAAGGTGATGGAAAAACGCGAGACAGCCACAGGAAAATGAGCGGGATTGTGGTGAACTGGAATGACCCGCCTGCGCCGGAAAAGCTGTTTCCTTCGTCGAAAACGACGGACTATGGGCATTATCATGCCGGTTGCTGTCCTCTTTGCCGCTGTTATGCTGAGGTTGTAGTGGATGAAGATGAGCTCAAGTATCCTGTGAAAGTTCACATCGGTGGGCAAATCTACAAAATGACGAAAAAAGAGTTTCGTCAAATCATAAATAACTCGCTTGCAAATAAAAATATAATTGCTAGAAAAGGGCTTTTGAGTGTTCTTGCAGGACAGCTAGTTAAATTTGTCTCATCATCAATACAAAAGAAATTTTGGGGAGAATAGAAAATCTAGAGCAATTCCAAAATAATTTCAAAAATACGATCTCGTTACAGCCTAGAATAATTTCACAATGAACCCGCTCATTCTGGGCGGGTTTTCTTATGCCTATATCAAGGGAGGTGGTGAGCGTGTAGGATGGCGAATGAGGAGAAAAATCTAAAGCCATTTCATCAACGAACAGAGAACGAACAGAGAGAAATCCGCTCCAAAGGCGGCATCGAGAGCGGAAAATCCCGCCGCCGCAAGAAAGCGTTGCGGACAGCCCTCAAAGAAGCAGTTTCACTCACATTGAAGGACTTGCATCCAGACCTCAGAGAAGGGATAATGCTTGCTGCAAACATCAAGGACGAGGAGCTTACAATCGCCGATGCGGTTATTGGCGGAATCATTCGTACCGCTTGTGAGGGCAATCCGCAGATGGTGAAGATACTCCTTGATACCATCGGTGAGAGTGCGGATACTCGTCTCAAAGAACGCGATGTGAAACTTAGAGAGAAAGCCGCCGCGCTTGCAAATGGAGAATCAAACAAACCCAAGGAGCAGTCCACAATGATGCAACTCGTAGATTCTCTGCAAAAGGCGCGTGAGAGGAGAGCAAAGTAATGGAGTTTCGCGACTGGGGAGTAAAGGCACTGGACTTCATCGAAAATCCGATAGAGGAGGACGCCTTCATCAACATCCTCGAGGGGAGCGTCCGCAGCGGCAAGACCGTCGCCATGATTCCCAAATGGATCAACTACATCATGACGGGGCCGCCGGGGCTGCTCCTCATGACAGGTGTGTCAAAGGACACCATCTACGACAACGTGCTAAATGATCTCTTTGACACCATCGGAGAGGAGAACTACCACTACAACCGCCAAAGCGGATCGCTGGACGTGTTCTGGCGAGACGCAGAGGGCGAGCACATGCGACGCATCAAGGTCGTCGGTGCGAAGGACGAAGGCTCGGAGAAATTCATTCGTGGCAAGACCCTCGCAGGGGCGTACTGCGATGAGCTGACGTTGATGCCCGAGCGGTTCTTCAAGCAGCTCCTCAACCGCCTCAGTGTGCCAGGGGCGAAGCTCTACAGTACAACAAATCCAGATTCACCGATGCACTACCTCTACAAGGAGTACGTCACAAGCGAGCAGAAGCTCCGCGACGGTCTCGTGAGCGTGGTGCATTTTGAGCTCGACGACAATCCGAATCTCACGGACGATTACAAGACGAACATCCGCAGTTCGTACTCTGGAATGTGGTTTAAGCGGATGATCCTAGGGCTCTGGGTGCTCGCAGAGGGCATCATCTACGACATGTTCAGCGACGAACTGCTATTTGATGACGCAGAGTTCACAAATACACTAAAGAGCACCTGCCGCCGCTTCATCGCGTGCGATTACGGCACAAAGAATCCGATGGTCTTTCTTGACATCTACGATGACGGAGAGACGATCTGGATCCCGAATCTCTACTACTGGAACAGCCGTAAAGAGCAACGGCAGAAAACCGACGCGCAATATGCAGACGACCTCGAGGCGATGCTCGGCGAGGAGTATCCCGACGCGATCGTTATTGACCCGTCTGCGGCGAGCTTCAAGCTCGAATGCCAAGGGAGAGGATTCCGCGTGAAGGACGCAGACAACAGCGTCAACGATGGCATCCGCGAGGTCGCAAAGCTACTGACGAAGAAGAAAATTCGCATCCACCGCAGAAACTGCCAGCCGATGATCGACGAGTTCCAAAGCTACGTCTGGGATGAGCGAGCGGCGCGGATGGGCGAGGAGAAGCCCGTCAAGAGCAATGATCATGCGATGGACGCTCTACGCTATTATGTGCATACCATGCTGCCGAAATGGAGGAGGAGAGAATGAGCAAGAAGAAAAAGACCGCCGTGCGGCAGCAGAGAACGAACGATTCGTTCCAGAATCCGATGACGCGCTCCGGTGTATTCATGCCGAATGCGCTGGAAGCGACAGAGTACACCTTGACGAGGTTCACACGGGACTGGCAGACGATCAACGCGCTCTACCGCTCACACTGGATCGTCCGCCGCATCATCGACGTTATACCGGAGGACATGGTTAAAAACGGCTATCACATCCTCACGCAGCTCTCGCCCGACCAGATCAAGAAGATCGTCCGCTGCGACCGTACGACGCGCACCAGTCGCAGAATCCTTGAAGGGCTCAAATGGGGGCGCCTTTACGGCGGCGCAGGAGCCCTCATCATGATCGAGGGACAGGAAAACAGCCTCGACCAGCCGCTGGACTACGATACGGTAATGCCAGGATCGTACAAAGGGCTTCTCGTCCTTGACCGTTGGTCTGGGGTCACGCCGGAGGATAAGCTCGTCAGCGATATCTCGGATCCTGAGTTCGGTATGCCGGAGTATTACACCGTGTCCAGTGACGCCTTGACCGTCGGCATCCGCGTGCATCACAGCCGCATCATTCGTTTCATGGGGCGCCCGCTGCCGTACCTTGAGCAGCTCGCAGAGACCTACTGGGGAGCCTCAGAGCTTGAGCATGTCATCGACGAACTCCGGAAGCGTGACAACGTGAGCTGGAATATCGCAATGCTGACCTTCATGGCCAACCTGCGCGTCATGAAAATGGACGGCATCGGTCAAATACTCGCCACCGGCAACGAGAACGCGCAGATGCAGCTATACAACACCATCCAGGGCATGAACGCCATGATGAACAACAACAGCCTCCAGATTCTCGACAAAGAAGATGGGTACGAGACGCACCAGTACACCTTCGGCGGAATCGGGGAGACCTACGACCGATTCATGATGGATGTTGCGGGAGCAGCAGAGACGCCGGTCACAAAACTGTTCGGGCGCAGTCCTGCGGGAATGAACGCCACGGGCGAGAGCGACATGCAGAACTATTACGACACCATCGAGGAAAAGCAGGAGGCTGATCTTCGCCCGGTGTACGATAAGATTCTGCCGATTATGTTCATATCGACGCTCGGGGGCATTCCCGACGACTGGGACTATGAGTTCAATCCCATTCGTCGTCCGCGTGACGATGAGATGGCAGATCTCGCCTCCAAGAACACGGACAGCGTAACGAAGGCATTCCAAGCCGGCATGGTCAGCCAGCGCACGGCACTCAAAGAGCTGCGTCAGCAGTCCGAGATGACGGGCATGTGGAGCAATATCACTGACGAAGACATCGAGAAGGCCGACGATTCGGTAATGCAGCCCGATGAAGGCATGAGCGATCTGATGAGCGGGATGTTCGGTGGCGGTGATGGTGAAGAACAGGAAGAGGGCGCAGACCCTCAAGCGGTGAGGAAGGACGGGGTGCGTCCCGAGCGACAGAGGACGATCGACGCGAAATGGGAGGAGAGTAAGCATCCGAGAAAGCCTGACGGCAGGTTCGGCACTGGTGCTGAAACGCGGAAATTTGACCGCAAGAAAAAGCGGCGTGAAGTCAAGTTGTCGAAAAGTGAATATGCTCGCGTAGTGAGTGCACTGAATACCAATCTGACGAAAGCGGAGCGCTCGAACCGCACAATACAAAGAGCAATCGGGGATTACGTTTACTCCGTTGAAAATAATGGCTTTGACAATTACAGGATTGTTGGTAGAATAAAGATAGAGTGAATTCTATGGAGGTGGTACTATGATTCCAGAAACGGAAGTTACAGGGACAGAAAAGAGCCTCGTTCAAATGCTCCGCGAGATATGGGATAACGATCATTTTGTCCTTTGGGTTCGGGCATGCCTTAAAACGGATAAAGAACGCGAGGCGGTCATGCAGGCTTACCGCGACGGCACTCTTCTGGACAGCGATGACGTTTCTCTGTTCGCGTTGGATATTCATAACGACCGCGAAAGCGCTTGATCATGGAGGGAAAGATTAAGTGCCCCTGTTGTGGCGAGGGGATGGTGGACGCAGGGCATCAGTACGATGTGTGCACCGTGTGCCACTGGGAGGATGACCCGTTGCAGTTTTCTCATCCAGACTATAAGGGCGGGGCGAATCAGATGTCCCTCAATGAGGCACGTGAAGCCCATAAGCGTGGAGAAAAAACGAAGTAGGTAGGGCATCGAAGATCGCATGCCACTCAACGAAACTCGATAAGTATACAAAGAGGGCAGACAAATCCGATAACTGAACCGTCTCGAAAGAGGCGGTTTTTTGATACCCATTTTGAGGAGGGGTGCATGTGAACCAGCCGCTATGGATGCCGAAGCGCAGGATTGAGGTGGCATTTCGCAGAGCACTTCTCGACATGGCAAAGGGGATCGTCTCGCATGTCGGTGAAACGAGCGACCCGCAGCTCATTGTCGCGACGCTCGAACACATCGCGCGGACGCCAGACTTTATCCGTCTCTCGGAGGCAATCGCCATGAAGATGGTGACGGGGCTATTCGACGATACGGCGCGTACGTGGCGCGAGGCAGTGCGTAATAACGGCAGGGGAAGGGAGATATACCAAGCTCTGAAAAAGGAGCTCCAGGGGGCGCGTGGGGGGCGAATACGAGCGCTTGTGCAGCAGAATGCAGACCTTATCAGCACACTGCCGAAGAACATCGCCGCTGACGTGGCGTCCTACGTTGATCGAGAGGCGATGAAGGGGCGCAGGGCGTCGGACATCGCTGATGAGATTGTCCGGATGTTTCCCGACGACACGACGGCGCGGGCACAGCTGATCGCACGGACGCAGGTGTCCATGACGCAGACGAACATCGTACGGGCACGCGCAGAAGACCTAGGGCTCCATTGGTATGTGTGGCGGGCATGCGGAGGAAATAACGGCGATGGCAGGACGCGATCCAGCCACCGCCACATGAGTGGTGTGCTGGTGCGCTGGAGCGACCCGCCCGCGCCCGAGGATTTGTTCCCTCTGCGCCGCGTGGATGGAACGCCGTACAAGAACACGCTCGGGCACTACCACGCAGGGCAGTGTCCAAATTGCCGGTGCTACCCGGAGCCTGTGGTTGATTTGGATTTACTGAATTTCCCAATGCGGGTGTATCGCGACGGGAACATTGAGCGTATGTCTAGGAAGCGGTTTGAAGGAGGATTCTGATGTGGCAAACAAACTAAAGCGCATCGCTATCGGACTGATGGCACTTTCCATGCGCTTGGATGCCTACGCCATGCACAAGGGGCTGACGATGGACGCTGCGCATCCGAAAGACCCAGACCCCAAGAACTGGCGCACGATTAACGGCTCGAAGGTGCACTTGACGGAGGGAAAGATCGACGGCGGTGCTGGCGAGAAGTTCACCGGCAAGGAGTGGACGGGAAAGACAAAGCATGAGTTCACGCCGAAGGAGAAGCCTAAGCCCGCACCAAAGAAAAAGGGGACAGAGGCAGAAAAGCTGATGTCCTATATCAACGAGCAGGTGGGCGTCGATTTGTCAGAGCACCGCAATACGAAGCGCGAGAAACGCGGGGAGGTAATTATCAAATGGGGCGACCTTACGCGCAACCAGCAGAACAGTATAAAGGCGTTGGCGAATAAACACGGGCGGTTTGAGCTTGTGGAATGCGGCGGCTGGGGAATGCAGCTGAAGCCTAAAAAGGAAAACTCTTAAATAACCCGCTCATTCTGGGCGGGTTTTCTTATGGCAATTTTGAGGGGGGATGTCCATTGAAAGCATTCTACGGGGCGCGATTCTCCGCCCACATGACCAAGACGCCCGAAGGATTCCTCGTGTGTCACAGCGTCCCGATCTGCCGCACGGGGATGCAGGAATACACACCGCAGGAACTCGGCGTTGCAGACGACGGCGGCGGATTCCTTAAGGTGTACCGCGAGGAGGATGAAGTTTTTAAGCCAGCAGCGATCGCGTCCTTCGAGGGAAAGCCTGTGACAGATGATCACCCGCCCGTCGGTGTGGATGCCTCGAACTACGCGAGCTACACCAAGGGCACAGTCCAGAACGTCCGGCGCGGCAGCGGGGTGGACAGGGACAAATTGATTTGCGATCTCGTCGTGTACGACGCCGCGCTCATTGCCAAGATTGACGCAGGAAAGCGCGAAATTTCGTGCGGGTACGAGTGCAAATACATCGAGAGGGACGACGGAACATACTGCCAGATGGATATCATCGGCAATCATGTCGCTGTCGTCGAGGAGGGGCGTGCGGGGCACGATGTGTCTATTCGCGACGCCAAGACAAAGCCAGAAGGAGGAAAAAAGATGGCAAAAAAAGGTAGTATTCTGCATCGCATGTTTGCGGCATTCGCAAAAGATGCAGAGCCGGAGGAAGTCCGCGAAGCGGCACGCGCTGTCGACGAGGCAGAGGGCGGTGATCCTGCTGAGACGCAGCAAAACACGATGGACAAGGACGTCCAGGCAATCATGGATGCGATGGAGGCACTCAGTGCCAAGATGGACGCATTCCAGAAACAGAAGGCGCAGGACGGCGATCCGGATGAAAAGCCGGGCGATGAGGTCGAGGAGACCGAGGCACTGGACGACCTCGAAGAGGAGCTGGAAGAGGGCGGTGATAAGCCTGCCAAAACGGAGGATGACGAATCCGAGGAGGAGAGCGTGACCGTGCCGCCCGAGCAGCTCGAAGAGGATGAGGATCCAGAGGCTGTGCCGGCAGGCGAAAAGAAGCCTGTGACTGCGGCAGACCGCGCACTTGCGCTGTCGGTGATCCGCACCATGCGACCGTTCATCGCCGCTATGCCGCCGCGTCAACAGAGACGTGCGTCGGATGCACTCTCGCGCACGCTCAAGAAGGCCATGCGCACACGGGACACGCAGCCGCTCCCCGGGGGCTATGGTGTCCTCTCGCGTCGGAAAACAGCGGATGCTGCGACGCGGGAGAAAGAAATGCGTGCCTACGGCGAGAATTGCCGTAAGCGTAACCCGCACTGCAAGAAGGAGGAGAAGTAATTATGCCGGGAACTACAATCGGAATCAACATGACCTATGGATATCCGGGGCAGGCGTCCCGTCAGGGAGATGAGGTCAGCCGCACGCGCCCTGTTGCCGCAGGGGCGGCAGATATCCCGTTCGGGGCACCCGTCGTCCAGAAAGAGGACGGATCCGTCGCAATCTTCGGCGCGACGAATACCGCAGATGACTTTGCTGGGATTGCCATGCGCAAGGTCAAGTCGGCGAAGGTGTACCCCTACCAGAACTTCGGATACTACGCAGCAGGCGAGGCGTGCGACGTGCTCCAGCGCGGCGGCATCTCCGCAACGTGTGCATGGGGAACGCCAAAGGTCGGCGCGAAGGTCTACGTCCGCACGAAGGTCGTCAGCGGCACAAGCCCCGCAGGGGCGAAGGTCGGCGATCTCGGTGCGGCAAACGAGGCAGGCAACTGCGTCGAACTCAAAGGCGTTAAGTGGTCGAGCGGAGCAGATGCACGCAATGTTGCAGAGCTCACGATCATCATGCGTCAGGGCGTGTAAGAGAGGAGAACAGCAAATATGAAGAAACAGTATAATCTTGCGATTGCACCGCAGCGCGGCGGATCGCCGCTGCTGACAATGGATGCAGCGGCGGTATCGAGCGGGCTGGCATTCCTGGAGAGCGAGCTTGAAAAGCTCGACCCGCTCCTTCGTGAGCCGCTGACGAGTACGACCTACCCGCGCGACATCGAGATCGAGAGCGGCGGCGGCTGGGTCGAGGCAACATCCGCGTTCAACGTTGAGTACAGTGTCACGGGCGGGCAGGCAGACGGCGTCGGCGGTGTTCAGAACGCCGTGCGTCGGATTCAGGCCGATCTCAGCAAAGACCTCTATAAGGTGCTCCCTTATGAGGTCTCCATGTCCATCAAGATTCAGGATCAGCTGCGCGGCGCAGTCACCGGGCGCAGCATCGAGGACATCTACAACGATGGTATTCGCCTCGACTACGACAAGTACATGGACATCAACACCTATCTCGGACAGGAGGCGTACGGCACGACGGGGCTGCTCAACGACAAGCAGATCACGGCGACGGCTGTCACAGCTGGTGCAAGCGGTCAAACGGACTGGGCGCACAAAACTCCGACCGAGATCCTCAATGACATCGACGAGGCGATCATCGCCGGATGGACAGGCGCGCAGTACGACAACAGTGCCATCCCGAACCACATCCTCATCGACCCCGCGAACTTCGCGTACATCAACCGTACGATGGTCAGTGTCAACGGCTACCCGACGCCCGTCTCCATCATGCAGTACCTGGTCGATCACAACATCGCCAAGGCAAAGGGCGTCGACCTCGTGATCGCCGAGTGCCGCTTCTGCATCGGCGCAGGCATCGGCAAGAAGAACCGCATGGTCGCCTACGTCAACCAGCGCCGTTTCGTCGGCATGGATGTGCCCGTACCGATGAGCCGCGTCATGACGCAGCCGAACGTCAATACGGCGTCCTACGATTCGCTCTACATGGCAAATGTCGGCGAGGTCAAGATTCACTACTTCGAGCCGTTCATCTACCGTGACGGAATTTAAGGAGGCGCAGCATGATTAAACTCGTAGCAAAGCAGAAGATCGGATTCCGCAATCCGGAGACTGGGGAGATTGTGACGGCAGAGCCGTACGCATTCTCCACGCTCCCCGACTGGGTCGAGAAAGACCCGATGTACGGATGGGCACAGGAAGACGGCAGCATCGAGATCGGCAGCGAGCCGAAAGATGACAAGACGCCGAAGGATGGCGACGTAAAGGATGACAAGACGCCGAAGCCGCCGAAGGATGGCGACAAGAAGGAGTAAGACATGCTCTACGAAGGAGTGGACGTCTTCGGGATTATCGCCTCCGCGTCGAACATTCGCACGGGCGGCAATCCCGAATACACAGCCGAGGATTTTCTCGCCGCCTATCCGCAGTTCGGCGGCGGGACTGTGCCGGAGGTCGTGATCCGCGCATGGGTCAACATGGCGCAGGCCTCCATCCACAAGGCCCGATACCATGACGCATGGGAAATCTGCATGGGCCTCTACATCGCGCACTGGCTGACGCTGTATTTGCAGACGGCGGGCAGTGCGGATGATCCTGTGCAGAAGAAAATCTCTGCGGGACTCGCCAAGGGGCTGCAGAGCTCCAAGAGCGCGGGTGACATCTCTGTGTCCTACGACTTCGGCAGCATTAATGAGGACTTCGCGGGCTGGGGAACGTACAAGCTGACCGCCTACGGTCAGCAGTTCCTCACGCTGGCGCGGATGTACGCCATCGGAGGGATGGTCGTATGGTAACAGGGACAGCGACCGTCACGAAGATGGGGCAGGGATTCATAGCGATGGTCAGCAAGGTGCAGGCCATGACGAAAAAGGAAGTCCTCGTCGGCATCCCGCAGGAGGAAGCGAATCGTCCCGGGGGCGGAGACATGGTCAACAACGCCGAGCTGCTCTACCTGCATACGAACGGCGTACGTGCTCCGGCGATGCGTGCTGAGATGCAGGAGAGCATCGACGCTGGCATGAAGTACAGTGCAGCGCACAGTCTCTATGTACAGACGCATGGAAGCCCGGCCTACGCCATTCCGCCGCGTCCCGTGCTGGAACCTGCGATCAGGGACAGCAAGGCGGCGATCGGAAAACAGGTCGCAGGAGCGTATCGTGCCGCGATGCGCGGGGATATGGCAGGGGCAGAGAGAGGGCTCGAGCTTGCCGGCATGGTCGCGCAGAATGCCGCGCGCGCATGGTTTGAGAATCCCAAGAATAAGTGGCCGCCGAACTCACAGCGGACAATCAAGGAGAAGGGCAGTGATAGCCCGCTCATTGACACGGGCGAGATGCGCAAGTCCATCACATACGTGATCAGAGATATGGGGTGATCGCATGGCAATCGATGTTTCAGAGATCGTTCATGACCCCGATTTCTGTACCGCGTTCACGGTCATTAAGCAAAACGGAACAGAGTGGGTGCGCGGTGTTCCGCACACGAAGATGCAGGAAATCACCGTGGAGGGCATCGTGCAGCCGTCGTCCAGCAAGGATCTCGAGCTGCTGGATACCGCCGATCGCGTCAACGGGATGAAGACATTTATCACGGACGAGGTTAGCCTTGACGTGTCTAGCACCGAGAAGACCTCCGATGTGTGCGTGTGGAAGGGGCAGCGGTACAAGCTGATCCAGACCTTTGACTACGCTGCGAACGGATACTACAAAGCAATCGGCGCACTCATGGGAGAGGAGGACAGCGGATGACATACACAGAGCTTCAGGATTTGTTCTGGGATGCAGCGTCAGCCATTACGTCGGACGTCATCAAGAAGCCCGACAAGTTCATCCGCTGGCGCTATCCCGAAGGTGGTGCGCCCGACTGGAAGATCAGCGACGATATTCTTTTTCTGTACCTCGCGGAGGCGGATGACGACTACGCGAAGCAGAGAGACAGCCTATATCGGGAGGCAGATGAAACCGTCTATCGTGACACTACTCGCACGCGCGTGTGGGATTTGCAGGCGACTGCCTACGGGCGCAGGTCGTACGAGATCGCGAATGCCCTGAAGGACGGCTTCTTTTACGAGCCGGTGCGCAGAAATCTCGCACAAAAAGATGTGTTCATCGTCCCGAATCTCCCGACGTGTATGCAAGCACCCGAACTTTTCGCAGGGAAGTGGTGGGACAGGTGGGATATTACCCTGCGATTCAACGAGCTCTATCGCCTTGCGCCGGAGGATGTCGGCAGAATTGCCAACATTCGACTTGGTGCACAGGCGAATCCATAAGGAGGGAACAATATGGCACTCAAAAACGTGCTGCCGCTTGACCCTGTGGTCAATATTATCGTCAATCTTGCGGCTGTCTCCGCGACGCGCAAGAAGTTCAACCTTGCCCTGCTCATGGGCGATGTCGGTTCTGTCGCAGACTTTAGTGACAAGCGGATCGTGACTTACGATAGTCTCAATTCCATGCTGCAGGCTGGATTCACGACAGAGGATCGTCTTTACAAGGCAGCAGCGCTGATCTTCGGACAGCGCAAGAAACCACCTCTCGTCGCAATCGGGAAGATCGCCAACAAGGAGGCGCCGATCAAGACGATTCAGGCATGCCGTCAGGAAGATTCTGAGTGGTATGTCGGCATCTACTGCGGTGATATGACAGACGCGCAGCTCCTCGAAGTGCAGGAATTTGTCGAAGCATGCACACCGTCCACGATGTTTGCCTTTACAACGGGCGATAGCAAAGCCAAGGCAAGCGACGGCGGTATCTTTGGCACGATCAAGAGCAAGGGCTACCGCCGCATCATCGGGCAGTATTCCACTGCACACAAGGACGCGATCTGCGCGGCGATTGGATGGGCGATGGGCGCGATGAGCGCATCTACCATCAACAGTGCATTTACACTAGCCTACAAACGTGAGGTCGGTGTACAGGCAGAAAACTACATGCAGACATTCACGTCGAATGACCTGAACAACATCAAGAAGAACTACGGGAACGTTTACGTCAACCGTGGCAATTTCTATGATGTGTTCGAGGAAGGGCGTGTCGGTGATGGCTCGTGGTTCGACGAGATCATCTACCTCGACAAGTTCAAGAACGACATGCAGCTCGGCATTATGGATTTGCTCGTCAACGCCAACAAGGTGCCGCAGACCGAGGCGGGCATGGGACGCATTAAGACGGCGATCAAAGAGGTCTGCGACGACATGAACCGCATCGGCTTCATCAAGGAGGGCGTCTGGAAGGGCGAAGAGCTTATGGCGCTTGAGTACGGGAAGGTGCTCCCGGGCGGCTATCTCATCCAGAGCGAGCCGATCAGTGAGCAGGCGCAGGCAGAGCGTGACGCACGCAACGCGCCGCCGATCTATGTGTCGCTGAAGCTCGCTGGTGCGATTCACCACGTCACCATTCAGGTGGACGTCAACCGCTAAGAAGAAGGGAGGATATAGAGTATGCCAACGGTAAGTACCTATTCGTTTACCGATGTCAACGCGACGATCAACTGCCAAGGGTATGGGTCGTTTTCCATCCAAGGGGAGGGCATCGGCGACATGACTGTCTCGAAGGCGACCGACCGCTCGGTGCATGATGTCGCGTCGGATGGCGCAGTCATGGTCAGCAAGATTGCCGGCAACAACGGCACGGTGTCCATCAACGCACAGCAGACCAGTGCCCTGCATAAGTTTCTGCAGGGACTTTTTAATTATTGCTGGCAGGCGGACACCTCGGTATGGACAACAATCTCCATGACCGTCGAAGCCCCGAAGATGGGCAAGACGTACTATTGCTCGGGCGGGTCGTTCGTCAAGGAGCCGGATGAGCCGCTGCAGAGTCAGGGGCAGCGCGTCTCGTGGCAGATTCTGTTCGCAGATATTCAGCGCATCCAGCTGTGATCGGAGGAGGTAGACGATGAAACGGGAAACCAAGAAGATTGTCGAGATTCAGGGGCGGAAATTTGAAATCCGCTCCTTTGATGCTTTTACGGGCAGCTACATCGCGTTCACGCTCATGGAGAAAATGCTCCCCATGGGCATGGAGGCGAGGGTCATGAATACACTCCGCGCCGAGGGGAAGGATGTCGACGCACTGCCAACGCCGAACCGCGCGCTCATGAGCAAGGGAGAGTTCATCGCATTCCAGCGGGACGTACTCTCGGTCGTCGGGGAGGTGCTGCCAGGGCGCACTGCTCCGATTATCAACGACAACGGCAGCTGGGGCGTGGAGGACGTCGCAGACAACGCGATGCTCGTCATTCTGCTGACGATCCACGCGCTGGTCTTCAACATCGCGGGTTTTTTCAGCGGAGACGGCTTGAAGGAATTGAAAGCCGGTCTCCAGAGTTTGAGCTTTGCGAATACCGCAATGTAAACGCATGGGTGTACGCGCCCGTCATCGCAGGGAAGTGGCAGCAGCACGAACTGTGGGACGGGACGTACACGTTTAACGACTTGCTCAATGTACATGAGATCATGCTCGTTGAGGGAGAGAACCGTCGACGTGCGGATGTATATGCAGCAGAGCAGAGGGAGGCGAGACAATGATCGGCGAGATGATCCAGGAATACCTGGTCGGACTGGGTGTGCGCCTAGACAAGCCAGGCTTTGGACAGGCCGAGGCGACGATTAACAGCCTTGACCGTACCGTGGAGACGGCGACGGGACACATGGCGGCGAATTTCGTCCGCGCTTCGGCGATGATCAGCACAGCGATTGCAGGCGTGACCGCCTCCGCTTTCGGGTTGATGAAGTCCGCCGCATCGCAAGACCTCGCCATGCAGAAGCTGTCCCGCCAGATGATGGTCGGCAAGGATGCCGCATGGACGATGAAGGCAGCGACAGATGCCCTCGGCGAATCCATCCAAGACATTATGCTAACGCCGGAGCTGATGGAGCGATTCAACAAGCTCACCGCAGACGGGCAGAGAATGAAGGTCGGCGGTGACTTTGAGGCGACCATGAAGGGGTTCCGCGACCTCATGTTTGAGTTCACACGGCTCAAGCAGGAGGTCAGCTATGCCATGACGTGGGTCGGGTACTATCTCATGAAGTACCTGAACCGCCCGCTTGCAGAGGCGCGAGAGAAGTTCCGCAGCTTCAACGACATGTTCGTCAAAAACATGAGCGTCTGGACGGAGAAAGCCGCGCGCATGCTCGTCTACATCATCAACATCGGAAAACATTTTCTGATGCTTGTTCTGAGCGTCGGGAAAGCCCTCTGGCGGATGTGGGAGAGCTTTCCCAAGGGGGTGAAAATAGCCACCGCCGCACTGGCAGGGCTTGCGCTTGTCATGAAGGCGAACCCGCTGACTCGCATGATGCTCCTCGTGAGCACGCTGCTCCTCCTTATTGACGATTACTACGGGCACATGGAGGGCAAGCAGTCGGCGTTCGGTGAGTATTGGGACAAGCTCAACGAGTACATCGAAACGGCAAAGAAAAAGTGGGAGGAGTTCTCCGGCGCGGTGTCGGATTTCTTCGACCGCGTCCAGGGGTCGAGTGCGCTGAATGGTTTCATCGCAGAGGTCAGGGATCTCGGCAGTGCCATCTGGGAGCTCGCAGAGACCTATGCTGCCGCATGGGTTGAGGAAGCAAAAGAGCTCTACGCATCCATGGAGAAACACGGCGCAGTCGATGGGTTGAGCGGAGCGATTGGAAAGCTCTGGGGGATGTTCGAGTCTCTCCTGGGCACGGTGAAGGACTTCTTCCGATGGTGGAAGCGCCTTCTAGGTGAGGTGCGCCGAACGAAGGAGTACCACGACCTCATCGACGCGGTGGGTGAACTTGCAGGTGCTCTGACGGAGACGTTCAACGTCATTCTTGATCTTATCAACATCGCGTTCAGCGGGCTCTTTGGCGAGATAGGCAAGACCGATCACGTCTACAGCTTCCGCGACGCTATCCGCGCGGTGTTCAGCATATTCACCGCCCTTCTGCGCGTAGTGACAGGGGCGGTCAAGGTATTCAACGAGCTCCTCACGATGATGCGCGACAGCAGTCCGTTCAGGCGGTTCTGGGAAGAGCTCGGGCGGATGATTGACCGCGCGATTGAGAAGGCCGGCAAGTTCGGCAGGGCGCTCATCGCGCTGAAGAATGGAGACTTTAAGGGCGCGTGGGAGATAATCAGCGGCGATGGAGATGGTTCTCCTGCGGGCAAAGGCGACCGCGACTGGAACCGCAAGGTCGCCTATCAGCGATTCAAAGCGGCGGGATACTCAGACGAGGCAATCGCGGGCATTCTTGGTCGAATGCAGCAAGAGCACAACTTTGATACTAGCGATGTCCCAGAGCATTATGTGCCCGGAATTGGCACCGTTGGCGGCTATGGGATGTACCAATTGAATGGAGGAAGGACGCAACGCTTCCTTGCATGGGCGGAAGAACATGGGCTAGACCCTCAAGATCCCGGTGTGCAGACGGACTTCGCCATCATCGAAGCACGCGAACGTGGACTTGGTCCGGAATACATGAATCAGCTGTCTCCATCTGAGGCGACAACGGTATGGACAGACAAGTACGAAGTCGGTAAACATGGAGATGAGCAGGCGTACACCGCAGAACAATACGCAGACATTCAATCGGGCAGGATTCTTGAAGCCCAGCCGACACAGCCTGTATCCGCCCCAGCAGACGCCAGCTCCGCTGCAGGGAATATGACGTACAAGCTGGAACGCCCACATTACAGGGCGACACCTGTGTCGACGTTTGCCGCACCGTCCTACAGCATCGACCCGCTCCTCTACACAGGGCTGATGACAGGGGCGCGGCAGACGGGATACGGCGGATACCAGCCGACAGGATCCGGCAACGGAAGCGTTGTCTATCAGGTCAACGTCGGCGGGGTGACCGTCAACGGCACGAACCAGAACGCGGCAGAGATCGGGCGCAGCGTCGGGCGTGAGACCATGACACAGCTTGAGCAAAAGGGCGCACATATCCTGCGCAGTCGGACCATGACCGGCGCGCCCGTGCTGGTATAGGGAGGTGATACGTTGGGCATCAAAAAGGGGCTGTCGATTGACGGCCTGAATTATTTCTCCGATCTCGTATCGACCAAGAAAAAGCCCGACTGGATGAAGGTCGGCGTTGAGATCGGCAAGATGACAGGGCACTATGAGATCGTCAATTTCCTCAGCGGCTACAAGGACATGGAGCAGTTTCTGTTCCGTGTACCGAAGTGGCCGATCGGAGGCATGTATTTCGACGGCATCATGCGCACGGAGCATATCAGCCGCGTTCGCCCGACGAACTACCCCGTGCAGACGGGCGTGACGATGACCGACCACGCCATCATCGAGCCGGCAGAGGTCACCGTCGAGATTATGATGACGGATGCAAAGGCAGACAGTTACCTGCAGACGCCGCCCGCTATCGGGAACATCCTCAAAACCGTTGGGACGATGTACAGCAATTTTGCCGACCTTCCCTGCATGCCTACGATGGTGACCACGCCGGGAGAGGGACGCTCCATCGACGCATGGAAAAGCCTGCGTGCCCTGCAGATGGCGCGTGTTCCGATTACGGTCGAGACACGCCTGCAGACCTATCACAACATGCTGATTGAGGAGCTCTCTGCACCGGATGATATCAACACACTCCATGCGCTGCGGTGCACGGTGCGCATGCGGGAGATCATTTTCGCAACGGTGGCAGAGACAGCGGTCAGCGCAAGGGCATCAGCGTCCGCCGGAGAATCTGCCTCAGGACAGACCCCTGTGCAGACGGGCGATGACGTAAATAAGACTGCCGCTCGTGTCATAAAAGATGCAGGCGGCAGTATCTTTACATAGAGGAGGTGCGGCGGTGTTTTCGATCATCCCCTTCCAAGGGATCCCAAATCATAAATTCAGCGCGAAGGTTCCAATCGACGGAGGCAACACGCTCCTCAAATTCCACATGAAATACAACGAGCTCGCGCAGTACTGGCTCGTCGACATCTACAAGAATGATACGATGGTATACGCAGGGCTGCCGCTCGTGCCGGGGCAGAACATTCTCGAGCAGGTCGGCTACCTTGGCATCGGCAGCGCGTGGATCGCACCGCGCAGCCATGTGATGGAGCAGTGGCCGAGCGCGGCAACACTCACATCGGACTGGTGCGTGATCTGGGGTGACAGCAATGGCGGAGACAAATGACGGCGCAGAGGCGCAGGGGAATGAGCAGGCGCAGCCAGAGCAGCAGACACGCAAAGGACGCCTCTATGGGCGAAAATGGAAGATCACCATTTATAAACCCGCCTACAAGACGGGTGAGGATGGGAATCCTACTGATGAGCGAGATCCAGAACATGACACAGAGATGGACGTGTCACAGCTCAAATGTGAATTTCAGACCAAAGCGACGACCGAGACCGCCGTTCAGATTGGCACGCTTGTCGTCTACAACATGAACGCCAAGACAGAGAAGGAGGTCATCGAGGAGGGCTTTCAGATCTCCGTTTTCGGCGGGTACGAGGAGGGACAGTACGGAGAGATTTTCACGGGGGACATCGTCCAGATTTTCCGCAATCGCGAGAATGGCACGGACTACCGCCTCGAGATCATCGCACTCAAGGGGATGCAGAGCCTCTTCATGAATCACGTCCGCAGCACCATCGCCGCCGGCAGTACGCCGCGCGATGTGGTGGATGCTGTGGCAGGGCAGGCGGATAAAAAAGTCGGCGTCGGTGAGGTGAGCGAGGAGCTGCCCGACCAGCCGCTCCCGCGCGGCAAGGTGCTCTTTGGCACGCCTGCGAAGTACCTGCGCGACCTGTGCACGTGGAATGATGCCGTCTACTGGGAGGGGGAGGACGGCAAACTCACCGTGGAGACGGTCGAGCAGGAAATACCCGCCGACCGTGTGCTTGTGCTCACGCCAAATACAGGGCTGGTCAGCACGCCTGTTTACACCGATCAGGGCATCCAGATCAAGATGCTCCTCGATGCACGGGTAAAGCTGCGCTCCATGATCAAGATCGACAACGAGATCATTCAGCGGCAGGCACTGCAGATCGACCCCGGCAGCGGACAGCAAAAGAGCGACCAGCTCCCCCAGACGGCACAGTTCGACCAGGACGGCGAGTATCAGGTGTTCTCGGTCGAGCATCATGGCGACACGTGGGGCGACGAGTGGACGACGTCGGTCGTCGGCGTCAGCCGCAACGGACGCATGGGGCTCTTGACAGCGGTGCAGGGCAAAGGACAGACGATGAAATGAGAAATGAGGTGACAGAATGCTGAAAGTATCAGAGCGGCTCGCCGAGGAGGTCGAGCAGAGCAAGCGCGAGCTGGACGGCTTCGGCCTTGACCTTCGCGTAGCAGCGCCCGGTATCATTCGGTCAGTCGATTATGCGCGGCAGACATGCACGGTGCAGCTGGCGATCCGCGAGCGAATGAACCGCAGCGGAGTGCTTGAGTGGGCTGAGATTCCGCTTCTTCCAGATGTGCCGTTCTTCGTGTATTCGGGCGGTGGCTACTGCCTGACCCTTCCCATTCAGCCGGGCGACGATTGCCTCGTGGTCTTTGGAGATAACTGTATGGATGCGTGGTGGCAGAGCGGCGGCGTACAGAATCAGGTCGAAAAACGCAGGCATGATCTCTCGGATGGATTCGCCCTCGTCGGATTCCGCAGCCAGCCCCATGTGGTCAGCGGATTCTCCGGCGGCGCAGCGCAGATGCGCAACGCGGCAGGGGATGCCTGCATCGAGATCAGCGGATCCAGCATCAATATCCGCGCAGCAGGCGGTGTCCACATTGACGGAGGGACGACCATCGACGGGCGCAGCTTCCTCGGACATACGCACGGAGGCGTTCAGCCAGGTGGAGGAACAACGGGAGGTGTCTCGTGAGATACCGCGCACTGGACGAAAATGGAGATTTTACCCTCGGGAACGCACACGCCTACGTTGACGGGGTGGATGCTGTGCGGCAGGCTGTCATAACAAGGCTGCGGCTTCTCGTCTACGAGTGGTGGGAGGACATCAACGACGGCGTGCCATACTGGCAGAAGATCATTGCCAGCAGGGACGTCGCAGCAGCAGAGCAGATCATCCGCGAACGGATTCAGCAGACGCCGCACGTACTGTCGATTCTGTCCTTTGACCCCGTCTGGGACAATGAGAACCGCACGCTGATGATACGTGTGGCGATCCAGAGTGAGTACGGTACATTCAGCATCGATGAGGAGGTGGGATAATGGCATACTTCGCTCCGTACATTGACGACGCAGGGCTTCACGTCCCAACCTACGCCGACATACGAGATGATTTGATTGATGATTTTAAGAAAATCTACGGGGACGACCTCTACCTCGGCAACGATTCTCAGGATTACCAGATGATCTCCGCATTTTCGCTCAAGACATACGATACGATGCAGCTCCTGCAGATCGTCTACAACAATCAGAGCGTCAAGACAGCGGTCGGGACGGGGTTGTCCTCGCGTGTGAAACTCAACGGACTGCGCCGTAAGACGGCGAGCTACTCCACCTGCGTTCTGACGCTGACAGGCGTGCCGGGAACGACCATCGCCGCCGGAATTGTCGAGGATACGCAGGGAAAGCGGTGGAATTTGCCCGAAAACGTCAATTTTGACCGCGAAATCGTCGAAATTACGGCGCAGTGCCAGGATATCGGCGCAGTCGAAGCACCTGTCGGCACGATCACGAAGATCAGCAACCCTCAATATGGGTGGCTGTCGGTTACAAACAAGGTGCCCGCCGTAAAGGGACGCCCCATCGAGACAGATGAGGAGCTGCGCCGCCGTCAGGCATTGTCGGTGGCAATTCCAAGCCAAAATATGGTAAACAGTACACTCGCGGGCATTGGAAGCGTCGCTGGAGTATCGCGGTACAAAGTGTACGAGAATGACACGAACAAGGCCGATGAGAACGGCGTCCCAGGGCACAGCATCGCCGCTGTCGTCGAGGGCGGACTGGATGAAGCGGTCGCCGAGCAAATTTATCTGAGAAAAGGCCCAGGCTGCGGGACCCATGGGACAACGACGACTATCTACACCAATTCTGACGGGTTGAAAAATGAAATTCGATTCTTCCGCCCCACATACATGGAAATCACCGTGAAAGTCACAGTAAGGAGGTGCGCAGGGTATACGACGCTGGTGGAAGAGAACATCAAGCGTAATATTGCGTTGTACGTTGGACGTCTCGGCATAGGGGCAAACGTTACCACGACAGGGGTTCTGACCGCAATCGCTGTCGCCGTTGACGACGCGCTGCAGCCCTCTTTTGCTTTGCAGAGCGTGCAGATCGGACGGACAGATGGCGCACTTGGTGTGGCTGATGTAGATATCCCGTACAATGCCATAGCAAAGAGCGGAACCGTTACGGTGGAGGTGGTCTGATGGCACTCATGGATGAATACCTCGGTCTCGTGACATCACAGCACCGTGTGCATGAGAAGTTCATGCGTACCGTTACGGCACTGCTTACACCGTCGGATGATATTTTTGCGCTGGCGATCGAGCTGGATGATGAATTTGATATCGACCATGCCACAGGTGTGCAGGAGGATGTTCTCGGCGAGTTCGTGGGGGCAGAGCGAATGCTTCCGTACCAGCCGAGAAAAGGAATTTCTCCTGAACTGGACAATGCCGCATATCGAAAACTCCTGTTGGCAAAGATCGCGAAGAACCAGTGGAAGGGCGGCATTTACGACATCAAAGAACTCTGGAATGCGCTCTTTGGGAAAGGAATCATCATCCAGGATAACCAAGACATGAGCATCGATGTGCTCGCTATTGGTGTCAACGATCAGATCACCAAAGAGATGGTGCAGCAGGGGTTGATCGTCCCGAAGCCGCAGGGTGTGCGCGTCAATTATTATTTTGCTGATCATGCGGTGTTCGGCTACGACATCGAGACAGACACGATCAAGGGATACGATCATGCCGACTGGACTAACGCGCTGCCTGATGTGTCCTTTTCCTACGATGTCGAGGATCCTGCGAGCGGCATGAGTGGATACGACGGCAGTTACTGGACGTAAGGAGGAACAAAGAAATGGCAAAAACAAACTTCCAGATTTTCAACGAAGAAAACACGCCCGAGCGAACGTACAACGACTCTGAGTACAAGGAAGCAACGCAGCGTGTCGGCGGTGTTATTCCCGGCATGGCACTCTCTCGGATGCACAACAAGATGTACTACCAATGGTCGGCAATGTGCAAGGCAATCGCTAACCTGATCGTTAATCGCGGGCGCGACTGCATGGACAGTGACGTTGAGGGGATCACAAGGAACCTCGAGGAGGCCATTCAGAGCGGCGGCACGGCAGGAATAACCACCCACCGCACCGCTTCCGAGCTAGATCATCCAGATGGGAGCGTCACCACGCCAAAACTGCGTGATGCGGCTGTCACAGGGGCAAAGATCGCCAACAAAGCAATCGGAAAAGAACATCTGAAAGACGGAGTAGTTGATGACAAAGCACCGATCGCATCGCCTGCACTTACAGGCACGCCGACGGTACCGACAGCGAGCAAGGGGACGAGCACCGATCAGATTGCAAGCACTGCATTCGTGGCGCAGGCGGTCGCGGCACTTAACGGACTGGACTCAATGGACAAGCTCGCCAAAGAGATTGAGGGCAAGCTCGGAAAACAGGGCATCGTTGCAGGGAACCTCGCGCAGAATGGATGGGTCAAGTTTGCCAACGGGTTAATTGTGCAGTGGGGGACTATTATCAACCGAAATAGGGAATGGATTGTTGAACCATATCCTATTGCTTTTCCGACAGCTGTATTCATTCTTAATGCATCGCGTAACGGGGTGGATACCATGGGCGTTGCCGCGAGGACTGACGGTATGATAGCCCGGAAAATCGACGTGCATGGTTTCAAGATTTTTTGCGAGGCCACAGATATCTACCCGGTCGACTATATCGCTATCGGCATTTAAGGAGGTTTAGATATGGAGTATTTAGCCAAATTTGACGATGCTGGACGTCGTAAGAGCACAGTTATCCGTGGCGTGCATTACACAACGGACACGGAGCGCAAAAAATATATTGGTGACGGATACATCCCCATCTCCGATGAGGACTATCAGACCTATATCGGCAATCGTGGCACGGGTGACAACGGCACGGGCTACATTCGCGACGCTAAGACAGGCAAGCCCGTCTCTGCGCCACCAACGGAGACAGAGCCACAAGAGATGGACGTGCAGCCTATCCCTGAAACAGAGCTTGCCGTCATGGAGGGAATGGTCAATATACAGACGCGCCTCGCCGCAATCGAGGCGAAACTGAAAGGAGGTGAGTAACATGGCAGCAGTCATCTACAGCTGGATGATCGTCGCATACGGCGTCCTTGTCAAAGGCGGGAAGTACGCACTCGCGCCTGAGGACAACCCGAAGAACCTGCCCGTTGTGTCTGAGACCTACCGCGAAAAAGTCGCAGAGTGGGTCGTCACACACACCGCAGGATAAGACCGCGCGCACAGCAGCCGTCATGATGCATGGCGGCTTTTTCAATGCTTAGAAAGGAGTGGTGCCTATGCAGAGTGTGCTGACATGGCTCGCAGATTGCGTGCCGACAGGAACGGAGGTGGAGGCAGGGAGCATGACAGCAGTAGCAGGCGGATTGATCGCATACCTTTGCGGATGGGACAAAGCGATGGAAGCTCTTCTTGTACTCATGGGAATGGACTATGTAACGGGGATGCTGGCGGCGAAGGTCAACCCCAAACTTGGTGGGTGGAGCAGCAAGGTCGGCTTTCGGGGGATTTGCAAGAAAGTGCTCATCCTCTCCATCGTCGCCCTCGCACATTTTATCTCCGATCTCACGGGCGGTGAGGCGGCGCGGGTGCTTGTGATCTGGTTCTTCGTCGGCAATGAGGGACTTTCGATTGTTGAGAACGCCGCGAACTCTGGTGTACCTGTCCCAAAGAAACTGCGTGATACGCTGGAACAACTGAAAAATGAGAAAGATGAGAAGAAAGGAGAGCAAAAATAATGGCACACGTATTGAGCAGGAGCGCGATGCGGCAGGTGTCGCCGGCAGAACTTGAGGCACTCGCGGGAGAGTACCGGGAGAACATTCAAGCGGCCGCCGAATATATTGGACGCGAAACGAAAGTGTACCTGCATTGGTCGGCGGGGCACTACGGTCAATTCTGGGACGACTATCATGTCCAGATTGACAAGGACGGCGAGATCTACGTCATCGGAGATGGCGAGCTGGATGATGTGCTAGCTGCAACATGGAAGCGCAACAGTGGGAGCGTCAACATCAGTATCCTCGGATGCGTTGGAGCAACGACCGACGATCTCGGACAGGAGTCTCCGACACCTCTACAGATCGACGGCATGGCGCAGGCTATCGCTGCGCTCTGCAATGGCCTCTGGCTCACGATCGACAAGCAGCGTGTCCTCACGCACGGTGAGGCGGCGGACAACGAGGACGGCGTATATGCACACAAGCCCTATGGCCCCAAAAACGGTTGCGAGCGCTGGGACCTCGAGTATCTTGGTACAGAGGAGAGCCCGACGTATAATCCGTGGGCAGAAGACGGTACGCGCGGCGGCGACGTGCTGCGTGGCAAGGCAAATTGGTATAGGCAGTGTTGGAAGGACAACGGCGGAACGCCGTGAAAGGAGATTACATCATGAGCAAGTGGACAGACATCAGAGACACAATCGTCAAGGAGATCAACGTCGATCAGGTGACCGAGGAGGTCAAGCAGCGCGTGACGCGCACGATCCTCTCTGAGTGCATCCCCGCCATCGAGCAGGCGGTCGATAAGTTCGTGACGCAGATCAAGGAGCAGGCGAAGGATGAGCACGGCTGGTGCTACTGGCGCGATGCCGTCGTCCTCCCTGCGGTGATGCAGGGCGGCGTGTGGCTTGTGCACCTCGTGCTCGACAAGTCGCTGACGCCGACGGTCAAGGCATAACTGCATAAGGAGAACTGAATAAGTGAACAGAGAGGACAGCGTACGAAACGCTGTCCTCTCTGTTTTTTTGTGTGGTGGAGTTTGACATCAGTTTGACATCATATACGGTGATTAGATGATGCCATATAGCCCCATACGCACAAGCTGCTCCCCTTATATATCGGCAATCACACAAAATGCCTGCGTTCTAAAAATCCGAATAATAAACTCGTATTCTCTTGGCACACGACCATCAATTTTTAGATAGTATCTATGCCCATCCAGCCCAATAATACGATCAACGAAAGATGATCCCCAATCTGCATTTATGACGGCGTTGATAAGTGACATATCGTGTTCTTTCAGTACCTTCTCGTTTACCGGAGTAAACTGCTTCACGTAGCGAATAAAACCGTTATCATGTTCTGCCATTGTGACAGCTTTGTTTATTTTCATTTTGGATAGAGTATCTCCCATTCTTGGGGAGTAGTAATCCACTATTTTGTGAAAGTAGTCGATAGAGGTCAGCCCTACGTTCCAGTATATCCTGTAGTCATTATTGCCCATCTGATATACTTGGGCGCAAATTGCAGGAGGCCGCTGAGAACAGACGATTTTCAATTCAAGGAGTCGCTGTCCATTTTCCACACAGAAGGAAAAACAATCTTCATAATTACTCATTGCAAATATTTCCTTGGTAGTTACATCCGTCCATGCTAGGGGACGAATGCTGTTGCGCGGATGTGCGAATTATGTTATTCTGAGCATGTCAAAGAATGGATGAGCAAGGGTCAGCTCCACTTTCCCTACTCGTTTTTGCAGTAATGCATAATGGCTGTGACCGCACCACAATAGTGGAGTCTCTCGCGAGTTGGCGCGGGCGGCTGTTTTCTTTGATGCGCTCTTGCGCGTGATGGGAGACATTCATTGTGGAGGCCTTGTATGTCTGCGTATGCGTGCCCTTGTCTCCGTCCTGAAATGAGGGGACAGGGCGACCCATCACAAAACTGGATGTCGGCACCT
>ERZ773049.386-NODE-386-length-27616-cov-16.088349_pt1 | contig 27616 bp, 27 predicted proteins | sample MGYA00580633_ERZ773049 | MGnify/ENA primary metagenome ERZ773049 (study PRJEB29015, sample SAMEA2737991) | human oral metagenome | biome: human oral; feature: human-associated habitat; material: dental | place: China | collected 2066 ...
CGGTGCGAAACAGAATTGTGATTATACAAGAGCGATGCTTAAAGGGGGCTGAATAGGCATTAGAAATTTTAAACTAAATAAATTTTATGCTCGGCACGTGCCATTACTTCGCCGATGATAGCGCTGCTAGCGTAGCCTGCGTTTTTTAAATTCGCAAGCGCTCGCGCTGCGTCCTTTTCCGCTACGGCGAGCAGAAGTCCGCCGCTGGTTTGCGCGTCGCAAAGCGTTATGTCCGGTTCGGAATCGACACCAGGTGCGATAAATTTTAAATTTTTATAGCTTCCGGCAGGGATTAGCCCTTCATCAAGGCATCTGAGGGCGCTTTTTAAAAGCGGAATTTTACTAGGATAAATTTTAAAACTTACCTTCTCATTTATCATCTCAAGCGCGTGTCCAAGCAGCCCAAAGCCCGTCACGTCGGTTGCGGCATGTATTTTTAAACCCGCTAGCGCGCCCACGGCATAAAAATTTAGCAAAATCATGCTCTCTATCGCGTCACGAAATTCTTCAAATTTAAGAAATTTCGCCTTTATAGCCGTAGCGATAATGCCCGTACCGAGGGGTTTTGTTAGGATCAGCAGATCGCCTTCGCGCGCAGTGTTATTGCTCCAAAATTTACGCGGATTCACCCGCCCCGTAACGCTAAGTCCATAATAAATTTCGGAAGTAGAGATGGTGTGACCGCCTACCAAGACCCCTCCGCACTCTTTGATCTTATCTTTGCCGCCACGCAGAATTTCGCGCAGAATTTCGTTTGAGAAATGGCAATCGTCAAAACCCACGATGTTTAAGGCGTTTATCACTTCGCCGCCCATTGCAAATACGTCGCTTAGGGAGTTTGCCGCCGCGATCTGTCCGAAAATAAACGGATCGTCCACTAAAGGAGTAATAAAATCGAGTGTCTGCACGAGCGCAAGATCGTCGCTTATACGAAATACGCTCGCATCTTCGTTGCTGCAGATTGACGAAAGCAGGCTTGCATTGGGCTCGATTAAATTTCCAAGATTTTCGGTTAGACCCGCCGGGTCAAGCTTGGCAGCTCAACCGGCGGCTGCAATAAATTTCGTTAGGTTAAAATCTCTGTAGATCATAGTTTGATTACTTCGTATTTTGATAGGACGTCCATGATTTCGTATGCGTTTGAAATCTCGCCGATTGCGAGCTTATCGACCAGTTTGTAGCCCTCCAGACAGCTTCCGCAGCTTAAAATTTCAGCCCCCGCTTCGTTTAGCTTTTTGATCGCCTCGAAGCATTCGTGGCCGCGGTTCGTGGTTATAAGCACGGCGTTGTTTACGCAGACAACCTTTACGGGCTTTTCGTCTAGGCTTAGCGCCGCGCCTAAAAATTTAGCAAGCAAGCTCTTTCCAATCGGGCCGCTTCCGCACTGCTCCTCGTTTAGGAATATCACCTTGCCTCTTTTCGGCGCCGCGACGTTACAATAAATATCGTCGATACTTTCATCTTTCAGCTCGTCTGTTTTTACGGTTTTTATAAGCGTGTCGGCGCCCGCTTGTGAAATTTGCGCCTCAAAGCCGTTTTTAGCCAAAAAGCGTTTTATGTTTTCACGAGGCGCTACGTCGTTTACTAAAATTTCTAAACTCTCTCCGATTTTTAGCTCGCCGAGAGCTTTTTTGGTGCGCAAAAGCGGTTCCGGGCAATTTAAATTGCGACAATCTAGTTGCATATGTAATCCTTAAAAATAAAATTCTTTGAACCTCAAAGCTAATGCGAGCCGCGCGCAAGCGGGTCCGCATAAAATTTATCCAAGTTATAAGCGCGGGTACTTCGCTTCAAATTGCGATTTAGCGATCTGCCCTTTATCGAGCAGCTCGCGATACCAGTAGTGGTGAAGTACGTAAACTTCCTCCTCCGGCTTGTATCCGTCGATCATCGAGTGGATGGCTCCGCTGATCGCAAAGACCGCCATATAGATATGCACAAGCAAAAATACCGCGCAGACCGCACCCAAAAAATTATGAATAATCGCGCTTGCTCTTAAAATTTCAATCTGACTCATACCTAGCGCACTTCTCATTGCGGGAATATCGTAGTCTAGGAAAAACATTGACGCACCCGTCGCTATCATCACTATACCGCCTAAAGTCGCGACCCAAAACCACGCCTTTTGGCCTGCGTTAAATTTACTCGCAGGGATCGCGCGCTTCTTTTTACTTAAATATCCGCCCACGATCATCATCCATTTGATATCGTAAGCTCGCGGCAGCATGCGCCAAAACCATGTCACTAGCATAGGCACAACGGCAATCGCAAACGCTATCGTAGCCAGTCCGTGAGCGTTTTTACAAAATCTCACGAAAGCGCCGCCGCCGAATTCTTCGCCAAACATCATAATTAAGCCTGTCGGAACCAAGATCGCCCATGCCACGGCCGCTACAAGATGGTATAGTCGCTCAAATTTATTAAATGCATAGATCGGCTTGCCCGCGTGATGATCGAAGTGCTTCGGCCCTATGATCGCGTAGTGCCCAATAAAAGCTATGATTACGCCCAAAACCGCACCCAGCGCCAGCCACGCAAAAAAGCCCGAGCTTTGCAGATGTCCTTGAAATTGCAGAAAAATCGGACCGAAGCCGTTGCCGTAGCTATCGATGTTTTCAAGCCTTGCATTGCCCCAAACATCGCTATTTCCCTGCACGATATCGGCATATTTTTTCTCCTCGGCCTGCGCATAAATACAGGCGAAAAGCGCGAGAAACAATCTTTTCATGGATTTCCTTAGATATAAAATTCAAGCCGATTATATCATTTTTTGCAAAAAAATTTCTTACAAAGCAAAATTACATTTTTGCATTAAGTGCGGCGCTAGTTTCGCCTCGCATACTCGTCGTAGCCGAATTTTTTGATCATTAAAACCTCTCCGCGCTCGTCTACCAGAACAAGATCGGGCAGCTTAATGCCGTTAAAGGTCGTGTTTTTCACGATCGTGTAGTGAATCTGATCCTCGAAAATCACCCGATCGCCGATGTTTAGCGGCGTGTCAAATTTATACTCGGGCTGCCCGCTCTCAAGTCCCACGACGTCGCCTGCAAGGCAGGTGTTTCCGCCGAAGCGATAGCTAAATTTACCGCTCTCGCTCTCGCCGCGCACCGCAGGACGATACGGCATCAGCACGGTATCGGGCATATGAGCTTCAGCGGAAGCATCTAAAATAGCGATTTTAGCGTCGTTTTCTACTATGTCAAGGACGCTAGCGACCAAATATCCGCACTCCCAGCCCACCGCCTCGCCCGGCTCAAGATAAATTTCGACTTCGTATTTTTCGCGAAATTTTTTAATCAGATCTATCAGCAGCTCCACGTCGTAGCCTGCGCGCGTGATATGATGACCGCCGCCGAAATTTAGCCACTTTAGCCCTCCGAAATACTTGCTAAATTTCGCCTCGAAAACCTCGAGCACCCGCTCTAGGCTCTGAGCACTTTCTTCGCACAGCGCGTGAAAATGCAGCCCCGAGATGCCGCGCAAAAACTCGCCGTCTTGCAAGATCGCCCGCTGCAGCGCTTCAAGGCTCATCCCGAGCCTGCTAAAGCTACCGCACGGATTGTAAGCGTCTTTGGGCGCGAAGGAGGTCTGCGGATTTAGCCGCAAGCCGCACGACGCTCCCGCAGCGAGCGCTTTTGCGCGATATTTTTGCCACTGCGCGGCGCTATTGAATACGACGTGATTTGAAATTTTTAAAATTTCATCCAAATCATCCTCTTTGAATGCTGGCGAGTATGTGTGAATCTCGCCGTTTTTGATAAATTCCGCGGCAAATTTCGCCTCGTGCAGGCCGCTGCAAGTAGCACCCCAGAGGTACTTGTCAACGTAAGGCATCGCGAAGCTAAACGCAAAGCCTTTTAGCGCGCATAGAATTTTTGCGCCGCTTCGCTCGCCTACGCTGCGTAAAATTTCTAAATTTTTTACCAGTTTTTGCTCTTCGCACACGTAAGCGGGAGTCGAAATTTCATCGATTTTCATCGTTTTTCCTCATTAAATTTTTACGCAATTATATAAAATTTTATGAATTTTTGGTTAAAATCGCCCAATCTTTAAAATAAGGATAAAAATGGTAGAGGTAGAATTTTTAGGGCCGATCGGGCGCGAGCCGCTACGCCTAAACGCAAACTCCTTGCAAGAGGTAAAAGCGGAGTTGCAAAAGGACGAAAGTCTGCGAGAGTGGCTCTCAAACTGCGCCGTAGCGGTAAATGATAAGATGGTTTATGATGCGAATTTCGCGCTCAAATCTGGCGATCGCGTAAGTCTTCTGCCTCCCGTTTGCGGCGGCTAAGCTTAGGAGACGGCGATGAGCGAAGCTAAATTTAATCCAGAAATTTTAAGCGGGATCGAGCCTGAAATTTATGAGGGCAGCTTGGACGTGAACGCGATTTTATCGCGCTGGTACGCTAAATTTAAGGACGCAAATTACGGCGCGTTTATCACCTTCGTGGGCATCGTGCGCGAAGAGGGCGGCATCTGCGCGCTGAGCTTCGATATATACGAGCCGATTTTGCGGACGTGGTTTGAAGCGTGGCAGAAAAAGGCCGCAGCACAGGGCGCATTCGTGCTTTTTGCACATGCAAACGGGGGTGTGCCGATCCACGAAAGCTCCTACGTCGCAGGCGTCGTAAGCCCGCAGCGCAAGGTCGCTTTGGCGCTCATAAATGAGTTTGTGGAGGATTTCAAGGCGGCCGCGCCGATCTGGAAATACGACGTAAAGGGCGGCAAAATCGAGGGCGGCAAAGTAGTAGGCGGGAAGAGGTTCTACGCGGCGGATCGCTCGCAGAGGATAAAAGGCGCAGGGCTTTTGGGCTAAATTTAAAAGCACGCGCCGCTTAAATTTATAGGTCCACTTCAATTCAATCAAATTTAATCAAAACGGCGATTGCGCCGACAAACAAAATTCCGCGTAGAGATACTGCAGAATTTCAAAATAAAGATTTTGTGTAAATTTAGCGGCTGAGGCTAAATTTAAAGCTCAAAATTTCAATCCAACTCCGTGCCTGCGCTCCTATAAGCATGGCAAGCGAGAACTAAAATTTCAAGTCTAAAATTTATAGCAAATTTAATCAATCCAGTCGATGTGCTGCACAGCAAATAAAATGGCGCTATAATCGTCTTGTAATCCCGCGCAGCATAAATAAAATTTAAACCCAAATTCGCGCGCGGTATCTGCAAGCACACACGAAACGCAGTGCAATAAAATTTTAAAATTTCATCGCAAATAGCCATCTACAGTAAGCGGCGACTAAAATTTAAACACGCTCTTGGCTTCAGCGATACGCTCGCTAAGGCTTGCAGCGGTATCTTCGCCGCTTGCCGCGCACCTAAAGATCGGCTCAAGCACCTCGGCGAAAAAGCCGTTTAGCCCCTCTTGCATGATCTGCGCGCCACTTTGATAGCGCGCAAGCCCCATAAATACGCCGTGTCCGATCGCGCTGAGGGCCTTTGCCTCATCGGCGATAAATTTATTCAGCGCCTTGCAAACCACAACGACCGCGCTTGCATTTACGATCTCGCGATCTCTTAAATAATCCTCAAGCGCGCCGTAATCGCACTCGCATCTGATCCATCTAAACGCCTTTGCAATCGAGGGCGAAACACATTTGTGCTCACTTAGAGTGCATAGGACGTATAAATTTTTAGGCACTGCGAAATATGAGCGGCCGTCCTTTAAAACGACGCTGGCGCGCGCTTTCTCGCCCTCTTCAAAGCCGTCGATTACGTGGGAGTTTTTCGTACGGATCAGCGAAAGCTCGTCTTCCTCGTCGTAGCGACGATCCAAAAGTACCGCCGCCTCGCCAAAAATTTTATCCAAGCTCGAAGCACTTGCATTGTCGATCAAAAAATAATACTCGCCCTTCGGATCGTTTAGCGCCTCTTTGCACAGCGCCTTAAACTCGCCGTCGATGAAGCTTTCGCCGTAAAATCCGTCGATGAAATCGCGATATTCAAAGCCTTCGTGCAGGCAAACGTAGCGGAAATTTTTCGCCTCAAGCTTCTTTTCGGTGATCAAAGATCGCAATCTGCGGGTTTTGCCGGTACCGATCGCGCCGTAAAATATAGTATTTTTCGCGACCTCTTCGCTCTTGTAGTTTTTGACGTATTCGAAAAACAGCGACGAATACACGATTCTGGCCGCACCCACGACATCCTGCGGATACGGGGTAAATTCCGCGATAAATCGCGAGCTTACTTCGTAAAATTCTTCAAAAATTTCAACCTTTTCGTCGTAAAGCAAGGATAAAATTTGTGCGGTTTCATCGCGATAAACGAGCGTCGGAAACTCGTCGTTGCACTGCGCAAATATGCTGGCTAGCAGATAGAGCTTCTCGCGCGAAATTTGCGCGAAATCGCCGCCATCCGTGAGTCCTAAATTTAGCATCCCGTCGTCGCTTAAGTAGCTGTCAATCAGATAGAAATTATCGGCATTTATCGCGGATTTTAAAAATTCCATCAGTACGAAGGGCTGATTATGTAGCGCGACGTCGAAAAAATCAATCGCCAAAGCGCTATCCACCGCCGTAAGAAGTCTGTAAAGCTCGTCGTAGAAATTGACTAGCTTTTGTTTGAAAATATCGCGCGCGGTGCGCTCCTGCGAATAGCTATTGAAATTTTTGACGATGTTTTCGATAAAAACATAAAGCGATACGATGTTTTTATCCTCGCCGCTAAGCACGCTATCTACGCTTTTTACGGCATTTTTAGGAAACAGCTCCTTTTTGCCAACGATGCGGTCTTTAAAAGCGAAATCGTAATAAAACGCGCTGATATTGGAATCAAAATACTGATCCATAAAGAAATACTCGGCGTGCGCGAACTTCTCGCCCAAAGATAAAATTTTGCAGCTTCTAAGATTGCCGTCGCTGAGATTTATATATAAAGTTTGCAAAAACTCGTTCTCGGTCTCATCAAAGCTTGCGAGGCAGCGCTTTATCTCGCCTAAATACTTTGAGATCGCGGTTTGTTTTTTAAGCCAGAATTGGTTTTTGTTGTGATTTTTCCAGCTGACGACCAGCGACTCTATCTTTTCCTTGCTAAAATCTTGCATGACTCATCCTTGTAAGATTAAAATTGTGTATTGTACTTGAATTTAAATAAATAATTAATAAAACTCTGATTTCGCGGCGGAGCGCGAAAGCAAATTTTATTAAATTTGCGCGCTAGGAGGCGGTAGGAAATTTTAAAATTTACTGCGCGCTAGATCTATCCGCGACCCTGCACCAGCGGGACGAACTCGCAGGCGCCAAGCTCCTCTTCTTTGATCTCGCTTGGCGAAATTTTATTAAATCTAACGATCTTTTGCGAGCCGCCTCTATTCATCGGAGCGACCAAAATTCCGCCTATTGCCAGCTGCGCAAACAGCCGCTCGTCGATCCGCTCGGCGCACGCAGAGAGCAAGATCCTATCGAAAGGGGCGAAATTTTTCCACCCGGCGTTGCCGTCGTCGTGGCGCAGGCTGATGTTTGAAATCCCAAGATTTGCAAAGTGCCTTTTCGCCTCGCCCACCAGCCGCTCGACGCGCTCGACGGCAAAGACGCGACGCACGATCCTGCTTAAAATCGCCGCTTGATAGCCGCTGCCGCAGCCGATCTCTAAAATTTTCTCGACCTTCGGATCCACGCTTAGCGCCATCGTCATGCGCGCGACCGTCAGCGGCGAGCTGATCCACTGGCTGGCTAAAATGGGCTGCGCGTTAAGGCTGAAAGCGTGCGCGCCGAGCGGGGCAAACTCGCTTCTAGCGACGCTGCAAAACGCCTCAAAAAGCGCCGGATTTAAACTCACCTGCTCGGCGATATCATTCGCCATCTTTTCGCAGCGAAGCCGCTCTAGCGAGACCATGACGCACTCCCGCCCGACCAGACGTTAAATTTAAAGCCGCGAAAGCTTTCGCCCCGTCTAAATTCCAAGCCGATAAAATTTTTAAAAATTCCCGAAAGTTCACTCCGCGCCAAAAGAGCATAAGCTGCGTTTTTTAGATACGTAGCGCGGCTAAATTTTAAAAATTTTGCAGGCAATACGCCTTTTGCGCTCATCGCGTATCCAAACCGCGCAGGACAAGTATCTGCAAAGTATCCGTGTCGCGATGCGGCAGAGCAAAATTTCAAATCGCAAAATCCGCTAAAAATCATCGAAACTCAAGCTTCCTTTGCTGTAGTTCGTGACCTTGCTCTCGAAAAAATTGCTCTTTTGATCGTTAAATTTAGAAAAATCATCGACCCATTTTATCGGATGTTTCGCACCGTATCGCTTCTCAAGCCCGATGGCGAGCAGGCGCTGATCGACCAGGTAGTGGATGTATTCTTCGATGATGTCGTCCGTAAAGCCCATGATTTGATTATCCGTGATGTATTTGCCCCAATCGATCTCTAAGCTCCCCGCCGTCTCGAACATCTCATAAATTTTATCCACGTTGCGCTTATTAAACAGATCGGCGCGCTCCTTGCGGACGGAATTTATCATATTTTGAAAGAGTAGCAGGTGCGTGATCTCGTCGCGCTGTATGAAGCGGATCATCTGCGCGCTGCCTAGCATCTTGCCCGCACGCGCTAGCGCATAGATCGAGGTAAAGCCGCTATAAAAATAGATCCCCTCTAAAATTTGATTCGCAACCATCGCCAGCAGCAGCTTATCGTCGCTAACCTCGCCCGCAAGCTCCTCATAGACGCTTGAGATGTAGTCGTTTTTCCTGCGGAGCATATCGTCGTGCTTCTCCATCTCGTAAATGAGATCGGTATTTTCACAGATCGCCTCGACCATGACGGCGTAAGATTTGCTGTGGTTGGCCTCCTCGTAGGCTTGGCGCGCGAGCACGGCGTTGATCTCCGGAGCCGTGATGTAGGGGTTGATATTATCGGCGAGATTGTTGGTCTGAAAGCTATCCATCGATATCAGCTGGCTCCACACGAGATCATACATCCGCTTCTCGGCGCTTGTGAGATTGAAGTTATAATCGCGCACGTCGTCGGTGGTATCGACCTCTTTGGGAAACCAGGTGTTGGCCTCCATCAAATCCCAAAGCTTCAGCGCCCATTGATATTTCGCCTTGGTAAAATTTAAAATTCCCTGCGGATTGCCGCCGAAGACCTTGCGATCGGTAAGGGTCTCATCGGAGAAGGGGTTGTAGATTTTTTTCCTATCCATTTTTTGCCTTTTTAAAAATTTCGGCGTATTTTAGCCAAAGCAAGCTAAATTTACCTTTTGTTTTGAAGCGGCCTACTTGCACGGCGTGAAATTTTACGGGGAGCTAAATCTGCGCGGTATAAAATTTTAAGCGCTTGATAAAATAAAATTTTACGCCGCAGACGGAATGAAATTCAAACATAGCAAGTGGCGGCAAGGTTAAATTTTAAAGCTTCCCGCAAGGCGAAATTTATCGTGGCACAATATACACCGGACAATGCGCGCTAGATAAATGCGCTAAAAAATTTCATCGCGTTCATCGCGGCAAGACGCGCGCGACGGCGTAAATTTAATCAAAATTTCGAAGTTCTATCTTTAGCTCGGTACGGATTTTGCTCGGATCGAAGCTCGCAAGCGGCGCGTCTAAATGGCCGAAATTATCGCCGGTGGGCAGGAAGCTTTGCAGATAATAGACGCCGCGATAACCCTCGTCCCATAGAATTTGCGCCATCTGCTCGATCTTTGCTTCGTTTAAAAAATCCGCATGCACGGTCGTGCGCACCTCAAATTTAAAATTTTGCCGCAGCAAAAGCCTAAGAGTTTGCAGAAATTTATCGTATAAGCTTGACTTCGTGATGAGCTCAAAATCCTGCCGCGGCGCCTTAAAATCAAGCGCGATATAATCGATCAGCCCTAGGCTTAGCGCCTCTTCGATCTTTTGCGGATTTGAGCCGTTGGTGTCTACTTTGAGCAAAAAGCCACGCTGCTTAACTTCGTGCGCTAGCGGGATAAAATCGCTCGCACAGGTGCATTCGCCGCCGCTAAATACGATGCCCTGAAGCTTGCCCGTGCGCGCATCCAAAAAGCGTAGAAACTCTTCGTTTGAAATTTTACCCCGTGAAGTAACGATTTGTGGGTTGTAGCAGTAATTGCAGCGCATATTGCAGCCGCAAAACCACGCGATCGCGGCGATGTGATCAGGAAAATCAAGCATCGTAAACGGCGTGATCTCGTAAATCTGCGCGTTACGCAGGTTTAAGGCTTGCGGCGGCTTCGTATGCGTTTGTTGCATTTGGCCGGTAGCGGCGACTAGGCTATTTGTTTTTTGTCTTTTTTCTCTTCAAAAAAGACGCGCTCTTTGTGTTCGCCCTTCTTTCCGATATTAAAGCTCTCTACTGGGCGCAAATAGCCCATTACTCTTGTGTAAACGACGCATTTTGTGCGTTTTGCTTCTAACTCTTTTGGAAATTCCATTCTCCATCCTTTCATTAAGATTAAAATTTAAATCGCTATTTAGGCGCCCTTGCTCTGCTTGGCCTTGTATTCCGCAAGCAGCTCCTCGTCGCATTTCGGGCAGTATTCATGCTCGCCGCTGATGTAGCCGTGCTTATGGCAGACGCTAAAAATCGGCGTGATCGTGATATAAGGAAGCTTGTAGTTTTGCACTACGCTTTTTACGAGCTGCTTACACGCCTGAGCCGAGCTGATGCGCTCCTTCATATACAGATGCAGCACCGTGCCGCCGGTATAGGAGCTTTGTAGCTCATCTTGCATCGCCAGCGCCTCAAACGGATCGCTTCCGAAATTTGCCGGAAGCTGCGTAGAGTTGGTGTAGTATATGTTTTTATCAAATCCCGCTTGGATGATATCTGCGTAGCGCTTCTTATCCTCTTTGGCGAAGCGATACGTCGTACCCTCGGCAGGCGTGGCTTCGAGATTGTATAGATTGCCCGTCTGTTCCTGAAACGAGCGGATCTTCTCGCGCAGATACTCAACCATTTTAAGGGCAAATTTACGCCCGAATTCCGTCGTAATATCTTCTTTGTTACCGCTGAAATTTCGTATCATCTCGTTTGCGCCGTTGATACCGATGGTGCTAAAATGGTTATTAAAGCCCGGTAGATAGCGCTTCGTATATGGATACAAGCCGCGCTCGAACATCTCAGTAACGAATTTTCGCTTCTTTTCAAGCGTCGATTTTGCAAGCTCTAAAAGCTCATCCAGCCTCGTATACAGCGCCTCTTCGTTATTTTTATACAGATAGCCTAGGCGGGCTAAATTTATCGTTACGACGCCGATACTTCCCGTCATCTCCGCGCTTCCGAAAAGTCCTCCGCCGCGCTTAAGAAGCTCGCGTAGATCAAGCTGCAAGCGGCAGCACATCGAGCGTACGGCGCCAGGCTTATACGCCTTTGGATTGGGTACGCGCTCGCCCTTTTCGTTCGTGATATATTGCGAGCCGATGAAATTTTGAAAATAGCTCGAGCCTACCTTGGCGGTGTTTTCAAATACGGCGTCGGCCACAGGAGTATCCCAGTCAAACTCCTCTGTTAAATTTACCGTAGGAATCGGAAAGGTAAAGGGCTGGCCACACTTATCGCCCGTCGTTAAAACCTCGTAAAACGCGATCACGATGCGGTTCATCTCAGGCTCGAAATCGCCGTAAGTCAAAGCCTCAAGCGAGTCCTTACCGCGCCTTTTAGCCTCTGCCAAAAGCTCCTCGTCGCGTAAATTTTTAAATAGATGCTCATTGTTATGCGTAGGGATCTGCGTTTTTAGATCATCAGGGCAGGTCATATCGATGGTGACGTTGGTAAATGGGCTCTGTCCCCAGCGCGCCGGGACGTTTAGGTTAAACACGAAGCTCGTGATCGCCTTTTTGACCTCATCGTCGCTTAATTTGTCGCGGAAAACGTATGGCGCCAGATAGGTGTCAAAGCTGCTAAACGCCTGTGCGCCCGCCCATTCGCTCTGTAAAATTCCAAGGAAATTGGCCATCTGATACAGAGCTTCGCGGAAATGCTTCGGCGCCTTGCTCTCGACCCTGCCGCGCACGCCGTTAAAGCCCTCGTTTAGAAGCACGCGCAAGCTCCAGCCCGCGCAATACGCCGTAAGGCAGTCCAGATCGTGGATATGATAGTCGCCGTTTCGGTGAGCCGCGCCCTCTTCGCGAGAGTAAATTTTATCGAGCCAGTAGTTTGCGATGACCTTGCCGGCGGTGTTATTGATAAGACCTGCGTTTGAGTAGCTGGTATTGGAATTTGCCAAAATTCGCCAATCCTGTTTACTGATGTATTCATTGACCGTCTGAGTGCAGTTGATATAGGTCGTATCCTCTTCAAGCCCCAAAATGTGCTCACGCTGCATCTTGTGCGTATGGCGATAGATCATAAAGCTTTTCAAAACGTCGAAATCGCCAGCTTCGAAGAGTTTTTTCTCGATAAGATCTTGGATATCTTCGACGCTTAATTTCTCTTTAAAAACGATCGCGCTCATTACATTATTAAAGACTTTTTCGTCAAACTCGCTACCAACGCTTTTGTAGGCTTTTTTGATAGCATCTTTTATTTTGTAGGATTGAAATTCTTGAAAACTTCCGTCTCTTTTAATGATTTTTTTCATAAGCACCCCGAGAATTTTCTGAATAAATTGGCAGAAAGTATATCAAGGAATCTTTAACTCAAAATTAAAGGAACGAGCGGAATATCCGTTACAAATTTTGCTTATAAAAAACGAAATTTAACCAAATCTCGCTATAATCGCGGAGTTTATTTTATAAAATTTGGAAATGCTATGAAAAATTTTAAAATAAGTTTTTTCGTTATTTTACTATGTGTCTTTTTAGCAGGTTGCGCTGCGCTTAAAGGCTCTAAAAGCACGGATAATTCGGCGCTTACCGGAGGCATAGATCACGCAGGATATCCAAACGCATATCTGGAGCGCATTGCAGGCGAAAGCATCGCTGATCTACTCTCAAAGCGTATTGTCGGCAAGAAAGGCGGTAGATTTAGTGTCGTCGGCATCGAGCCACTGGATGGAACGAACGCGCGCGGCGTGGATGCGGAATTTTTAAGCAAAAAAATTAGAATTTCACTGCTGCATTCAGGCAAAGCAGTCGTCACAGACGCCCCAAGTAAAGATGAACTCGTATTTAGCAACGATGGCGTAAGCCGTGGCTATCACGCCGTAGAAAGCGGCTCGATCTACGCGCCGGATTACATCTTGGTAGGTAAAATTTTACCGCAAAGCCCCGCTGTGGTAAATGACGGTAAAGCAGAATCTAAAAAATCAAAAAATTTAAATTCTGCAGCTAAAAATTCTACCGCACAAGCAAGCGAGAGCCTATTTTTAGAGCTTTCGATGATAGATACTCGCAACAACAAAAGCGTGTGGAAGTATAAAAAAGCGCTTCAAAAGCAAATTTAAGGAATTTTTCGCTAAACTCACGGTTCATTTTTTTGAAAGGCGGTGAGGAAAGTGCCTGGAGTAAAGGTATATCCGAACGAATCATTTGACGAAGCTTACAGACGCTTTAAGAAACAGACCGATCGTAACCTAGTCGTTACCGAGGTCCGTGCGAGACGATTTTTTGAGCCGATGACGGAAGTCCGCAAAAAGCAAAAAATTTCAGCTCGCAAAAAGATGCTTAAACGTCTTTACACGCTACGTCGCTACGAGTCACGCTTGTAGCGGTTTGCGCGGATTTGCGGATTTTAAATTTGCAGATCTGCGCGAAATTTTATCTCACATCTTTTTAAATTTACAGCCCGCTTAAAAATTTTATCCGCCCCGTCAGCGCCGAAATTCCGCTCTAAATTTTAAAATTTACTCTTAAATTTACCCGCCTTTTTGCGGCAGCTGCTTTATACAATATGTCCGCTGGCGAGCCGCTAAATTTTGAAATTTATTTTTACCTATTCGTTTTTTAGATATACTTTTGCTAAATTTCAAGGAGCAACCATGGACTTAAACGACTATCTACACACTCAAGATCAGCAACCCTCAAACCCTCAAGAAAAAGAGGTAGCACTCATCAAATACACCTTCATCGCAGCCTGCGCCTTAAAAGCTATAGCCGAACTAGTGCTATTGCTATTAGGGATTTACGGCGGATTGGGAGTATTACTAAGCGCAGCGGCATTCGTGCTTTTTATCTTTAGCATTTATAATATCTCTAAACTTACCGTAAGCCGCAGCCTTTTGCGCAACGTAGCCATTGCCTTTGCGGCGATATTTATAGGCGTATTGTTATTTATATTTTTAGCGGGCGGCATCATCGCTCAAATACTACTTGCGTTGGGATTTATCGCATCGTTTCTGTTTTTTTATAGATTTTATCAGGAACTTGCCGATACTAGCGGAGTTGCGATATTTTCATATTGCTTTATTGCGCTTGTACTTGCAGCTATTGCAAATGCATTTTTGGCGCGTTTTTCGCTGCCTGCTACGGTACTGCTCAGCTTAGCGGCTCTTGCACTTAATGCTTTTGCTATGTTCAGCGTAGAGGGCTTTTCTCGTTCGTATTATTCTTATGATCTTAGAGGCAAGAGATAAATTTTGATTGCTTGATCGGTTGTGAAAAGACCAGCAAAGAGCTAAATTTTTAAAATTTAAAATCAAGGAGCAAGCCGTGGTCTATTTCAAACACATATTTCTCGCGCTGTTTTGCGGGGTGCTGTTTTGCGGCGTACTTTACGGCGAAAATCCACATAAAATTTCAAAACAAAATTTTAAATCTGACTTCATCTGGGGCGTTACGATCGACGACGGCTGGTATGAGGACGCGCAAGATGCCTCGGGCGCGAAGCTGCAAAGTATCGTGCGCGCCCTGCAAACCCTACCCACAAAGCCCACAGTGCGCGTCGTGATGTCAAAAGAAATTAGCCCGCGCGAATATGAGCCTCTTTTTAGGCGGCTTAGCGAGGTTTCATACGTGATGGCCTGCCCCGTGGACTCCTACGAGATGAGCTCGTACAAAAATGTGAAAAGCTACGAAAAGAGGTTCGCGGATGCCTTCGCTGCACTCGCACCCTACGTGCAGATCTGGGAAATCGGCAACGAAATAAACGGCGAGGGCTGGCTCGGGGACGATGCGAATTTCATCGCCGCCAAGATGATCGCGGCATTCGAGTTTATCCACAAAAAGGGCGCTAAAACGGCGCTTACGGCGTATTATACGCCGAGCGGAGCGCAGAAAACGCAGATGCACGAGTGGCTGCAAAAATTCGTGCCGCAGGATATGAAAGAGGGGCTGGATTATCTTTTCGTAAGCTACTACGAGGACGATAACGAGGGCTTTGCGCCTGATTGGAGCGAAATTTTTACCGATCTGCAAAGCGCCTTTCCCGCTTCGAAGCTTGGCATCGGCGAGTGCGGAAACACGGCGTCGGACGCTACGCAGGCGAGCAGGCAGGCGATGATGGGGCGGTATTATACGATGCCGCGCTACGTGCAAAACTACGTGGGCGGGTATTTTTGGTGGTATTTCGTACAAGACTGCGTAAAGGGCGCCGAAGCGGGCGCCTCAAACGGCAAAAATCGTGGCGCGCGCAACAAAGCGAAAGCCGCGGACGAACTTATAAAAAGCCTTAGCGAAGCAATAGGCGAAGCGTACAGATAATACGCGGAGGATTTCAAATTTAAAGCAAAATTTTATGCTTTTTAGGTGCAACAAGGTAAAATTTGGACATGAAAACTTTTATAAAAATTTTAAAAATTACCGCCTTGGTCGTGAGCGTTGCATGCGTACTTTTTGTGCTGTATATATTTGTGATTTTAAATTTGCTTTTTTCATCCGATACGCCCGAAGGTTGCGATCCTAGTATGCCCACTAGCGCTTGCGATTATATCGATGAAAAATTTGAAAAAGAGCTGCAAAATTTGCCCCCGGTCGCCGCTCTGCCGAGCCTAGAAAAAAGACCCGTATTTTGGCTAGGCGAGAAAAAATTCGCAGGAGGTGCGAAGTTTGATTATCTATACATTAAGGACGATTTTGGGGTCTGGCTTAGGTATGGGGGCAGCGATAGCGACGACTTTTTGCTACAAAAAGATATGCCAGAGCGCTACTATGGATACGACGAGATCGATCGTTCGCCGGACGAAAGGTGGGTGAGTAGAGAGCTTGGATATTATAGCTACGGCATCTACGATATTTCGCTTTTTGAAAACGAAGCCAAGATATTTTCTCAAACGGCGTATAAGGTCATGAGGAAATTTATCGGTTTCTTTAATCTACACTCTATGAGAGGCACATCTTTTGCAGCTCCGCAAGGCGCCGAGGAAAATTTAAACGCGATAAGAGGGCTTCAAACTCCTCTTGCGGATTTTCCGCAAAAGCAGAACTACTCCGCGCTCGGCCCAGCTTATAAATCTGAAGCTGAAGGTTATGTCGGAGATGAAATAGCCAAAAAGCTCGCTCGCAATATCTTTGAGATCCCTGGCGAGGGATGGCGGCAGACCATACGTATAAACAGCAGCGCCAAGGATATCAAGGTAATCTGCGGAGATGAAATTTGCCTCGCGCTTGCCTTCGATGAAAGCGAATTTAATCGCTGCGATAACGATACGCCTCATATGGCAATTTATACGCTAAATTTAAAGCAAAAATTTAATAATTTTCATATGCTTACTAGTAGTAATTTTGACTACGTCAAGCTCGGCGATAAGTATACTTTAGACGATGTGGAATCCTTTAAAATAGTTTTATCAAGATTCAGATATATCAAGGAGTATAACAAAGATCGCGAAATCACGGACTACGAGGTTATCTTGCGAAATAGCGAAGGCGAGCAGGTTAATGAAATCTGCAGAAACGAAATTAAGAGGGCTCGTAGCCGCTTGCGATAAATCTAAGATAGCGCTGCAGGATTTGACACATAAGATCGTGATTTCGGCGCGCTTTAATTTAGCTTCTAAAATTTACGTGAGAATTTTAAAATTCTAAGCTTCAAGCTTTAAAATTTGCCCGCGGAGCTTTTAAAATTTATCGCTCGGCTTAGGTTTATTTTATCCGCGCCAAGACAGCGAAATTTTTAGGGCGTCGCGATAACTAGGCGCAAGATAGCGAAATTTCACAAAGCTGCGGCGAACAAGATGTGCAGAGAATGCACGCAAATTCAAATTTATCTGGATTTTGCCAGTCTGCCCGACGCCGAGCACCATTATTTAGCTACAATCCCTCTCGCTCGCTTTACTTTTCGCTTGTCTTACGATTTACTCGTCTTATAATTCCTGCTTGATATTGCACTTTGCGAAACTACTTGCTGCGCGCCCTTTCGCAAAATTGCACGGCATGTGAGATTGTGCCCATCGCTCGCAGATTTTGCAGCACATGCGCGCGATAAAATTCCGTAGCGCAGGCACTTTCAATAAATTTTGATTTAAAAGCGCAAGCTTAGAGGCGATTTAAATTTAAAGCTCACGTGCTCCACGGCTAGCCTGTAAGCGCTCTACCCGCGAGCAGCCCAGCATAGCAAAACAACATACAAACGCATACGCTTAAGACCGCGTTTAGCACACCGATAGCAAATTCTCGCGCCAGCAATAATTGCAGCGTATCGTAGCTGAACGTAGAAAATGTCGTAAAGCCGCCCAGCGCGCCTGCGACAAAAAATACCCGCACGCTCTGCGTTAAATTTAGTGCGAGTAAAAACCCTATCAGCAAGCTTCCCAGCGCATTCACGCAAAAAGTAGCGATCGGAAACGCACTCCAAAATCCGGCGCGATCCATTGCGCGCGCGATCGCTCCACTTAGGCCTACTCGCGCCATCGCGCCTACACAGCCGCCTAGCCCTGCTAAAATCAAGTTCGTCAATCCAAGTCCTTTTAAAATTTGTAAATTTTATTTCGCCATCTAACCTCCATAGGACGAAAGATGTGCAACTTCGCTATTTTAACGCGGTTAGTTAAAATTCCGCTTTTAAAATTTGCTCGCACTTTTTGAAATTTCGTTTTAAAATTTTACTAGCGCGATGAAACGCGACGTTTTACGCGCCGCCGCAAAATGGAAACCAAACGCGCGCAGTGTAAGAGGACGGCAAAGCAAAACCAAGAGATATAAAAGGGCGGCGTAGCAAAACAGCGCGAATGCTTAAACCGCGCTTGTAGCAAAACCGAGGCAAGGCAAAACTATAGCGCGGCAATCGCTGCAGCGCTACTACAGCGGGCGCTACTGCAGCACTTTTTTTAGTGCCAGTGCAAATAGCACGACATAAAGGACGAGCAGCCATTTTTTCTGCGTTTCGCGCTTTGCACGGCGAGCCTGAGAGGTACCAAAATATACGCCCAAAAGCCCGCCCACGGCCAGCAGCGCGCCGCGTTCGTAATCCACATGACCGTTGTACGAAAGGCTCAAAAGCGCGCTAAATGAGCCGAAAACGATGAAAAATAGCCCCATACAGACCGCTCTTTTGATATCGACGCCCAAAAATCCGACCAATACCGGCGTTAGAAATACCGCGCCGCCCACGCCCATGCTAAGCGCGATCGCGCCGATAGCAAAGCCGATGAAAAACAGCACCGCGCCGTGGGGATCGGCGTTGCCGTCGCTTGTTACGTTCGTGCTAAAGAGTTTAAGAAATGAGATCGCAAGCGTCAGCAGAAGACCGATCTCAAGCACGATTTCCGGTGAGTATTTTACGATGAAGCCCGATATGCTCGCGCCGCACAGCCCGCCGAGCCCCACCGCGATGCCGCTATCTAGGCGAAGCTTACCCGCGCGGTAGTTCAGATATGAGCCGAAAAGCGAGACGATGAACATCTGCATCACCGAGATGCCCGCGGCGGTCTTGACGTCGTATCCCAGAGCCATCATCACGGGCATTACGACCGTGCCGCCACCGATACCGAAAAAGCCCGATATGAAGCCCACGACGACGCCGACAAAGGGGAGTTCTAGCATTTTTGATCCTTAAAATTTGAAGCGAAGTTTATAGCTTTAAAATTTAAAGCTTGCTAAATTTGCGGAATTTTGGATTTGAAAGCGGAGGATTTGCGGGATTTTGAGGCGGGAGAATTTTGATAGTGGGATTTCGGTTTAAAATTTTATGTGTGGGATTTGTGAAATTTGGAAATTTACGGGATTTTAAAGCGTGAAATTTCAGAGCACAGAATTTTAATTGCAGAAATTCGGCTAAGAACTTTATGCGCTGGGCTACTAGAGTTTGTAGCGACGGCGTATTTTACTACGTTTGCAGATTTTTGGAATTTTAAAGCGTGAAATTTTGGCTCAAAATTTTATTGTAACGGAACGTAGCCATAATTTCGGCTTAAAATTTTATACGGGGTTAGCCCGATCTGCATTTGTTTGTGTTGTGGCTTCGAAGTATAAATTTTTTAGATCATAATTCTGCGCCTATACCGCGGCGGTTTAGCATAAATTTGGATTAAAATTTACGTTTAGATCGCGGGCGCAGTATTTTTGCCGCGATTAAATTTTCGACAGGATTCTATCGCGGCGAAATTCCGCAAAGTAAAATTTTAGACAAAATTTCTACAGCGAAATTTCCGCGCTCTGTATTCTAAAAATCGCCGCGAAATCGGTGCAAAGTCACGGCAAGATCGCCGCAAAATTTTATACGAAGCGGGCAAGCGCAAAGAGCACGAATTTTTTGCAAAATTTACGGCGAAATTTCGCCGCCAAAAGCTCGTTTAAGGCCGTCTAAGACCCGCCAAAAGAGTGCCAAAAGACTAAGAAGCCGCCGCCGTAAAATCTTCGTGATAAAATTCCGCCCGCAAATTTTTCCGAGTAGAATTGCTTTGGATATTGGGACGGGATTTGAACTCGCAGCGAATTTTCCGGGCTAAATTTTACGCAAAAATCCGCATTAAATCTGCAAAATTTATCGTAAATTTCCCCGGACGGAATTTCTTTGCGCCTTATGAAATTTTCAGCACGATCTCCTTTTTTAGCCCGATCTGTTTGATTTCGAGTACGGAAGCGCCGCCCAAGCGCAGCGCAAGCACCTCCGCCTCGCTGCAAGCGCCTGCAAGAGCGATTTCGCGTAGCACCTTGCCGCGCCAGGCCTTGGCGTAGTGGCTCAGCACCTTGCCGCCTTTTATGAAACTAAAACTCAGATATTCGCGCTTCATCTCATAAAATTTTTCGTAAAATCCCGCGCGCAGATCCACTACGCACTCATCTGCCAGATACCGATCCAGCGCGGCGGAGAAGCTATCGCGATAAAATTTCGCCGCGTCTATGCCGCCGAATCTCTCGCCCTGTTTGAGCTTGTAATTCGGCAGCGCGTCGCCGCCCAGCACGGGGCCGAAAAGATTTGAGAAAATTATCGTGTTTCGCTCCGCAAACTCCTGCGCTCCGGGGCTTAGCGACGCGTAGCCTAGGGAGCGATACGCGGTGCCGGTGTAGCGCAAAAGCGCCTTCGCGCAGCCTTTTTCAAAGATATTTTCGCGCAGAGCCGCATCCCATTTTTTCAGCCCGAAAAGCTTGCGAAGCTCCGTCTCGCTTGCTTTATCCACAAAATCCGCGTAAGCGCGCAGCATCTGCAGACGCTTTTCGTAAAGATCTGCAAAGATGAAATTTCGCTCGCAAATGCGCGTGTCGCCGCCCAGCTCGCTTTTCATCTCGCTTGGGGAAAATAAAATCTTCATACGCTCTCCTTAAAATTTGCTAATTTTACTAAAATTTTGCTTGCATTAAGCCCGCCTGGGCTCGCGCCGCCCGCTCAAATTTAAGCTAAGCAGCGTATAATGGCGCTAAAAATTCCAAGGACGAAAATGCTTTTAGAAGAGCCGCTTTTTTACTACCGCGAAATTTTAAAGACGCATCCGCAAAGCTACCTCGCAGAGGACGACGCTCAGGTCATAATCGGCATCGATTGCGATTATTTCGATGGATTTAAGATGAGTTTTGAGGCTTTGAGGCTTAAATTTGATGAGGTAAAAAGCGCAAAAGCGGGCGCGAGCGAGTTTAAAAACACAAACTTTGCGGGACTTTTCGGCGTTTTGGGCTACGACATCGTGCGCGCGTTTGAAAATATCGGCGCGCCGAAGCAGGCGCTGTATGACTTCCCGCCGTTTTTTTACGCCGATGCCGCAAACTATCTGCACTACGATAAAATCAGCAAAATTTACGATTTTTATGGCAAAGACGCCCAAATTTACGAAGACCTGCGCGAGCTTAGTTCGCAAACCTCGCAGCAAAGCGACGCCGAAGCGGCAGGCGCGCCGCAGAGCGCAGCAAGAACGGATGCCGCTATAAAAGGCGGATCGAAATCGCAAGGCGCGTCTGAGCCGGAGCCTCAGAAAAAAGAGCTTAAATTTAAAATTTTAACCGATCTGGGCGCCGAGGAGTCGCATTTTAGCGCGATGGTCGAAGCCGCAAAAGAAAAGATAAAAAGCGGCGACATTTTTCAGGTTGTGCTGGGCGAAATTTTAGAAATCGGTACGAATCTAGGCAGCTTGGAGTTTTACGAGCGACTCAAAAAGAATAATCCGAGCCCCTATATGTTTCACTTTCCGACGCCGTACGGCTGCGTCGCGGGCTCCAGTCCCGAGCTCATTATGGAGATCAAAAAGGATGAAATTTTCGTCGCTCCCATCGCGGGCACACGCAGCAGAGGCGCGAATGCCGAAGCGGACGCGGCGCTCGAGCGCGAGCTTTTAAGCGACGAAAAGGAGCTTGCGGAGCATCGGATGCTGATCGATCTAGCTCGCAACGACATCGGCAAATTCGCCGCGCCAGCCTCGGTGCGGGTGCAAAATGCGATGCGCGTTGTGCGCTACGAAAGCGTGATGCATATCGTAAGCGAGGTCTACGGCAGCAAGCCGCGCGGGGTAAGCGCGTTTGAGGTGCTTAGCACGATCTTTCCTGCGGGCACGCTAAGCGGTAGCCCGAAGATCCGCGCGATGCAGATCATAAACGAGCTGGAGCGCTACGAGCGCGGCATATACGGCGGCGGAATCGGGTTTTGGCGCTTTAGCGGCGACGTGATGCAGGCGATCTTGATTCGCTCGGCAATCTTTGTAAATCGCGACGGGCAAAATTCCTGCTCGAACGAGGACTTTAAACGAAATTCCGGTTTAAATTTAGACGCTGCTTGCGGCGAGGAGAAGTCCGAAGCGACGGAGCTTTGCGATTTCACAGCGCAAAAGAGTAGCGGCGAGGCGCAAAATTTACCGGCTCGCGCAAGCAAACGCGACGCGACGTTAAATTTAAAAGCTCGCGTAGGCGGCGGGGCGCTAAATTTAGAAGGCAAGCCGCATTTTAGCCGCGTGATGCGGTTTGAAGCTGCCAAATTTAACGCGGAGAATTTCGGCTGCGAAGGGCTAAGCAATCTCGTATTTATCGGAGCGGGCGCAGGTATCGTTTACGACAGCTCGCCAAAGAGCGAATACGTGGAGATCTGCAAAAAGCGCAAGAGCCCGCTCAAGGCGATCGAGGAGCTATGCGAGGAAGCTTAGACGCTTAAGCTTATCGGCTCAGACGCGCCGTTTGCTTCGGTGTGAGTTTGATTCGGCTAAATTTAAAGCGTATCGCTGCTAGGACGTTAAATTTAATGTCCTAGCTTCATTCGGCGCCGCAATGCCGAGATGCATATCGGCTGCAAAGCAGCGTAACGTCGCAGCTGATGTAGTAATGCCACAGCCGCGGGCGAAATTTTAAATTTAGCACGCAAGAGGCGCTAAAACGGCGCTAAATTTAGCCGCTGCAAAGCGGTTAAATTTAAACTATTTATAATTTTAAAGAGGCGCAAACGCCCTAAAAAAGGATAAAATTTTGATTTTAATGATAGATAATTACGACAGCTTCGTTTTTAATATTTATCAATACATTTTGGAGCTAAGCGACGAGGAGGTGCGCTACTTCCGCAACGACGAGGTAACGCTGCAGCAGGTGCGCGAGCTTGCCCCGTCGCACATAATCCTAAGCCCCGGGCCAAATCACCCAAAAGACAGCGGCGTCTGCCTGGATATTTTGCGCGCGGATTTGGATGTGCCGATTTTGGGCGTGTGCCTTGGGCATCAAGCGATCGGATATGCGGCGGGTGCGGAAATAAAGCAGCTGGAGGTGCCGCTACACGGCAAGAGCTCGTCGATAGAAATTTACGCAGATGGCGTGCTTTTTAGCGGGCTGCCGCGTAAATTTGAAGTGATGCGCTACCACTCGCTTTATGTGGATGAAGCTACATTGCCGCGCGAGTTTGAAATTTTAGCAAAGAGCGAAAACGACGGCGTAATCATGGCGATGAAGCACCGAAGCAAGCCTGTTTTCGGCATTCAATTTCATCCCGAGAGCTTTTTTACCCAATACGGCAAAAAGATCATCGAAAATTTCATCAATTACGGTAAAAAGATAATTTTAAAGGAGAAACTCGTGGTAAATTTCGCCCCGTTTATGTTGAAGCTACAAAAGGGCTTCCCACTAGATAGCGACGATTATGCGGTCATTTGCAAGGCGCTTTACGAGCAGGATTACGACATCGTGCAGCTTGCGGGGCTGCTCGTGCTAATCAGCGAAAAATCGCTCTACCCAAGCAGCCTTACGGCGCTCGTGCGCAGTATATTAAAATACTCGATCACCTACGACGATCCGAGCCCGATGTTTGACATCGTGGGCACGGGCGGCGATAGACTAAAGACGATAAATATCTCCACGACCGTGGCCTTTATCGCGGCAAGCTTCGGCGTGCGCGTCGCCAAGCACGGCAACCGCGCGATTACCAGCAGATCGGGCAGCTCCGATGCGCTGGACGCTCTGGGCGTGCCGCTACTTAGCGATCTGGCGCAGATTAGAGCGCTGTTAGATCGCACTGGGCTAGCGTTTTTTCACGCACCGTTTTTTCACAAGATCACCGCCGAGGTCAAAGAGGTTCGCAACCGCCTAAAAATCGGCACCGTCTTTAATATAATGGGGCCGCTGCTAAATCCGAATTTAAGCCTAAGCAATCAGATCGTAGGCAATTATCTGGAGGAAGTAAACGGGCTCATCGCCGAAACGCTGATGATCTTGGGGCGCAAGCACGCTCTGGTGGTGCACGGCATGGACGGCATGGACGAGATCAGCCTATGCGACGAAACGCTAATCCACGAGGTCAAGGACGGTAAAATTTTAGAATACCGCGTCAATCCCGAGCAGTTCGGCTTCGCTCGCGCATTTCACGGCGATATAGAGGGCGGCGACGGCGAGGCCAATGCCGGAACTTTAAAGCAAATTTTAAAAGGCGAGCTGAGCGGGCCAAAATTTGACATCGTCGTGCTAAACGCGATGTTTGCGCTATACTGCGCGGATGTCGTGTCAAGCCCTGCGGAGGCTAAGCCACTCATTTTAGAGGCGATCAAATCGGGCAAGACGTGGGAATTTTACGAAAACTACGTAGGGGCGAGAGCTTAGATGGCTAGCGGCGAAAAGAGGGAGTTTTTAAGCGAGCAACTCATCAGCTATCTGGGCAATAAGCGCTCGCTGCTAGCGCCGATCGAGCGTGCGATCTGCGAGATCAAGGCGGAGCTTGGGTGGGACAAGATCAGCTTCGCAGACGTCTTTAGCGGCAGCGGCATCGTCGCGCGCCTGGCCAAAGCGCACTCAAACCTCGTGATCGCAAACGATCTGGAGGGCTACTCGCGCGCGATAAACTCCTGCTATCTTTCAAATTTCAGCGACGAGCTGTGGCAGGATTTAACCGAGCTGCACGCTGAAATTTTAAGAAATTTTACGCCGAAGGAGAGCTTTTTTAGCGAGCTGTACGCGCCGAAGGACGATGAGTATATCAAAGCGGGCGAGCGCGCTTTTTACACGCGCCGAAACGCCCTGATTTTGGGCGGGCTTTGCGAGCAGATAAGCAAAATCCCGCAAGAATTTCGCGATTTTTTCACCGCGCCGCTACTTAGCGAGGCGAGCATCCACTCAAACACGGGCGGCGTTTTTAAGGGCTTTTACAAGGACAAAGCGGGCGTGGGCAAGTTCGGCGGCAGCGGCGAAAACGCGCTAGCTCGCATAATGGGCGAGATTTCTCTGCGCCTGCCCGTACTTTCAAATTTTGCCTGCAAAAGCGCGGTCTTTCAAGAGGACGCCGCGCGCTTTGCAAAGAGCGTACGCGAGCGCTTTTCGCAGCTTGACGTCGCGTATTTCGACCCCCCTTACAATCAGCACCCCTACGGCTCGAACTATTTCATGCTAAATTTGATCACGGATTTTATAAACGAGGGCAAGCGCCCAAATGCTGCGGGGCTTAGCAGAGTTTCTGGAATCCCCGCAGGCTGGAACCGCTCGGCTTACAACAAAAAATCAAGCGCTTCGGAGGAATTTTTCGCGCTGTTGGTGGAATTTCCGGCGAAATTTTTAATAATCTCTTTTAATTCCGAGGGCTTTATCTCTAAGGCGGAATTTTTAAAAAACCTCGCGCAAATCGGCTCCGTGCGCACGATAGAGATCCGCTATCCGACCTATCGCGCGAGCAGAAATTTAAGCGCGCGCGAGCTTTACGTGACTGAATTTTTATATGTCGTACAGAAGTAAGATCAAAATTTGCGGCATCAAAAGCGCCGCCGAAGCTCGCGCCGTGCTGGCGTGCAGCTCGGCTTTATGCGCAAATTTAGAGTGCGCGGACGGCGCCAAAAATTTACCGCAATCGGGTAGCGAGAGCTTAATAAAAAATTCTAATTTTTGCGGCGAAAATTCTGAGCGGAATTTTAATTCGGATGCCGAGAATTTTACGCGAAATTTCAATTCTGACGGCCAAAATTCCGCACAAAATTTTAATCAGGGCAGCGAGAATTTTACCTGCCGCGCACAAAATCATGCAAATTTTACGCCCGAGCAAAATTTTGATTGCGATAAAAATTTCAGTAGCGATTTGCGAAGCCAGGACGACGGCTCGGGCGTGCGGGTGGAATTTTTAGGCGTGATCTTTGTATCGAGCTCCAAACGCTGCGTCAGCGTAGAAACAGCGCGCGAGATTGCGCGTATCGCGCATGAAAACGGCGCAAAGTGCGTCGGAGTTTTTGCTTTGAGCTCTGAAAAACACAGCGCTGCGCCGCACGAGTGCGAAAATTTTAGCGGCAAAGCTCGCGGCGATGAAATTTGCGAAAATAAAATTTGCGCAGGCAAGGACGGCAGCGTAGAATTTAATGAAGCCGCGGAATTTTGCGAAAAGCAGCGCAATGATTTGAGTATAAATTTAAATACAAGCCGCGCCGCGCCTGCTTCAGTAAAGGATATGAATTCTGAAATTTTAGATGCGGAAGTCCTAAGCGAAGAGCAAATTTTAAAAATTTGCGAGGTTTGCGAGCTGGACTGCGCTCAAATTTACGGACGCATAAGTGCGGGCTTTAAAACGCGCCTCAACGCAGCGGGCGTCGAGGCGTGGCAGGTGCTAAGCATCGGCGCCGAAATGCCGCCGCTTGAGGGCTTGTGCTGTGATCGGATCTTATTCGACGCCAAAGGAGCGAGCCTGGGCGGTAACGGCGTGAGCTTCGATTGGGGTTTGCTGCGACATACAGGGCTTGGCTACGAAGGACAATACGACGCGGCGCGCGATGAAAAAAACTGCGCGGGCAGCGCAACTCAAAACATAGACGACACAAAATACGACTCGGCTAGCGGGCGCTGCAATACGCAAAATGATGCAGCAAGTAACGAAAAATACTACGTAGCGGGCACCGCTCAAAGCTCAGACGACGCAAGGAGCTATCTTAAACATAGCGCAATCTGTAGCGGATATAGTGAGGGGAATTTAAAGCGCGATAAAAACGGTAGCTGCAGTAATTCTTGCACGGAGCATAGCGAAAACGGAAATTTGAAGCTCAAGAGGGTAAGCGACGTGTGCTGTGCCTCTAATAGCAATGAAGCGAGCGAGCGCGCACATGATATTGTTCGATCGAGCAATACGAAACAAGAAGCGAGCGCCGATCGTCGCGCCGCAAAGAATGGCGATGAGTGCAAATTTAGTGTGTGTGCTACCGCTCGGCTGAGTGGTGTAAGACCCACAAGCGAAGGCGTCAATGATCAAGGCACGAGAGACTATGAGGTGGGCGCGCCAAATATTTCAAATGACGGCGGAGAAGTGGACAAGCTGGGTGCCACAAAAGATGATAGCGCGAATAAGCATGACGCTGCTGCTAAAGGCGGCACGATCTCTTTCATTCTTGCAGGCGGCATCGGCGCGCAAAATATACTTGAAGCGCTCGTGCTACGTCCTTATGCTATCGATCTAAACAGCCGTGTGGAGGACGCGCGAGGCATCAAAGATCCACAAAAAATTTGTGAAATTTTAAAAATCATAGATGCGCGAAGCTAAATCACGGCCTACTTTGCGTGCGAGCTTTATATTTGAAACAGAAATATGGCGCCTTAAAAAGGAGAAAAAATGCATAACGACGAGCTAGGCGCGAGTAAAGTGCGACAAAGCAAAGATCCAAAATCTTTCGCGTGGAGCAAAGATCATGGCGGGCGAAATTTTGCAAATCTAAATGAGCAAAAATCACAAAGCAACCGTTCTAGTGCCGCCGATAAATCATCATGGAATTTTCAACCAAACAGAGACTACGATAAAGATCCGATAGTAATCAAAAATTATGAAAAGTTTTTTGTTTATGCCCATCTTCTTGTATTTCTTCAGGTATCAGGTCTTCTAATATCTTTTATTTGGGATATTGTAGATTTTGGGCATATATATGTAGACGATTATTTAGAAGCCTGTATAATGATATTACTGATCGCCGTTATTACTTATATCTTTACCGCAATACGCAATAAACGCGA
>ERZ773049.387-NODE-387-length-27583-cov-5.231546_pt1 | contig 27583 bp, 35 predicted proteins | sample MGYA00580633_ERZ773049 | MGnify/ENA primary metagenome ERZ773049 (study PRJEB29015, sample SAMEA2737991) | human oral metagenome | biome: human oral; feature: human-associated habitat; material: dental | place: China | collected 2066 ...
CTGTAAAAGAAGTATTCACAACTGTAAAGGCTGCTGGTGGAATTATGTCAGCATTGAAAGCTGGAATAACTGCTTTAGGTGGTCCGATTAGTTTAGTTATAGCTGCTGTAGCTTTACTTGGCTTTATAATCTATAAGAATTGGGATAAAATTAAAGTATTTTTTAAAGCTGTTTGGGAAACTGTAAAAGGTATAGGAACTATTATAAGTGGAATTTTTAAAGCTGTTGTTGATGGAGTAGTTAATCTATTTAAAGGACTTTGGAATAAGCTAAAAACTTATTTTAATAACTTTGGATTCTTATTATTAGGTCCGATAGGAATATTTATAAAATTAGGGCAATTAATTTCTCAAAATTGGGATTTAATAAAAGAAAAATTAAGTAGTGTTTGGGATTATATAAAATCTATTCCAGAAAAAGTTGTTGAAATAGTTCTTGATGTTATATCAACAATTGGAAATTTCTTAGTTAACTTAGTTAGTGAAGTAATAACTGGAATAAAAAATTTATTTATAAAACTTTGGGATACTGCTGTTCAATTTTTCAATAACTTCGGTTTCTTATTGTTAGGTCCGATAGGAATTTTTATAAAATTAGGTTCAGTAGTTCGTGAAAACTGGGATCTAATTAAAAATAAAATTTCATCAATATTTGAGTCTTTTAAAAATACTATTAAAAATCTTGCTGAACAGATAAAATCTTTCTTTGCAAAACCTTTTGAATATATGTCAGAAGCTATTGCTGGAGCAAAAGAAAAGGTTTTAGACTTTGCAAGAAAAATTCCAGGAGTTAAATACTTAGTTGGAGAAAAAGAAAATGTAGCAAAAGTAAATGGAAGTCATGCTAATGGTCTAAATTATGTACCATTTGACGGTTATATTGCTGAGTTACACAAAGGTGAAAGAGTTCTTACAAAAGATGAGAATGAAAGTATCTTTGGAAGTTTAAGAAATAGACTTCAAAATGCTACTCAAAGTAGTAAATCAGAAAATAGCACAAGTAGTGAAAAGTCTATTACTTATCAAATTTACAATAGTTTTACTTTTAATGGAGTATCTGAAGATACTAAAAATAGCATTATAGAAAATTTACAAGAAAAGTTAAATGAACTTCAAAGACAATTAGAAAAAATGAAGGAGGAAAGAGAAACTTATGCAAGAACAAGTTTATAAGACAGAAGCAGGAGATACTTGGGATCTAATTGCTTTTAAACTTTTTGGAAATGAAAATCTTATGAAAGAGTTATTAGAAGAAAATATTGAACTCTCTGAAATAGTTATCTTTCCAGCTGGAGTTGAACTTTCTATTTCTGAAATAAAAGAAGATAAAAAGAGAGGTGTTGCTCCATGGCTAGTTCAAACTTAGTTAGGAGAGCCTCTCCTACCTTTTTTATAGATAATAAAGATGTAACTGAAGAATTATTAAAACATATAGTTGATGTTGAAATTATAGATAATTTAGAAGGTACATTAGATGAAATTATAATAAAACTTAATAATGAAAATAATAGATTTCTAACAACAAACTGGGCTATTCCAAAGGGAACTCAAATAAAGTTTGGAATAAAAACTCTTAATTGGAATAGTGAATTTGAAGGAGAAAGCCAAAGTGATGTAGGAATTTTTAATATAGATATAAGACAATTCAACAGAAAAACAGCAACATTTAAAGGAATATCTGGTCCACTTAATTCAAGGGATGTTAAAAGGTCTAAGATATGGGCTAATATCTCTTTAGAAGCACTTGGAAAAGAGTTTGCTGATAAATATAAGCTAAAGTATTTTTATAAAGTAAAAGACAATATCACTTTAAAAAATATAAAACAAGAGGAAGAGGAAGATTTTTCATTCTTAAATAAGATCGCACAGGATGAAGGAGTAAAGTTAAAAATATCTAGTGGAATCCTTATCTTATTTGAGGAAGAAATATTATCAGAAAACACTCCTCTTTTAAGTATTAGCTTAAGCAATGTTGAGGAATTTGAAATAAAAGATAAATCTAATGATATTTATGATGCTATTGAAGTTAAATACTTTAATACTAAAAAACAAAAAGAAGAAAAGGTTATTATAACAAAACACGAACTTGAAACAGGACAAAAGTCTGATAGTTATAAAAAAGTTTATTCTTTAAAATCCAGGGCTAAAAGTGGAGATTTAAAAAAATTAGCAAAGAAAACTCTTGAAAACATTAATAAAAGGGAGATAGAAACAACTTTAAAAATTATTGGATGTAAGGAATTATATTCAGGTTGCATTATAGCATTATCTGATGCAGGAGAGTTTTCAGGAAATTATGTAGTAACTAGGTTACAACATAATTTTCCAAAATTTACTACATCTATTGAAATGTACAAAATAAAAAAAGATATGAAAGAGGAGAATAAAAAATGATTTCAGCATTAAAAGGAACAGTAGGAATTATTCAAAATATTAATACAACTGATTATACTGCTACTGTACAACTTCCTGAGTATGAAAATCAAATAACAGAGGGATTACAAATTTTATCTCCTATCACTTTTGGAAATAAAATAACTTCTATTCCAAAGGTGAATACTCCTGTGTTTTGTATATTTTTAGGAGATGATACAGAAAGAGGTTTTATAATTGGAAGCTATTTTTCTGAAAAAAATGTAAGTAACTCTCAAGAAGATCAATATAAAATTGATTTTCAAGGTGCAAGTTTAACAATAAAAGAAGATGGAAACATAGAGTTAAAAGGAACTTTAACAAAAATAGATAGTGAAGTTCTTATAACTGGAGATACAACAATAGAAAAAAGTATAACAGTTTCAAATAATGCAATAATAAAGGGAAGTATGAAAGCAGAAAAAGGATTTGAAACAAATAAAGCAATACTAAAAGAAGGAAAATTAGATGTTGAATCTATTGAATATAAGGAGATGACTAAGAAATGAATGTACTAAATAGATTAACAAAAGATTTTTTAAATAATTTCACTACATTTGATTTTTCAAGCAATTTAGGAAGTTATGGAGATATTATTTTTACTGTTGCTCGTGGGAATGTTTTAACTCCTGATGCCATTGATTTAAGTATTTCATCTAAAACAGAAGATCATGACAATCTTGGAGAAGCTCCTTACACAGAGTTTATTCGTAGAAATTTAAGAACTATTTCTTTAAATATTAAGTTAGTTTATACACTAACTAACATAAATGAAGCAATACTAAAATTGGAAAAAATTTGTGAAAATGGAGAGTATTATCCACTTATCTTAGGAAATAAGCCTTTATCAAAGTATGGATTTATGTTAACAGGCTTTAAACAAGGAATAAAGAGTACAAATTCAAGTGGAGAACTAGAAGTTGTAAATTGTTCTTTAACTCTTAAAGAATATATCCCAAAGTTAGATAGACTTCTTTTACCTGCTACTAATAATTTAACTACAGAAAATAGAAGAAATAATAGTAGTGGAAAAAATAAAAAGAAAAATAAAAAAGTATTAAAGAAAAAATCTAAAAAGAATGTTTACTCAAAAGATAAAAATGAAAAAAAATGGCTACACGGATTAATTGAAGATGATTTAAAAGGATATTAATAGGAGGAAATATGATAGTTTCAAATAAGACTATTCCTCAACATCCAAAATTAATGGAATTATATGTTCTGTTAAATACAAAAAGAGGAACAGTACCACTCCATAGAGATTTAGGAATAGATAATAGAATGGTTGATAGACCAATTACAGTAATAAAAAATAGTATTTTTAATGACTTACAAATTCAAGTTAGTAAGTATATAAAAGGTCTTACATTAAATAATATTGAATGTAAAGCTACTGAAAATGGACTTGAAATTGAATGTGAGGTTGAAATAGATGAAAGAATTTAATTTAATAGACTCTAATCCTGAAACAATTTTAGCTGATGCTTTAAGGTTTCATGAAGAAATTACTGGAGAAAGATTAGAACTTTGTACAAAAGAAGCTTATTTATATTCAACAGTTGCAGCATTATTATCAAACATAAAGGCAAATATGAATGATGTAGCAAAACAAAACTTCTTAAAATATTCAAGAGAAGAAAGATTAGACTTGAAAGGCAATTTTTATGGAGAAAGAGGAGCTAGATTAAAAGCTAACAAAGCAAGAACTACAATTAGATGTTATATTTCATTAGTCGTAGCAAAAGATGTTGTTATTGCAAAAGGTACAAGATTTCTTTATAAAAATTATATGTTTTATACAGAACAAGAGTACAAAATAAGAAGTGGGGAAACTTATGTTGATGTAATAGCTGTTGCTGAAATTGCTGGTAATTTAGGAAAAATATTAGCTGGTGAAATTAAAGAAATTGTTGATAGATATGAGTATATGAAAGAAATAACTAATATTACAGATGTGACAGGTGGTAGAGAAGAAGAGGAAGATGAAGAGTACAGAAGTAGATTAGAACTTATTCCTGAATCATTTACCACAGGTGGTTCAGAAGGCTCTTATGAATATTGGGTTAAGAAATCATCTAATCTAGTTACAGATGTCTTTATAAACAGTCCTAAACCCAATTATATTGATATTTATGTTGTGAATGGTTTGGAACATATATCACAAGAAGAAAAAACAAAAATAAAAAATTATATAGTTGAGAATAAAAATATTAAAGTTTTAAATGACCAGATAGAAATTAAAGACCCAATATTTCACAATTATAATATTGATTTAGATTACTGGGTTTATGATAGTTCGCTAGTGTCGAAATCAGAAATAGAAAAAGAGCTGACAAATTCGTTAGAACAGTATACTAAATCTTTCAAAATGGGAGAAAGTATAAACTTGCAAGATATTATAGATATTTCTAAAAGTGTTGAAGGTATAAGAAGAATAGAAATAAAATCTCCTCAAACTTATAAAGGGCAAAAATTTTATTTAGCAAAATGTGGAACTATAAATATTTCTTACAAAGGAGCAGAGTCAAGATGAAAGAGCAAAATTTTATATATGATGTAACGAACATAAGAGACCTTGCTCCTGATATTTTAAAAGATGATAAGCAATATAAAGTTATATTAACTGTTATAGATGCACTTATCTCAAAACACATTGTTGCTAATATAGAATATTTAGAGTTTCTTGAAAGAATAGATACTATGACAGAAAAAGAGATAGATATGCTTGCAAAAGAATTAAGTGTAGATTTTTATGATTTTTCTATGTCTATTGAGGAAAAAAGAAAAGCATGTAAATTATCTTTTCAAATCCATTCAATTAAGGGAACAAATAAGGCTATTCAAGATGTTTTAAATATCTTTTATGAAAAAGCTAATATATTGGAATTTCCAGAATTTAATGGGGATAATGGAACATTCAAAATAGAAATTATGGGAACAACTAAAAATAACCTAGATATTATGATAGATAGAGTAGAAAAAACAAAAAAGAAATCACAACATTTAACAGGAATTACTTTTAAAAATAACTCTGTATCTCCTTTATATATGGCAACACATATGAGATATGGAACAAAAGTAATACTATATCCACAACCAAGTTACTTCTATCTTAATAATCTAAATTTGGTAAATAAAAACGGAAAATATACTTTAGAAAAAAGAGGTGAAAGAAATGGCTGATTTTAATAGTCACATCATTACAAATGCTGGAAGAAATCTTTTAGCAAGAGCATTAGCTGGGGAAGGTAAAGTTCTATTTACCAAGGCAGCATTTGGAGATCAAAAACATTCAGGAAATTTAAGAGAAGTAACTGAATTAAAAAATAAAAAACTTGATTTAAATGTAATGAATATAAGAAATGATAATGGTACTGCTGTTTTAACAGTACAAATATCAAATGAAAATGTAGAACAATCTTTTCAAACAGAAGAATTTGGAGTATATGCAAAAATTGAAGGAGATATAACAGAAATTCTTTATTCATATACAACAGCTGTATCTGCTGATACTTTTCCAAACAACAGATTAGGAAAAACATATGAATCTATTCAAGATATCTATATGGCTATTTCAAGTGATATAGAAGCTGAAATATATGTAAGAGATGGTGTTATTTATTTAACAAGAGATATTGCTAACCAAGTCTATACAGAAACAGGATTAACAGCTGTTGGTACTTTAAAAGGAAGAAATAACCTTGAAGCAGATAAACAATACCTAGCAGATAATGGACATTGGTATAAAAATATTGGTGGAAATAGAACTTGGGAAGCAACATCAGGAACTCCTGATGAACAATTAATTCCAATAACTTGGAAATACCTATATGAAAGTCTTAATAATAAAGAAAATCAATTAATACAAAATCTTAATGGAATTTTAGGACAAAATAACGGAGAGTTTCCCGTTGAGCAAGCAGTGGCAGGAAATATATATTATTTTCCAAGAAATCAAAAATATTACTATTGTTTAAAAAGCCAAACTAGTAGAGTAAGTGTTCCAAATGCAGATTTTGAAGAATTGTCTATTTATCAAAATCGGAAGAAATTGGAAAATCTGTATAAAATTGAATATAAAACTGATTATGATGTTTTAACAATTTTAAATAGAAAAATTGTTATAGGTTCTTTAGAAACTAAAGGAGCTACTGCTTCAAAAACATTAATAGCTAATGGTTTTAGTTTTAAAAATTCTATAGTTATGGCTACTGCTAAAAAAGATAATTGTTCTGTTGCAGTTATACATAGTGGAGATAATTTAGACTTTTCTACTCTAGATGCAACTAGTGGAAATGTCCAAAATGGTATTTGCAAAGTTGATTTCTTTATACTCTTAAGGAATTAAAATCTTTAAATAGTTCCTATTATAGTTAGTTCTATAGACTGGTTTCCTGCAGCATATAATCTAACTTGTTTAGTCGCTACTATTTTGGAATAATAGTCATGAACTACTTGTCGCATAAGATGTTCTTCTGTTTGTCCTTCAGTGATATATCCAGTTAGAAATATACTAAATATATTTTTAAAGTCACTCTCAATTTTTACAGTTCTAACCCCTGCTATATTAGGGGTACAGTTTATGGTTTCTATACAAATATTACCTATTGTAAATATTTTATTATTTTTAACTTTAATGAAATTTTCCAATCTCTTTCTATTTTCCCATATAGAAAGCTCCTCAAATTTTACATCAGGGACACTGATCCTTCTATTTTGAGTTTCTTTACATATATAAAATTTCTTGTTTGCTGGGAAATAGTAAACATTTCCTTGTATTGCCTCATTCAAAGGGAATTTTCCATCTTCTTTTCCAAGTGCAGAGACTACTCTATCATCTATTTCTAATGCTGTTCCTTTATATCCACCGTTTTGTGTGTAATTTTCTTCAAGGTATTCTTTATTAATCCAAGTGTTTTTTCCACTCCAATTAATAATAGTAGCATCTGAGTTTGTTACTTCCATTCTAATATCTATTTCAAATGCTATCACACTATCAGTTTTTGCTGGAATGTACTGAGCATTATCTTCATTACAATACCAATACAAGCAACCATTAGAACTACTGTCATTTACATAAATTCCTATCTCTTTTAGATAAAACCCTTGTGTTATATCATCATTAGTTATTTGAATTGTTAGATTAATAGCATTATTTTCTTGTTCTTTTTTTAATATTCTTACATCTTTTTTATATGAAATAAGAGATGTTTGATTTTTTGGATTTTGTCCACTTACTATAGCACCATCTCCTATTTCTACTTTTAAAAATTCTACAGCTAATTCATTTGCAAGCCTAGTTGCTAAATAGTCAGCACCTTTTTTTGTAAGTCCTCTAAAAGCCATTTAAACCTCCTTTTTTAATCTATAAACTAAAATATTATTAAATACTTTTTCTCCAACTAAATTAGTTAGTCTACTATTTTCTTTTAAAACTTTTTTAGCTTTATAAATTACCATGCTCATTATATTAATTTTCTCAGATTTTGTAGGGATTACATTAACTACTCTTAATCCTAAGTTAGCTGGAATCATAGGTCTTAATTCTTTGTATATACTGTAATCAAAATCATTAAATTCCTTTTGCTTTTCTAACCTGATATCTAATTCATATTTATCATTAAATAAAATTGGAATAGCTTTAGTCTCAACATTTTGATAATAAGTAATTAAAAATTCTTCTAACCATCTCCAAGTGTATGGAAGAGTAGCATTCCATTTTATATAAACTCTCAATTGTCTATCTTTTAAATTATCAGTTGCCTTAGGATAAATATTCATCATTTTTTCAAATTTAGATATTCCTAAAACATCTGTAGAAAATATAAAACCATTATTAAAACTTCTTCTAATTTCATTCCAAAGTTTTGTTAAATCTGCATTTTCAATATTAAAAATAGCTTGTATTTCTTTATATTGCTGCATAAAATCAGGTAAATTATCATATAAATTAACATCTTTAAAGTTGGACATAATTTCCATCTCCCCACACTGGAACTTTAAAAGAGTCTAGTGTAAAGTTTTGAGTATACCCATTTATTTTAGTTTCTTGAATATCAATAATATTAGGATTCAACGCTAAAATTCTTGATTCTATTATTGATGTTCTTATAACTATCTTTTCTGATTCTTTAAATTGTTTTCTTAACTCTAAAAGATATGCTTTTAAAACTTTATCAATATCAGCTTTTATATTAGTAACAGATAAATCTTTTAGAGTTAATTTTGTAGCAATATAAATTTTTTCTTGTGCAGGAGTATCAACTGTAACTATATGCCCTATTGGGGCTAATCCTTTACCTGTTTGGTCTTTAGTTGGATCCAACACTTCTTGAATTTTAGAGATTAAAGATGTAGAAGCTACATTAAATTCACTATCTAAAATAGTTACTCTTACTGTTCCTCCACCTTTCCAAACAGGAGTTACTTTTACTACTCCTACTCCAGCTTGTGCCATAGTTTTTTCTTCATAGTCTTTTATATTTCCACCATAAGCCTGTAGATTAAAGCTATCTAAGTATCTTTGTCTTATGCTTTCAGTTTCTTCTTCATCTTCACCAGGAATAAGCATCTCTGTTATTTTTGCTGAAGTCAATCCAGGAACATAATCTATTGGGACTAAATCTCCTACTGAGCCATTAGGCTCCTCTCCATAGGTTTCACACTCCAACATATATTCAAATGTTCCAGTAGGTAATTTTTTTATAACAATATAATTATAGATATCTAAAGAAAATCTGCTCCCAATAGGAATATCCATATTAAAAATACCTTTGTATACTCCGACACTTGCAGATTTTGGTTTTATTCCTCTTTCTGCTGCTCTCCTTATTAAAAACTCTCTACTTGCTGTATCTCCAAAAGTTTGTTGATAATATTCGGCAATTGTTAAATACATTTGAGCTTCTTCTAAAGAGTTTCCAGCAGTAGCATCAAATACTACTGACCCTTCACGAGTATCAATATCTTTACGAACCCTACTTAATTTATCATTCAATAAATTTTCATAAGTCTTATCCTCGAACATTATGCTACTTTCACCTCCTTAGCTATTTCAACATCACCATAAATTGTTTTAGCTGTAAAAGTCATTGCTAAACTTTCTCTTTTTTTTGTATCATCAAATAAAAAAGACTCTACTGCAATAATTCTTTCATCTTGCAATAAAGCCTCTGATACTCTTGATACTAATTCAACTTTACAATAACTTTTAGATTTTCCAAACAAATCCTTTAATTCAATCCCATAGTTCCAACTATAAATAGGATATTGATATCTCTCAGTATTTAAGATTTTATAAATAGCTTGTTTCATAGCTTCTTGTCCATCTGTTTTCCCTGTAATTTTATTTCCAAATATTGCCATTTTATAGGTCTTAGTTGGAATAGCTTCCACTTCTGATTTTATTTCAACTCTATCATTTCTAACTGGTAACATTATATCCACTCTCCTTCAACAATAGGATCGCCTATTCTATCTAAAATATAATAGAGTTGTCCTCCATCTTGCCTTATTAATACAACTTTTTCTCCTTTTCTTAAAGAATAGTGCATCATAATTTTTTTACGACCTTTATACTCATGTTCATGGTCTATTGGAATAACATTTTTTCCAGCACCAGGATGATCATGAGATGTATCCCAAGCTCCATAAATACTATCAGTGCTATGTTGTACTGTAATATCAACATAATAATCTCTCACTAAATGAGAAAGCATTAACTGACTAGCATTTATAATCTTTTTCTGGTCAATTCTTATTTTAAGAGGTTCAACACTTTCAACTGTACCAAATTCTAGTTTAGATAGTTTTGAATTTTCTAACATATTAGAAACTATTTTTTTAATTGCTTCTATCATTCAATATCAGCTCCTCTCAATTTTAAATCCATAAAATACTCATCCTTATTAAAAGTATGCTTTACACTTTCAACAAGCATATAATTACTAACCTTAATGTCTCCTAAGTCTAATTTTACAACTATACTTACTCCAGCTCTCACTTTCACATTACCAAAGACATTTTTAATAGATAAACTTTTAAATTTTCTATTATAAAGTTTTAAGAGTGAATCAGCTTTTACCTGTGGATTTTCTTTTTCATCTACTGTATCATAGTATTGTAAAATTCCCCATTTCTCATAAGTATGATTTTTTATTTCTGTTTCTGTGTTAGGAGATAAAAATATTTCTCTTACTCCCTTTTCTTTATTTTCTCTAGTTAATTTTATCTTATTATATGTTTTATCTATAGATGAACTATATGAAAAATTTTCTGAAATAGTTTCATCAATAAATATCCCTTCATTTAATTTTAGATTTTCAACATCTTTTAATGTTATTTTCCCAAAATCATCATAAATAACATATAATCTTTTTGTATTTTGTAAAGTTAAATTTAGAGCAGTCAAAATAACATCAAATAAAGCAACATTATCTTCCAATCTTTCACGAATAACATATTTTGTATCTTCTATTTCACCACAATTTAGCTTAAAATCATCAGCTATCATTTTCAAGACTTCAGACGCTTTTTTATTTTCATAGTGATAGATATCTTTATTTTTTAAATACCTCAACTGGTCATAAGCCGTTACCGATAAAATTTTGTCTCTATCTCTTGAAATAGTAAATACAAATCCATAAAAAACTTCTTCATTCTTATATTTTACTGTTACTAAATCTCCTTCTTCAAATTGATTTAAGTCATCAAAAATACATTTAAAAGTAAATTTCCCTGGAGTTCCTTTTCTTTCTGTGTCCCAACAAGCACCATCAAGAATGGCAGGTGCAACTGGACCTTTTTGAGTTTTTATTATTAAATCTAAATCTCTATTCAAGTCTTATCACCTGCCCAGGTTTAATATCATGTATGGAGCTTAATTTATTTAATTCTTTTAAAAAATTACATTTATTTGCATCTCCTAATTCTTTTTTAACAATAATATAAAGAGTATCTCCTTCTTTAACCTTATAGGTTCTTTGAGCTTTTTTTGATGAACTATCTCTAGTTTTTGTAGATATGAAAGTAGTTAGAGATAAAGCTCCTCCAACTCCTTTCGCTCCTAAATTTACATATTTAAAAAGAGTACTTTTAACATTTTTGTATTCTTTTAAAGTTACTGATACAACAACATCTCTACCATTTCCTGCATCTTCTTTTATTTCATAATTTTCAAGAGATACTAACATAGTTGTATTGTATCCTGAGCTTCCAATTGCTCCCTCTCTAATAACTATAAATCTAAAAGGTTTCTTTGAATTTTTCAAGAAACTTAGCATATTTAGATAATAATTGATAGGTAAAAGTACCCCTCTTGCAAAAGGGTACTTATATGCAGGTAAACACATATCAAATGTAAATTCTTTTAAACCTTCTTCTTTTAGAATGTTAAAGTCTCCATCATTAATAAGTGTCACAACCTTATTCTTATTATTAATTTTAGTTGTAATGGAAGAAGGAGTGATAGGAACTAATATTCCATCTAAATAAAAAATATATCCTTTATCTATCATAAAATTATTCATAACTTCCCTCCGCTGCTATTGCTATACTTTCTTCCATTCTATTAGTCATATAATCTACAATATCATCTAAGTCAAGAGCACTAGAAACATGCTGAGTTATTCCACCAACATCAACTTTAACTTCTGCTGTTGTAAATCTATTAATAGCTTCTCTTTCAGCTAAATCCCTTAAATAACTAATTTCATCATGTGATAAATCTAACATATCACCAGTTTTTTTAGTGTTTTTATCTATATTCTTTAAAAGATTATTAGATTCAGCCATAGATAAACTATTAGTATTGTCTTGAAATGTTTTATCAACAGCTTGCCCTACTTGTCCACCAAATAAGTTATATCCATTATTAAATGCTTGTCCATAATCTTTTCTTTCAAGTAGATACTTTTGGACATCTACTCTTGAAAGGGTAATGTCATTTCCACCAACTTTTTCATTTACCCAATCTCCAATAGAAGTTTGAACACTTTCTAATTTGCTTACTGTATCTGTACCACAAATAGTATCTATTATAGAACCTAACCATTTAACTTTATCTATTAAGAAATTAATAAAGCCTAAAAATAAATGTGCCACAGCTTTAATTGGATGCTTAAATACATTTGCAAAAAATTCAGCTATACTAATTCCAACATTAGCTATACTTGCAAATAAATAAAGAGAGGCATTAATTAATCCAGCAAAAATATTGTATATATGTGCTCCCATTACAAAAAAACAACCAGCTATAAATCCAGTTGCAGAGTAAGTTTTTCCTGTTATAGCATTAATTACTGCTGTTATAGAATATATAGCAGCTATAACCAAAGCAATTCCTGTTAATATCCAAGTAATTGGACAAGCTAGAACAGCAACATTTAATCCCCATTGGGCAGCAGTAGTTTTAGCTAATGCTACATCAACTGCACCAAGCATAACTTGTTTAGCCAATAGAGCTGCATTGTAAATAGCTGTTATCCCAGAAGCAATAGCTGTTTTTACTGCAATAAATCCCATAGCAACTTTATATGCCATCAATAAGGTTAAAACTGTAACTAAAATTGGTTGAATAGGTCCCCATATTTCATAGAGGACAGTCCCCACCATAGATATCCCTTTTATAAGCCAATTTATCATAATAAAAGCTTTATTTATAAAAGATGAAACTCCATCTATAAAACCTTGAAATCTTTGACTATTAAAAATATTACTCATAGTCGAACTAATTCCCATAAAAGAATTAACAGCATTACTTTTAATTTTATTAACTACATCACCAAATGTTATTGGAATTGAATTAAATTTAGTATTAATTTCATCTGACATTGCAAATACAGCATTCTTTATTACATCAGATGTAATTAAACCATCTTTACTCATATCTTTTAAATCCCCCATAGACTTTCCAGTATATTTACTAATAGCTTGTGCCAATAAAGGAGCATTTTCCATAATACTATTAAATTCATCTCCTTGTAATCTTCCAGAAGCCATAGCTTGAGTTAATTGATGCATTCCTGATGTTTGCTCGGAAGTTGTTGCCCCTCCAACTTTAAAAGATTTAGCCATTAATTCAGAGAATTTTACAGTCTCCATATTGCTATTAAATGCTTGTGGTGCTAATATACCTAATTTAGAAACTACACTTGCTGTATCTAAGAAACTTGCTCTTGAATTTTGAGCAGATTGAAATATAGCTTGTTGTAATTGGTCTGTTGTTTGTTTTCCATCATTCATTAAATTTAATCTAGCCATAGTTTGTGAAAGATTATCAGATGTATCTAAACCTATTTTTAATGATTGTATTCCTGCATAAAGACCTATAAAACTTTTTATTTTTCCATATAATGAATCTGCTTTATTAACACCTTGACTTAAAGCCATATTAAATTTATTTTGTTCAACTGTATTATTTTGTATTTCTCTATTAATAGCTCTTTCTATTCCAATTACTTTACTTCCAGTTACTTGATTTAGTGCAGTATTAAATATATTTTGTTTTACTATATTATTTTGTATTTCTCTATTAATAGTTTTTTTTATTTCACTTAATTGTGCCCCAGCTTGTACTATCATAGTTTGTGCACTTGCTAATCTACTAGTATCAATATTAACATCAGTATTATTAACTTTTTGCAAAGCAGTGATAGTTGTATTTATAGCACCAACGATATTATTTAAAGGAGTGGACATTGCATCCATAAGCATTATAGAACCTTGTATCGTTGACATTAATCCACCTCCATTATTTCTTACTAGCTTTTTCTTCAGATTGAATTCTTATCTGAATACTTGCCATTATGAATGCTTGTTCCTCTTTTGGTAGACTCAAAAATTCACTAGGCAACATATGAAACTTATGGAGGCAATAGTAAAGGATATTCGCCTCACTATCGCCCCCATTTATTAGTTTTTTGCTTCTTCAGTTAAATCTTCAAGTGTTTTAAATCCATTGATTTTTTGAACTTCTGAAAATAAGTCTTGAAACTCTCCTGGAAGTAACATAGCTGTCAATAAGTCAGGCTTGTTTTTTACTCCATAGCTGTCTTGTAATTCTTGATTTTGTAAATCTGGAAAGACAACACAAGCAGCGATTAGCATAGCAGAATATTTATTAGAATCTAATTGAGGGAATAATTGTCCTTTTTTCCCTTTTAATTCTTTAATTTCAGTGTTAGCTTCTCTTAAAATTTGATCTTCCTGTGCTGTTAAAGGTCTTATTTCCCATTCAACAACTTTTCCATCTTCATCTTTAAATCTTTCAGAAACTGCTACTTTTTTATTTTCTTTTTGTACTGCATTTTGTTTTAAGAATACTTCCATATTTGTCATATTTACTCACTCCTTATATCATCCCATCTAAAATATTAAATGGATTCTTAATTATAAAACTCTCAAAAGTAAACTTTATTTCTTCATCTAAATATTCTGCACCAGCATCAAATTTAGATAAGATTCCACCATCAGTATTGCAACCTTGGTAAAGGATAGTTTGTCTACCAGCTTTTGAAGTAGGATCTTCATTAGAAACTTCTATTTCAAAGAAAATATCCTCACCAGTATTTTGATACTTTTCCAATAATTCTCTAAAAATTGGAGCATTATAGTGAACTGTCATAGTTCCACTACCTTTACCACCAACAGATTTATTTCCTTTGCTTACTTTCCCTAAAATAGGTACTTCAGTTTTTGTTTTTTCATAACTTGCTTCAAATTTAATTGCTGTCATTAAATTGTATCTTTTACCTTCTAATGTAACATAGCATTCGCCTAAGCTACCTGATATAGCATCTTTAGCATTCATTGTTATCATATCTGCCATTCTCTATCTACCTCCTATTGAACAATAACTGTCATATAAAGAATTTCCATACAATTTACAGGATTAACTGGATCCGTAACAACTACTGATTTTTTAGTTAAACCTTTCTCAACTTTAACTTTTTTAGGATCAAAATCTTCAAGTGCTTCTATTCTTTCAAGTTCTTGATGATGTGCAACTATATCTTTCCATAATCCTTCTCTTCCAGGATTATTATTTCTGCTCTTTCCAGAATGTTTTCTATTAAACATTAAAGCGATATCATTTCCTATTTGATCTAAAATTCTTATAGTTTGATTTGATTGAAAATCATCATTTTTATATATAGTTATTGATGTATAACTATTTATATCAGTCAACACATATGGTTCTCCAACATTGTTATGAAATAATAATTGTCCTGCTTTTATTCCATTTATTAACTCAGATTGAGTAAACTTAGTATCAACTATAAAATCTCCATCATATTTTGTATTTGTTAAAGTAGCATTAACTTCACAACTTGCCTCTGCTCCTGTTAACCAATAAACTAATGATTGTTCTGGAGCACCTTCATCTTTAACTTTATTTTGTAGATTTATTACTCCCTCATAATCAGCAGGATATCTATATACAACACATTGAAGTTTTACACCTACTTCATCTCTCATTCTCTTAGTCCATTGAACATACAATTTCTTTATAACTTCATCTTTAGAAGTACATCCAATAGTATTAAAAGAATAAGATTCAGCTAAATCTAAAAACTTTTGATGCTCAGCACCAGTTACAGTAGTCAAGTTAGCACCATTTGCCAATTTAGTTCCAGCAGTATCAGTAAGCTCAGCTGCTTTTTTGAATACAACATAATCATTATCAATTAATTCAGAAGCATTAGCAACTGTTTGAGCATCTACTTTCTTAGTTCCTAACATAGTAATAACATCTTTTTTATTAGATTCATCTATATTAGTCTTAACTATAATAGTTATGTCATTCCCTCTTATTCCACTGTATTTAGCAGTAGCATAATCATTACTTGCTTTAACACCATTACCATTTAATCTATAAAGATAAACAGTTTTAGCTTTCATAAATAAATCTCTTAAAGGTTTCATTTTTTCATCTGTATAATCATATCCAAAAAGTTTCATAGTATCTTTTTGAAAATCACTATTCTCAACTTTAAAAATGTCGCCATCTACTCCCCAATCAAGTTCAGTAGCAATAGCAGCAAAACCTCTATCGGATATATTTACTGTTGCTCTTGAAGCAGAAACGAAGTTAATATATGCTCCTGGTAAAACTTTATTTTGAGTTAAAAAAGTTCCTCCACCATTCATTATTGAACCTCCTTATTCATAAATTCTTCTATAATTTCATCTATCCTTGAAAAACTATATTCTTCATCATCTTTTAATAAAACATTCAATATATCTTTTCTATTAGAATATTTTTTACTTGCGATAATTTGTTCTTTTGAATATAGAATTTCATCATCTTTTTTTGTTTTAGTTGCCATTAGTCCCTCCTATCTGGTTTTACATCTGTTTTTAATTCTTCCATAAATAGATCTTCTTCTCCTACTTTTCTTACAAATGGTTTGAAAGTTATAAAGTAATGAAGATTCCCATCTATAAACTCTGAATTTCTATCTAAACCTCTTAATAAATCTCCTTCTTCAGTTTTGATTAATTCCAAAGTATTATTTAATTTTTGTGCCATTTCCATTAATTCCCAATTATCATCCTCATTCTTAGGAAAATACTGAATATCCAAATCTATTTTTTGTTTATATCTATTCCCTAATACTTGTTTTTCATTAGGATTTAACAGTTGAATAAAAAAGCAAGGCTCTTCAAAACCTTGCTTAATCTTATTTACATATATTTCTACTTCTGGAAATGTTTTCTCAAGAGTATTAGATATAGCACTTACTACTCTACTTAGCATTACCAAACACCTTCTTCAATATACTATCTAATTTCTTTTCTAATATAGCATCCATATTTTCTTTTATTTCATTCTCTGAAATAGTTAACATAAATCTACCAGGAACCCAAGCCCTTTTTAATTTCTTTCCAAGTACAGTGACAAATCTACCTGGTGTTTGCCTGTGTCCGTACTCAACATAAGAAGCATAATGGGTAGGATTTATAACTTCAACTGAATATAAATTACCATTTTTAAAAACTTGACTTATTGTCCAATTTCTTCTTAAGTTTCCACCATTTTTTTTAGTATTTGGAACTTTCTTCCCATCAACTGTTTTAGATGTTTGAGCTAAATAACTATAATCTCCAACTGGTGTTCTAAAAATTACTTTTCTTAATAATAAAGCTCCTAAAGATTTTACAAGACTTGCCATTATTTCAGCTTGATTTTTTTGTATATTTTCTAAATTCTTTTTCATTACTTCTAATCCAGCCATATTAATTTTTACGGCTTGTCCCATATTAAGCTCCTTTATTATCAGTTACTAAAATAACTTCTTGATGTACTGAGTATATAGCAGGGATACCTGAAGCTTTATAAGTTTTAGATATTCCATTTCTAGTTACAACTATTTTTGAATTTTCTTTTATTTCTACTTTATTTGAAAGAAATAATTTTATAACTTGATTTGTTATAGCTATTGAAGGAGTTTCACTTGTAGAGGATATATTTTGAAATGAAATCCTACAAGGAATATTCTCTTGAACCAAAATTTCTTTAAACTCAGTTGTTTTAGTTTTTGGATCCTTTACTTTTTCAAAATTATAAATACTACAAGTATCTCTCCATAACTTTTGTAAATTTCTTACCATTGTAATCTCCTATATCTATATAGCTCATTATCTTTACCAATTAATAAATCATTTAGCATAATCTCAAAAAGTTCCTCAGGTGTTTTTACTGTATCAGAATAAGTTTCAGTTGTATCCCCTTCTTTAATAGATTTTAAAACAGAGGAGAAATCATAATCTTTAAGCTCTCCGTTGAGCTTTTTAAAATTAAGTATTTCTCCTACTGCTTTATCTATTAATATATATTTTAGTCCATCTGGAATGCTATCAAATGTATAATTTTGATTTGTAAAATTATTAATACTAGATAAAGCTTTATTTAAGAAATATTCTATGCTTGTAGCTTCATCTATTTTGAATAATTTTAGTTTTTCAATTACCATTTCTTTGAAATTTTCCATAATTAGCCTCTTGAAATAATTCTAGCTATTGGAATAGCTTTGTGGTCAATTGTTTCTTTATCTTCTGATTTTACTAATTCCCAGTTAGTCCCATTTTCTAAATCTGTATCATCAGGAGATATAGTGCTGACAGTTTTATATGAAATTCCAAATGGTGCATAACAGAATCTCTTTCTAGTTATTAAAGTATCTTCTCCACCATTTTTATACGGATTTCTTGCCATTTCATAAGGATGTAAAACTCCTAAATCTTCATAATCAAATGCTCCTATACCTAACAAATAAGTGGTATATGATATACCTGATGGAACTAGTGCAGCATAATCTCCTTCTTTTGCAGTCCATTTAGAGTCAAATTTAGCTCCATTTACTGTTGCAACTGCAACTTCTTTTTCTCCTGTTCCAGCAGTAGTAATTTTTAGTGCTTCAGGGTGCGATGCTGTTACTTTTGCATATTTTTCTCCTTCAAATTCTTCTGTTGGCATAGAATCATCTATGAATACAACTCTACCATTCCAAGTAGCTAATCCTACTTCTCTTTGCATTCCGTTTGCATCTGTTTGAGTAAAATATTTTATGATTTGTAAATTCTCCAAATTAGTGGCAACTGTTGAGTGCATAATTGCCATTTTAAAGATATTTTTATTATCTCCACAAGCTTTTTGAGAAGCAGTATTTAAAGTTGTAGCTCCTACTGCACCGTCTGCTCCTGCTTTTTCTGTAATATTCAATGTATGAGCTTCAACAAATTTTAGATTTGCTGCTCCTGTCATTGAGAAAACACCTTTTAATATCTTTATTAAAATATTTTGGTAAACTTCTGCCCAATAATCAACTAATTGTGCTGCTACATTATCCATAAAATTAACTCCACCAGTTATATCAAATGAAAAGTCTTTTTCTGTCCAGCCTTTTGCTCTACCAATTGTGATTACACCTCTGTTAAAAGTTTTAGTTGTTTCTGTTGTTATATCAGTAGAACCATTATAGTTTAAAGGTGCTCCACCTATTTTCCCAAGCATAGGTAATACTGCATAATGAGTTCCTGTTTGGTTTGCAAAAGCATCATGTATTTCTTTATTACCTCTAATTGCCCCACATTTTAATAATTCATTCTTTTTAGTGTTAGGTATTCTACTAGAATACTTTCCAAATGCCTCTGCATTAAATGTTTTTGAATCAAAATATTTTGCCATTTTTCATCTTCTCCTTTTTTATAAATTGTTAATATCTAAGTTAGGATTAGCTTCTAACATAGCTACCATTTCTGAATAAGTTTTTGGTCCATCTCCACCTGGAGTTTTATTATTTCCATCACCAGGTTTAAATCCATTTGGATTAGCTGGTTGTTTTTCAATCTCAAATAAATATGGATCTGATTTTTTCAAATTAGATAATTGTTCTTCTAATCCTACAACTTTTCCATCTTTTAAATCTGCTTTTTCTAAGTCTAATAAAGCTTTTATTGCTTTTGAGTTCTTCCCTTTTGCTCCAGTAATTGCAACATCAACCGCATTGTTTAATTGTAAATCAAATAAGTCTTTTGCATATTTTTCAGCAGCACTCTTATTATCATTTTGAAGTTTCTCAATTTGAGCTTTTAATTCTTTATTATCTCCAACAGATTTTTCTAATTCTTTTAATTGCTTGTCTCTTTCTGCAAGCTGTGATTTTAAAGAATTTTTTTCTTCCACAATTTCATTAAATCTTCCTTGTGGAACCATATTTACATATTTTTCTGTTACCATTGTTGCTTGTTCTTCAGTTAGTCCTAACTTTATTAATTCATCTTTATTCATTTATTTGCTCCTTTCATTTTTAATGTTGTATGTCAACAATTTAGCTCTTATTCTTTATCGTGTACAATACTAAAAACACGAATTATCTTTTATAATTTTAAAATTATTTGAAGATAATCACTCTCCTTTGCAATAAAAAAGAGGAGCTTTTATACTCCTCTTAATGTTTAATTAAATATATTTTCTAAATTCTTCTATTGCACTTTCAAAATATCTAAAATTTGGAATTTCTTTATTACAATACTTTGCTTTTTCATGAACCCAATATCCATTTTGTTCTGTTTTTAAATTATATTTATTAGAAATTATTCCTATCTTTTGAACAGATACTCCTAATTTTTCTGCTATTTGAGTGGCAGTTATAGTCTTAGCTTCTACTTCTGGTGGCGGAATTAACTCTCTACCTGTTAAAACTTTTGTTGCTTCTGACACTAATATTTCTTTATATCTTTCACTTTTTGAGAATGGTATTAAAGATTTCAACATTTTAGCCATTCTTACATTTGCATTTTTTTCCATTATTTCAAGTCTTTTATCCTTGTCTATACTTGATTTAAGTTCTTTAAGTTTGAAATACCCCTTAACTAATTGTCTTTGAATATCCCAACTTAAATCATCTGTAAATGTTTTCACTAACATCAGATATCCACTTTCAGTAAATAAAACTATTTCTTTAACATTATTAGGTATAAAATCCTGAATGGTTTTAAACCTTTCAGAAAAGTCTTTAATTTTCAATATGAAATAATCTTCATTTAAAATAAATTTATCTTTATTTCTATTGAATATTTTATTTATTTCACCAACATCTCTACTATGAACTTTCCCAATATCCCAAGCAGTTACTACTCTTTCTTTTTTATATTCTTTTATACCAAGTTCTACATTATTTATTTTTACTAATTTATTTTCCATTTTCAAACACCTCTCTAACTATTCCTTTTAATTTATCGCTAATTTCACTAGCCATATCTGTTAAATATGCAAAACCACTTCTAAAATTTTGAACATTATAGTTCTCATTAAATATTCCTTCTTCCATAGCTAGTAATAAATCATCTAAGGCTTCCATTTTTAAACTTAACTTTTCTAACTCAAATTTGTCCATAATTAAAAAATACTTCTTTCAAAATTTTAAATTGATAGAAGTACTCTCTTATGATATAATAGATTTCATAAGAGGGTAACTTCTTAGGGAAAGAATAGTTTATTTATCCGCCAAGATAACTGATAAACTATTCTTTTTATTTTTCATCTAACTTTTTAATTCCTCTCCTTACTGCTTCCATTTGATTTACTTTTTCTTTCAAACAATATTCAGTTAATATTTTTTTACTTTCTTCATCAATTCTAACAGTTATTTTATAAGGTTTTGGATTATCTGTTGGACGACCTAATTTTTTAGTCAATTTCTCCACCTCCTTTTATGACTGTCTTAATTATATATTATGACCGTCAAAAAGTCAAGAGAAATTTTTAAAATTTACTTTTTTCTCTTTTAAAGTTATAATTCAATATAGGAGAGGGGGCTCAAATATTGAATTAGGAAAGGAGGTTTACTATCATGGGAAAAAACCAACATGTAGTTCCAAAAGATGGCAAATGGCAAGTAATCGGAGAAGGAAACGAAAAAGCTACTGCAACTTTTGATACTCAAACAGAAGCTATAGAAAAAGCTCGTGAAATTGCCATAAACCAAGAATCAGAAGTTGTTATTCACGGAAAAGATGGAAAAATTCGTGAAAAAAACAGTTATGGAAATGATCCTTATCCACCTAAAGGATAAAGTAGTTATGGTTGTAACTTAACTATAATATTTGAACTAGCAGTTTTTACTTCTTCATCTGTAATTACTGCTAGTTCTTTTTTTGTTTCTTCATCATATATTACAATTTTTTTATAATTTTTAGATAGTATATTATTTTTCATATATCCTCCTCAAAAATAAAAGAGAGTTAAAAAACTCTCTTGATTAATCTTTGATATTATACTCTTTTTTTATTTTTTGTATTTCCTTTGCTAATTCTTCTTTATATTCTTTTTCACTAGAAAAAACACCTTGTTTAAAAAGAAATGACATATGTAACTTTACAGCACTCAATCTTTCTTCATAAGTCAATTTGGAATATCCTACAACTATTCCTGGATCAGTATCATTCCATCTTGAATCAGTAAATAAACCTTCTTTTTTCTGCTTTTCTTCAAATTCTTTTTTTAATTCCTCAAAACTTTTACTACTCATAATTCCTCCATTTGAATAAAATGTTTTCCATTTATTTCTATTCTTTGTAGCACTTTAAACTTTTTACCTCTTTCAAATAAAATTTCTTGTTCCAATTTATTCAAGGTAGTTATATTTCTAGCAGTTTTAGATATTATAGTTAGCTGAACCTCTCCACTAGGATTATATGTTTCACCTATTGTTGCTGAGGTGTAAGCGGGATATTCAATCTCATTACCAATATTATAAAGTTTTAAAAATTCTTCTAAAGCTTCTTTACCTTGTAATTGAAAACTTAAACTTCTAGTAACTTGTCCTTCATATACAGATATTTTTTCAAGTGCTTCATCTAACACTTTAACCCATTCTTTTTGGTCTTGAGTTAAATTTATTCCATTTCTAAGTGCTTCATTTATCTTATAAGAATCTGATCCAACATATCTCATTATAGCAGATTTTTGATTTAAAGTTAAACCTAACTCATCTTTTTTAATATATTGGTCTTTCCATTCTTTATAATTCATGTACTTAACTTCTTTATATTCTCCATTTTCATCTCTTGATGCTCTTGTAGATTCATCATCAAAGTATGGAGCTATAACTGTTCTACAATGGCAATGGAAAGGTGGGACTGTTACTCCTACCTCTTGGTCAGATAATTTAAAAACTTTTCCATCCATTTCTTGACAAATTTCAGAAGTATGAAGGTCTAACGTTGCTACTATCTCATATTTTTCAACATCTATACTTTTGAAAGCTTCTATTTGAGCTTTTGAAGCATAAGCAGCAGATTCTGTTTCTAGTAATCTTCTTGCAACATACTCTTTATTTTTTATCTTATCAGAAACAAATTTAGATATATCTTCAACAGCTTCATCTAATGTACTACCGGTTATAAAAGATTGAGTAATTTTAGTTCTCAATGTATTTATTAATTGTTCCTTATCTTGCCAAATCCTATCTGAAAAAGTTTTCCCATCTTTTAACCAAGGCTTTCCTATGACTTGATTAATCTTATTTCTATCTAAAGTAGCAAAACTTGTTTTAAGATTCAGACCTTTTGAAATTTCATACAATGAATGATAATAAGTATCTTCATAATTTTTTATTAAATAATCTTCTAACATCTCATTTTCTTTATTTCTTAAAGTTTCAATGCTATTTTGAACTTGAAGTTGTAAAGCTTCTAATCTTTTAATGTGTATTCTAGCTGAAGCATTTTCAAGTTCTTTTTTCCATGCTCCACTCTTAGCTTTTTGAGTATATTCTGCTAAGGTCCATTTAAACTCTTTTAATTCATCTTTAGTTAGTAACTTTTTAGCATCTGCTAATGATATTTGATTATTTTCAGCTATTCTAATGTACCATTTTTCAATATCACTTTTTATTTTATTTTCTGCTATTTTATATTGTTTCTCTATTTCTTTAGCATAAGCTTTATTTGATATATTTCTTTGTTTTTCTTCTTCTTCAAATCTCTTAGTCCAGTAATTACTCATTTAAATCAGGAACTTTTTTAGTTCCAAAATCTCCAGGATAAGGATCTAATTCTTTATTTTCTTTTTCAAGTTGTTTTATTTCTTCGTCAACATCATTAACCCAAGGATGTTGAGTTATTATAGTTTTTTGAGATATGATACCAACACTAGCCTTACAATTATTAATTGTTTCAGATTCATTTACTAAAACATCTCTATTAAAAACTATTTCAAGAGTTTCATTAATATTTAAAGCTTTATTTATGAACCACATCAATTCTTCAAAAGAAGCTTGAAATTCTACTTCCATTTGATTAGCATCTAAATCTATATCAGAATACATTGATTGAATATTCATCTCATTAGGATTATTTCCAAGTCTTTCATCTTTAGCATCAAAGCCTCTTGCATTTTCTATTATTGCTTTTTTAAGTAATTTTATTATTAAAGCATAGTTCTCAGAGTTAACTTCTATCTGTAAAGCTTCAAGTCCACCTTTACCGCCATCAGTATTAGTAACTTTTACTGCTCTATATGTTGCTAAGTTTCTTCTAAACTCTCCTAAATTCTCTCCATCATAGTTAGTTAAGATTAAAATAGTACTTCCAGCATCTTCCATCATATTATCTTGAAATTTAGAAATTATTTCATTTAAGGCATCTTGTAAGCATTTAACTCTGCATATCAAAGGTTGCTCTAAGTTATTACTTCTAAAAGGAATTAATGGAACTTTTCCCCAGTTGTATGTTTCTTCTCCTATAGCTATGTAATCTGAATGTCCTAAAGGTTTTAAACTATCATTCCAAATAAAAAAGTCTACTCCATTTCCTGAGTAAACTTCTACTTTTCTAACTGGAACTAAACTATTATGTTGAAACTCTAAGACTTCATATAATCTTATAACTAATTCTAATTCATCTTTATTGTTATCTGTCCATATTGGTAATATTTCTGAAGGTTCAAATTTTCTAAATTGTAATTCACCTTTTTGGTTAAAATATGGATATATCCAACCTATACCACCATTAAGACTATCCTCTCCTAAATTTCTTAAAGTTCTTAGAAACTTATTACCAAATAATTTTAAAACATTTTCATTTTTACAAATAAAAGTTGGTTTCTTAGCTAAAAAATAATTAACTTTTTGGTCAACCATTTTCGAATATTGGTTATCCACAAGTTTAGAATTGACTAAATTATTAATATCCTCTAATCTACCACCTTCAACTATTGCTTTCCTTTTTTTACTTAATATATCATGGCTACCTTTATAATATCTTTCTCCATTCATCTGGTCCACTCTAGTTTTTGAAGAAAGCCATTGACTTATTAAGTATTCAAGTTTTCTAATCTCCATATTTTCCACCTTTGGCTTTTTAAATAGTTTTTTTATCCATTCCCACATTATTAACTCCTATTCAAAAGACAATCCTGATATTTTATTACATTTCTCAGCTATCCCTGTAAGGACATCAGGAGCATCATCATGTTTATTTTTTCCTTCCTTCTGATAAGTGGTTATAGCTTTATAAAATTCAGGCCACCTATCAGCCCAGTTAACTGGGAAATAAATATGTTCCATAACCCAAGTTGCATTAGATAATATTCTAGCTCTTTTATTTTGAGTTTGATGAAACCATCTAACTTTACAACGATTACTATTATATTTTTCTAATAAATATTTATCTACTGCTCTTGCAAAACCTCTACCACCATTATTTGATTCTATATCAGCTTCTTTTATATTATTATCCATTAATATTTTGGCAGTTGCTGGCTCTGTTATCTCCATTGGCTCTTTTGTATATAGAACATCTAAAATATATGCTTCTTTGTTATATACTCCATAGCAAATAGAACATAAATAATCTTCTCCAGTATCTGCTGTATCTGTATAGTTTTTATATGCTGTAAATAATAAATTATTGTTTGAATCTGTAGGCAACTGATTATATGTCTTTATACTACTGTATAATCTACCCTTGATGTCAATAGGCTCTTGTTGATAGTTGGCAGAAGCAATTTCAGGTCCCATTGCTCTTGCTTTTGATAAATAAGATTTATAACTTAGTATTTCATCACAAAGCATAGTACCTTTATCATCTTGAACAGCTTTCATTTTGATATGTTTCACTTTTTTACCTTCTGCTTTATAATGTTCTATTGCTCTACCAGCTAAGTCACCACTAACCCAACGAGTCATTATAATTATTATCTTTCCACCTTCTTCAAGTCTTGAAAGCATTGTTTGTGAATACCATTCCCAATGCTTATCTAAAACATTAGCATTGTAAGCTTCTTCTGCATTTTTTATTAAGTCATCTATTATCATAAGACTACAACCAAATCCTGTTGCTGATCCACCAGGTGCAGTTGCTAGATAGTTATTATATCCACCTTCTAAACTCCAAAGGTTCATAGCCCCATCACCTTGTTTTATACTTACACCAGGAAAAATATCTGAAAAAACTATTTTATCTTTATCGGCTTTTACTTCTTGTATAGTATTTCTGACATTCTTTGAAAAAGTGGTTGATAAAGTTTCATTGTAACTTCCAGTCATTATTTTCGCATTTATATCTCTACCAAGTAACCATTCTACTAAATTTCCTACTGTCCTTGACTTTCCATGTCTAGGTGGAAGATTCAAAATAAGAACTTCATCATCACTTGTAAGAAAGTTTTGTAAGTCATTACATAAATCCACTAAAAATTGTCTTTCGTATTTATAGAAGTCAGGAGATTTTAAATAACAATAAAAAAAGAACTCACGTCTTGCAAGTTCCAGTTTTGCTCTTCTTATTGCTTCTTTATTTATCTCCACCAAATATCACCTTTTTTAGTTCTTCTGTGGATAATCCTTTAAATGGATCCTCTGTTTTTAGTTCTCCTTTAACTTCTAGTTTTTCAGTAAACATCCCTAAGTGCCTACCTAACATCTCTAAAGCTTTTTCTTTATTATAAAATGTTACTTCTATTCCAAACTTAGTTTCCTTAACTCCAGATATACATGCTTTTTGTTCTGGACTTAACTCATCAAAGTTTTTAATTATAACTCTATTATTGTTAAGATTAACTATACCAGTTCTATCTGTAAAAGCTAGATTAGCAATCTCTTTTAATACTCTATCTTGTGTAATTTCAGTTCTTTTTTCTCTTTCTTTCATTGCAACTTGTATTTTCTCTTGAACCTTAGCATTTCTTAGCAATTTACTTGCATTAACAGCAGCTGTATTTTCATCTTTAACTTTATATCCTGCTCTGATATATGCTTGTGTCCCATTCAAGTCTTTTAAATATTCTCTTACAAATAAATCTTGTTTAGTCAATCTTTTTCACCTCCAGTTATTATAAATAAAAAAACTCTCAAATAGGAACGTATCCTGCACATCTAAGTGCTGTGAGAGTATTGACGTTATTATGGCAGGTGCATATTGGGTTTTTCACCAATGCGAGACCAACTCTTCCGTCTAACCAACTTATTAGATTGATGCACCATATGGCAAGACTTTTTTATAGTAGAGTCTTGAACTACTGTGGTAATTTATTTCAATAAGGAGGAAGTTCTTCTGAACTTCTATACTTTGCTACATGCTAACATACTAACACATTTTTTCTAACCTTTCCATACCCACTTTTTTACCAGTTTTTTACCGATTTTTTACTTGTATTAAATTTTTGA
>ERZ773049.388-NODE-388-length-27527-cov-6.418390_pt1 | contig 27527 bp, 19 predicted proteins | sample MGYA00580633_ERZ773049 | MGnify/ENA primary metagenome ERZ773049 (study PRJEB29015, sample SAMEA2737991) | human oral metagenome | biome: human oral; feature: human-associated habitat; material: dental | place: China | collected 2066 ...
AAGGCCGCCGGACGGACTGTGGGGAGCGATCCCCCATTCGTTCGGCGGCTTTGTGTTTCGCGGGTGGATACCCCGCGGGAAGGGGCGGATACCTGAGACAATCCTTTTTTGACCCCGACGGGGTGTTGGCCTACAAAAGGCGGCACGTTTTAGGCCCCGACGGGGTGTTGGCCTGCAAAACGGGCCGCGTTTTTGATCCTGACGGGGTGTTGGCGTGCAAAAGGCGGCGTGTTTTAGTGTCCGACGGGGTGTTGGCCTGCAAAACGGGCCGCGTTTTTGACCTCGACGGGGTGTTGGCCTGCAAAAGGCGGCGCGTTTTAGTGCCCGACGGGGTGTTGGTGTGCAAAACGGGCCGCGTTTTTGACCCCGACGGGGTGTTGGCCTACAAAAGGCGGCGCGTTTTGGACCCCGACAGGGTGTTGGCCTACAAAAGGCGGCGTGTTTTAGCCCCCGACGGGGTGTTGGCCTGTAAAAGGCGGCACGTTTTGGACTCCGACGGGGTGTTGGCCGGAATACGCATATTCATCCCTCTTCTACCTTTGCCGGCCGACAATAAAACAGGTATAACATATAGCCAACAATGCTTTCTATACTCGATGAACTTAACGATGCACAGCGCGAAGTGGTGCTCTACAACGACGGCCCGTCGATGGTTGTGGCCGGTGCGGGGTCGGGCAAGACGCGCGTGCTGACCTATAAAATCACCTACCTGCTCAGCCGTGGCTACGAGCCGCACCGCATCCTGGCCCTGACCTTTACGAACAAGGCTGCACGCGAGATGAAGGACCGCATCGCCGCACTGACGAGCGAGCGCACCGTGCGGCAGCTCTGGGCCGGCACGTTCCACTCCATCTTCTACCGCATCCTACGCGAAGAGGCGGAGTATGTGGACTACAACCCGGACTTCACCATCTACGACGCCGCTGACTCGCGCAACCTGATCCGCAGCATCCTCCGCGAAATGCAGCTGGACGAGAAGACGTATCGCCCGGGCCTTGTGCAGAGTCGCATCTCGAACGCCAAGAACGCCCTCGTCACGGCCGAGGCCTACGGGCGGAACGCTGAGCAGGTGGAGTACGACGCCCGGTGCCGCGTGCCCCTCATCCGCGAGATCTACGCCCGCTATCAGAACCGTTGCCGGCAGGCCGAGGCGATGGATTTCGACGAGCTGTTGCTCCAGACGAACATCCTCTTTCGCGACCACGCCGAGGTGCTGGATCGTTATCAACGGCACTTCCGGTTCGTGCTTGTGGACGAGTATCAGGACACGAATCTGGCGCAGCATATGATCGTCAATCGCCTCTGCGAGAAGCACCGCCACATCTGCGTCGTGGGCGACGACGCACAGAGCATCTACTCCTTCCGCGGCGCGAACATCGACAACATGCTGCGCTTCAAAGACACCTACCCGGAGTATCGCCTCTTCAAGCTCGAGCGTAACTACCGCTCTACGCGCAACATCGTGGAGGCGGCCAACAGCCTCATCGATAAAAACAAGGGACGGATCCCCAAGAACGTCTATTCCGAGAATGAGGCCGGCAGCAAGATCCGCGTCCTGTCGTCATACACCGACTACGAGGAGGCCTACCTCATCGCCTCGCAGATCACGGAGCTGCAGCGGGCTGGCGACAGTCCGCTGTCGGAGTTCGCCGTGCTCTATCGCACCAATGCCCAGTCGCGCGTCCTTGAGGAGGCGCTACGGAAGAAGGGCATCGCGTATCGCGTCTACGGCGGGCAGTCGTTCTACCAGCGTAAGGAGGTGAAAGACATCATCGCCTACTTCCGCGTCGTGGTCAACCCCGACGACGAGGAGGCACTCAAGCGCATCATCAACTATCCCGCCCGTGGCATCGGCGAGACGACCGTCGCGAAGCTCATGCGCGCCGCCACCGAACACGGCGTCAGCCTCTGGGCCGTCGTGAGCGACCCTGCGGCCTATGAGCTGTCGGCCAACCAGGGCACACTGCGCAAGCTCAGCGCCTTTCACGGCCTGATTCAGGAGCTACGCACTGAGAACGACAACCTGCAAGCCGTGGAGATGGCCGAGCTGATCGTTAAGCGCAGCGGTATTGCCGCAGAACTCTTCCAAGATCGTTCCGTGGAGGGTGTCGCACGGCAGGAGAACATGCAGGAGGTGCTCAAGGCCGTCCGCATTTTCGTCGAAAGAAACCGTGAAGAAGGCGCCGACGAGCTGCTGCTCTCCGACTTCCTCCGCGAGGTCTCGCTCCTCACCGATCAGGACGAGAAGCAAGACGAGTCTGCCGACCGCGTCACGCTCATGACCGTCCACGCGGCCAAGGGACTGGAGTTTGACAACGTCATCATCGCCGGCATGGAGGAGAACCTCTTCCCCTCACAGATGGCGATGGATAGCCCGCGCGCCATCGAGGAGGAGCGGCGACTCTTCTACGTGGCCCTCACCCGAGCCCGTCGCCATTGCCTCATCACCTACGCCAAGACGCGCTTCCGCAATGGCTCGAATCACTCCTGCACGCCGAGCCACTTTCTGGACGATATCGACCCCACGCTTCTCATCCGCCCGGACGATCCCTCGCTGATGGCCCGACCGGCCACGCCGCCGCGCCCCGCTGCCACGCGTCCGTTAGTCACCACCGCCACCTCGGCCACGTCCGACCGTCCCTCGGCACGCTTCCGGCGACTGCCCACGGACGTCCATCAGCCTGCGCCGCAGCAGGTGGACGCTATCGGCGACTTACACACGGGCGACACCGTCCGCCACGACCTCTTCGGCACCGGCACCATCGTCACCCTCGAGGGCGAAGGCGGCAACGCCAAAGTCACCGTCGACTTTGAATACTCCGGCCGCCGCTCGCTGCTCCTTAAATACGCACGCCTCACGCCAGTCAAGGATTAACCCGGTACGTGCTGGAGGCTCTACCCTCCACCCTCTACCCTCTACCCTCCATCCTCTACCCTCTATTATGTCTACCCTCTACCCTCTACCCTCTACCCTCTACCCTTCTCCCTGCTACGTCGTTGAAGAATCCCTGCTCCGCCGAAACCTCTCGCTTATCCGTGAGGTCAAGGAGCGCGCCGGCGTGGAGATCATCCTCGCCCTGAAGGCCTCCGCCCTGTGGCACGTCTTCCCCATCGTCCGCGAATACATCCCGTGCGCCACGGCCAGCTCCGTCTGGGAGGCGCGCCTCGTCCTCGACGAGATGGGCACCCCCGCCCACACCTATTCGCCGGCCTACACCGAGGCCGACTTCCCCGAGCTGCTCCGCTGCAGCAGCCACATCACTTTCAACTCCCTCACGCAGTACGAGCGCTTCCGCCCGATGGTCGAGGCCGACGGCGCACATGTCTCGTGCGGCCTGCGCATCAACCCCGAGTATTCCGAGGTCGGCACGGCGCTCTACAACCCCTGCGCCCCCGGATCGCGCATGGGCATCACCGCCGACAAGTTGCCCGACCGACTGCCCGCGGGCGTCGAGGGGCTGCACTTCCACACCCTCTGCGAATCGTCGGCCGAGGATCTCGTGCAGACGCTCCGCGCCGTCGAGGAGCGCTTCGGGCGCTGGCTGCCTCAGGTGCGTTGGCTGAACATGGGCGGCGGCCACCTGATGACGCGCGCCGGATACGACGTCGATCTCCTCGTCGACACCCTCCGCCGTTTCCGCGCCGCCCACCCGAACCTCTCGCTCATCCTCGAGCCTGGCTCGGCCTTCTTCTGGCAGACGGGCTACCTGCAAACGACCGTCGTGGACATCGTCGAGAACGGCGGCATCACCACGGCCATCATCGACGCCTCCTTCACGTGCCACATGCCCGACTGCCTCGAGATGCCCTACAAGCCCGTCATCCGCGGCGCCACGGAGCCGATCGAGGGGCGCCCCACGTATCGCATCGGCGGCTGCAGCTGCCTGAGCGGCGACTTCATGGGCGACTGGTCGTTCGAGCGGCCGCTCCGCGTTGGCGATCCGATCATCTTCGAGGACATGATCCACTACACGACCGTCAAAACGACCATGTTCAACGGCATCCGCCACCCGTCGCTGGCCATCGTGCCCCTCGGCGCCGATCGCCCGCAGGTTTTCCGAACGTTCACCTACGAGGATTACCGTAGCCGCATGTCGTAAGCCGTGGATAATCGGTCCGCGCAGCCTTCAGTACACCCGGCCAGCCCCGAAACGTGTTCCGTGCAGCCATTCGTCTGCCGGCGACAAGGAAAAACGGAAGTAGATCGGATCGTGTTAATGTAAAAGGATCCAATATGCAGTGCATGTTTTTATGCTTTTAATATGAGGGGATTTGATAGCACATGCAAGTTGTATGCTTTTGAAGTAAAAGAATAGTATATAACACGTATATTTGATGCTTTTCGTGTAGAAGGATAGAACTTGCATAGTATATTCCATGCTTTTGATGTAAAACACGGGAATAGTCGATGAAGGATTGCGTCCTTTTACTATAAAAGTAAGGCTTAGTCAGATGACATATGGTGCTTTTACTGTAAAAGCAAGGTATATACATGAGATGAAGGTTCCTTTTACGGTAAAAGCATGAAACTGGCCATGCAAGTCGGATGTTTTCAATGTAAAAGCATGCCATATACAATCGATTTTTACCTTTGCGCGCAGTGGGGTGGGGTAGGCGAGGCCCGAAAGGGTGCCAGCTTCACCGGATCACATTCAAATGAGATAAGCACAGTCATGGAAGAGATTATCCAAATACAAAAACTCAGTCTGTACAGGCTGGACAACGCCTCGCATACCGATTTCCACACCACGATCGGCGGTCGCATCGCGGAGGTGGGCGCGGAAAAGCTCGGGATACCGGCGGCGTTGGCCGCGGAGTACCAGCAATGCATTCAGGAGGCGATCGAGATGATCAAGGAGACGCGCACGAGTCGCCGGACGAAGGCGCTCCAGCAGAAAGATGCCGAATGCGACCGCCTGGTGTCGTTCATTCTGGCCGTGGTGCGCGCCATGCGCCTCTCGCCCCGGGCAGAGGCGGTGGAGTCGGCCGAAGATCTGTACCTCCAGCTGCGCGTCGGCAAGCGCATCCAGGCCGAAGGGATCGGCGTCAAGCCCGCGCGTATCGAAGCGCTACTGCACGACCTGAGGAAGCCGGAACACGCGGTGCACATCACCCGACTGGGCCTCGACGAAGCCGTCGGGCTGCTGGATAAGGTCAAAGAGGAGGTGCGCGCGCTGATGAACGAGCGGTCGGAGGAGCGGATCGAGAAAAAGCGGCCGTCGCTCACCCAGCTCCGCCCGAAGACGGACGAGGTCTACGGCCGCATCGTCCAGCACCTACAGATGTCGCACTTCGTCGGCAAGCCGCCCGTCGATCGGGAGGCGATCGCCCAATTCGCCAGCTATATCAACGAACGCGTGAGCCACACCCGCATGACGCACAAGCAGAGCCAATCCCATCGCAAGACCCTCCGCAAGCCCAAGGCCGCGCCAATAACCACCTCCTAACTCCCCGGCCACATAACCACTGGGGCGCAGCCCCTGACTACCGCGCCGCAAGCGCATAACTACCGGGGCGCAGCCCCTAACTACCGCGCCGCAAGGCGCATAACTACTTGATGACTATGCAACCCCTATACAACCCAGACGCCGCCCGCGCCTTCGCCCAGCGATGGGCCGGAAGGGGCGACGAGAAGAGCGACACGCAGACCTTCTGGCTCGAAATGCTCGGCCAGGTGCTCGGCGCACCCAACCCCTTTGAGTTGATCCGCTTCGAGCGCTCCGTCAAGCTCGGACACAAGTCTTTTATGGACGCCTTCATCTCGTCGACTCACGTACTGATCGAGCAGAAGAGCCTCGGCGTAGACCTCGACACGCCGCAACGTCAGAGCGACGGCACGCTGCTGACCCCCTTCCGCCAAGCGGCGCGCTACAACTCCATGCTGCCCTATTCCGAGCGGGCCCGATGGATCGTCATCAGCGACTTTGCTCGTATCCGCGTCTACGACATGGAGACGCCCGAGGCGCCGCCACGCGTCGTCACCCTGGCCAACCTCGCCGAGGAGCTCGACCGCCTCGACTTCCTCGTCAATCCCAAGGTGGAGAGCATCCGCCAGCAGGAGGAAGCGCTGTCCATCCGTGCCGGCGAGCTGATCGGGAAGGTCTACGACTTGCTCTTGCCGAACTACATCGACCCCACATCGGCCGAGACGCTCCGCTACCTCAATATGCTTTGCGTGCGCATCGTTTTCTGCCTCTATGCGGACGACGCGGGGCTCTTCGGCAAGCGGGGATTCTTCTTTCGCTACTTCGAGCCGCTGATCAAAATGCCCGAGATTTTCCGTCTCGAACTGATCCGTCTCTTCCGTGTCCTCAACACGCCGCATGACGAGCGCGACCCGTATGAACGTGCGTTCGCCAAGCTGCCCTATGTCAACGGCGGACTTTTCGACATCGCGTCCGCGGAGGCCTACGCCTGGGAGGTGCCCGAGTTCAGTCCCGAAGTCATTCATGCGCTGATGATCGATGCCTCGGAGGGATTCGACTGGAGCGGCATCTCGCCCACCATCTTCGGCGCCGTGTTTGAGAGTACCCTCAACCCCGAAACGCGTCGTACGGGCGGCATGCACTACACCTCGGTGGAGAACATTCACCGCGTCATCGACCCGCTCTTCCTCGACCGGTTGCGCGACGAGTTTGATAACCTCAAAGCCATCGCTGAACCGTGTCGCCGTCGTCGGGAGCTGCTGGCCTTTCAGGAGCGCATAGCCGCCATGACCGTCTTCGACCCGGCCTGCGGCTCGGGCAACTTCCTGACCGAGACCTACCTCTCGCTGCGCCGCCTCGAGAACGAGGTGGTGCGCGCCGCAGCTGTTGACACGGCCGACATGGCCGTCCTCGGCGAGGCCTTCACGCCGATCCGCGTCTCGATCGATCGCTTTTACGGGATCGAGATCAACGACTTTGCCGTCGTGGTGGCACGCACCGCGATGTGGATCGCCGAGACGGGTATGAAGCGCGAGACGGCCTCCATCGTCCACCACGATCTCGACTTCTTCCCCCTCCGCTCCGAGGCGCATATCGCCGAAGATAATGCCCTGCGCCTCGACTGGCGCACCGTCTGCCCCGCACCCGATTACATCATCGGCAACCCGCCGTTTGTGGGTTATTCGTTGCAGTCCAAAGAGCAGAAGGAGGATTTGCTTTCGGTCTATGTGGATGAATCAGACAAGCCCTACAAGGCCACGGGTAAGATCGACTACGTGGCCGGCTGGTATTTCAAGGCGGCCGAAATGATGCAGGGCACGCCGATCCGCGCCGCACTCGTCTCCACGAATTCTATTACGCAAGGCGAGCAGGTGGCTCTTATCTGGAAGCCACTCGTCGATCGCTTCGGCATTCATATCGACTTTGCCTATCGCACCTTCCGCTGGGACAGCGAGATGGCCGAGACGGCGCATGTGCATTGCGTGATTATCGGCTTCAGCACGGCGCCGAGCGACGCGCCCCGCCGGATTTATGTTAGCAAGGATGATTATATCGAAGTCAAGCATATCAATTTCTATTTGATAGAGGCAGAGGATGTCTTTGTGGAAAGTCGGCCGAAGCCACTTTGCGAGGTGCCGGAGATGACGACAGGTAACCGACCGGCTGATGGTGGACACCTGATTATTGAGGGAGAGGATTACGCCGCCTTTATCAAGAAGGAACCCGGTGCGCTGCCTTATATAAAGAAGCTGGTCGGTGCCGAAGAATTCATCAATAACAAGCCGCGTTACTGCCTCTGGTTAGTAGGTGTCAGTCCAGCGGTAATCCGGAAGCTGCCATTAGTGCTTCAGCGTGTGGAGGCGTGCCGGCAAGATCGATTGAATGCTCCCGATCCGGGGCGTAGAAAGCTGGCCGATATGCCGACCTTGTTTCGAGAGACGAACAACCCGAAGAACTACATCCTTGTCCCCAGCACTTCCTCGGAGCGTCGTCCGTATATCCCGATCGGATTCTTGCATGAGGACACCATTTCAACGAATGCTAATCTCATTGTCCCCTCCGCCGGCTTGTACCACTTCGGCATCCTGACCTCGTCGATGCATAATGCGTGGATGCGCGCCGTCTGCGGACGGCTGAAAAGCGACTACCGCTACTCCAAAGACATTGTCTACAACAACTTCCCCTGGCCCACGGCTACGGACGCTGACCGCGCGAAGATCGAGGCCACAGCTAAGGCCATCCTTGACGCCCGCGCCAAGTATCCGGACAGCTCGCTGGCCGACCTCTACGACGCCACGGCCATGCCGCCCGACTTGCGCCGCGCCCACTCGCTGAACGACGCCGCCGTGCTCCGCCTCTACGGCCTCCCCGCCGACGCCCCGGAGCCCACCATCGTGGCCCACCTGATGAACCTGTACAAAGAGCTAACAGCCAAAAACGAAAAGTGAAAACTGGCCGGCTACGCACCACCTCTGACTACCCTGAGCGAAGCCCCCACTACCGCGCCGCAGGCGCATAACTCCCTCTGACTACCGGGGCGCAGCCCCCACTACCGCGGCCGCAAGGCTGCATGACTACCCTCTAAAATGGAAATAGGCAAATACAACACCCTGCGCATAGCCCGGCGCGTTGATTTCGGGCTGTATCTGGCCGACGCCGACGGCAACGAAGTGCTGCTGCCCACGCGGTACGTCCCCGACGCCGCCCAAGAAGGCGACGAGCTGACCGTCTTTGTTTATCACGACAACGAAGGCCGCCCCATCGCCACCACCGACCGCCCCGTGGCTACCGTCGGCGAGTTTGCACGCATGAGAGTCCGCCAGGTGGCCGCCGCTGGCGCCTTCCTCGAGTGGGGACTGATGAAGGATCTCCTCGTGCCCTTCCGCGAGCAGAAAATCCCCATGCAGGCGGGCCAGTGGCACATCGTCTACGTCTATCTGGACCACATCACCCAGCGCGTCGTCGGCTCCGCCCGCATCGACAAGTACCTCGACAACATCCCGCCCCGCTACACCCGCGGCCAGGCCGTCGACCTCTTTGTCACCGGCGAGACCGAGCTGGGATACAAGGTCATCATCAACCACCTGCACTCGGGTCTCCTCTACCGCAACGAAGTCTTTCGCCCCCTTCGCACCGGCGATCGCGCCACGGGGTACATCAAGGAGGTGCGCGAGGACGACAAGATCGACGTCAGCCTCTACCCTCTCGGTTACGACAAGATCGACGGCATCGCCGACCGTATCCTCGAAGCGCTGCGGCAAAACGGCGGTGCCCTGCCCGTGCACGACAAGAGCGACGCGGACGAGATTCGCGCCCTCTTCGGGTGCAGCAAGAAGAGCTTCAAGCAGGCCGTCGGCGCGCTCTACAAACGCCACCTGATCACCATCGAACCCACAGGCCTCCGCCTCGTCGCCGAGGATTGACGATGGAGGCACTAATCCGCTTTTACGACGAACGCATCGCGCAACATCGGGCCACGCTCGAGGCGCTGAAGCGAAAGATCTATCATGCCGGCACGCTTCGCCTGCTGATCGTGGTGGCCGCCCTAGTGGCCGTGTGGATCGCTCGCGGCGCGGAGTGGGTCGTGCTGACGGGCATCGTGGCGGTGTGCGCCGTGCCATTCGTGGCGCTGATGGTTTACCACAACCGACTGTCGGCGCGGAAGGATTTCTCCGCAGAGCTGATGCGCCTCAACGAGGCCGAACGGCGGGCGATCGATTACGATTTCAGCGCGTTCGATGGGGGAGGGGAGTACGCCGACGCTGCGCATCCCTTCGCGCTCGATTTGGACGTCTTCGGCGAGCAGTCGCTCTTCCGTAGCCTCAATCGCACGGTGACGTCGGCCGGGCAGTCGCTCTTGGCCCAGTGGTTCATGCGTCCGCTGACGGAGCGCGCTGCCGTGTTGCGCCGTCGGGAGGCGATCCGTGAGCTGGCCGACCGGCCCGACTTCCGTCAGCATTTCTATGCCACGGGTATCGCGAGCAAGGGGCAGCGCGTGGGGGCGTCGGACGCATGGATGAAGGGCTTGCCGCGCTTTGCCGATCGCGCCGTGTGGCGGATGCTGAAGGTGCTTGTGCCCGCGTTGTGGATCGTCGTGGCGGTGGGCTGTGCCGTCGGTGCCTTCCCCACGTGGGCGGCCGGAGGGATGCTCGCTGTGAGCTTCGGCGTGGCCAATCTGCCAGCCAAGCGCATCCACGCGCTGTGCAAGTCGGCCGACCAGATGGAGGGCGTGCTCAAGTCGTACGCCGCACTGATCGCGCGGGTGGAGGCGGAGACGTTCCGCGCCGAGTCGCTCGTCGCGCTCCGGCGTCGCTTTGTCCCGGCGGAGGGCGTCAGTGCTTCGCAGGCCATCCGCGGGTTGTCGCGCCTCATCGGGGCACTCGATCAACGCTACAGCATGGCGGGGCTACTCCTCAACTTATTCCTGCTGCGCGACGTCTGGTTGGCCGCCCGCGTGGAGCGATGGATGGCGCGTCACGCGCGTCATGCGGCCGACTGGTTCGGGGCGCTGGCCGAGGTGGACGCGCTGTGCTCACTCGGCGGTTTCGCCTTCAATCACCCGGACTATCCTTACCCCGACCTCGCCGACGCGTACTTCTGTATGGAGGGGCGCGGGCTGGGTCATCCGCTGATCCACCGCGATCGCTGCGTGCGTAACGATTTGCACATCGCCCGGCCGCCGCACTTCGTCGTCATTACCGGAGCGAACATGGCGGGCAAGAGTACCTACCTGCGCACCGTGGGCGTGAACTTCCTTCTGGCGTGTATGGGGCTGCCCGTGTGCGCCGAACAGCTGACGGTGTCGCCCGCGCCGCTCTTCACCAGCCTGCGCACGGCCGACTCGCTCGCGGCGGGTGAATCGTACTTCTTTGCCGAGCTGAAGCGCCTGAAGCAGATCATCGACCGACTGCAAGCGGGCGAGCAGCTCTTTATCATCCTCGACGAGATCCTCAAGGGGACCAACTCGGAGGACAAGCGGAAGGGTTCGCTGGCACTGATGAAGCAGCTCGTCGGCCGTGGAGCGTGCGGCATCATCGCCACGCACGACCTGCAACTCGGTGCCTTAGCCGACGAGTACCCCGAAGCCGTCGAGAACGGTTGCTTCGAGGCTGATATGACGGCCGACACGCTCACCTTCTCCTACCGCCTGCGCCCCGGCGTGGCCCAAAACATGAACGCCTGCTTCCTGATGAAGCGGATGGGAATCATCATGGGCAGTTAGTGGGTAGTTGGGGCGGCCACAAGAGCCGTCCGGTAGTCAGAAGTAATCCTTTGCTCTTTTCACTTTTAGTTATTCCGTTCCAGATATGACCCCTCAAGACCTATATCCCCTCTTTCTGCGTCACCCAGCCGTCACGACCGACAGCCGACGCGTGACGCCCGGCAGCCTCTTTTTCGCACTCAAAGGCGACACCTTCGACGGTAACGCCTTTGCCTTGCAAGCCCTCCGCGACGGCTGTGCTTACGCCATCGTCGACGACCCGGCGCTGCCTGACGATCCCCGACTCCTCCGCGTCGACAGCGTCCTCGAGGCCCTGCAAGGCCTCGCTCGATTGCATCGCAAGACGCTCCGCACGCCCATCGTCGGCATCACCGGAACGAACGGCAAGACGACGACGAAGGAGCTCGTGGCCGCCGTCCTCGCCCGACGCCTCCGCACGCTCTGCACCGAGGGCAATTTCAACAACCACATCGGCGTACCCCTCACGTTGCTTCGCCTCACGAAGGCGCACGAGGTGGCCGTCGTCGAAATGGGCGCGAACCACCCCGGCGAGATTCGTGAGCTCTGCGCCATCGCTCGACCGGACTGTGGCCTGATCACCAACGTCGGCCGTGCGCACCTCGAAGGCTTCGGATCGTTCGAAGGTGTCGTCCGCACCAAAGGCGAGCTCTACGACTTCCTCCGCGCCACGGGTGGCCGCATCTTTATCGACGAAGACAACGAGCACCTCACAGCCATCGCAGGCGGAACGGACAGCGTAGGCTACGGCTGCACCATGCGCCCCACGACGCGCATCGCCGGGCAGACGGTGGACGGCCCACCGCCTTTCCTCGCTTTCGCTTGGCAGGAGCGTGGCGACGACCGAAAGCACACGGTGACGACGCGACTCGTCGGCGGGTATAACCTGAAAAACGCGCTGGCGGCCGTGGCCGTGGGGCGCACGTTCGGTGTCCCGGCCGACGACATCTGCCGTGCCATCGCCGACTACACACCGACAAACAACCGTTCGCAGTGGATGGAGATGACTCGCAACCGCCTGCTCATCGACGCCTACAACGCCAACCCGAGCAGCATGCGCGCGGCCATCGACAACTTTTCCGCCTGGACGGTGGCCCCGAAGGCCGTCATCCTCGGTGACATGTACGAGCTCGGCGACGAGAGTCCGTCGCTACACGCCGAAGTCGTGCGTCGGCTCGAGGCCTGCGGCTTCGACCGCGTCATCCTCTGCGGCCCACGCTTTGCCGCCGTCGGTGGTCCGTTCACGTGTTACCCCACCGTCGACTCCCTCTCCGCCGCCCTAGCCGAAAGCCCATTGAGCGGCTATCACATCCTCATCAAAGGCTCGCACGGCATGCACCTCGAGCGCCTCATCGCGGCGTTGTGACGAGCCTCTTTATTGGAATGGGCTTGCGGCGACGCCGGTGCGCGAATGGGCGGCTTATTTTGACTTGGAGACGTTGTCAGGCCGCCTGCCAACATCGTCGGAGTGTTCGGTGACTCTGGCAGGCGGCCTGACACCATCACCGGAGTGTTTGGTGATTCTGGCAGGCGGCCTGACACCATCACCGGAGTGTTCGATAGTCCTGGCAGGTGGCCTGACACCATCACCGGAGTCTCCGATAGTCCTGGCAGGCGGCCTGCCAGAGTCACCGAACACTCCGGCCACTTTGGAAGGCCGCCTGCCAGCCCTTTCGCCCCCGGATGTTCAGCGGCACGCCCCCCCGGCAACAGGCCGACGTATGCTCACGATAGGCTCATAGATATACAACAGACAGCCCCACCGATAGGTATCGATGGGGCTGTCGGGGGGTATCTGCGATCACCGGATCCGATTTATTTCGGAGGCTACCCTCGAAGATGTTTCTGATGATTTTGATTCATCGTTAGACGATCACAGCAAGCTCGTGTGAGGATTGATGATGGAACAAAAGGGCAGAAACAGGCTCCGATAGGTCCGAAACAGAAAGGAGAAAGATCCGCCAAAAGAGCTTCTCATTAAAGGATCGAGAAAGCTACGGTCAATCCGGCCATGACGATCGAGACCATCGACATGAGCTTGATCAGAATGTTGAGCGACGGGCCGGAGGTGTCCTTAAACGGGTCGCCGACGGTGTCGCCCACCACGGTGGCCTTATGCGCTTCGGAGCCCTTGCCCCCCATGTTGCCTTCCTCGATGTATTTCTTGGCGTTGTCCCATGCGCCACCCGAGTTGGCCATGAAAACGGCTAACACGAAGCCCGCACCCAGTCCGCCGACGAGTAATCCCAGTACACCAGACACCCCGAAGAAGATACCGACGAGCACCGGCACGATGATCGCCAGCAGCGACGGGAAGAGCATCTCGCGTTGCGCGCCCTGCGTGGAGATGGCCACACAGCGGGCATAATCAGGCGTGGCATCGCCGGTCAGGATCCCCTTGATCTCCCGGAATTGTCGGCGTACCTCCTCGACCATCTTGCCTGCTGCCCGTCCCACGGCGTTCATGGTTAGCCCGCAGAACAGGAAGGCCATCATGGAGCCAACGAAGACACCGATCAACACCTTCGGGTTCATCAAATCCACTTGATAGTAAGCCATGAAGTCGGGGATGGTGGCTTGTGCCACGTCGACGGTACGGCCCGCGATGTCGATAGTCGTTGTGCCGATGTGTTGCAGACCGATCTTCACTTCCTCGATGTAGGAGGCCAGGAGGGCGAGGGCTGTCAGGGCGGCTGAGCCGATGGCGAAGCCTTTGCCTGTGGCTGCCGTGGTGTTGCCCAGGGCGTCGAGCACGTCGGTACGTTGGCGCACGTGTGGCTCGAGCCGACTCATCTCGGCGTTACCCCCAGCATTGTCAGCGATAGGTCCGTAAGCGTCGGTGGCGAGGGTGATACCGAGTGTGGAGAGCATGCCGACGGCCGCGATGCCAATGCCATAGAGGCCGAGGCTGAGGTTGTGCGCCGTGAGCAGGTTGGCCGTGTCGAACCCAGTGGCAAAGAGGAAGGCGAGGATGATGGCTACGGCGATCGTGATCACCGGAACGGCTGTGGAGATCATCCCCATGCCGAGTCCGGAGATGATGACCGTGGCGGGACCAGACTCCGCGCTGTGAGCGATCGTTTGCGTCGGTTTGTGAGAATGCGACGTGTAGTATTCGGTCGATTGGCCGATGATGAAGCCTGCCACTAACCCGACGATCACGGAGCAGGAGAGGCCGGCCCAGTTTGGAATCTCGAGCAGATAGAGTATGCCGAAAGAGGCGGCAGCAATCAGGGCGGAGCTGAGGTTCACGCCGAATCCAAGAGACTTCAGTAACTGGCTCATGCCCGCTCCCTCCTTCGTTTTGACGGTGTAAATGCCGACGATAGAGAGAATGATGCCAACGGCGGCGATCAGCATGGGGGCAAAGACGGCCTTAGCCTGTACGTCGCCATCGTTATAGAAGGCTGAGGCTCCGAGTGCGGCCGTGGCCAGGATAGACCCGCAGTACGACTCGTAAAGATCGGCGCCCATACCGGCTACATCGCCGACATTGTCGCCTACGTTGTCCGCAATCGTGGCCGGATTGCGGGGGTCGTCCTCCGGGATCCCGGCTTCGACCTTCCCCACCAGATCGGCGCCCACGTCTGCGGCCTTCGTATAGATGCCGCCACCTACGCGGGCAAAGAGGGCTTGCGTCGAAGCTCCCATGCCAAAGGTGAGCATGGTCGTCGTGATCACAACGAGCTTCTGTGGCCCTGTGGCATCAACAAAAGCGTTGAGGACGAGGTACCAGACCGAGATGTCAAGCAGTCCAAGCCCGACTACAGTGAGGCCCATCACTGCGCCCGATCGAAAGGCGATCTTCAGACCAGAGTTGAGCGAGTTGCGCGCTGCGTTCGCAGTGCGGGCCGAGGCCGCGGTGGCCGTTTTCATCCCGATAAACCCGGCTAATCCGGAGAAGAATCCGCCGGTCAGGAAGGCAAACGGAACCCAAGGGTTCTGCACATGAAAGCCATAGGCTAGTACTGCAAAAAACAACGCCAAGATAACAAAGACAATAGCGACAACTTTGTACTGTTGCTTCAGGTAAGCCATCGCGCCCTTCCGCACATGCTCCGCGATCTCCTGCATGGTGGGGGTACCTTCACTTTCTTTCCTCATTTGGCTGTAGAAGACGTAGGCAAACGCCAGCGCCAGCACCGCAGCCAATGGGACCATTACGAATAGTGTTTCCATAGGGGTGTAATGAGTTTGGTGTGATGTGTATGTATATGTATAAAATTTACCCCGCGAAAATAGCGTCTTCTTCTTTTGTGGTCCAAAGTTGTTTTCAGATTAAAATTATCGGCCCTCTTTGATCTCTAAAAGCGCTGTGCCATGGTCGCTCTCGGAGGAGTGAAGGGACGCCGGCCAAGTCTGGCCGGGTACCAGGAGAACTGCGCTGGCGGCCGTAGCCGCCCCGCAGCCGCCCCGGGGCCTATCGTTTTGATGTTGGAGAGGGGGGGCGAGCATTTCAAATTCATTTCAGATTTGCCCCTACATCTTTGCCCCCGATTTTTATGAACAGCAAAATGAAGAATCAGATGAAAAAAATGATGTTTATGGCGTGCTTGGTGCTTTTCGCGCTGACAGCCTGTGCAGACGACGATCTGCCGATCCGTACGAACCAGTTGCCACGCAACGCACAACAGTTCCTGACCCAGTATTTCCGCGGTGTAGAGGTTTCGTATGCCAAGCAAGACGATGAAGGCTTCGACAAGAGCTATGAGGTCGTGTTTGTTGATGGGAATAAGGTAGAATTTCGGAGGGATGGCGAGTGGAAGGAGATCGACTGCCGTTACGGACGAGTTCCCGACGCTATCGTGCCCCGTGCCATCCTCGACTTTGTACGCCAGCATTATGCCGGCCAGTATATTCGTAAGATCGAGCGCGATCGCCACGGCTATGAAGTCAAGCTCACCAGCGGGTTAGAGCTTAAGTTTGACCGTAACGGTCGCTTCCGCAAGATCGATTGAGGCACTATGTCTATGTGATGGAGCTCCCGTTTACCCCCTGATAAAGGGAACGCCTGATACTTTTTAATACGCTAAAGACCTCTCCCGAACCTGCATGACAGGTCAGGGGGGAGGTCTTTTTTTGCGTTCGGGCATAGCCTAATCGTAGTCCGCAGGGGGAGGGTCATTCGGAGGTTCCGAAGCGCGAGGTGTCGAGATGGGGGGCTTTCGACGGCTTATATCCCCGCAAACGATAGATGAAGGTCAGCGTCACCGCACGCGTGTCGGGCACGACATACATGCGGAGCTGTTGCTTGGCGTAGTCCGTATGCAAGCGGGGCGACCAGGTGGCAAAAACGTCGTCGGCCTTGAGTTGCAAGTCTGCGGCGCCCCGTGCGACGGTCCATTTTAGACCCGTATCGATGCGCCAGAGGCCGTTGATGTCGGCTATACCCTGCATGCTCGGTGTGATGGTGGATGCGTTCAGCTCAAGAGTGAGGGAGCGGCCGAGATGGATGGTATTGTCGAGGCGAGCATAGAGGAGCATGCGGCGACGGTCGAACGTGAGGTCGTGAAAATGACTATGCCGGACGCGGTCGGTGAATGTGTTGAGGGTAAGACGGGTGTTCACGTTGGGAAAGGGACGTATGGGGGCAGAAAAACTGATCCCCATGGTGCGCTTGTAGTCAAAGTTTGTGCTTTGATAGATCAGCGCGGGGCGATCGGTGGCTTGATAGGGGAGTTGCACGGAATAACCGGGCATACGGGTGGCGTAGAGCGTGAAAATGAACTTCCCACTGATGATGTAGCTCAGGCGACTGGCGTAAGAGCGATAGGGACGGAGGAGCGGATTGCCGTGAACCTCAGCGTAGGCGTTGAGGAAGGTTTTCCCGCCGTGACTCTCCCAGTAAGCGGGATATACCTTGTCTGACGTGAGGGAGGCTTGCAGGATTTGCCCCGGGGACAAGGCCCACGTGAGACTAAATTCGGGGAAGAGGGTACGGTCGCGCGTGTTGGCGAACCGATAATCCTCGCCGGTGAGGGACGCCGAGAGGGAGAAGTTGGATGTGAGTGCGAACTCGGTGCCCAGATAGAGGCGGGCGGTGCGTTCGGTCAGGCGATTATCGATGTCCGGAAGGCCGGCCACGTCGTCGGAGGCATATCGCTGTGCGCTGTGGTCGGTTGCGTAGAGGTATTCGGCGCCATAATTCACTTTCAAGGCCTTGCCGATCGGGTGAGACTGGTCCGCAAATACGCGCAGGCGGTCAATTTGCTGAGCATTGCGGGTCGTCAAGTCGGTCGAGGTATGACTGAGCGTGTTTTCGTAGGCAAAATGTTGCTGCAGGCGCTCTTCGTAGCGCGTGTATTCAGCGCCCAGCTTGAGGCCGAACCCGGTGCTGAGGTCGAGGTGGGCGTTATGGAGCTGCGTGGGCCGTTCGTTCGAAGTGCGACTATGCGAAAGGCCGAGTGTGCCCTCTCCGATCCGCTCGGAGCGACGTCCGGTGACGAGTCGGGCGGTATAGACCAGTCCGAGATGGCTTTGCTTGGAGAGCTGGAGGTCTGTTTCCATGCGAATGAGATGCGTTTGGGCGCGATGGGTCGTTCTGTCTTGCTGCGTGACGGCCTGATGGCGGTTGTGATAGAAATGATCGGCGTCGATGTCGAGTCCGCCGCGGGTGTGGCTGGCTTCGGACGAAGCGTTGAGACGCAGCATCCAGCGCGGGGCGGTGCGGACGAGCGCGGCGCCGAGGGAATAGTTGGCGTAATGCCGCTGCGCATAGTCGGCATTGATCTGGCCCTGCCACCCGCCGTCTTTCCCGGTGGCGTCGCGGGTGACAAGGAGGATGGCGGCCCCGCGAACGTGGTATTGCGGGGGAGCACTATACATCACCTCGGCCGAGCGGATGTCACGGGCAGGGATCCCACGGAGCACGGTCCGAAGAGCCTCGCCGGAGAGGGACGTCTTTGCGGCCATCGATCAAAATAGCCAGGCTGGGGGCGCCGGCCAACGTAAGGGCATCACCCTCATCGCGCACGCCGGGGAGTAGCAGCAGCGCCTCATAGGCGTTGGCGGCCACGCGACCCGCGATCAGGCGGGGCAGATCATAAATGATCCGTCCGCCGGATAGCCTCGCGATGGGGCGCTCCCCGCGGACGACGATTTCAGGCATCGCCTGTGCGCGCTCGGTCAGTCGGACCGCGATTTCGTTGGCTTGATCTCGGTGGACGGTCTGCTCGTGCGTTTCGTAAGCCACATGCTGCACGATGAGGCGGTACGTGGCGCGTTCGTTCGGGGTGGCATCGATGTGAAAGGCCCCGATGGAGTCCGTGATGGCAGAGGTTACATAGATGGAGTCCGTCGTTTGGAGGATGATGGCGGCTTGCGCTACGGGTCGGCCGTCACTGTCGGTGACGCGACCGCCAAGGCGCATTTGTGCATCGGCTCGGTGCGTGATCAGCAAGGCCGCAAGGAGGGTTAGGAGGGTAAAAATCGTTCTCATGATGAATCGTTTGATGGGTGTGGATCTTTTTTCGCGGCAAAGGTGGGCGTGCTATTCGAGCTGGATGCTTATCACCGGCTTACGAAGTCTTACTTAGTCTTATCGGCCTCCAGTTGCAGCGCTCGGGAGGCCTATTTTTGTCGGTGAGATGGCAGTCGGACGTGTTTCAAATGCTTCGAAGAACTTTTTGGCGTTTGCGGAACTTCCGCAAGTGTCTCGAAGAGCTTTTTGGTGTTTGCGGAACTTCCGCAAGTGTCTCGAAGAGCTTTTTGGCGTTTGCGGAACTTCCGCAAGCGTCTCGGAGAACTTTTTGGCGTTTGCGGGAATCCCGCAAGTGCCTCGAAAAACTTTTTGGCGTTTGCGGGAATCCCGCAAGTGCCTCGAAGAACTTTTTGGTGTTTGCGGGAACCCCGCAAGTGCCTCGAAAAACTTTTTGGCGTTTGCGGGAATCCCGCAAGTGCCTCGAAAAACTTTTTGGTGTTTGCGGGAACCCCGCAAGTGTCTCGAAGAACTTTTTGGCGTTTGCGGGAACCCCGCAAGTGTCTCGAAAAACTTTTTGGCGTTTGCGGGAACCCCGCAAGTGCCTCGAAGAACTTTTTGGCGTTTGCGGGAATCCCGCAAGCATTTCCAAAGCTACTTTGGCCGTTACCACATGCTATCAATGACATTCTCTACGGATAAGGGAACCTCATTCTTTTGTCGAACTCATGTTATCTACGATGGACATCCGAAAATTCAAACGCGCCGTGACCGCCATCCTCTTGGGCATTACTGCGCTCTTCGTCTTCAACCTCTTTTATCTCAAGGGACTCGCTGATTCGTTGCACGACGAGGCCGCACGCGTCGTGATGGCTTGTATCGAGAGCGCCGATAGCAAGGAGTTACAACTGCGTCTGCAAAAACGCCGCGCCGATCCGAGCGTGAAGCACAGTGCGATCCTGATCGAGAAGAAAAAAGACAACGACTCCATCGTGACGATGCGTAATGCTTCGATCGGAGAGAAGCGTACCACGGTGGTGACGGTCGTTCCTGCGGAATCGCCTTACATCGAGCTTGAGCAACTGGCTCGCGAGGTGCGCACGTCTATCCATCAACAGTTGGACGCTTCGTATCCCGTCGATCTTCAGGCCTTGGATAGCTTGATAGACGCCGAACTCCGCGTCCGCGGCATGGCGCTCCGTGTGTTTCGTACTGAAATCGTGGACGAACGGACCGGACACGTCTTGCAAGCCTCCTTTCCGCACAGCATGAAGCGCCCGACCTTCAAGCATGTGGCGGTTTACTCGTTCAATCCGGAGCGGCACTACGTGTACCGTGTCTTTCTCCCGTCCCTTACGGGCGTCATCGTTCGCCAGATGGCCGGGATCCTGTTTTCGACCCTGCTCCTTATGGTCTTGCTGGCGCTGTCTTTTCGTTTCCTGATTCGCACCGTGATGCAGCAGCGCACACTCGAGGAGATGAAGGATGACTTGACGAATAACATGACGCACGAGCTGAAGACGCCCATCGCAGCCGCGTATTCCGCCGTCGACGCGCTCCTGAACTATCGCCAAGGGGAGGATCCCTCCAAACGTGCGCAGTATTTGCAGCTGTGCCTCGATCAACTCTCCCATTTGAGCGGATTGGTGGAGCAAATTCTGGATATAAGCCTCGAAAGACGGCGTAAGCAGGAATTGCACCGCGAGCCTGTCTCCATCCGCGCGCTATTTGAACGGCTGACCCGGCTGTATAGCCTCCGTGCCGGCCGTCCCGTGCACTTCCTGACGGAGGTTGCGCCTGACGATCTGACCTTTCAGGCCGATCCCGAGCTGCTGAGCCAAGCGGTTGGCAATTTGATAGACAACGCCATCAAGTATTCCCCAGGCGAGCCGGAAATCACCCTCTGGGCCGGGTGTGAGGGGGCTTTTTACGTCGTCACGGTGAGCGATCGCGGCTGTGGCATCCCTTCGGCCTCGGTCGGACGGATCTTCGATAAGTTCTATCGTGTTCCCGCCGGTGATCGCCACGATGTGAAGGGCTACGGACTCGGTCTTTACCACGTCCGACAGATCGTGGAGCGCCATGGAGGACGAATTACCGTGTCGCCTCGACCTCGTGGCGGCTCAATCTTCAAAATACAGATCCCGAAATGACTTATACACCCCTATCAGACAATGGAAAATCAAAGTAATCCCAGCATCCTATTGGTCGAAGACGACCCCGCGCTGGCATTGATCATCAAGGACACACTGGAAGGCGAAGGATTTCAGGTCACACACACCGCCGACGGGTTGCATGGTCTGGATGGCTTCGTGCGTTGTAGGCCTGACCTTGTTGTGGCTGACATTATGATGCCCGGAATGGACGGCTTCGAGATGGTCCGTCGTATGCGCCGCGTCGACACCACCACGCCGATCTTGTTCCTTACCGCGCGCTCGTCATTGAACGATTTGGTCAAGGGGTTTGGCCTCGGCGCCAACGATTATCTGAAGAAGCCCTTCAAGATGCTCGAACTCATCGTGCGGATTAGGGCCTTGCTCGGTCGTCCGACACCTACCGAGCGCGTTTTGCCGACCGACACCGAGCCGCCGGTTCTCCATTTCGGCCGCTACACCTTCCAGACCGCCGCGCAACGTCTGATTGACGCCGACGGAGTGGCCCAGGAACTGTCGTATATGGAAAGCGAGCTGTTACGTAGGCTTATCATTGGCCGTGAAACCGTCGTCGAGTTCCGCACGCTCCTTCTTGACCTCTGGCATGACGACAGCCCTTACAACCGCAATAGCCTACACGTCTTCATCCATAAGCTCCGTCGCCGCCTCTCCGCCGACCCCCATATTCGCATCCTCAACATCCGCAGCTTAGGCTATAAGCTCGTCGTCGAAGGGTAGTGCGTTGACGAACCCGCCCTTATGTACCCGGCTAACTTCCCCGGCATCGGCAGGGGGGGCGATTACGGATTATAGAGATTGCGGTCGTAGAAGTCCATGATTTCGATCTCCATGCGGTAAGCGCGGGCTGCGGGGCCGTCGGGATTGATGGCTGCGGATGCTAGATAGTCGTTGATGGCCTCGCGGATACGCCCCGCCTTGCGGTGGGCACGACCGCGGAGGTAAAGCGCCTCGTCACTGTTGGGGTGAGTGGCCAAGTAGTCGTTAAGAAGCTCGATCGCGTCGGTTATGCGACCTTCGTCAATCCATTGTCTGATTTGATTCATGTGATAGGTGTGTATGTGAGAAAATACAGGTGAAAAGTGGGTGGATAGTGGTGGAGGGGAGGGTCAGAAACAGCGGATATAGCCGACGGAAAAACTGTCGTAGAGATTGTCATAAACGCCGTAGCGAAAACGAAGAGAGAGAATGTTTTTGCGGTATTCATACTCGAGCTTGTAGCGGTAGGTGGCGGGATGGTCACCTGTGTTTTTGTAGCCACTAAAGCCGGAGTAGTCGGCGGCGAAAGAGACGTTGTAGAGGCGTCCGCTCAGCCCAGCGCCGAAAAGCAGCGCGTCGTTTTGGCGATAGACCGCATCGTTCGTCATCCAGCAATAGAAGCCGAGCATGCCTTGTAGTCGGAGTGCGATGCGTCCGTCGTCGAGTTGGAAGAGGTCGCGTCCGGCAGTGGCATCGAACCAGTACGAGGCCGCGTCGGTGTATCTCGCGTCGGCCAACCGATTGCCGCTGGCCGTCTTGAGATTGGCGCTGAGCATCAGATCGAGCCAGCGGTCGCTACGGACCACTTGATAGAAGGATCGGAGGATAAAGTCGCCAATGCAATACTCCGGCGGACGACGCTCAGCGGCATGTCTACGGAGCTGCGTGGTGCGTGACATCTGATACGTTTCACCCACGACACCGCTCATCTCTACGCCTGCGCGTCCGTCGGCAATGGGGATAAAGAGACGCGCAAAGAGATCGGCTGTGCGATCGCCGGCTGCTTCGTGATATTCGCCGCGCAGCTCCAGCTCCCATCGCTTACCGATACGCCCGTCAGTGAGTTCAGAAAACGGGAATGCGTTAGGGCCAAAATATCGAGGTGTATAGTTCAGGAGCTTCATACGCTCCCGCCAATCCATCCAGACGCCATCCTCTTCTATTCCGGATAGTTCGGGCTGTGCCATTGCGGCGAAGTGCGTCGTAATGATCATCATCCAAGTGATCACGCTGACAGTAATCCATCTATTCATTTCGTTACCATAAAAACGGGCGCAAAGAAAAGGAATATGCCAGAAGCTGTTTGGGGCTTATTTTTTTGCGGTTACGGCATCTGTGGCCTGGTGGGGCGCGGCGGGGCGGCTATTAGGGGATGGACGTGCGGCGGGGTGTCGCCGGATCGAGTGGTAAGGCATCGACGAAGGGAGGGCCGTCATCAGTCGAACGTAGCCGACTTCGATGAATGTATCGCTATAGACGGTGGAAGCGGTATCGCTTATACGATATGGTGAGATTTTGTAGCCGATAGAAAAACATCTTCAGCAAAATGTACAGCCATTATTTCATATGTCATCGTCTCTTAGGCTTAGTGTATAGGCTATACTCCTTATATAAATCTGGATTATATGAGGTGTCTACGAAAACAATACACAGGAATCTATTCATAGACATAGTGTATGTGTACACATTACGTTCGCAAGCCCACTTATACATAGTGGATATGTGTTATATACGATGGATATTACACTTAGGCATGGTATATGAGTATAAAATACGATGGAAAATATGCTCATACAGTATGTATATGATAAAACGACGACAGATGGAATACTTAGACAGGGTATATAAGTCAGTATGACTCACGAATGTATGGGCTTATATGATGTAGAAGTCTGTTAGTCAAAGGATTGTACAAGCATACATGGTGACTATATGAAAAAGAGGACGGATCTTATTGCTTCATAAAGTGTATATATCTGGCCTATGAAGGCGAGAAAGGCTATACCTTGTTGTATCTTTGCGCCGTAAAACTATTGGGAGGTAACTCATGGACGATGAGAAAATCTTTTTGCCGGATGCCGTACAGATTGATGTGGATGGCATCTCGCATTTCAGCTCGAACGAGCACGCCGGGATGAATGACGAATTGTTCATACTGGTGGCGAAGGCAGGGGAGGAATTGCTGCTACTGCCTAATGGATTGATGGCACGGTGGGAGGCGGCCATCAAAGCGGAGATGGGGCATGTGAAAGGCAGGCGGGGGTCGGAACTGACAAAACAGCTGAGGGAGCTGGATCGCGAGCGGGTGAAAATGCTTGTCAACCTGTTCGACATGATCCGTGGAAACCGCCATTCGCCGATCGAGGCGCAACGGAAGGCGTCCGAACGGCTGACCCTGAAACTGGGGCGATTTAGGCGCACACGACGGTCGATGTCAGGGCCGCTGCGGTCGGTAGACATTGAAAGCATCGAGCTTCACCTCAATGAATTGGCGGCTGACGTGGAGACGCTTGGGCTCAAGAAAACGGCTGATCGGCTGCATGAGTTGAACGAGCGTTACCAGGCGATGACGAGGCAACGAACCGACGAGGCGCTGGCGCAAAAACTGCGGCCCATGACTGAGCTGCGCCCGCTGACGGACGAGATCTTCGCCATGGTGCGCCGGTATGTGGAGGCCAGTTATCTGTTCGCGAAAACGGATGCGGATCGGGCCAAAATCTACCAGCTGGTTATGACGATGAATCGCGTGACGTCTGAGCGCCGTGCGGGCTTTCGGGAGAGCCAGACGAAGCGGCGGCAGGCCCGGTTGGAGCGCCAAAAAACAGTCATGGAGGGGCAGGCGTGAGGACGATTTACGACGCGGCCGAGCGGGTCGATGGGCGCAAGTTGGCCGCCACAGTAGGCTTTTTTGACGGTGTGCACGCAGGCCATCGGTCGCTCATCGCGCAGCTTCGGGAGGCGGCTGCGGAGCGCGGATTGGCATCGGCGGTGTTCACCTTTCCGGTGCATCCGCGGCGGGTGTTGCAGGCGGATTATCGGCCGCAGCTGCTGGATACTTTCGAGGAAAAGCTGGCGCGGATCGGGGAGACGGGCGTGGATTATTGCGCCGTGCTGGACTTCACGCCTGTGCTGGCACGGCTGACGGCGCGCGAGTTCATCGAACGATTAGCGGCGGAGTGGGGCGTCAGCACGCTGGTCGTGGGCTACGATCACCGCTTTGGGCGCGATCGCGCGGAGGGGTTTGAGGCGTATGTGGCGCATGGGCGCACGGTGGGTATGGAAGTCGTACGAGGCGTACCTTATCTACTCGAGGATAGGACGGCGGTCAGTTCGTCACGGATTCGGGCGCTGCTCACGGAATGTCGGGTGGAGGAGGCCGCGCGAATGCTGACCGTGCCCTATCGGTTGCGTGGGCATGTGGTCGGCGGGCAGCAGATCGGGCGAACGATGGGCTTCCCGACCGCCAACCTGTCAGTCGACGAGCCGCTGAAGGTGCTTCCGGGCGACGGCGTGTATGCCGTCCGGGCGTGGCTGCGTGGCACGGCCTATCGGGGGATGCTCTCGATCGGCAACCGGCCGACGATCGGCAACCGGCCGACAGCAGTGGAGGTACACCTACTCGGTTTCTCGGGCGACGTGTACGGTGAGACGATCGAGGTGGAGTTCATCCGCCACCTGCGGAACAATCGCCGCTTTGACAGTTTAGACGCACTGCGCGAACAGCTGGAGCGCGACCGCGAAACAGTGGCCGGCCTGCCGATCGACGGCGTCGGGGAGGCCGAGAGGTGCTGAGAAAGATCTTAGCAACAGTCGGCACGCGGTACGTGATCGCGGCGCTGAACTTGGCGCTGATGCTCATCAACAGTCGCGTGCTGGGGCGTCACGACATGGGCGTGGCGGGCGTAGTGTTCGCCTCGGCCAATGTGGCAGTAATGTTGGCCAGTGTGCTATGTGGGAACACGATCGTGTACTTCATGCGTTCGAAACGGCTCAGCGTAGTCGTCAGTGCGGCCTACGTGTGGGCGCTGGTGGGATCGGGTATGGCGTGCGGGGCAATGGCGGCTGTGGGGATGCTTCCGACGGGGCTTGGCGGCGTCGTCTTCGGGCTGGCGGTGCTGCTTTCGTTGGTCAATGTCCATCTGCGCGTACTACTCGGGTGGGATCGGATCCGGGCCTTCAATGCCGTGTTTCTCGTTCAAGGTGCGGGACTGTTTTTCGTGTTACTCGGACTCTATTACGTGGCAGGGCTGAAAAATCTGGGGGGATATATGCGGGGGCTTTTCCTGACAAACTTGGCTGCGTGGGCAGTGAGTCTTGTGCTCCTATTACGCGGTGTGACGCGGCCGAAGGGCGGACTATCCGTCAAGGCGTGGCTGCGCGACACGGGCGAGATGTTCCGCTACGGCCTGTGGAGTAGCGTGGACAATTTGGCAGAGAACCTTTCGGCGCGGCTGAACTACTTCTTCCTGCAACGCTTCGGCGGCTACGGCGGCGTGGGCCTGCTGGACGTGGGGACACGCGTCTCGGAGAGCCTCTGGCACGTCAGCCACGGGGTGAGTTTCATTGCCTACAGCGAGATCACGCGGGCCACAGAGGCAGAACGCCGTCGGCTGACGGCCGTGCGACTACTGGGACCGACGGTGGCCGTGCTGGCGGTGGCGATGGGCGCGGTGTTGTGTATCCCGGAGTGGGTGTACACCGAGGTGCTGTTTACGCAGGAGTTTGCAGGCATACGCGACGTCATCGTGGGGCTGTCGGTGGGCATCGTGGCCTTCGGGGGGAACCGGATCCTGAGCCATTACTTTATCGGCACGGGGCGGGTGCGAGTGAGCGCGGCGTGCTCGTTGGTGGGATTGGTGCTGCTGTGCGCGTCGGCTGCGGTGCTGGTGCCGCGGTGGGGGGTGACAGGCGCAGCGGTGGCGTCGAGTGTAGCGTATGTCGGTATGCTGACGTTCTCGATCGTGGTGTTCCTCCGAATCACGGGGACGAAAGCGATGGAGTTGCTGCCCGATCCGGTGTCGATCGTCCGGCAGATCCGAGCGCGCCGCCAGGGCTAATCGGCCCGACTGTTTTTCATCTTTAGTTATTCAATTGCTTATGGCTGAAGCCAAACAAATTCAAGCGCTGGAGCAGGAGCGCATACCTCGCCTGCTATTCAATTATGCCGTGCCCGCAGTGGTTGGGACGGTGGTCAATTCGTTGTACAACATCGTGGATCGGATCTTCATCGGTCAGGGCGTGAGCGAATACGCGCTCTCGGGACTGGCCATCACGTTCCCGATCCTCCTCTTCCTGCAAGCCTTCGGTATGCTGGTTGGCGCCGGTGCATCGGTGCGGGTATCCATCCTGCTCGGGCAGCGCAACACCCCTCGGGCAGAGCAGACACTCGCCAACGCCGTCTACCTCACGCTCGTCACGCAGATCCTTACCATCATCCCGTGCTACATCTATATGGAGCCGCTGCTGCGACTTTTCGGTGCCAGCGACCGCACGTTGCCCTACGCCGTGGAGTACCTGCGGATCGTCATCCCGGCCAACTTCTTCGCGGCCTTCAGCTTCGGCTACAACGCCATCATGCGTGCCTCGGGCTATCCACGTAAGGCCATGACGACGATGCTCCTCAGCGCGCTGATCAACGTCGTGCTGGATTACATCTTCATCTATCCACTGGGCATGGGCATCCGTGGCGCGGCCATCGCCACGGCCATTGCGATGATCATCTGTGCCGCGTACGTCCTGTCGCACTTCTTCCTGCCGAGCAGCATCGTGCAGTTCCGTCGGACAGCCTTCCGTCCGTCGTGGGCTATCGTGCGGGCCATCACGGCCATCGGCATCGCCCCTTTCGCCATGCAGCTGACGGGTAGCGCGGTGAACGTGCTCATGAATCGCTCGTTCGTGGCATATGGCACGACTCCCGAGGAGTCCGATCTGGCCATCGGCGCCTTTGGCATCATCAGCAGTTATGCCATGCTGATCGTCATGCTGATCCTTGGTGTGGCGCAGGGCATGCAGCC